>Ga0207023_10004_pt1 | contig 81385 bp, 72 predicted proteins | sample Alteio_BWMinCont_47_FD_153464 | JGI IMG/M metagenome (GOLD analysis project Ga0207023, IMG submission 153464) | Enriched cells from forest soil in Barre Woods Harvard Forest LTER site, Petersham, Massachusetts, United States -... | ecosystem: Environmental > Terrestrial > Soil > Temperate forest >... | reverse complement strand
TAACAGGCAGCAACGATTTTGTCGGATTAGCCCAAACCGGGACCGGTAAGACTGCTGCCTTTGGCCTACCATTATTAGAACTGCTGGATTTCGAAGAAAATTATCCGCAGGCACTTATTTTGTGCCCAACGCGCGAACTTTGTTTACAGATTACTAACGATCTGAATAACTACGCCAAAAATATGCCACAGGTACACGTTGTAGCTGTATATGGCGGTGCTAGTATTTCAGATCAATTACGCCAGATTAAACGTGGAGTGCAAATTGTTGTTGCAACCCCTGGCCGTATGCTTGATATTATCAATCGTAAAGCGATTGACTTTTCGCAGGTGAGATTTGTAGTTTTAGACGAAGCTGATGAAATGCTCAATATGGGCTTTCAGGAAGACATTGACAGTATTTTATCTACTACTCCCGACGAGAAAAAAACATGGCTGTTTTCAGCCACCATGCCTGCCGAAGTTCGCAGGATCGCGAAAAAATACATGACCGATCCGCATGAGCTTACTATGGGCACAAAAAACACAGGTAATGCTAACATTGAGCACGAATATTATGTGATCCGTGCACGTGACAAGTATGCCTCATTTAAACGTATCGTTGATTTCAACCCTGAAATTTTCGGTATCGTATTTTGCCGTACTAAAATTGAAACGCAGGATATAGCCGAATCTTTAATTAAAGATGGTTACAATGCTGATGCTTTACACGGCGATTTATCGCAACAACAACGCGATAAGGTAATGAAACGTTACCGCGACCGTAGCTTACAGTTGCTTATTGCTACTGACGTTGCTGCACGTGGTATTGATGTTAATGATGTAACACACGTTATTAACTACTCGTTACCTGATGAAATGGAAAACTACACTCACCGTAGCGGTCGTACAGCCCGTGCTGGTAAAACAGGTGTATCTATCTCTATCATCAACGGTAAAGAGCTTGGTAAAATACGACAGTTAGAACGTGTTATCGGCAAGAAATTTATTAAAGCCGAAATACCAACAGGTTTTGATGTTGTTGAAAAACAACTTTTTGCCCTGGTACATAAAGTACATAATGTTGAGGTTAACGAGCAGCAAATTGAACAATACATTCCACGTATAATGGAAGAGTTTAAAGAGCTGAGCAAAGAAGATATTATTAAACGCTTTGCATCATTAGAGTTTAACCGCTTTTTAGAATATTACAAAAACGCGCCTGATTTGAATGCGCCTGCTGATGACCGTGTAAGGTTTGAAGGAGAACGTGGTGAGCGTGGCGAAAGAGGAGAACGCGGTGAACGTGCCCCTCGTGCTGGTTCAGCAGAGTTTACACGTTTATTTATAAACTTAGGTTCTGTTGATGAATTTAACCGCGGCGATTTGCTGGGTTACATTTGCAACAACACCAAAATAAGCGGCCGTACAGTTGGCAAAATAGATGTTAAGGGTGTTTACTCTTTCTTCGAAGTAGCTAATGCAGATGTTGAAAAAGTAATGACAGGCTTTAAAGGCATCGACTTTAAAGGCCGTGAAGTTAGGATTGAAGTATCTGGCGAAGGCACAAGCACAACCCGTACCGGCGGCGAAAGACGCGAAGGCGGATATAGCGGCGGCGGCAGATCTGGTGGCGGCGGCGGTTACAACCGCGACCGTAGCAGCGGTGGTGGTGAAAGACGCGAAGGCGGATTTAACCGTGAACGCAGCAACGCAGGTGGCGAAAGACGTGAAGGCGGCGGTGGTGGTTTCCGTGATTTCTCAGGCAAACGCCGTGAAGATCGCCCGGAACGCCGCAAAAGATTTTAGTTTTTTTTAGTTTTCATACCGCATCCTAATCAGATGCAATTAGTTTAGTTAGTTTAGTTAAGCTCCCGGAGTAGTTTACCGGGAGCTTTTTTTATTTGGTAAATTCAACCAAAGTTGAATCAGGGGTAAATAGCTTTAGTTGATGCGCGTCCAAATGCTTAATCGCATATTTGGTATATGGCAGGTTGCCCTCAAATGAAGTATAAATGGTATCGCCCTTAACAAAATAATCCTCCGGCTCCGGCGAATCACTAGCCATCATAAAACTTTTATCGGTAATATTAAGCTTGCTGCCATCGGTGGTTGATTTCCACTCGCCTATAAGGTTGGGATCTCTTTTTTGCTTTGGCGAACAGGCAACCGATAAAAGTATCATGGCGCAGGCCATAACAATAATTACAAAAGTTGTTATTTTCATATTCAGGCAATGTAAAGGCTGAAGCTACTGTAAACCAACCATATTATTTATTTCTTAACTGAGATTTTTTCAGATAATATTTATGGCCTTTTGAATTCACGTAGTAATAGTGTGAATACTTATCTATGTAGACAGTTTGGCCGCCCGGGCCTTGTTTGCCTCTGTATTTCTTATCTACAATGGCAGCTTTGCTTTTAGCCGCAATTTCTGATGTTTTGTGGCCTACCGCATGAGCATCTTTGCTAATGGTACTTTGCGCATGTACTTGTGTAACGGCGAATAATCCCGTTGCCAATAAAGCAATTTTGAGTGAGTGTTTCATGATATTTCAATTGTTGATTGAAATATTAACTCAAATGTTCCGCTAAATGTTTCATTTCAATTGCCGGAGAATGCTTTTGGTAGAGAATATTGTATACCGCATCACAAATAGGCATGTGTACATGGTAGTTTTTATTCACTTCGTGGAGGCAATTTACAGCGTAATAGCCTTCGGCAACCATGTTCATTTCCAACTGTGCCGATTTTACGGTGTAACCTTTACCTATCATATTACCAAACGTACGGTTACGGCTAAATTGGGAGTAAGCAGTAACCATCAAATCGCCCAGGTAGGCAGACTCTTTAATATCGCGATCGATAGGATGTACAGTATCAACAAAGCGTTCCAGTTCACGTATCGCGTTTGATATCAATACCGCCTGGAAATTATCACCATATCCCACACCATGACAAATACCACCGGCAATCGCGTACACGTTTTTAAGTACAGCGCCATACTCGGTACCATAAATATCGTCAGATACATTGGTTTTGATGTAGCGGGTGTTTATCATCCCTGCAAACTCAGTCGCCAGTTCAATATCGCTGGAAGCAATGGTTAGGTATGATAATTTTTCCAACGCAACTTCTTCAGCATGGCAAGGGCCACTAATTACCAGGAAATTATCAAAAGATATATTATAATGCTGATTTAAAAACTCACCGATGATCTGATTTTCATCCGGAACGATACCCTTAATAGCCGATATGATTTTTTTACCGGCGAAGTCTTCAGGCGTAATGCCTTCTAAAGCCTGCTTTAAAAACGCGGCAGGCACATTCAGTAAAATGAAGTCGGAGTTATGGATGATGTGCTTAAGATCAGTTGAGATATGGAGAGCCGGCAGCTTAATATCCACTGAACTCAAATAATTGGGATTGTGCCCAAATTTGCGGATATGCTCAACAGCATGCGCGTTACGCATCCACCAAAAAACTTCTTTAGGCGTAATATTATCAGTAAGCATTTTAATATTGGCCGTAGCCCAGCTACCACCACCAACAACTGCTATTCTTTTCTTTTGCGTGTCCATTCCAAATAAAAAGTCCCGTAACTAAAATTAGTTTTTAGTTACGGGACAAATATATGGGAATAGATGTGAGATATGAGATTTGAGACGGCAGATTTTATTTGACAAGTGAAGCTATCTCAAATCTAACGTCTCCAATCTCATATCTAAACTTTTAATTAGCCGGCTTATCAAATAATTTCGACTTATCTACTTTTTCAACTAACATGCCATCTTTCAGGTCTTTTGATATTGCGGCGTAAGGCGCTGATACCACTTCATCCCCAGATTTAAGGCCTGATAATATCTGGATGTAGCTATCATCCTGTATGCCTGTAGTTACCAATACTTGTTTAATTTTACCCGCCTTATAAACAAATACATATTCTTTTACAGGTGCATTCATTTTTACTGTTTGCGAATCATCATCAGTTTGAGGCTTTCCGGTATTCTTTTTCTCCTCGCGTGTAGTAACAGACTGGATCGGAACCGACAATCCTTTAACCTGGTTGGTCCTAATGTCAACAGTCGCGGTCAATCCCGGGCGGAAGGGTGATGGGTTGGCTGCTGTTTTCTTTAACAGACTTATGTATGATTCCGGGTTGATTCTCACCTTAACGGTAAAGTTTGTCACCTGGTCGGCATTGGTACCTACCACGTTGGCTGAGCTGCCAATTTCTGCCACAGCACCCGCGAACTTTTTATCTGCAAAGGCATCCACATCAATGTTTGATGAATCACCCATCTCAATACGGTTAATATCATTCTCATTCACATCCACGTTCACATCCAATTTAGATAGATCAGATACGGTCATGATATCGGTACCAGCAAATTGGATAGTTCCTAAAACGCGGTCGCCTTTCTCTACTGATAATTTAGATACCACACCATCAATCGGTGAAAAAATGCTGGTTTTGTCTAAATCAGCCTGAGCTTCCTGCACCGAAGCAGACGATTGGGCCAACCCAAAGTTTGAGCCGATCACATTCTGTCTTGCAGCTTCTAGCCCGGCTTTCGCGCCTTCGTAGCTGGCTTTAGCGGCTTCAAACTCGGCAACAGTAAGTACCTTGTTATCTAAAAGTGCTTTATCGCGTTGGTAAATTGATGCCTGGTTATCATAAGTTGCCTGTGCTTGTGCCAGCATTTGCTTAGAGTTGCCCACAGTTGCTTTTTGCGAGTTATATGATGCCACCGCGCGTTCAAAGCCTGATTTCAAAATGTCCGGCCTGATTTTACAAAGCAACTGGCCTTTTTTAACCACATCGCCCTCTTTTACCGGCAGCTCAACAATTTCACCCGAAACCTCGGCAGTGATCTTCACCTCGAGGTGTGGCTTTATTTTTCCGCTGGCGGTAACTGTTTCGGTAATTTCGCGCTCGGTAGCTTTTTCAGTTGCCACCTGCGTTTTATTGGTTCCGCCAATTACACCGGCAACTTTCAGCACTATTAAGAGCAGTATAAAAACGCCAAGCGTTATCAATATATATTTAGTAGTTTTTCCCATGATGTTTTTATTTCGAGTTTCGGATGTTCAATTTCGTATTTGTTTTTTTCTTTATAACGTTATAGGGTTGCCTAAATAATAGTCAATCACCTTGCTACGGAATACTACCGCATATTTAGCCTCAATCATATCAGTTTCAGCCTTATTATAGTTGGTAAGTGATGTATTATAATCCAGTGAGTTAACCAGCCCTACATTATAGCGTTGTTGTACTACGTTAAAAGCTTCTTTATTGGCATAATAAGTTTGTTGTGCCGATACATATTGCTTCTCTGCTGCCTGCACATCCAGTACCGCCTGGGTAATGGTTTTGCTTAGTGTGTTTTTAGCAAGATCAGTAGTTAGCTGCGCGTATTCATAATTCAATTTGGCCTTTTTTACGGCGGTATGCGCTGTGAATTTATTGAATATCGGTATCTGCACACTCACACCAAACGATTCGTTAAGGTTATTGCTGAACTGGTTACCAATAGAGTAAGACTTTGAATAAACCGGCGACTCATACTGCCCGATAACCGGTGTATTAGTACCCTGTACCACACCAACTTGGGTTTGCAGCGTAGTAGTGCCAATAACATTTTGCGATATACTTGAATAGTTGGTTCCCAACCCACCAAATAATGATACCGTTGGGTAGTAACCCCCTTTAGCAATCTTTATAGCTTGCAGATAACCATCTTGTTGTATTTGGGCAAGCTTAATGTCGGGGTTAATGGCAAGCGCTGTTTTAATAACATCAGGCGCCGCGAAAGCGGTTTGAATATCCGTTAGTTTTGATACATCGGGCCTGTCTATGGTAATCTGGGTAGCAGGGTCCATTTCCATATATTGTTTTAATGCGAGGATGGATATATCCAGTTGATTTTGCGCGGTGGTCAAATTATATTCATCGGTCGAAAGTCCGGCTTTTGCTTGTGAAAGATCGGCCAATGTTTGATTTCCCGCATCAAAGTTTTTTTGCGCGCGATCAAGGGTTATTTTGGCGATGCCTATTTGCTGGTTGGCAGCCGTTACCAAATCTTGGTTGGTTAATATTTGCAGATAGGCGGTAACTACGTTTAGTACCAAGTCATTTTTGGTTTTTTCGGTAGTGGTTTTATCAGCGTCAAGTGTTAGTTTGTTGGCTAATATCTGGTTACGCAACTGCCCGCCCTGAAATACTGTTAACGATAACGATGCCTGCCCGTTAACATATAAAAACGATTGGCTGGTGTAAGAATAGGTAGTTAAGTTAGGGCTGCGACCAAAATTGTATGATGCCTGCGGGTTAACCGTTAAACTTGGCAGTAAATTGTTTTTTGCCTGCTGATAGTCCGCGGTACCTAGCTCCTCATTTATTTTTGATTGTTTAATGGTGAGGTTATTCTGCAAGGTTAGGTCTATCGCTTTTTGCAGGGTGATCACCTCCTGCGCACGGGCAGTAAAGCCCAATGTTGCCGCAAGCAGTATTCCGAGCAGGCTTAGCCGTTTAAAATTTAATATATATAAAGTCATAAGGTTATATTTGTTGTATGTACCTGGTTAAATCACCCCGGCTGTTAAAAAAATATTATTCTTCGTTAATATGGGATGTAAAACCCGATAAACCTTGCATTTATCTCACTTTTGACGATGGACCTATCCCCATTGTTACACCCTTTGTGTTAAATATTTTAAAGCAGTACAATGCTAAAGCTACTTTTTTTTGTATTGGCGACAATGTAAGCAAACACCCCGACATTTTCAACCAGGTTAAAAACGATGGTCACGCCATCGGAAACCACACCTATAACCACCTTAAAGGCTGGAAAACAGCCGATAATATCTACATCGAAAATACCTTAAAGGCTGATGAACAGCTAAAAACCAATCTTTTTCGGCCGCCGTATGGGCGCATCAAAAGATCGCAAATAAAGTTGTTAAAAAGTGTTAAGCCCGATATTAAAATTATTATGTGGGATGTCCTCAGCGGCGACTTCGATATAAACCTCTCGCCCGAAAAATGCCTGCAAAATGTTTTGAAGCATACGGAGAGCGGGTCAATAGTTGTATTTCATGATAGTTTGAAGGCGTTTGATCGGTTGGAATATGTTTTGCCACGGGCGATGGAGGTGTGGAATGGGAAGGGGCTTGAGTATCTGAACCTTGACTTATAGGATTAAAAGATTTTCTTGATTTTATCATGGCAATCCATAAATCCTATAAATCATGGTTCAGACTTACCGCGTTAGCGATGGCAGCGGATACCAGCCCGCACTCAATGTCATTTAGCTAAAAAGAATTTTCACCCTCTTTCCGCCGAAGGCGAAGAGAGGGTCGAACAGCGCAGCGCATTCGGGGTGAGTCAAAGTGCGCCGGGTATTTGCGCCAGTGTCACTCGTATAGTTTACTCACCCGGTCTTTGCTTCGCTCGACCACCCTCTCTTCCGCTATGCGGCAAAGAGGGTGAAAGCAGGCAACGTTGATTTGAGCCTTTGTTGGTGTTGTCACCAACAAATCTAAATTCGGTAAGTAGTTTGTTGGTGACAACACCAACAAAGGCATTAACTAATCTCCAACCACTAACCTCTATTTAGAACCTATCCAAATAGTATTTACATATTTGGCTGACAGCATATTCCCTGCAATTTTTGTAAATTCGCCGCTCAGCGGCAGTCGCTTGGCTGTTTTGCTGTGTTTGAAATATTATTTTACCTAAAAAGATCGATACCATGGCTTTTGATTTAGATATGATCAAAAAGGTTTATGATCGCTACAGCACCCGTGTGGCTGCTGCCCGTAAAGCGACCGGTAAACACCTTACTTTAACTGAAAAAATATTATACGCCCACCTTTCCGAAGGTGATGCTGAGAAAGCATTTGGTCGTGGCGTTGACTATGTTGACTTCGCACCAGACCGTGTAGCGATGCAGGATGCGACGGCGCAAATGGCGCTATTGCAGTTTATGCAGGCAGGCCGCCCGCAGGTTGCTGTACCTTCAACAGTACATTGCGATCACTTGATACAGGCTAAAGTTGGCGCTGATATCGATTTGCAAACTGCGAAAGATGTGAACCTGGAAGTTTATGATTTCCTGGCTTCGGTATCTGATAAATATGGCATCGGTTTCTGGAAACCAGGAGCAGGTATCATTCACCAGGTGGTTTTAGAAAACTATGCTTTCCCGGGTGGTATGATGATCGGTACCGACTCACATACACCTAATGCAGGTGGTTTGGGTATGATAGCGATTGGTGTTGGTGGTGCTGATGCTTGCGATGTTATGGCTGGCTTACCCTGGGAGCTAAAATTCCCTAAACTGATCGGTGTAAAATTAACCGGTAAATTATCAGGCTGGACATCAGCTAAAGACGTTATACTTAAAGTTGCAGGTATCCTAACCGTAAAAGGTGGTACAGGCGCTATTGTTGAATATTTTGGTGAAGGTGCGCGTTCATTATCTGCAACAGGTAAAGGAACCATCTGTAACATGGGTGCTGAGATCGGTGCAACCACTTCAGTTTTTGGTTACGACGAAAAAGCTGCAATTTACTTGAGCGGTACAAAACGCGGAGATATTGCTGAATTAGCTAATGCTATTAAAGAACACTTAACCGGTGATGATGAAGTTTACGCTAATCCTGAACAATATTTTGACCAGGTTATTGAAATCAATCTTGACGAATTAGAGCCGCATGTAAACGGTCCGTTCACTCCGGATTTGGCTTGGCCTATCTCAAAATTCGCTGCTGCAGTTAAGGAAAATGGCTGGCCTACTAAATTAGAGGTTGGTTTGATCGGTTCATGTACCAACTCATCATACGAAGATATTACCCGTTCGGCATCAATTGCTAAACAGGCTACTGATAAACATTTAAAAACAAAAGCAGAATTTACCATCACTCCGGGTTCGGAATTGGTACGTTATACTGTTGAACGTGATGGTTACTTAGGTACTTTTGAGCAAATGGGTGGTGTTGTTTTGGCTAATGCTTGCGGCCCTTGTATTGGCCAGTGGGCACGTCATACTAATGACCCAACACGCAAAAACTCAATCATCACTTCATTCAACCGTAACTTCGCGAAACGTCAGGATGGTAACCCTAACACTCACGCGTTTGTTGCATCGCCGGAGATTGTTACCGCATTCGCGATAGCAGGTGATTTAACTTTTAACCCGTTAACCGATACGTTAACCAACGATAAAGGTGAGCAAGTTAAATTTGATGAACCGGAAGGTATTGAAATGCCGCTTAAAGGTTACGCTGTACAAGATGCAGGTTACCAGGCACCGGCAGAAGATGGTAGCGCGGTTAGCGTTATTGTTGATCCAAAATCGGCACGTTTGCAATTATTAGAGCCGTTTAAAGCTTGGGAAGGCACTGACCTTACCGGTTTGAAATTACTTATCAAAGCAAAAGGTAAATGTACTACAGATCATATCTCTATGGCTGGTCCATGGTTAAAATTCCGTGGTCACCTGGATAACATATCTAACAATATGTTGATCGGTGCTATTAACTACTTTAATAACACTGCCGATAGCGTTAAAAATGAATTAACAGGCGAATACGGTCCGGTACCGGCCACTCAGCGTGATTATAAGGCGCATGGCATTGGTTCAATCGTTGTTGGTGACGAGAACTATGGCGAAGGTTCATCACGCGAGCACGCGGCTATGGAGCCCCGCCATTTAGGTGTACGTGCCATACTTGTAAAATCATTTGCCCGTATCCACGAAACCAACCTTAAAAAACAAGGTATGTTAGGCATAACTTTCGCCGATAATGCCGATTACGATAAAATACAGGAAGACGATACTTTTGACATCACCGGTTTAACAACCTTTGCCCCGGGCAAACAGTTAACCGTTGTATTGCACCATAAAGATGGTTCAACAGAATCATTCGCGGTAAACCATACTTACAATGCACAGCAGATTGAGTGGTTTAAAGCTGGCGGTGCTTTAAATATCATCAGGAAACAAATGGCTTCTTAATTTCGGATCTCGGATTTTCGATTTCGGAACAATAATATCAAAGCCTCCCCAATTTGGGGAGGCTTTTTTGTTGGCTATAATCCCGGTATCAAATATATCACCAGCAAAGTCCCGACGATCACAATACCTATGGTTAAAATCAAAGCAGGTAATACCGATGGCTTGTAAGCTTGGTTCATGAGTTGTCTTTCGGTTGTACGGTATCTTAAATAGGAATACATGGCCATAAAAGCACCAACCGCAACCAGTAATATGCCTATTTGGGTGGAGTAACCTTTGCCCGGCAAAACCGTTTGTTTGTTGGTTAATATCAAAGAGACCTGTTTAACAAACAACGCGAATTTTACCACCACAAACCCAAAACCCATTATGGCAATGCTGGTACGTATCCAGGCCAAAAAAGTACGCTCGTTAGCCAAATGATCGGAAGGGTTGGCTATGGTTTGATTTTTCTCTTCTTTCATAAAATGAAATGGTATTATCGCAATATAAATTACCGGTTAGTATTTCAAACATTTTTTGCCCGGATAAGTTATTATAATTTTACTCTTTATCCTCGATAAAACCCATAAATGAGTTATACGGACTACCTTTTAAGTGATAAACAGTTATTAGAAGTTTTAGCTTTCTCTACCGATGCAACTGCTATTCATGTTACCGAAGATGCGGTTATTCAATATGCGAATGATGCCATGCTGTCTATTTGGGGTAAAGGAAGAGACGTTTTTGGTAAATCATTGGAAGATGCACTGCCAGAACTAAAAGGCCAGCCATTTATTGATTTGTTTAAGCAGGTTTGGAATGAAGGGCTAACCATAAAAGGAACCGAAACCGCGGCCGATCTTGTTATAGATGGCCAGCTGCAAACCTTTTATTTTAATTTTGAATATCGCGCTATAAAAAATGCTAATGACGAAACGTATTGCATTTTGCACATGGCTAAGGATGTTACCGATGTTATATTAGGCAGAAAACGGGAGCAGGACCTGATTGAAGAGTTAAGGACTGTTAATGAGGAGCTACTATCAGCCAACGAAGAGATACGGGCAGCTAACGAAGAAATTCGTGCTGCTAATGAGGAAATGACAGCCGCTAATACAGAGATTACGGCTGCTAATGAGGAGATACGCGCTGCCAATGAAGAGATCTTAGCTTCAAATGAAGAATTAAGCGAGTCGCGTAAACAGCTGATGGAGCTTTATCAGGACCTGGCAGAAAGTGATGCTTATTTTCGTAACATGGTTAAGCAGGCCCCGGTTGGCATATGTATTATAAGAGCTAACGATCTTTTTATTGAGGATGTAAATACAGCTTATCTTGAATTAGTTGGAAAACCGCGCGAAGAATTGGAAAACCGCACCATTTGGGACGCTATACCCGAAGCCGCTGAGGTTTATGCTCCGATAATGAATGATGTAATTAAAACCGGTATTGCTTATCAAGCCAAAGAACACGAATTGATGCTGGTGCGGAATGGCGTTCCTGAACGTGTTTTTATTGATTTTGTTTATGAACCGATGTTTACGGATGATATTGTACAGGCAATAATGGTATTGGCTATTGATGTGTCGGATAAGGTAATTGCCCGGCGCAGCATAGAGGATGTAGAAGAACGTATAAGACTGGCTGTAGAGGCGGCAGAGATTGGCACATTTGATTTAAACCTGGTAAGCGGAGAAATGCTTACCTCTGAAAGGTTTGATACCATTTTCGGGTTCGATAAACATGTAGATTGGGTAATGTACACTAGTGCGATACATCCTGAAGACCAGGCAGGTCGGGAAGCCGCACATAAAAGCGCATTAATTAGCGGTAAATTATTTTATGAGGCAAGAGTAATTTATGCCGACCAATCAATACACTGGATAAGGGTACATGGCAATGTGTATTATGATAAAGCGGGCAAACCGCAAAGAATTTTAGGCACCCTGCTTGATATTACCCAATTTAAACGCCTGGAGCAACAAAAAGACGACTTTATAAGCATTGCCAGCCACGAGCTTAAAACACCGATCACAAGCCTTAAAGCATCGCTGCAGTTGCTTGAAAAGTTGAAAGATAACCCAACAGCAGCCGTTGTGCCTAAACTTATTGATCAGTCATTAAAAAGCATGCGGAAAATAAGCACTTTGGTTGAGGACCTGCTTAATGTTAGCCGTACACAACAAAGCCATCTTACGCTAAATAAAACAGAATTTGTAATGGCCAACTTGCTTAATAATTGCTGCAGCCATGTTAGGGTTACCGGCAAATATGAATTTAAGTTACAAGGCGATCTGAACTTAAAAGTTAATGCCGATGAACATGCTATTGATCAGGTAGTGGTAAACCTGGTTAATAATATTGTGAAATATGCGCCTGATTCTTTGGTGATTGCCATAAAAGTTGAAAAAACAGGCGATTCGGTAAAAATTTCTATAAAAGATACCGGCCCGGGTATCGATCCTGAAAAAATTCCTTTTTTGTTCGATCGCTATTACCAGGCACAATCTGCTGGGTTTAATAATTCGGGCTTGGGTTTAGGCCTGTATATTAGTGCCGAAATCATCCGTAAACACGACGGTCAAATTGGGGTTGACAGTGCTCTGGGCCATGGAAGTACCTTTTGGTTTACGTTGCCATTAAATAGCTAACAAACACTGTTTTATTAATTAATAGAAACTAAAGCACCGGTTAGGACGTTATTGTTATTTACCCCGAAAATGAAAACACCTGAAACGCCGGCGGCGAACAACAATCAAACCATCACCAAATTATTATTTTTTTGCATTTGTTTTTGCTGTTTGGCATTGCCCACCTATGCTACAAGCTTTAAATTCAAAATAAAAAATACTGCTAAAAGTAATGTCGCGGTTTTTTACCGCATTAATAAAAAATCCGGCGGGTTTAAGCTAAAAGCACTATTAAACCTTAAACCCGATGAAGAAAAAATTAAAAATATTTCGGTTGATAAAGGCGATACCATTGCTTTTTACGGGCAGGATGCGGAGGATGAAACCTCGGTTTTGGTAAAAAAGGATTTCACCCTGTTATCGCAGAATAAAAAAACGGTATACTACATACCGATTATCATCCCCGAAAAACAGGCATCAAACTTTGAGTCGCTTGAAGGGTTAAGCGTTAAACTGGAGCATAACAAGGTGCTTAATTTTTTATTGAAGATGGATTCAACTTCAATGAGCAGCCTGTCCATGATCGAGAATAATTTTCAAAATGTTTATCCGCTGGGAACTTTCATTTTTGTGGATACCAAAACCAACCGGCTTTTGCTTCCGCCTTTAGAACCATCATTCTGGAATAATAGTGAAAATTACCTCACCATACAGGATAGTTTATACGCCATGGTTGATAAGGATAAGCGGGGAATGGCCAACGCACAAGTAGCCTATTTTGTTGCCAAAATGTTCGATTCGCTGCATGTAAATAATACCGCTGAGCTTGAATTTAAAGGCAAACTTTCACTCATCCGGTGGAAGCCAACTGCAAGCGCCGATATATACCAGGTTTTTAATGATAAAGCAGTAGACGACTTTTTGCAGAACTGCTATGCCCAGATAGATAACCCGGATGTAGAATACCAACGCTATCGGCTGTACTTTCTTTCATCTTATGAACGGATTGATGATCTGGAGATCTATGGCAGGCAGTATTACAATTTAGGTAACGAAGCCGACCTGTCGTTAAGTACACCTGCGCAGGTTATTAGTACCAGTTTGGGTGTGATGTATGCCAAAAGCAAAACGTTGAGTAATTATTACTCCATACAAGGCGCTGTATTGCGAACGAAAGCTTATGATTTAACCTCGCTGCTGTTTAATGGCTTTAAAAATAACGTGAAAAACAAGATAATTGCTGAAACCTACGCCAATCAGCATAAAATTACTGATGCCATTGTTGATGAGTATAAAAGCCTGGTAGCCTATAATCCCGACCCGGTAAGACTTAGTTTACAGGCTATCGACCCGAAAGATGCTAGCCCATCGCTAGTGCCTATTGAAACTACTATAAATAATCTATCAGCTTATAGTTATATGGCGCCTGATACTTCAAAACAAGCCTCGGCTACAGCCAACAATTATAAAATTGATACTTATAACAATAAGGTGAAATTCTTTAACTCGCATCTAAAGGAGATCAATACGCTGATAAAGCAACTGGATCAAACCAATATCGATCTGGATAAAATATCACAAACCAATACTGACAGAAGTTTTAGCAGTACGGTAAAATCCCCGGGATTGTTAAACGAGATTGAGGTAAACAGCCAAATAGTGCGTAAGGAATGATTAAGCTTATTTACTTACTCTAAGCCAGTGAACAAACTGGCATCCGCGGTAACCTATATATGTAAGGCCGACTATTATAACAACAATATATAAAATAAGCATAAGTTTCTTGTTCATACCTGTTTAGGTTATACCCTAAATGTATTAATTATATTTAATGTTGTTTATGAATGACATTAAATAATACGTTGTATCCGATATTTGAGGGCAGAAACGTAAATTTGTACCTGCGGCAATGGAATGCATTGCTTTTTGAAACACTTGATATGCAATTTTCACTTTTAAAGAGCCAGGGATCTGGTAATGATTTTTTTCTGATCGATATCAGGCATTATAACGGCGCTGTAACCGATGCTATGAAAAAACAGCTTGCTATACATCTATGTAACAGAAACTCCGATTTTGGGGCTGATGGCATACTCTACGTGGATAACAGTACCGTTGGTGATGGCAAGATGGTCATATTTAATGCTGATGGCTCTGAAGCCGAAATGTGCGGTAACGGAATAAGAATTGTGGCCCGTTATGTATCGGAGTTATTGGAAAAACCGCAGGTTATTATTGAAAACAAAACAGGCATTCCTTACCCGCTTAATTTGGTTGAGAACTTCTATCCGGAGCTTACTGCTTTTGAATTGACATTCCCTAAAGCGAATTTTGATTCAGGCAGCTTCCTTATTCAAAATAATAGCACTGAATTAATAAATGGTTTGATCCCTGAGTTGTCATCAACTATAAAATTCACGGCATTATCATTACCCAACCCACATATTGTTGCTTTTGTGGATGATATTGCAGAGGAAGAATTGCGTACCCTGGGCGAAAAAGCTAATTCATCGCCGCGGATATTACCGCATGGCGTTAATGTTAATTTCGGTAAAATAATAAGTGATAATAGTATATATGTTGCTACCTACGAACGTGGGGTTGGGCTAACTTACTCATGCGGAACAGGTATGTTCGCGACCACGCTATCTGCCGTGAACAGTGGCCATGTTAAAAAAGGCGAATGGATTACCTTATTTAATAAGGGCGGTTATACTAAATGTTTGGTAAATAATGATTTGAGTGGCAGGATGATAGGTAATGCCTCATATATATATTCAGCAGATATTAATTTCGATTTTGAAAATAATAATATTATTTCCTCAACTAATAACAGGGATTATAACCATGAAACAGGTGCTTATGAAAAGCTTTTAGCACATGTAAATGAGCTAAGCTAAAAATACTGTTACTAAGCAAAAAAATTAATTCAGAATAGCTATATTTATAGCTTCAAGATAGCGGGCATTCCTGCCTGCTTATTGTGATAAGGTTTAGGTTTAAGCCTCCAAGCAGCGAGTGCGAGGAGGCTTTATTTTTTATATTAAAAATAAGTTTTCATAAATCTTATACCCAAGCCAACCAGATAATTTGCTATTTAGAAGTTGCATTAGTATTCTTTGCGGGCATAATTACTTTTGATAGTAGGTATCAGTTATGGATTCATAATCCGGTACCTGCGAATAAAATACGCTATGAATCAATATATTATTACTATTAATCTCATATACGGTATCTGCTGTAACAAAGCCGCCCGGAGTAGCAAGGGTACTCTGCGTATCTATCACAAATTTGGCACCGCCAATTGCCACATAGCTAGCGTTTGTAATGCTTTGAGGAATTAATTGTGGTATTTTGGAATAATAATAGTGATCGATTGACATTGCGCAGGAATCACTGCTTTTGAATTGGATATAATCCAAGTTAGTAAACGGGCGCAGATAAGTAGTATCATGGGTTATTTTACCGCTATCTAAAATACGGGCTCTTACTTTTATTTCCTGCCACTTGCCGGTTAATTCATAAGCATTGTCGGTGTTGCCTTTTCTGCAGTAAATCATACATAATAACACGCCGCTTATTATAAGTAGTAAGATTTTATGTTTCATTCCTGAACAATTTAAGTTTACATATAATAAGATACTACGCAACAAATAGTAGAAACGCTACAGGTTAATATTATTTAAATTAATAATACGCTTATCATTCTTCGTTTCTTGCAATGGGATAGTCTTAATTGATTCTTAATCCAGGCTATGGGCGTAATCTCTAAAGTGACCTTATCAAACTGAAAGGTATTGTATACATCCCCATTTCATTTTGATAATTCAAGTCCTGCAAAAATTACAATACAAGTGCTGTTTTGGTAATTGAATTGTTAAGTTTTGGGTTGTTAAGCCCTTGTGAAAGTAATTTTTTAGAATTTGAAATATTTGGCATGTATTTAGCGTGTAGATATTAAATATATTTTCAATAATTTAATACTAAAGCAATGTCAACCTTTTACCTGGTGTTTGAGATATGTGCGCTACTGACAGTTATAGTACTACCACTAGCCGGCCCAAAAAACACTAAAGCCAAAAAAACTGCTGCTGAAAAAAGCAACCTATATGTAAACGAAGATGGTTTACTGGAATATTTGAGAACGAATAAGGATGATCATCACCCTGTTCTGTAAATTATTTTTAAATCATACCGATTTCAAGCCCGTCAAATTTTGATGGGCTTTTCTATTGATAACTGAATTGATTTGCCGGATTTTTGTTAACACGACGGTATTACTGCTCCAATATAAATCATCAAAACAAATACCAACAATAAAGTTTAGGAAAATACAAGTACAGAAAAACGAACGCCGGAAATGCCTCTGGCGTTCGTTTTTTATATATTAGGAATCCTTTTTTAGATTACCAACGACTGCCGCCGCCACCGCCGCCGCCTCTGCTGTCTTTAGAGTAGCCACCGCCACCACCGCCACGGTTTCCGCCGCCGCCGTAACCACCGCCGCCACCACGGTTTCCACCGCCGCCGAAGCTCTTGCGATCATTAGGTTTTCTTTCTTCAGCCTGGCTTACAGCTATAGTTCTGCCGCCAACTTCGCTGCCATTTAAAGCTGTAATAGCTTGCTGTGCACCTTCATCATCAGGCATTTCTACAAATCCGAAACCTTTGCTTCTGCCAGTTTCTCTGTCATTAATTAACTTAACGGAGCTTACTTCGCCATACGCTTCAAAAAGTTCTTTTAAATCAGCTTCCTCTAACTTAAAAGGAAGGCTTCCTACAAATATGTTCATCAATCTTTAATTTAAACGGCAAAATTATTCTGCCCTGTATTTTGTTTATACACCAAATATAATAAAGTTGTTTTATTATTAGCGTAATATGCAATTATTGTTCGTTTTATTTTATTTATACTAAAAAAATAATTGCTAAAAGGATATAATCGTTATCAATAACCCGGATTATTTTCTTTCTCCAGCTCTTTTTGCTGTTGTTTTAAGGCCCGCTTTTCCTGCCTTATCTCTTTTTTAGTCTTTCCGGCTGTGTCAATCTGTATGCCGTTGCCATAATCAACTACCGTTGAATGCTTATTATTCTTAATAACCTTTTTGTTCTCGGTTGTGTCTTTCTTTCCAAATAAGCGCTGGAAGAAGGTTAATTTCTTTTCGGGTTCTATTACCGGCACAGCGCCATTATCATCATCGTTCTGCTGCATCAGGCTATCAACCTTGGCTGTATCAATATTGGCAACGCCCCTGCGCAGGCTTTCTTTAAGCCGCACATCAAAAAAGCCATAGGCATTGCTATCGCGCTGGGCTTTACCATGGCCTGCCATTAAATTGCCAATTAAATTAAAGTAACCATGCAAGCCAGGCCGCAAAGTGCCATCAGGTTGAAAGGCATATAAACCGGCTTTAGGATTCGGTAAAATACTCGCTAAAAATATGCTTTCGCCCAAAGTAAGCTGCGATGGCGTTTTGCCGAAATAATAGCGTGCCGCTGGGCCAATGCCATAAATATGATAGCCAAACTCCACAATGTTAAAGTAAACCTCCAGCATGCGGTCCTTGCTCATCAGGTTGTTGTTCTCTATCATCCACACAATTAAAATTTCCTCGGCTTTACGGGCCAGGTTTTTATTACGATCAAGAAAAGTGTTCCTGATCAGCTGCATGGATATGGTACTGCCACCACGACTAAATTTTTTCTTTTTAAAATCGGTAGCGATTGATTTGCGGATAGATTCTTCCACAAAACCATTATTGGTATAAAATGATGGGTCTTCCGATGTCATCACCGCGTTGCGGGTATCTGTGGGAATGTCACTCAGTGGGGTAAAATCAGGGTTTTGCGGGCCAACTATAAAAGGTGATGGTTGCGATTTTACTTCGTAAGGCTGTTGTAAAAATGGACGATTAAGCTTGGTTAAATCTGTTTTGCCAAATTTCAGAATCTTAAAGTTCTGTTTATTTAATTGCGAGTTAAACTGCACATCATCTGGGTCTGCCGTGTCCAGGTAAAAATTCAGGCTGTAATTCACTTTCCCCGCAACTTGTATGCCCTGGAACGTTTCGAACAAGCCTGTAGGGAACGAATTGAACAGATCCTGAGCGTTTACCCAGCCGGTATTAAGCTTAAGCTCATATATTTTAACAGGACTAAGGGTGTATTTTATGTACGGATTAGCAGTAATGTTTTTTAGGTGGATAACCGAAGAACTATCCAGCGACACATAATTCGGCCCAATAAATACGTTGGCATCAATTGACGCGGAAGGTACAATAATGTCATTCTCGGATAAGCGTGGATTATTAACCAGTAAATTACTTACCGACCACGAGCCGTAGATCTGCGTTTCACCGCCCTCGCGCTTAACTTTGGTTAACTGGGTGCTGATGGTATCAAAGCTAAATTTGGTTTTAAACTTGTTTTCAAGAACGGGTAGCTCAATCTTTTTGCCATCAGCATAAAGTTTAACATCAATTTCTTTATCGGATGGGTGCATTTTACCCACAAAATGCCAGGTTGCCACGCCGCCATCAATAATGATGTTTGAGGTTAAATTGCCATTTTGTATGCTGGCTGTGGTGGTGAGCATTTTTATACTGCTGCTATCACCCTTAAAAGTTATCAGGAAGTTTTTTAGGTCGAGGTTGTCCGGAATTTTATATAAGAACTGATTAATCAGGTTGTTGGCTAAATCGGCAAGGTTGGTTTTTGAGGTAGTAGCGGTGGTGTCTTTTTTGTGCTTAAACAAAAAATCAAAGTTCTTAACCTTATTGCTGTCTACAAGGTTAAGGTGCCCATTATCAAGCGCTACATCCGATAATTTAACCTCACCCAAAATCAGTGGCATTAGTTTTACGGTGATGGATAGCTTGTCGATTTTCAACAGACTATCGCGCCCGTCAGGTACGATGGTGATATTGGAAAAAGCTACCGTACTAAGTCCGGTAAAGCTTGCGGAACCAATCTTTATATCGAGGTTATAATCTGTTTTTGCTTTTAATTCAGCTTTGGCAAGCTCCCTTTCCAGTATGGCTTCGCGCTTGGTATAAGCGATATAACCACCAATTAAAATCAGAATAACTAATAAAATAATAACAATACCGGCAATACGTATATATTTAGGCTTGAGGCGCTGCATCTATAAAAATTTATCCAAAACTAAACTAAATCTTATAGGAGACAAACGTGGAGATTGGGAAAATGTTTCTCAAATAAATAGTCAGCTTTTATTTTTCGACAACTTGTTTAAGTTTGATTTTAAAACTTAATACTATATTTAGGGGCTAAACTAAACCTTATATGTCAATTCCTACAAATATTAAACGAGAACGTAATTCTCAATCTACTGCTAAAACTGATATGGAAGAAATCTTAACATATCATTTATAAAATTCTATTATAAAATCCCAAAACAATAATAACATGGATATAGCTCCTGATAAGCAAAATATTGACAGAGTATTTTCAAATACAACCTATTACATAGATTTCTATCAAAGACAATACAAGTGGAACGATGAACCAGTGAAGCGACTTTTAGAAGATTTATTCTATAAGTTTAATGAAGAATACGACAAGTATAAAAATTCGGATATCCCTTTAGATCAATTAATTGCAAAATATTCTTGGTATTATTTAAATACCTACGTCACAAATCTCGTTGAAGGGAAAATCTATATCGTTGATGGCCAACAAAGACTAACTACAATAACACTTATTCTAATCAAGTTAAAACATTTGGCAGAAAGTTCAAATTCGTCTTTAACAGATTGGGTGAAAAATAAAATCACAGGTCATTCTGGTTTTAAAAAGGAATTTTGGATGAATCACGAATTGCATAAATCGGCAATGCAGGGTTTATTAGATAATATAGACGCTGATAAAATCGATGTTTCAAGTGGAATTACGGCTCAAAATATGGTTCAAAATTTTCAAATTATATCTAAATGGATGGATATTGAATTTTCTGATGACTTACATAAGTTAGAATCATTTATATTTTTCTTTTTGAATAGGATTGTTCTAATTAACCTAAGTGTTGAGCAAACCGAAGTCCCAATGGTATTTGAGGTAATAAATGATCGTGGTGTTAAATTAAAGCCATATGAAATATTGAAAGGAAAATTGTTAGGTCAAATTGATAAAGATGAATTACTCATTTTACGTTTAAATGAGATATGGGAAGATCAGGTTGGCAAATTGAATGATTTTGCGGACGACGAAATAGATGAATTCTTTATTTATTTTTTGAAAGCTAAGCTTGCGGATTCAAGAGGAACAGCACAAAAGTTTGACAAAGATTATCATCGAGTAATGTTTGAGGAGGAGTATAATGTTATCTTAAAACTCAAGCATAATCCGAAAGGTGTAAAAGCGTTTCTTCTAAATGATTTCATCTATTATACAAATCTTTATAAAAAAGTATTGGATTTTTATGAAACATTTGATGAAAAGCAACCATATGTATTTTACAATAAATTGACTGACATGAGTACTCAGTTTCTTTTAATTCTATCTGCATGTAACATTAATGATCCTGAGGAAGATGAAAAGATCTATTTAATTAGCAGGCAACTTGATAGGATGTTTTGTTTATTGCAATTGCAAAGAAGTTATAATAGCAACCCATTTGGAACAAGTATTTTCAAACTAAGTGCAGAAATCAGAAATCAACCTATAGCAAATATTGAAGCTACATTTAACAAAGCTCTTATCCAACAGTTATCTGATGTAAGAGGTGTAAACGTGGAAAGCGTATTTAGTTATGGTAATTTTAAGGATACGGGTATTGAACTTGAGAAGCGTTTTAAGAGATATTTCTTTGCAAGAATTGAAAAATTTATTGCAGATAATACCAATATGAATATGAAACACACATTATACGATTTAATCCAAAATACAGGATGGAAAAACGGATTTCATATTGAACATATATTATCATATAATGATGAAAACTATGCTTTATTTAATAATGATGAAGATGTTTTTGAAAGAGAAAGAAATAGATTGGGGGGGGTGTTATTACTCAAAGGGGCAGATAATATTTCCAGCAATAATGAATCATATAAAAAGAAACTGAAATCTTATGCAAATACTCTGTATTGGAATGAAACATTAAGAGAAGATACATACAAATCAAAATTAGATTTCAAAAAAATGATTAACAATTTCAGTTTAAACTTTCGTCCCATTAATGAGTTTGGTCCGAATGAACTGGAAGAAAGGCACAGGTTATTATTTGAAATTGTGAAAATTATATGGAATTAGACTGCTAATTGGGAGCAACTGAGTTCTAGTACATCATTTATCATTCACATGACACTAATCCCCCGTGTTTTAGTAAATTTGCTTTAATATATGACTATCACTAAAGAACAAGTATTAGCAGCCCTGAGTAATGTTGAGGAACCGGATCTGAAAAAAGACCTCGTTACCCTGAATATGATCCAGGATATACATATCGAGGGCAACCGTGTAAGTTTCTCAGTAATCTTAACTACCCCGGCTTGCCCCTTAAAAGCGATGATTGAGAATGCCTGTCGCAATGCTATCCTGCACTTTATCAGCAAGGAGGCCGACATCCATATCAACATGACTTCGCACGTTACCACGCAGAAGAATACCGGAGTGCCGGGTGTTAAAAATATTATTGCTGTTGCCTCGGGCAAAGGCGGTGTAGGTAAATCCACTGTGGCAGTGAACCTAGCTTTAGGCCTGGTGAAAACAGGCGCTAAAGTTGGTCTAATTGATGCCGATATTTACGGTCCGTCAATCCCTATCATGTTCGGTTTGGAGAATGCGCGGCCACAGGCCAGCAAATTAGAAAACGGCAAAACCCGCATCGAACCAATCGAAAAATTCGGCGTAAAGCTGTTGTCTATAGGTTTCTTTACTGATCCTAATCAACCGGTACCATGGCGCGGGCCAATGGTTTCAACAGCGGTTAAACAATTGTTTAATGATGCCGATTGGGGCGATTTGGATTATTTGGTGATAGATTTACCTCCGGGTACAGGCGATATTCACATCACCATTACGCAAACCTTCCCGGTTACGGGTGCGGTTATTGTCACCACGCCTCAAAATGTTGCCCTGGCCGATGCTAAAAAAGGAATTGGCATGTTTATGATGGATGCGATTAATGTCCCTATTTTAGGAATCGTGGAAAATATGTCCTATTTCACCCCGGCTGAATTGCCTGAGAATAAATATTACATCTTCGGACAAGGCGGCGGCGAGAAATTAGCAAATATGCTGGATGTGCCATTCCTGGGTGAAATTCCGTTGGTAAAAAGCATCAGTGATTCAGGCGATGCAGGCACGCCGATTGTTTTGGATGAAGATTCGATACAATCAAAAGCGTTTATTGATATGGCAAAAAGAGTGGCGCAACAGGTATCTATATCCAATGCAAAGGCGTTGAATAGGCCGGTTGTTAGTCAGTAATTTGGTTTATGATAATTTCATTGTCGTGTAAAAACACTATTAACAATTATAATTGTTGTAAATAATTAATAACTTTACTTATATAAATTAGTAAAAATGAGTTTATTAGAGCAGGTAGAAGCAGCTTTGGACAGTATTCGTCCGTATTTGGAGGCTGATGGCGGGAATGTTTCTATCGAGGAGATCACTCCTGATCATGTTGTAAGATTAAAATTGCTGGGCTCATGCGGTTCGTGCCCAATGAGTATCATGACCTTAAAAGCTGGTATTGAGCAGGCTATAATGAAGGCTGTTCCTGAGATCACAAGTATTGAAGCGATAAACCTAACGGACATCGACGATCCGAACGCCGTACTCCCTGAAAATTTACGATAGTGTTAAGTATTGTTAAAGTTACATACATAGCAATATGAATAAACTATTTTTGCTTTGTTTTTCGGAATAGATTTTGATATAGAAAGACAGAAAGGCTTTAGAGCAGGATGAAATACTTAATTGGCATATTCTTTTTATTAGCAACCACAGCAGCTTTTGCACAACAACCGCAGCAGGAGAAACCTTTGGTGCAATTTTCGGGTATTGTACATAATGCCGATAGCGCGAAAATTATAGTTCCGTATGTGAACATTACCAATGCCGCTACACACAAAACAATTACAGCATCAAATTACGAAGGTTATTTTTCGTTTGTAGCACACGAACAGGATACCTTAATATTTACTTGTGTTGGTTATGCAACCACCAGAGTAGTTATCCCGTCAGATATAAAAAATAAAAGCTATACCATACCGGTAATGATACAGCCGATCATTATCAACCTGCCAACTTTTCACGTATTCCCCTGGGCTACTACTGATGAGTTCAAGAAAGATTTTTTAGCCCTGAAAGTTGCTGATGATGATTTGGAGATTGCCAAAAAGAATGTTAGCCGTACAACCTTAATGGCTTTAGTTGCCACCTTACCACGTGATGGCCAGGAAATACAAGACGCACTTTACCAGGGCCTGAATACATCTATAGAAAACTCACATTCCCTAACACCAAATCCGTTATTGAATCCGCTTGCATGGGGTAGCTTTATAAATGAAATAACCCAGGGTGATAAAGCCCGTGCAAATGCTAATTCGACTAACTACGACAATTAACGGCCTTTTTTAGCAGCAGGAAATTTCATTTTATATTCCACATCCACTTCGCCTTTGGATATATTGTTAAGCCTTTTTTCTATCAGGCGTTTACGTATCGGGCTCAATTTATCGGTAAATAATTTGCCCTCAATGTGGTCATATTCATGCTGAATAACGCGTGCGGCTAATCCCTTAAAAGTAGCTTCGTGATGTTTCCAGTTCTCGTCGTAGTATGAAAGTTTAACTACCGGTTTGCGGTATACATCTTCCCTTATATCAGGTATGCTCAGACAGCCTTCGTTAAAAGGCCACTCTTCGCCGGTTTCCTCTAAAATAGTAGCATTAATAAAAGCCTTTTTAAAGCCCTCTAAGTCCGGTTCTTCGTCGGCGAATACAGATGCGTCAATCACAAACAAACGCATGGATAAGCCCACCTGAGGAGCTGCCAGCCCAACGCCACGTGCGCCATACATGGTCTCATACATGTCGTTAATGATCTGTTGAATGTTTGGATATTCATCCGGCTCAATGGATGTCGCTCGTTTGCGTAAAACAGGGTCGCCGTAAGCTATAATCGGGTACTTCATAACTGCAAAAATACAGGTTTATTCTTTAGGCTCAAATAGCAAGGTTGTCATACTACTAACATCAAAAATCTCGTTGCTTATATCAAGCAATTCATCGGCAGTAACCGCGTTAATTTTCGCAAATATCTGCTCCAAACTATCTACCTCGCCAAAATCAAGCAAACTTTTACTCATGCCGATGATCAGGCTCATCCTGTTTTCTTCGGCTAATGCTATCTGCCCAATAAATTTTTGTTTGGCCTGCTGTAATTGTAAGGTGCCGAGTTTATTATCTCTTAATTTCTTCAATTCTTTATTCACCAATCGCATGGCTTTATCAGCCTTTTCAGTATCGGTGCCAAAGTAAATGGAGAAAATCCCGGTATCCGAAAACGAAGTATAGTTGGATTCAATAGTATAAGCGATGCCATGCTTTTCGCGGATCTCCAAATTTAACCTGCTGCTCATGCCCATGCCACCTAACAGGTTGTTCAACAGTAATAAACCGTATCTTTTTTCATGTTTTGATGGGTAGGCGGCGCTGCCGGTAATGCAGTGCGTTTGAGAGATAGGTTTATGCAAAATCAGCTCTTTGCCTGCATTTGCTATTGGCGCTATCCTGGTTTTAACAGCGTTATTAGCGGGTATCCAACCGAAATATTTTTCAAAAAGTTTGATGAGTTTATTCAGATCATAATCGCCAAACACACCAAAAACCATTTCGGAGGTATTGTATGTAGCAGCCATAAAGCTTTTAATATCCGCCTTGTCAAAAGCGCTTACCGTTTCTGGCGTACCTAGTATGTTTTTCCCTATCGGGTGATCTTTAAACAACAACTCTTCAAAATCATCCTGTATCGCTTCTTCGGGTTGATCGAGATAGGATGCGATCTCATCCAAAATCACACCACGCTCTTTTTCCATCTCATCTTCGGGGAAGGTAGAGTGAAATAATATATCCTCAAACAGATCAATAGTCCGCTCCAAATGCTGTTTCAACAAAGAGGCATGTATGCAGGTGTATTCTTTGGTGGTATAAGCGTTCAGGTCGGCACCCACCAGTTCAAGCCGGTTAAGTATTTGGCTGGTACTGCGCTTCTCGGTTTCCTTAAAAACAAGGTGCTCAATAAAATGGGCCAAACCTTCTTTTTGCCCCGGCTCATCGCGCGAGCCGGCGTTAACCACAAAACAGCAATGCGTAATGGTTGACGGTGAATGCTTAAAAAGTATACGGATGCCGTTTGCTAAAGTATGAACCTGGTAGTCGATCATGAAGCGCAAAGATAAGGTTTACACACTTTAACCACTGATTATTTAATTGGTTAGGACTATTATGATATTCGGATGCTATAAATTACTGTTTTGGACCTAAAATAATTGCAGCCAAAATAAGCGATACAAATACAAGTGCAATAATTAAAGGTACCCAAATTGGCCTTTTTCTGTAGAATGTTGAATAGCCAATATAGTTTTTCCAAAAGAATAAATCGAGACAATAAGCAGCAATAAAGCCACAAAATACTTGTAACGAACTGGTTGATCCTGTGTTGATGTGAGATATGACAATATACTGCAAGGTTGTAAAGCCAATGCCAAATAATATAGCCCAAAGCGATTCTTTCGATTTGCCTAGTTTAGCCAGGTTCATAGCCATCATGATTGAACCGAACGGGGCCCCGAATAAAAATGAAAAGCTATATATCGCTATCCTTGAATATAACAATGGAGCATCAGTGTCTTCAATAATTACGTTTTTATATTCTTTGTTGAAAAAGCCTAACTGACTGGTAACTATTGATGCATTTTCGCGCTGTGCCTGAATATCCTCGCCAATTATTTTTAACTCTTCGTCGGTAAATTCATGTTTGCGGTACTGTAATTCCGTTACAGAGGCTTCTATCGTTTCGGGAAGGTATTTCTGTCTGTTTTCAACACGTTCAATTAATTCTTCGGTAGATCGTGAAGAGGCTATGTATTTAAAGTTAGTTTCCATGATAAATAAAGTGTTTAAAAGTAATGAATTTAAGCTATCCGGCTATTTTAAATGACAAACTAAATACATGGTTTTATTTTGATGCTGTTGCGCATTGTGCCTATATTAGACACATGAAAATTGCTGACCTGGATTTTGAACCCCTGATAAATGCCGATACTATTGAGAAACGTGTTAAAGCTATCGGCGCGCAGCTTAGCGAGGATTATAAAGATACCAAGCCACTATTTATAGGCGTACTCAATGGCAGCTTTCTATTCATTGCCGACCTGATAAAACAAGTTGATATCCCCTGCGAAATCACCTTTACCAAACTGGCCAGCTACTATGGCGGTACCAAAAGCACCCTAAAGATCCGCGATGATATCGACATCAGCGTTGACCTAAAAGGCCGCGACATTGTGATCATAGAAGATATTGTAGATACCGGCAACACCGCCCACTACCTCATAGAAAAACTGAAGCTAAAAGGACCCGCATCCATCAAATTATGTTCCCTGTTGCTTAAACCGGCATCCCTGCTAACCAAAATTGATGAGCTTAAATACATAGGCTTCGAAATTGAAAACCACTTTGTGGTAGGTTATGGCTTGGATTATAAGGAAATGGGGAGGAATTTGAAGGATATTTATAAGAAGGTGTAAGCTCTTATAAAAGAACCAAAACTAAGGGGGTGTCATACTGAGCATGGTCGAAGTATGTGGGTGGGCCCTTACGCTTATGCTTCGACCATGCTCAGCATGACCCATGCTCTTTTCTACGCCGTAATCATCTCAATAATCCCACTCAACAACTCAATAGCCTCATCAATACCCCTAACCCCCTCAATACTCAAACGAAGCGTATTTTTTACCTCTTTTAAATTGGTACGACGAGGGTTAGCCTGAACAAAACCAAGCACCTGCCTAAACATTTCCGTTTCAAAATAAGCTGATTGCTGGTTGGTGATAAAGTAACCGCGCAGTACTCCTTTTTTTAGCGAGATCTTCTCAAATCCTATGCTTTTACCCAGCCATTGCAGGCGCATGGTATTCAACAAGTCATTTACTTGCGGCGGGATAGGGCCAAATCTGTCGTGCAGTTGTTGTTGAAAGGCATCCAGCTCAACCTCGTTTTCCAGTTTGGATAGTTCTGAATATAAATTATACCGCTCGGATAGACTGGTGACGTACTCGTTCGGTATCAGTATCTCCAGGTCGGTATCTATCTGTGTAAATGCTATAAACGGCCGTGGTTTATCATCCGGGAAAACACCTTTAAATTCGTCTTCTTTTAATTCCTGTATAGCTTCATCCAGTATCTTATGATACATCTCGAAACCTATCTCGGCAATAAAACCGCTTTGCTCGGCACCCAGTAAGTTACCGCTGCCGCGGATATCTAAATCGCGCATGGCAACGTTAAATCCACTACCGAGATCGCTGAACTCCTCAATAGCGCTCAAACGTTTACGGGCTTCGTTAGTCAGGGTTGATAACGGCGGACTCAACAAATAACAGTAAGCCTTTTTATTGCTTCGCCCAACGCGGCCACGCATCTGGTGCAGATCGCTCAAACCAAACATATGCGCATGGTTAATAATGATGGTATTGGCATTCGGAATATCCAAACCAGCCTCAATAATAGTGGTAGCCACCAATACATCATATTCGTGGTTCACAAATTTCAGCATCACATCCTCCAAAGCATCACCCTCTAACTGCCCATGTGCTATGCCGATCCTTGCTTTTGGCACCAGTTTGTGTATCATGCCACCTAACTGCGGCAAGTCATTTACCCGGTTATGGATAAAAAACATCTGGCCATCACGCTCCAGTTCAAATTCAACAGCTTCTTTAATCAGCTTATCGTTAAACACATGCAGTTCGGTAACCACCGGCTGACGGTTTGGTGGTGGGGTAGAGATGATAGACAAATCCCTTGCACCCATTAACGAGAAATGCAAGGTACGCGGGATAGGCGTAGCCGTCAACGTTAGTGTATCCACGTTGGCACGCATCTGTTTCAGTTTTTCTTTGGTTGATACGCCGAATTTTTGTTCTTCATCGATGATCATCAACCCCAGGTCCTTAAACTTAACATCCTTGCTCACCAAACGGTGTGTGCCGATGATAATATCAACCTTGCCCTCTTTAAGTTTTTCTAAAGTATCCTTAATCTGCTTGCTCGATTTAAAGCGATTCACGTAATCAATATTACATGGAAAACCTTTCAATCTATCCGAGAAAGTTTTATAATGTTGGGCTGCTAATATAGTTGTAGGCACTAAAATAGCCACCTGTTTACTATCCGCGACAGCTTTAAACGCAGCACGGATGGCCACCTCCGTTTTACCAAAACCCACATCGCCACAGATCAGCCTATCCATCGGGTGTGGCGCTTCCATGTCCTTTTTAAAGTCGGTGGTGGCTTTTTCCTGGTCCGGGGTATCCTCATAAATAAAGGATGCTTCCAGCTCGGTCTGCAAATAACTATCTGGCGAAAAAGCGTTACCCTGCTGCGATTTACGCACGGCATAAAGCTTAATCAGGTCGCGGGCGATGTCTTTAACTTTTTTTTTTGTGGTTTTCTTGAGGCGCTCCCAGGTGTCGGTGCCTAATTTGTTCATTTTAGGTATGGCGCCTTCTTTGCCGCTGTATTTGGATATGCGGTTAAGCGAGTTGATGTTCACATAAAGCAGGTCGTTATCAGCATAAGTAAGCCTGATCATTTCCTGCATTTTGCCATTAACTTCCACCTTTTCAAGGCCCATGTATTTACCTATACCATGGTCGATATGGGTAACATAATCACCTGGTTTAAGCTCGCGCAATTCTTTCAGTGTGATAGCCTGCGAACGCTGGTACCCCTTTTTTAGCTTGTATTTATAGTAACGGTCAAATATCTGGTGATCGGTATAGCAAGCGATCTTCTGCTCCCTATCCACAAAACCCTCGCGAATAGAAACGCTTATCGGTGTAAATTTTACCGTCTTGTCCAGATCTTCCAAAATGGCATAAAGTCGCTCAACCTGGCGGGCAGAATCCGTAAGAATAAAGTTCTCTATCTTCTCTGCCTCGTTATTTTTAAAGTTATGTATCAGCAAGCTAAAATCCTTGTTAAAGGATGGCTGCGGGCGCATATCGAAATTGATGGTTTCATTAGGCGTATAAAAAAACTGCTTACCAAATTCTATAATCGGGAAATCCGCTAACTGGTCCGCAATCAGCTTTTCATCCGTAAAACCAAATTTGGGGTCTATCCAATCCTGGTTCTGGTTTTTTTCCTCCGGGGATAGCGCCTTCCACAAGGCGGTTGCCTTTTTATAACCGCTCTGGATAATATCCAAAGTGAACTGCACATCCTTTATCCAAATCTGCGTACCGGCATCAACATATTCCAGCAAAGAAATATTACTCTCTGTCAGGAATTTAGATTGAACATTAGGTACTATCGTGATGCTCTTCACCTGCTCAACCGAAAGCTGACTTTCAATTTCAAAGGTTCTGATGGATTCAATCAGATCACCAAAAAACTCAACGCGGTAAGGTAACTCATGCGAGAAAGAGAAAATATCCACAATCCCACCGCGGATTGAAAACTGCCCCGGTTCGTACACAAACTCAACCCGGTCAAAATCATACTCCACCAAAAACTCGTTGATAAAATCAATGCTGAGTTTATTGTTAACGGAAATCTCCAGTGTGTTTTTTTCGAGCGATGCACGGTCAATTACCTTTTCGGCTAAAGCCTCGGGGTAGGTCACAATCAGCTGGCCAAATTCTGATGAGTGGTTAAGCTCGTTCAATACCTCGGCGCGGGCAAGCACATTGCTGCTATCGGGCTGGGTAAATTCAAATGGTTTGCGGTATGAGGATGGGAAAAGTAAAACTTCTTTGCCGGTGAGGTTTTCCAGATCTGCCTGGAAATAACCGGCTTCTTCTCGTTCGGGCAACACAAATATCATGTGCTGGTGCTGTAAAAAATACAAAGCTACCGCCATAGCAGAATCGCCCGACCCCACTAGCCCACGTAACTGAATCCTCGGATTTTTTGAAGCATTTAGGGCCTGCGCCAATGCTTTAATCCTGTCATCAGCTTTATACTTTTCTAATATATCACGGATGTTCAAAACGTTGCGAAGATACGCAAAAAAGCACTTTTACCCACGGCAACACAAATTATGACAAATAATAAAACAATATACTTGGTTTTTACTTTTTAATCATAGATTTAATACACCAAATTGCTATTAAACCTAAATTGTTAAACCAAATTATATTACAATGAAAAACGCATTTATAACCGGAGTTATCATCGGAGTTTTAAGCGGCTTGTGGCTATTCGTTATGCACATTGCCGGGTATGATTTAACTAAAGACCAGGTTTCCCCTTTTGAATATGTATCTGTAATTATCCCTATCGCCGGCTTATTTTTTGGCTTGAAAAGCTACCGCGATAATGACTGTGCCGGCAATATGGGCTTTTTAGAAGCCCTGATTCAGTGTTTTAAAATATTAATACTGGCTGGTATTATTGCCATTTTTGCCGGGATATTATACATTAGCTATGTAGATGCAGGCAATAATGCACGCGATTTTTCGGGCCGTATGTTTGCCGCGTTATTGATAGGCGTATTAAGCGCATTGGCTGTGTCATTAATCCTCACCACCAAGTCGAACAAAGTTGATTAAAGCGTTTTTCTTAAAATATTTTGAATTAACCTTTTGGGTAACCGCGCTGATAGCGCTGGGTGTAAGTCATCCTACACAAACAACACATTTTACCTTATGCCCGTTAAAATTAATGGGCATAACATGGTGCCCCGGTTGCGGCCTGGGGCACGCTATCGCTTTTTTGCTCCACGGCGATTTGCGTAGCTCGTTTCATGCACATTGGCTGGGCGTGCCCGCGCTTATCATTATTATATATCGTATTTACGATCTGATCAGGCAACGGCTAAAAGAACCATCATTCATAATGAGCAGGCCTTTATAACTCACCGCTATTATCAGCCTGCTTACCGACTTATTACAAACCCCTGCCAGTTTTGCATTGCTGAAGTTTTAATCCTACCTTAGTTTTACATCACAATTAAACGAAACAATAACCAAACTAAAAATTACAATGAACCCTATTCAAAATTCTTACATGGGCCTTCCCGGCATAACACCCGAAGAAATTGGCTTTTTACAACAAGCTACCAACGGTTTAAATGAGAATCAACAGAAATATTTCTTCATGGTGTACTCCGGCAGAAGGAAAAGCCCGCAGGATATGCTGATATTTTGCCTTGTAGGATGCTTTTTAGTGCCGGGCCTGCAACGTTTCATCATAGGGCAGATAGGTATGGGGATATTGTATTTATTCACAGCTGGCTTATGTTTTATTGGGTCGATAATTGATTTAGTTAACCATAAATCATTAGCGATGGAATTCAACAAAAAAGTAGCTTACGAAAGTTTCCAGATAGCGCAAATGGGTGGGCAAGCAGGAGTATAATTATTAAAAAGCTTAACGAGTAAAACCCGTTAAGCTTTTTAATAATGCCCTTTTAAGGAATGAACTTTTATAGTTTGTTGGTCTTCTGAGATTTGATATACAATGCGATGTTCCTGATTTATTCGTCTCGACCATAAACCTGATAGATTATATTTTAAAGCTTCAGGCTTCCCTATCCCTTCAAAAGGGGCTTCCTCAATGGCATTTAATAATTGAGTGATTTTCTTCTGGATGGTTTTATTGCCTGACCTTTTCCAATATTCAATATCCTTCTGTGCTTCTTCCGAATAGATTATTTCCACAGATCTTCATTTTTTATCGCCTTAAAATTCCCGGCTTTAAAATCTTCATTACTACGATTTAATTTTTCCACGAACTCGGAGTCATAAGGAGACTTGTTTTCCTCAAAGCGAATTTTAAACGCTTTCATAAATGCTTTTAATGCATCTAATTTTTCTTTGTTTTCAGGATGTACAATTAATGTTCCCATAATTTCAAATTTACAATTTTATTTTTTCTTATATATGTATTTTTAATACAGCTAATGAATTTCTGGAAAAAGAAAAAAGAAAATGATGTTAATAAACCGGTGGTTAATCCCGGATTGAAAAAAGCTTTTAAAAATTTCAACTTAAATAGAACTGAAGCAACATTAAAAGCACTTTCAGATCAAATTAAAGCTGCAACGTATCTGGTTGTGGTAAATACAGAGGAACTAAATTACACCGAAACAAATGAAAGCGGAAAGAAGGCGTTAGAAGTAGGGAGTAAAATAAATTTCTTAAAGACATTTGATGAGCAGGGCAATTCCTTTTTACCGGTATTTACAGATTGGGCAGAAATAGATCTTTGGCTAACAAACAAAGAAAACATTGCAGGTTGGATGATGTCGGCAGAGGATGTGTTTACACTTGCTCTTAAGGGAAATTATAAAGGCTTAGTTATCAACCTACGCACTGATAAATGGCAGATGACCAAAGATCAAATCAACCTTTTTATAAAAGAAACTCAAAATTAGTTTTGTTATTGATTCACTATTACTTATCTAATTAACTTCGGTTCATGAAATTATCACTCCTTACCGACTACCTTGAAAGCCTGGCGCCTTTAGCTTATCAGGAAGATTATGACAATTGTGGATTGATAGTAGGCAAGCCCGATCAGGAAGTTTTTCAGGCGATGGTATCACTGGATTGTACCGAGGCTGTGGTAGATGACGCGATCGCCAATAATTGCCAGGTGATCATATCGCATCATCCCATCGTTTTTAAGGGATTAAAAAAGTTCAATAGTAAAACCTATGTAGAGCGCGTGGTTGAAAAAGCTATCCGTAATAATATCGCGCTATATGCTATCCATACCAATCTAGATAATATGCATACTGGTGTTAATGCCCGTATTTGCGAAACTTTAGGCTTAACCAATACCCGCATTTTAGTGCCCAAACATAATACCATTAAAAAACTGGTTACCTATGTGCCGCTTGCACAGGCGGAGCAGGTGCGCAATGCCCTGTTTCACGCAGGGGCGGGTAATATTGGGAATTACAGCGAAGCCAGTTTTAATGCCCAGGGTAAAGGCACGTTCAAAGCCAACGAAAATGCCGACCCATATGTTGGCGAAATAGGCGTAAGGCATACCGAAGACGAGGTTAGGGTAGAGGTGGTTTATCCAGCCAGCCTGGAAAGCAAAATATTAATGGCGCTGATATTAGCGCATCCTTACGAGGAAGTGGCTTATGATTTGTTTAACCTTACTAACCAAAACCAGCAGGTTGGCGCGGGCATGATAGGCGAGTTGGAATATCCAATACCCGAAGAAGCCTTTTTAGAGGAGGTGAAGGAAAAGATGAAGGCGCACGTTATCAGGCATACGGCATTTACTGGTAAACACATCCGTAAAGTGGCTGTTTGCGGTGGGGCCGGTGGCTTTTTATTGAAGCAGGCCATAGCCGCGGGAGCAGATGTTTTTATCACTGCTGATTACAAATATCACGAGTTTTTTGATGCCGAGGGAAAGATACTAATAGCGGATATCGGGCACTTTGAAAGTGAGCAATTTACGCAACAATTATTGTATGAAATAATTAGAAAAAAATTTACTACCTTTGCCGTCCGTTTAACAGAGATTAATACAAACCCCGTCAAATATTTTATTTAATGGAACAAACCGTAGAACAAAAGCTAAAGGCTTTATACGAGCTACAAACCATCCACACCAAAGTTGATAAAATTCGCCAGGTAAGAGGTGAATTACCTATGGAAGTGGCAGATCTTGAAGATGATGTTGCTGGTCTTGAAACCCGCATTCAGAAAATCAAATCTGAGCTGGATGATTTGGAAGATGATATAGTTACCCGTAAAAACCTGATTAAAGAGTCGCAAGCGAACATTAAAAAGTACGAAACGCAACTTAATGAGGTTAAAAACAACCGTGAGTATGATGCAATTTCGAAAGAAGTTGAGATACAAGGTTTGGATATACAGGTAAGTGAGAAAAAAATTCGTGAGTTTGGTTTCGAAATCGTTACCAAAACACAGGTTTACGAAAAAGCGCTTGCTGATTTAGAAGCACGTAAAAGCGACCTTGATGCTAAAAAAGCTGAATTAGGTACTATTACTGCTGAAACCGAAAAAGAAGAAAACGAACTAACTGCACAAGCTGAAAAAGCAAAAGCAGGAATTGATGAGCGTTTATTAATTGCGTACACTCGTTTACGCGGTAACGCTAAAAACGGTTTGGCTGTAGTAACTATCCAACGCGATTCATGTTCAGGTTGCTTTAACCAGATACCTCCACAGCGCCAGTCGGACATCCGTCAGCGTAAAAAAATTATCGTTTGCGAACACTGCGGCCGTATTTTGGTTGATGAGCAAATGGCATTGGAAGCTGAAACAGCTTAACCCCTTTCCCCTAAGAAAGAAAACTATACAAAATTTAAAGGCGCTCATTGAGCGCCTTTTTTGTTGATAGCCGTTTGTTATTGCGAGGAACGAAGCAATCGCAAGTAGAAAAGCATTTTAGCTTGTGGTGGGTATTTTCACCATGGGTGTTCGGGAGACGGGATTTGCTTGTTTCCTAATGATTTTCTTATAAAAAAAGAGCGGGGTGTCATGCTGAGGCCACTCGAAGCATAAGCGTAAAGGCCTTTGCCCACATGCTTCGAGTGGCCTCAGCATGACACCCTTTTTTAATCTTCCGGACGCAGACCATAAGCTAAATATTTAATAAAAGCATATCATAACGTTAATAACAACTAGTTACTTTTAATTGTTATCAACCTAAACTTTATTAATTTATTATGGCAGCTGAATTAAATCCAACCCAGAAAAAATCAACCAGCGAGGTTTTGCGCTTTGCACATCCGTTTTACACCCCAACCCCGATTGCCGAAAGAAGCGAAGTAAGCGGCATAGGTACCAGGATGACGGATTACGTCCAAACCCAGCTTTTGCCCATTCCTGCCCCGATACGGAACCCAACCATGATGCTCGCAGAGATTATTGGTGATGCGGGTGTTACTGAAATTGAACAAGCCGGTGCATTGATATTTCACACCGTTGGCGATACCGGAATTGAAACCGGCAGTACCCAACAATTGGTTGCGGATGCCATGTCGGCTGATTATAATGCTGCTGAGCCAGCTTCTTCACCAGCCTTTTTTTTTCATTTAGGTGATGTGGATTATTATGATAATACAGACCAGGGTTATCACGCTCAGTTTTATGAGCCATATAAAACCTATCCCGGCAAAATAATAGCCATACCCGGTAATCACGATGGTGAAATATTTAAATACAACGGGGTAAGCACAGGCCAAACAACAACATTAGAAGAATTTCAGGCTAATTTTTGCCAACCTGTAACTGGGGTGCCACCTGCGGCAGGAACAATTTATAGAGAGATGATCAGTCAACCAGCTGTTTACTGGTATTTGAATACGCCTTTTGCGGATATTATTGGTTTATACTCGAACATTGCTGAAAACCCCGGCTATATATCCGGCTCAACTATCGGCACGGCCCAAAAAGATTGGCTAACCCAAACATTACAGGCTATTGCCACTGCCCGTAAAACCGAAAAACGTAAGGCGTTGCTTATTGCCACGCATCATCCGCCATTTAGCGCAGGTAGCCATTCATCCAGTACCGATATGCTGATAGATATTGATGACAGCTGTACGCAGGCATCTATATTTCCTGATGCATTTCTTTCAGGGCATTCGCATAATATCCAATGCTATACGCGCTATATAACCGTTGATGGCAAAGATGTGCAAATACCTTATGTAATTTTAGGTTGCGGCGGTCGCCCGGTTACTCACGTACCTTCAGCCAACGGTGTAAAAACTACCGATGCTACAACCGTACCATCATCACATACTTTCGATAAATCATTGTCTACCTATGGTTATGGTACCGTTACTGTTACCGAAAGTAAGTTGACGATTGTAATTACAACGGTAGACTCATCGGGCACTAAAAATTTGTTTGATACGATTAGTGTTGATTTGATATAATATTGCTGAAAAATCCTAACTTGTATAAATGAAATACGGGTTAGGTTTTTTTCTGTTAGTTGCGATAATCGCAAGCTGCTCCAACAATAAAAAGCAAGTTAGCAGCAGTACTGATACGGTTTCTATTCATAAAATATGGAAATATGATACCGTAAGATCAGTTGCGAAGAATCCCGGATTAATAGGTAAAAACCTGCTCGATTTAACCAATAAAGACACACTGCGCTTCAGCTATCAATCCGTAAAAGATAACTCAACGGCTTACGCTTACCACATTTTGCACGATACGGTGTTTGTAAATAATAACGCGGCTTATAAGGTCATTAAATTAACTGCTAATGAATTGGACCTATACATCCTGTTTAAAAGTGATAGCAGTAAAGCCGAGAAGGATTCTGTAATAATGATCTATAAAAGCAGGTGACCCGGTTATTTTTTCAACAAAGGTCTTATCAGGAAAAAATAGATCAGGGCAATACCTGTAAGCGCAACTAAACCATTTAATACAGGCCAAAGGACAGATGAATTCATGCTGCAAATGTATTAAAATATAAACCTTGTCATTTCGACCAACGGGAGAAATGACAAAGAAAGCTTAAATAAATCCACTTAGAACAAATCCATCTGCTTACCACCTTTCGGTGTAAACAAAGTATAATCAAATGGTGGCATCTCTCTTCCCGAAAGAAAGCGGATGCAGGCCATGCGATACAACTGATGTATCGATTCCGCCACAGGCCCTTCTCCGCTTATCCTGCGGCCAAATTCACTGTCGTTAAGCTTACCATCGTGGCAGGATTTGATCATGTTCAGCACCTTCTCCGCACGATCAGGAAAAGCTTTGTATATCCAGTCGTTGAAGATCTCAGCAATGCTTCCATTCAGCCTTACAATCGTAAAACCTGCCGCTAAAGCGCCCCTGTCAGCCGCGGCTTTAATAATGTTCGGTACTTCCTCGCTGTTCAATCCTGGGATGATGGGCGCTGCCATCACCCTTACCGGAACACCTATTTCAGTTAATTTTTGAATTACTGCCAGCCGCCCAGTCGCAGTTACCGTACGAGGCTCTAATTTTTGCCGTAGCGACTCATTTAGCGAAGTGATAGATATGTTTACGTGTACCAAATTCATCGCTGCCAGCTCGGTTAAAATATCCATATCGCGCAGTATCACATTGTTTTTGGTGATGACGCTCACCGGGTTTCGGTATTTCAAAAACACTTGTAGCAGCGAGCGGGTTATCTTCAACTTACGTTCTATCGGTTGGTAACAATCTGTATTACCTGATAGCAATATGCAAACCGGCTTATAGTTCTTCTTATTAAAATACTGTTCCAGTAATTCGGCGGCATTGCGTTTTACGATTATCTTCCGCTCAAAATCAAGCCCAGCGCTAAAGCCATAATATTCGTGCGTGTTGCGGGCATAACAATAAATGCAACCATGCTCGCAACCCTGGTAAGGATTAATGGAAAACATGTGGCTAAGGTCGGGGCTTTTTGATTCGCTTACTATCTTTTTAGGGTTCTCCACAAAAAGCTGGGTCGCAATGTTTTCAAGCAGCGGTTCATCCAGTCCTTCAATATGCTCACGTACATATTTGTTTTTGATGAACTTGTTATGCGTGTTAACCTGGGCACCTCTCCCCTTAAAAAACTCCTCATTATCCTCGTGCGACATAAAACAAAATTGCTAATATTTTTAGTAAATTGCAATATGAGTTTGATAAAGATTTATCAAGATTTTTGAGGGGAGATCATAGTTGTTCGGAAGATTATCTAATCTGAATTATACTTCAATACGTTATGTATAAAGGGTGTCATGCTGAGGTACTCGAAGCATAGCGGGTAAAGGCCTCTGCATTATGTTAAGCAAGCGGAAGGCCTCTGCGCTCACCCTTCGAGTGCCTCAGGGTGACATCCTAAAAAAGTTCTGAAACAAAATTTGTCATGGGTAGCATAGTCGAAGGATTGGCGCAGAGGCTAACCCGCATACTTCGACTATGCTCAGCATGACCCTTTCTTGATTTTCGGGACACCTGCGGGATAGATACATCAAAACACAAAACTATGTTGAACGTTATCAACTTATGCGTAAGTTCCTGCAACGTTTATTAACCAAGCCTGTTGTTAACCTGGCCAATACCTTGTCCTCCAGGCCCGATAGGAAACGTGTGGATGCCGCGTTGAGTGAGCTATACCAAAACATTACCGATCATCCCGGAGATAAGGGGCAGATCATCAATTTCGATCCTCAAAAAGATAAATTCATCATCCTGTCCGACCAGCATAAAGGCGCGCGTGATGGCATGGATATTTTTGCCAAAGCAGCTAAAAACTATTTGGCTGCGCTGGATCATTATCATAAAAATGAATTCTTCTCCATCAATTTAGGCGATAGCGAAGAGCTTTGGGAAAATCTGTTCATCACCGTAAAAAGGCATAATAAGGCTACGTTCGAAAAGGAGAAGCTTTTTCTTCACCGTAAAGCATTCATCAAAATATTTGGCAATCATGACTTGTATTGGGCCAATGATCCGCTGGCGCCGGTTAGTTTGATACAGATATATGGCGAACGCGTAAAAATTTATGAAGGCGCTATTCTTCAAACTAAAATAAAAGATAAAACACTTTCCATCTACATGACTCATGGCCACCAGGGCGATCTGCAAAGCGACGGTAATTGGTTTAGCAAGTGGTTTGTTTCTGATGTTTGGGCGCCTTTCCAGTCGTATCTGCGGATTAATCCGAACACACCGGCTAATAACGATGATTTAAAAACCGCGCATAACCGTATGATGTATCAATGGAGTTCGAAACGAAAAAATACACTGTTGATTACCGGGCATACCCATCAACCCGTTTTTAAATCGTTTACCCACATCGAAAAACTATACAGCGAACTGGGATTAGCTAAAAAAGAAAATGATAAAAGTGCCATAACTGATTTACAGACACAAATTGGCAAACGGAAAAGTAAAGGGGATAAATTACCCGATTTTACCGGATACCTGGATACTTATTTTAATAGCGGATGTTGTTGTTTTGATGACGGAGATATTACCGGGATAGAAATTGCAGATGGCTGCATCAGGCTGATAAAATGGCATTACATACATGAAAAGGGAAGTGACAGAGTTGTTTTAGAAGAAAGTAAACTTGAAGACCTGAAAATTGAGTAGCTACATGTAGCTATATCCCTTATTATTTGTAAAATTACCTAACTTTATAATTCACGTTATCACCCCTTATGCTCAATCATATATTGGCGGCTTTAAATGATTATGCCTTTGCCCTTAATCAGGATGAAGGTAATTACTCATATATAAGCAGTAACATAGCTGATCTTTCAGGCCATAAGCCTATTGAGTTTGAAAATAACGCGTCACTATGGTTCAGTCTTATCGATGAGAGGGATATTAAAGTGGTTGAAGATTTATATGACAAGCCATTAGATAACGATAAATCTACCAGTATAACCTATCGCATTACCACCGCCGAAGGGAAAACCAAGTGGATAAACGAGAAGAGATGTTTATATACTGAGGAGTATGGGAAAAATATCTTATTGAGTATTATTAAGGACCTGGAACGTGAAGATGAGGAGCGATATAATAAAGAAGAAACCATAAGCGGTTACGGAATATTATTTGATACTAATCCGAACCCTATGTGGATATATGAAGTGTCCTCGCTTCGGTTTTTAAAAGTAAATGCTGCTGCTATCAGGACCTACGGTTATAGTGAAGCAGAGTTTTTAACAATGACTATTCAGGATCTTCGCCCAAAATCAGATCAAAACGCGCTGAATGATTTTCTACAGGATAGAGGAGTTGCCGAAGCTAAATTTGTAGGGTATAGTAATTCAGGTATCTGGCGCCATGTAACCAAAAGCGGCGAACTGATACATGCTGAAATGTATGGCGATACCATTCAATACAAACATTATGATTGCCGCCTAACTGTTGCCACAAATGTTACCGAAAGGCTTTATTACCAGGAAGAAGCAAAAATACGCGAGCAATTCCTTAACTCACTTATAGATTCGCAAACAAATTTTTTGGTGCGGATAAATATGGCCGGGGAATATACGTTTGTTAATAAGCGTTTTTTGAAGATTCTTGGATACAATAAAGCCGATATTATAGGTAAACATTTTAGTACTACAGCCCTGCCGGAAGAAGTTTATTTATGTGAAGAAGCTTTTTATACCTGTATTAATAACCCCGGTAAAATAATTCCCCTCATCCATAAAAAACCTGATATTAATGGCAACTTGCATGATGTTGAATGGGAGTTTATTGCTGTTACCAATGAAAGTAAGGAAGTTACCGGCATACAGGGCGTGGGGCAGGATATAACCGATAAAATAAACAGCCAGAAAGAAATAAGCTGGACTAAAAAAAGCCTGGAAGCTATTATCAATAATACGGAGGATTTGATCTGGTCGTTGGATCGCGACTTGGGTTATTTGTATATGAATCAGGCGTATAAAAATATAATCAGCACGCAAACAGGAATAGAGCCGCAAGCTGGTGACAGCTCAATGCATACTACTTTTAGCGATGAAGTTTTAACAAAGTGGAAAGAATATTATGCCAGGGGTTTTATGGGTGAGGCTTATATTGTTGAAGATGAGCTCTTAGATCCGAAAACAGGCAAATTGTTTTTTTACGAAACAAGTTTTAACCCAATATCTAATGCTGAAGGTACAATAACAGGTATAGGGTGTTTCTCACGAAATATTACCGAACGGATTAATACCAGCAAATCAATAATCGACCAAAATGAGCGGTTGCGAAATATTGCCTCGTTAAGTTCGCACGAATTACGCAGACCGGTGGCAACAATGCTCGGCCTCATCAATATTATTGACAAGGAAAAGCTTGACAATCCCGAAAATATGGAAATAATTAATCACCTGTTGATTGTAGGCAACGAGATAGATGATGTTATACGCCTTATAGTTAATAAAACCTTTATCAGCGAAGAATAGAATCGCTTATAACGATAATATCTCCACAATTTTCAGGAAATTATTACTGATCTCATGATCATGTTTAATAGCATGCTCAAATGGGGTGTATGAAATTTCGTTGTGAATAACGCCAATCATTTCGTTACGGTGCCCGTCTCTTAATGCTTCAACAGCAGCTACACCCACACGGCTTGCCAATACGCGGTCCATACACGTAGGTTTGCCACCACGTTGGATATGCCCCAGTATTGAAACCCTGGTATCATAATGCGGAAAACGTTCGGTAACAATTCTTCCTATTTCAAAAGCGCCACCGGCATCATCGCCTTCAGCTGCTATAACAATTCTTGATGTTTTGTCTTTGCGGCCATTCTCCAGCCTGTCAAGCAAACCTGCCATGCCGTTTTTATTTTCAGGGATCAATATCGCCTCCGCACCGGCTGCAATGCCTGTTCTCAAAGCAATCAGGCCTGAATCACGTCCCATCACCTCAACAATAAATAGCCTATCGTGCGATTCTGCGGTATCCCTGATCTTATCCACCGCATTAACTACTGTATTTATAGCGGTATCGTAGCCAATGGTAAAATCAGTACCCATTAAATCATTATCAATGGTTCCCGGCAAGCCTACAATAGGTATATCATACTCGTGTCCGAAAATCTTGGCACCTGTAAAGGTTCCATCGCCGCCAATGGCAACAAGGGCATCAATATTATTCTTTTTTAAATTATCGTAAGCGATTTTGCGGCCTTCAGGAGTTCTGAACGCATCGCAACGTGCAGTTTTTAAAATAGTACCGCCACGCTGAACAATATTGGAAACAGATTTACGGTTCATCTTGAACATATCGTTCCTAACCATTCCTTCGTAGCCACGTAATATGCCCGTAACTTCAATATCGTAGTATAATGCTGAACGTACAACTGCCCTAATGGCAGCATTCATGCCCGGCGCATCGCCGCCTGATGTGTATAATCCTATATTTTTAATCTGCGTCATTTTAAAAAGGGCGCTGTTGAGCGTTAATTAGTAATTTGCCGCTTTACAGATTAGGGTTAAACCATAATCTATAAAGTTGGGCGAATTTACATTAATTTTTTTGTGAGCGCTATTTGTTTTTTAAAACTTAACGCCGGTTATAACGACTTTATTTTTTGTAAGCGGCAATCCCTGATTCCAAAAACTTGTTGTAATCAGCTATATCATAATCCGCCGGAGATGGATTGATGGTAGCGCCGTTTTTATCGGTAAGTAAATTACCATCGCTATCCAGCATCACATAAAATGGCTGCGAATTTGAGTTGAAGCGGCTTGCTTCCAGATCGCTCCATTTGCCACCCAAATTGGTGATGGTTTTACCACTGTAGGTAGATACAAATTGTTCATTTGCGGGTAACGCGGCTTTGTCATCTACCACTAATTGCAGTAGCACAAAATCATTTTTCAGGTGATTAAAAACTTGTGGATTGCTCCAAACATTAGCTTCCATCTTACGGCAGTTAACACAATTAAAGCCGGTAAAATCTATCAGGATTGGTTTGTGTATTTTTTTTGATTCCTGCAAAGCCTGGTCGTAATCATACCATGCATCTAGTCCGCGGGTTTTTATACGATCATAGTTACCTGCGTATTTTCTGTTTTTTACTGATGCGGTATCCGCTGGCCCACCAGAGTTACCACCCGGTGATTGTGAAAGATCAAAATCCTGCGTAGCTATAGGCGGTAAAAACGCGCTGATGGATTTTAATGGCGCGCCCCATAAACCCGGGATCATGTAAACCACAAAGGCAAATACGATGATGGATAAAAATGCCCTTGGTACTGATAAGTAAGGTGTATCGCTATCATGCGAAAATTTGATCTTGCCTATCAGGTATAAACCCATCATTAAGCCAATAGCTATCCATAATGATAAAAATATTTCGCGGTCAAACCAGTTCCAATGGTAGGCTAAGTCAACGTTTGAAAGGAATTTAAGAGCAAAAGCCAACTCCAAAAAGCCCAGTATTACCTTAACGCTATTTAACCAACCGCCTGATTTTGGCAGGCTCTTCATTGCTGATGGGAATAGTGCAAAAATAGTAAATGGCAATGCCAACGCTACCGAGAAACCAAGCATCCCGATTGCTGGTCCAAGGCGGTCGCCTTTTGAGGCAGCATCAACTAGTAACGTTCCAATAATTGGCCCTGTGCACGAGAATGACACCACAACCAAAGTTGCGGCCATAAAAAATATACCTGCAGATCCACCTTTATCAGCATTAGCATCCAGCTTATTGCCTAATGAGCTTGGTAAGGTGATCTCGAATGCACCCAAAAATGATATACCAAAAACAACCAGTAGTAAGAAAAAGAACAGGTTGAAAATGCCGTTAGTAGCCAGCGCGTTCAAAGCATCTGACCCAAATACGATCGATATGATCATTCCCAGCGCCACATAAATTACAATAATTGACAAGCCATATATACAGGATTGTAAAATACCCTTCGCCCTCGATCCTGCTTTTTTAGTAAAAAAACTAACGGTCAATGGCAAAAGCGGGTAGATACAAGGCATTAAAATTGCAGTGAATCCGCCCAAAAGCCCGGCTAAAAAAATGGCCCAAAGTGTTTTTGGCTTTTCTGGATTAACAGTTTTGTTTATGGTGGGTTGTTTAGCTTTTGCTAATTTAGCTTGTGCCTGTTTCCTGGCAGCCATGCTATCGGCAGCAGTGGGTATGCTGGTAAACTGCACATCGCTTGATGATGCGGTATCAGCAGTTTTAGCGTAAAGGTTAGCCGGTGCGGTTATAAAAAACGCGACAGCCAGCAAAGCCATTAATATAAACTTGATCGCAGATCTGTTCTTGGAAAGTTTCATCTTTTCAGCCGGATATAATTACTTAGCGTTGATTGGAATAGAGAAATCAACATCATCCGGTGGAAGGCACTTGCGGTCGTTGCAGGTCATATATTCTAAACTGCCTTTAACAACGGTTGCTCCCGGTGTTTTTAATTTTATTTTTTGCTGAAAGGTTACTGTCTTTTCAAAATAGCTTACATCAATACCAAAAGCTTTTTCAAATTTGGTAGCGGGTGTTGGTTCTGATGCTTTACCAACCAGTGCATAATCCTTAGATGCAGGGAAAGTAAACGAAGTTTTAACCGGGCCGCCATCTTTTTGATTTATTGAATAGATATGCCATTCAGGCTCGATAGTGGCTCTGATAAATACCACCGCCTCGGTAGCACTGATCCTTTTCGCGGCGTAGGCCCATTTTACAGGTGCTTCAATTTGTGCGAATGCGCTTGTGCCCATCACCAATACAAATGCCAATAATAGTAACTTCTTCATCGTAGATTTGATTATTTATTTAAAAATTCTATTTCCTTAAAGTTGAACGTTAATTCTGTTTCAAAACTGTTTTTAACAACCAAAAGGCCGTTATTTAACACATCTTTAACAATACCTTCAAAATCACCCGTCGCGCATCTGAAACGTTTATTCTGTCCCAGCCAATATAGTCGGGATAAATATTCTTTCCTTACAACATCAACCTGTCCGGCCTTTAGTTTAAGATACCAGGCTTCAATATGGCTGCAAATGTCTGATAATATCTGCCTTAAATCGTAATCCCGTTGTAAGATTTGCTTAATTGATGCCGCATTTGGTACATTTTTAGGAAAATTATCCTGGTTAATGTTTAATCCAATGCCAATTATGGAGTGTTTTATCTGACTGCCCTGTATGGCATTCTCTATCAACATACCGCCAAGTTTCATATCATTGTAATAAATATCATTTGGCCATTTTATTTTTAAGCCCTCACCAAGCAGCGGATAAAGCGCATCATACACACCTAAGCTTATGGCGCGGGTAAGGTCGAATTGATCGGATATAGCTAAAAAAGAGGGCTTTAACAGGATGCTGAATGTTAAGTTCTTCCCCGCGTCGCTATGCCAACGGTTTTGCTGCTGGCCGCGGCCAGCATATTGGCTTTCTGCCATAATGACCGTTCCCTCAGGCAATGGCTTGGAATTTGACAGGGTATTCTTGAGGAAATTGTTGGTGGAGTCGACTTCTTTGAGGATGATTAAATTTTGTCCAACAAATAATCCTGAAATAATGTTATTTTGCAAAGTATATTAATATAATATTTGTAATATCAAAGTTGTTCAAAACTAACTCTTTTTGATGGTAAAAAGTAAAACGTTAAAGGAATCCGCTTATCTTTCTGAACTTGCCATACATGGCATGCAGGAAAAAAAGGGAAATGAGATTGTAAGATTAGACCTCCGTAATATTTTCAGTTCAGTATCTGATTACTTTGTGATCTGCCATGCTGACTCGACTACGCAAGTTAGAGCAATAGCAAACAGTGTTGAGGAAGAGATTTTTAAAGCTACACAGCAGGAGCCCTGGCGCAAGGAAGGACTGGAGTATAGTGAATGGATCTTGCTGGATTATATAGATGTTGTTATACACATTTTTAGGACCGACAAGCGCGAATTTTATGGAGTAGAGGATTTGTGGGGAGATGCCGAAATTAAGTTTTATAAAAGCGCGTGATAGAATAGCGTTTAAGGCCCCTTTTAAATGTTAAATTGTAAATAGTAAGTTTGCTGTTGTAAAGAAATGAAAGATACTAAAGATAATAAATTGGAAAAACCCAAACCAATACGGAAAATATCGAATAAAAAGTCTGTAAAGCCACCTAAATTTAATTTTATGTGGATTTACGGAATTATTTTAGCTGCAATGTTTGCCTTTGTGTACATGATGAATGATGCACCCGGCAAGCCAACTACTTTTCAGCAGTTTTCGATTATGCTGAAAGCCGGCGACATAGATAAAGTGTATGCTTCAAAAACTGGAGATTTTGTTACTGCTGAGGTATATTTAAAACCATCAAGCCTAAAAAAATACGGCTTCACTAAGGATCAGACCTCATTTAATATGGGGGATAGTCCGCAATTCGAATTTACATACCCTACCTTTGAAAGCTTAAACCAGGCTACTGTAGTTGCCCAAACAGGTGTGCCTGTTTCACAACAGATTGGTATCGAATTAAAACCAAACGAAAGCTTATTGTCAAGTCCACTGGTACAAATTGTACTGATGGTGATTTTGGTAGTCGGTTTATGGCTGTTTGTAATGCGCCGCATGTCGGGCGGTTCAGGTGGTGGGCCGGGTGGTCAGATATTCAACATTGGTAAGTCAAAAGCTACCTTGTTTGATAAAGAAGCCCAGGTATCAGTAACATTTAATGATGTTGCAGGCCTTGAAGAAGCAAAACAGGAAGTAATGGAAATTGTAGATTTCCTTAAAAACCCTAAAAAATATACTAACCTGGGTGGTAAAATACCTAAGGGAGCTTTGCTGGTAGGTTCGCCGGGTACAGGTAAAACCTTATTGGCTAAAGCTGTTGCAGGCGAGGCGCAGGTGCCATTCTTCTCTCTTTCAGGTTCTGATTTTGTGGAGATGTTTGTGGGTGTAGGTGCATCACGTGTACGTGACTTGTTCCGCCAGGCTAAGGATAAAGCGCCATGTATCATCTTTATTGATGAGATTGACGCGATAGGTCGTGCCCGTGGTAAAAACAATATTGTAGGTGGTAATGATGAACGCGAAAATACATTGAACCAATTATTGGTGGAGATGGATGGTTTCGGTACGGATTCAGGCATCATCATCCTAGCAGCTACCAACCGCCCCGATGTACTGGATTCAGCTTTATTGCGCCCGGGACGTTTTGACAGGCAGGTATCAATTGATAAACCGGATTTGATTGGCCGTGAGCAGATATTTAAAGTGCACTTAAAACCGGTTAAACTGGCGGAAGGTGTTGATGCTAAAAAATTATCGGCACAAACCCCGGGATTTGCCGGCGCTGAAATTGCCAATGTTTGTAACGAAGCAGCTTTGATAGCCGCCCGTAAAAACAAAGAGGCAGTTGATATGCAGGATTTCCAGGATGCGATTGACCGTGTGATTGGTGGTTTAGAAAAGAAAAACAAGATCATCTCTCCTGAGGAAAAACGCATAGTGGCTTATCACGAAGCGGGTCACGCTATTGCAGGCTGGTTCCTGGAGCATGCTGATCCGTTGGTTAAGGTATCTATCGTTCCGCGTGGTGTTGCAGCTTTGGGTTATGCCCAGTATCTGCCTAAAGAACAATTCTTATACACTATTGAGCAGTTGGAGGACGGTATGTGTATGACTTTAGGCGGCCGTGTTGCTGAGGATATAGTGTTCGGTAAAATATCAACCGGTGCACAAAACGATTTAGAGCGTATAACCAAACTGGCTTATGCCATGGTTACTATATATGGCATGAACGAGAAAGTTGGTAACGTATCATTTAATGATACACAAGGCGAGTATCAGTTCAACAAACCATACTCTGAAAAAACATCTGAGTTAATTGACTCTGAAGTTCGTAACCAGATCAATGCCGTTTATCAACGTACAAAACAATTGTTGACCGATAAACGTGTAGGTTTAGAGGCTTTAGCTAATAAACTAATAGAAAAAGAAATCCTTTTCCAATCAGATCTGGAAGAAATATTGGGCAAACGTCCATTTGATAATCGTACTACTTATGATGAATTTGTGAACGGTACGCCTGCTGAATCAAACCAGGACCCTGCGGCACAAGGATTAGTGCATGAAGGTGTTGGTGATCATTCAGGAACTTTCGAAAGAAAACCAGAAGAGAACGAGGCAAGTTCTGATAAAGAATAATTAAGTCATTAGTCTTAAGTTGAAAGTCCGAAGTCATACCCTGATTTTGGACTTTCGGCTTTAAACTTTAAATTTTCGACTCTAATGAGGGATATAACTACATCTAAGGAAAAACTACTAAAAAAGATACGTAAGGCCTTGCTTGAGAAGCGAGACAACCCGTACCCTAATTTAGAAGACCTGCCGATGTATGCCCCGAATGAGGAGATGCTGGAAGTGCTTTTTGCCGAGCAGTTTACCGCCATAGCGGGCCAGTTTGTTTTTTGTGAGGATGAAATTCAGTTTATTGAAAACCTGCTTACCCTTGCCGAAGAACGTAAATGGCACAAAATTTACTGCTGGGAGCCCCCATTGCAGAAAATACTAACCCAATACGAGTACCCTTACTTTGAAACAGATAAAGACTTTGAGCAGGCCCAGGTAGGCTTTACCCTTTGTGAGGCATTAATTGCACGTAATGGCAGTATTTTGCTATCAAACGCTAATATGGCAGGCCGCAGGTTAAGTATTTATCCGCCGGTACATATTGTTTTGGCTTACACCTCACAATTGGTTACCGATTTAAAGGATGGCTTTAAGCTCATCAAAGCTAAATACGGGCATCAGCTGCCATCCATGATCACCAATGTAACGGGCCCAAGCCGTACATCCGATATTGAGAAAACACTGGTTTTAGGTGCCCATGGCCCTAAGGAACTGTTTGTGTTTTTGTTGGATGGATAATTGACTATCAAAGTTTTATTTCAAAAGCTTTTTAGTTATTATATTTTTACCTACCTTTGCAGCCCCGCTGAAAGTTAACTCCGGGGATAATGTTGAACACATAAAAAATTAAAAAATGGCAACTAAAATCAGATTGCAAAGACACGGTAAAAAAGGAAAGCCTTTTTACTACATCGTAGTGGCAGATGCACGTGCTCCAAGAGACGGGCGTTTTATTGAGCGTTTAGGTTCATACAACCCAAACACTAACCCAGCAACTATCGACATCAACTTCGACAAAACTCTTGATTGGGTTAATAACGGTGCACAACCTACTGACACTTGTCGCGCAATACTTTCATACAAAGGCGTATTGTACAAAAAACACTTAGAAGGTGGTTTAAAGAAAGGTGCTTTAACTGAAGAACAAGTTGAAAGCAAGTTCCAGGAATGGTTAGATCAAAAAGAAGGTAAGATCACTGGTAAAAAAACAAGTTTAGTTTCAGCAAAAGACGAAGCCCGCAAAGCAGCGTTAGCAGCAGAAGCTATTAAGAAAGAAGAAAAAGCAGCAGCAATCGCAGCTAAAAATGCTCCTGTAGTTGAAGAAACTCCAGAAGAAGAAGCTCCGGCAGCAGAAGCTACTGAAGAAACTTCAGCAGAAGCAGAAAGCGCTGAATAATTTTTTTTAATTTTTTATACAAAAGGCGAAGATCTGTTTAAGGTTCTTCGCCTTTTGCTTTTACCCCCTCCCGGCCTCGCCCTGATATTAGGGGGAGGTGTTGACTGAAAGGAGACGGAGGGGGTAAAAACGCAAGCACTTAAATTTGCATTTTTATGAAAATCGAAGATTGTTTCAGAATAGGTACCATATTAAAAAGCAGGGGCCTAAAAGGTGAACTGCAATTATATATCGACTTTGAAAACCTGCACGATATAAATATCGAAGCTATTTTTATTGATATGGCCGGTAAACTGGTGCCCTATTTTGTTGAATCGATAAAGTATCCGCAAAAAGGCATAGCCTATATTTACGTAGAGGATATTGATACCATAGAAAAAGCTACTCCGCTGGTAAAAAAGGACGCCTATCTGCCAAACAAACTCAAGCCTAAAAAGAAAAAAAGTGAATTCACTTTAAAAGATCTGTTAGGCTTTACTGCAATTGACGAAAATGAAGGTGAATTAGGCGTTATTACGGAAATAAACGAATTCCCACAGCAATTGATCGCTACAGTAAATTATAAGGATTGTGATGTGCTTTTTCCGCTGAACGAGAGCATCATCAAAGCTATTGATGTGGTGAAGAATGAAGTATTCATTGATTTGCCGGATGGCTTGTTGGATATTTATTTAGAGTAACCCTCACACCCCCTAAAGGGGAATAATAGTAAAACTTTTTAATTGCTCCCCCTTTAGGGGGTTGGGGGGTTTACCTATCTTTGCCCCATGCGTTTCGATATCATCACTGTATTGCCCGGATTATTGGAAAGTCCTTTTGCTCACTCTATATTACAGCGTGCGCAAAAAAAAGGTATTGCCGAAATACATGTGCATAACCTGCGCGATTACTCCACAAGTAAACAAAAAAGTGTCGACGACTACCCTTATGGCGGTGGCAGCGGCATGGTGATGACGATTGAGCCCTTTGCGGCCTGCATTGAGAAGCTGAAAGCCGAGCGGGAGTATGATGAGATCATTTTCATGTCGCCGGATGGGGAAACGTTGAACCAGGCAATGGCCAACCAGCTATCTATCAAACAAAATTTTATAATTCTTTGTGGTCACTACAAGGGCATCGATCAGCGTATACGCGATCTGTTTGTAACCAAAGAAATTTCCGTGGGCGATTACGTACTGTCAGGCGGTGAGCTACCTGCGGCAATTGTGGTAGATGCTGTGGTTAGATTAATTCCGGGAGTGCTGTCGGATGAAACATCGGCGCTGTCAGACTCTTTCCAGGATGGTTTATTGGATGCGCCTGTTTATACCCGCCCGGCGGATTGGAAGGGTCATACAGTGCCTGCGATACTATTAAGTGGTAATACGCCAGAAATAGAAAAATGGCGTTTTGAGCAGGCTGTAGAGCGTACTAAGCAACGTAGACCTGATTTGTTGGATGAAGAATAGTTGATTTAGTTATTCAGTGAGTGCTTGTAATTATTCGCTATTCACAACTATTCACTCAATCAACTTAATCTAACCCAGTCAACTAATATTTATTATTTTCAAATTCTGCTTTTTATTCTGAAATAAAATCCCTATAATTGCACTCCGATTTTTACGGGTTAAAAATCGCTTTAAGAGCTTAAAATCATGGATTTAGTAAAATTTGTAGAAGAGCAATCAGTAGTAGCAACACAATTTCCTTCATTTAAGGCAGGTGATACTGTGAGCGTTCATTATAAAATCAGAGAAGGAAACAAAGAACGTATCCAACTTTATCAAGGTGTTGTTATACAACGTAACAGTACTGGTAACAACGAAACATTCACTGTTCGTAAAGTTTCAAACGGAATAGGCGTTGAACGTATTTTCCCTGTAAACTCTCCTAACATTGATAAAGTAGAGGTTAACAGCCACGGTAAAGTACGTCGCTCTAAACTTTACTACCTGCGTGCCCTTACCGGTAAAGCAGCTCGTATTAAATCAAAAAGAGTTTAATTATATCTGTTGTTCCCTGTTATGGGGAATACATTTAAAATATAAAAGCCTTTACAGATTTTCTGTAAAGGCTTTTTCGTGCGTTTGATTTTTTATTGTATTGTCGTAAGTATAAGAAGCGATTTGAAAATGATAAATAATCGTCATTGCGAGCGAAGCCTGGCAATCCCCTACTTACAGAGCGGCTCTGCATAGCTTGGGATTGCCACGCTTCGCTCGCAATGACGCTTTGTTTTTAAACAGTTTATAAAACAAAAAAATCCCATCTTTTCGGATGGGATTTTCTATATAAATGGTATTTGGCTATTAAGAAATATCTTTTTTCGCTTTCCTGGCAGGGGCTTTTTCTTTAGCCTCAACTACCGCAACCGGTTTTACGGGTACATCGGTAGCGATGAAAGCTTCGTTCACATCAGCAACGGTTTCAACTTTAATTTTCTTGGCGGGTACTTTCGCTAACTCAGCCAAAACTGTTCTGCCGCCTTTTACAACATCGCCAATGGCAACTTTAACTTCGGTTCCCAGTGGAAGATAAACATCAACCCTCGATCCAAATTTAATAAAGCCAAACTGGTCACCTTGTTGTACTTTATCGCCTTCTTTTACATACCAAACAATCCTGCGGGCCAAAGCGCCTGCAATCTGGCGGAAAAGTATTTGTGTGCCCGCACTATTTTCAGTTACAACAGTTGTGCGCTCGTTTTCGGTTGATGATTTTGGATGCCATGCAACCAAATATTTACCGGGATGATATTTGAAATATTTAATCACACCACTTATAGGGTTGCGGTTAACATGCACATTAACAGGCGACATAAATACCGATACCTGTATGCGTCTATCTTTTAAATACTCAGTTTCGGTGGTTTCCTCAATTACTACCACTTTACCATCAGCAGGGCAAAGTACATGAGTTTCGTTTTGAGCGATGCTGATTGATGGACTGCGGAAAAACTGCAGTATAATAACAAAAAGCAGGAATGATAAAACATATACAAACCATTTTAAAGCATGCGCTTCGGGATAATAAAACTGTATTACCGCATTCAATACAAATATGAACAGGATGCAGATGGCAAGGGAAGTGTATCCTTCTTTATGGATGGTCATTAGTCAGTTTTTTTGTTTTAAAGATAAGTTATGAGAGCAATAATTATGCAAAATTACTATTTTGAAATTAAGTATAGGTAACTATATACAATTGGGGCCGCTAAAAATAGCCCGTCGAAACGGTCGAGCAAGCCGCCATGGCCAGGCAGTATGCCGCCGCTATCCTTAACATTAATGCTGCGTTTAAACATGGATTCCACTAAATCGCCCATAGTACCTACGGTGCCTATCAAAATCGCCATGATTACCCATTGCTGCCATTGCAATTCAACAAAAAACCTGCTGATGATAAAAGCGACACCAGCGCTAATGGCTACGCCGCCAATAAAGCCTTCCCAGGTTTTTTTAGGTGAATGGCGTTCGAATAGTTTGTGCTTGCCGATGGCCATACCGCTAAGGTAAGCGCCGGTATCATTCGCCCAAAGCATCAGCAAAAAGGCTAATGGAAAATGGAAGTTAAAACCAAGCTGGATATAAGCCAATGCATGGAAAAAAGTAAATGGTACAACAGTTAATATCAGGCCTAAAAAAGTATAAGCTAAGTTGGTGAAAGGAGCAGGCGTTTTTTTGAATAGCTCCTGTGCAAATACAGCAGTTATCGCAATCACAATTAAAAAAAATAACTTTTGGTATAGCAGGTTATAACTGTCGGAGCTAAAAAGCGCGAATACCGTATAAATAACAAGGCCGCTAAGCATCCCGGTTGATTGATTTGGACTGATACCGGTTTGTTTAATGAGCGAGTAAAACTCATTTAGGCAAAGCAGACTTAGCAGTAAAAAAAAGCCGACGAACACCCAATGCCCTAATAGCACCGATGCCAGCATAACAATAATAAAAAAGAAGCCTGTTATAGCACGTGTTTTCATAATTCGATTTGATTGAGGATAAGCAGCTCAATGGCATGGTCAAAATCCTCCTGGTGAACGTAAACCTCTATATTTCCGAAGCTACGGTACGATGAATCCTGCTTGTTAAGCAAAACGGCTGTTATATTATGCTGTAAAAGCATCTGTTTCACAATCTCCGACTGATAAAAATTTGTTGACTTGTAAATTTTGATCCAGTTTTTTTCCATTTATAGCAGCACCTGCTTTTTGCCTAATGCAATGTTGCGGTATACCCAAAACAAAAATAATATAATTATAAGGCTAATGATATAACCCGCGTAATTAAATACATGCTGGTCATCAGGATTGATGTTTATTTTTTTGTGCTGCGATAGATAGGTTATCACCACATCGGTACCGTTATTTACAAAATGGCCAACAACCGCGGGCCAGATGCTACCGCTATATACCACAAAGTAACCGAACAATACGCCCAGCATCATCCTGGGTAAAAAACCAAAAAACTCCATGTGGAACGCGCTGAATAATATGGCCGTGATCCATACAGCAGCATGCTGGTTTTTTGTCCATTTAACAAAAATAGTTTGCAGGCATCCCCTGAACATGAATTCCTCGGCAATGGCAGTTAAAAAGGCTACTACTGATAATGCGAAGATCAAATCGCCAATGGTATTCATCTTCAGCATCGCATCCTGCGCTTTTTGCGCGGCGGCTTCGGTACTGCGCATCCAATCATCTATCGCCTTTAAAAAATGAGGCAGCACCATGTTTTGGTTGATATTGCTTAACAGTTCTATCAGCGGCAGCGAGAAAAACATAATGATGAATGCTATGCCCAATAAGACTAGCGGAAACTTCGGCGTATCCCTTAAATATTCATGCGGTTCGCGAACAATTATCCACGCAAAAAATATAGGTGTAATAAATAAAGGAATGGTTGTGCTTACTATTTGCAATATCCATAGGCCGTTTAATGCATGGGCGTTGCTAATGTTGTAAGCCATTACGTCGGTCATCGTATTAGCACCGTATTTGGCGGTAATTATAGCATTTGCTGCAAAAAAGCCAACCATAACCAAACCTATCAGCAAGGAAAAAAGGATGAGCATTTGAAAAAACGGGTGTATGCCTACATTCTGCGTAATGTCATGTTTATCAGGCTTATTTATCATCCGGCGTAAATTTTGTATTTTTGCAACGAATATAAGGCATGAGTGTACAAATAGGAAATATTGATTTAGGCGAATTCCCGCTGTTGTTAGCGCCGATGGAGGATGTGAGTGATCCACCGTTCCGTTATGTGTGCAAGCAACACGGCGCTGATATGATGTATACTGAATTTATCAGCAGCGAAGGTTTGATTCGCGATGCTGCCAAAAGCCGCCAAAAGCTGGACATTTTTGAGTACGAACGCCCTATTGGAATCCAGATTTTTGGTAGCGATATTGATCACATGCGTGAAGCTACAGAAATAGCTTCCCTTGCTGGCCCGGATCTGATGGATATTAACTATGGCTGCCCGGTTAAACAAGTGGCTTGCCGTGGCGCTGGCGCCAGTTTATTGCAGGACATTGATAAGATGGTAGCTATGACAAAAGCAGTGGTTGAGGCCACGCATTTACCCGTTACCGTTAAAACCCGCTTAGGCTGGGATGATAATACCAAAAACGTTTACGAAGTTGCCGAGCGCTTACAGGATGTAGGAATAAAAGCTTTAACCATACACGGCCGTACCCGTGCACAAATGTACAAAGGCGTTGCCGATTGGGCATTGATACGCGACATCAAAAAAAATCCGCGTATTAAAATCCCCATTTTTGGCAATGGCGACATCGACTCACCCGAAAAGGCAGCCGATTGGCGTATGGAGTTTGGTGTGGATGGTATGATGATAGGCAGGGCAGCAATTGGCTACCCATGGATCTTCCGCGAAATAAAACACTACTTTAAAACCGGCGAACATTTAGATAAGCCAACTATTGCCGAAAGAATTGATGCCTGCAAAACCCATTTAGATAAATCTATTGAATGGAAAGGCCCTAAAACGGGTGTTTTTGAAATGCGCAGGCATTACTCCAATTACTTTAAAGGGATAGAGAATTTTAAAGAATACCGCATGAATCTGGTTAAAGCGGGCACACAGGAAGAATTATATGATATTTTATCGCAAATAAATGAAAATTATGCCTTTACAATGGCGTAAAATTTGCTATATGTATTTATATTTGATTTATAACAACAGTCCTCAATGGTTACAACGATTACCGATGGTGTAAAAGTTTCAGTAGAAACGATCTATCAACCCGAATACTCCAATCCGGGTAATGATCATTTTATGTTTGCATACCGGGTAAAAATTGAAAACATGGGCGATTATGCGGTTCAACTTTTAGCACGACACTGGTATATTTTTGATTCTAACGGCGCTAAACGCGAAGTAGAAGGCGAAGGTGTAGTTGGTCAGCAGCCGATGATAGAACCCGGCCAATCGCATGAATATGTGTCAGGTTGTAACCTGAAAACTGACATGGGCAGCATGAAAGGCGAATACCAAATGATGCGCCTGATGGATAACTCCATCTTCAACGTAAAAATCCCCGAATTCTATTTGATCACTCCGTACAGGATGAATTAGAATAGAGTTCTCTGTTGCTTTTACTCAAAGCAAAGCAGGTGCAGTGCAATTTCTTGAAGTAGTTGTTGGGGACAACACCAACAACGGCGGTTAAAGTAAAGAGCAAAAACGTACTAGCTAGCTATTATGCAATTCGCCTATTATCTCGCCTAATCGATTATTATCAATTTCTTGTTTTTTTGCTATTTCGATTAATAAGGCTGTTTGTGCTTTTTGATATGCTAAAAACTTATTGATAGCAAATATCCATCTAAATAAAAAGAACGGAACAATTAAAATAAATAAAATTGATAAAAGGAGTAATACCGGACCGTCTATTCCCATTGTGTTTAAGGTTAAATTGTGATGTTAAATATAATAAAAATTCATCTACTGACGCAAGCATGTCGGGTTGGATGGTAAAGGCGACTGGTATTTCTGCCTTTGTTGGTGTTGTCACCAACAAATTAGCACGGAATGCCTACATTTCCTAACCTATAACCACAATAATGGCTGATATTAATTTCGATAATCACCCCCAATTTTTCACAGCAACTATATTAGAATGGAAACCCTTATTAGCCACTAACGACTATAAAGATATCATAATTAATAGCTTGCTTTATTTAAGAAAAGAACAAGCTATAAAAGTATATGCCTTTGTAATAATGCCTAATCACATCCATTTGATCTGGCAAATACAAGATGGATTTAAAAATGTTCAATTACGCTTTTTAAAGTTTACTGCTCAATAATTTAAATTCAAGTTAATTGATACTTCAAATCCGTTATTACAAATATTTAAAGTTGAAGCGAAAGACAGACAGTACCAGTTTTGGGAGCGAAATGCATTAAGCGTTGATTTATGGTCGCCAAGTATATTTATGCAAAAGTTAGATTATATTCATAATAATCCGTTACAAGAAAAATGGCGATTAGCAAACTATTCAGAAAATTATAAATATTCATCAGCCAAGTTTTATCTAACAGGCGAAGATGAATTTGATTTATTAGATCATTATAATGGGTAAAGTTATTGGTGGAAGCTGTTGTTGGTGACAACACCAACAACGGCGGTTAAAACTTCGATTTGTCATTACTTGGCGAATAAACCCCTCCCTACACCCTCCTAGAGGAGGGAATCGCACGAGGCCGTTGCTTTATCTGACCACATATATTTTAAATTTTCAAAGAACAGTTTTTTCTCTTTCTCAAGAGTGTGATACCGGTACATTCAAATTTCGGGAATTGAATTGGGATAAGTGCTGACACTGTTTTGTCAGTAGGATCGCAATAAAAAGCCCCGCCTGAATTTCAGGCGGGGCTTTTTTATTATTGATCAACTCTTACCTCTCGTGTTCTTGCTTTTGAGGGTGAGGCCTTGGGGCTGCCTTGTGTTGCGGCTGCCTTTGCTGCTGATGTTGTTGTTTAGGCTGCTGCTGTGCGTTATGCTGCTGTTGCTGTGCTGCATTATGTTGTTGCGGCTGTGCCTGGGTATCGTTGTGCGTATTGTCATTAGCTTGCTGCGTATGCTGCTGTTGGTTTGGTTGACCATTTGCATTTGGCCTGTTAGCGTTTGCATTATTAGCACGTGGCGCTCTTTGTCCTTGTGGGTTAAAATGGGCACCACCAACCTTATTCATAGCTACATTGGTAGGTTTACCATGGTTTGCTGATGCAAATGCGGTTTTATCCATATGTGCATTTTGCTGATGCGACATTTGCTGGCTGGTTGGCGCTACGTGTTGTTCATGCATTGCCGCCATTTCTTCAGGGCGTGGCTGTGCAGTTACACCACCCGGGCCGTTAAAGCTGGTATGATTATTTACGGTAACGTTGTTATTAATAACTGTACGATCAATATAGGTATTGTGCACCACAGTAGTATTTACGTTAACAACTGCTGTGTTGTAACGGAATGAACCGCCAGACCATGCACCACCGGCAAAGCCAACACCACCATAACCACCACCATAGTTAATACCACCGTAAAAACCTACGTGCGGGCCCCAATAACCTGCGTGGAAGCCATAAACCCCACCATCATATCCCCAATAAGCGGGTGTCCATAATAAGCCGGGATTTGGCGGGGCAACCCATACACCAGGTACCCAATAGTAGTCTTCGGCATCGTTATCATAGGCCCAATAACCGGGAACCCATAAATAACCATCTGTTGGGCAGGCAGGTTGTACGTATACCGGCAACGCGGGTGGCGCAATATGCGCCGAAATAGAAATTCCAATACTGATTTGTGCATGAGCTCCGGGCGCCATAAAAAGGGCGGCCATCATAAGTAAACATGCTTTTGCGAAGTTTTTCATTGTGATTATTTTTGTTTTATGTAACTACAATGTGACAGGATTTAAGTTCGAAGGTTTAGATTAGAATTGCATTAGAAAATCAAGTGGTTTTTGAAATCCTATTATTTACATTTGAGTTTGGAACCACAATTTTCATATTGGGAGCGCAGCTCATTTATTGATAATGCCGATGTAATTATCATTGGTAGCGGTTTGGTTGGCCTAAGCGCAGCGCTGCATTTAAAGAAAAGCGAACCTTCAATAAAAATATTGATATTGGAACGAGGCTTTCTGCCATCGGGTGCGAGTACTAAAAATGCTGGCTTTGCTTGCTTTGGCACTGTATCTGAACAATTGGAATTACTACAACATTCATCCGAAGAAGATGTTGCCCGCCTGGTAAATTACAAATGGCGAGGATTACAGCGTTTAAGGCAAAATCTTGGCGATAGCAACATCGATTATCAGCAGCATGGCGGGTATGAGCTATTTATGGCTGATGAAATAGCCCATGCCGATAAGCAAATCGAAAAAATAACTTATCTGAATAATTTACTAAAGCAAGCCATCGGCACAGATAATATTTACTCGGTTGCTAATAACAAAATTGCTGATTTCGGTTTTGATAAAGTTAGCCGGATGATTTATAACCCTTTTGAAGGTCAGATAGACACCGGTAAAATGATGCGGGCTTTGCTGACTAAAGTTTACGATGCCGGTGTTTTGGTTCTGAATTCTTGCGCTGTAATAAATATAAAACAGCACGATAATGGGATTCAGCTAATAACTTCCCAGGGCAATTTTAAGGCAGCTAAAGTGATTTTAGCAACTAATGCCTTTGCCAATCAGTTGTTCCCGGAGCTGAAAGTGATCCCCGGTCGGGGGCAAGTATTGGTAACTAAACCAATTGATGAGTTAAAGCTTAAAGGCACTTATCACTTTAATCAGGGCTATTATTATTTCAGGAACATTAATAACCGCATACTCTTCGGCGGTGGTCGTAACCTTGATTTTGAGGCTGAGGCTACCTGGGAGTTTGGCCATACCGAAAAAGTAAAGCAGCAATTAACCACTTACTTGAACGAAGTGATTTTACCCGGCCAAAATGCCGGGATTGATTACTGGTGGAGCGGTATTATGGGTTTTGGCGAGGATATTACCCCCATAGTTAAACAAGTAGAACCAAATGTATTTTGCGCGGTAAGGTGCAATGGTATGGGGGTAGCAATGGGTAGTTTGGTAGGCGAGGAAGTTGCGGAACTCACGATGAAAAATATTTAGAACTTATTATCAATTAATCTCACTCGACTTAAATTCGTGGCCGGTATATTTCTCACTTGCATAAGCGCCGTCAACTGTTTTGGTAACAAATAATATTGTATAGCTTTCAAACTCATTGGGGTTCTTTAATGCTTTTTTAATTAGCTGAGCTAATTCTTTAGCAATAGTGGTTTGTGTAGCTTCATCTGTTGGAATGTTTTTTCCATTAATAAATTTCACGGTCACATTTGTGTGATTGCCACCACTTCCATTCATCTTTTTGCCCGTTATCTCAATATTTTCAAACCCATATCTACTATTTATACTATCCGCAATCACTTTTTGATTGGCATTTAACTCAGGCGTATAAGTTTGGGTAGATGTGCAAGCGGTTAGATAAGTAACTGAAAAGAGTAATATCAACAAAGAGAGAGAAAGTTTAAAAGATTTCATGATTTAAGGTTAAGACTTTAAATGTATAAATAATATTTAATTGGTAATAGCCTAATATATTTTGTGTGGTAAAATGCAATGATATGGGCGTAGCAATGGGTAGTTTGGTGGGCGAGGAAGTTGCGGAATTAACATTAAAAGGTTGATTGATAATTTAAATATTTCATATATTAGATTTATAAACCGCTGATTATAAATCTTTATCATGAACAATAATACTTACCTGGCTGTTGGAAAGCTATTTTTTGCTGTAGCTATTCTGGCTATCGGCATCATCCATTTAGTTACCGGGCACTTTCCTTCGGGGCTGTTATTTGTAGACCCGAAATTCCCTGTAGCAAGTACCCTGGCCTACATAAACGGGGCAGTACTTGTTATTATCGGTTTATTGATCTTCTTTAAAAAGTATCAATATTCCGGTGCATGTGTAGCCGCGATTGTATGGTGCATATTATTGTTGATAGTACATCTGCCTAAACTTATCACTACCTACAACTCACCCAGTGAGTGGACACCAACATTTGAAGTCGCAGGTATATTTGCAGGCTCGTTAATATTAATGGGCAATACTAGTATTAAAAAAAATAGTAGCAGGTTAGTACTTATTGGCAGTTATATTTTCGCGGTATCCATATTTGTGTTTGCGGTACTGCATCTAAAATACCTCGATTTTATAGTGACGCTTATCCCGGCATGGCTACCATTCAAATTGCTTTGGGCCTATGTTGTTATGGTTGCTTTCTTTGCGGCTTCCATCAGCCTGTTTTTCCGGGTGTTGGTGAGGCTATCAACATCGTTATTGGCGCTCATGTTTTTTATATGGTTTTGCATACTGCATATCCCACGGGTTGCGGCCAGCCCACATACTGAAACAGAGTGGACAAGCCTGTTTGTTGTATTAATATTTTCAGGAGTTGCATTGCTAATTGCGGGTTCGCAATCAAATAGCGTAAAGGGTTAATCCAGGCTGTTTACTGTTAAATATTGCCATCTGACTAAATCATTCTTGGTTTCAATATGCTTAATACCGCCATCGTAAACCAGGCAATACCTGTTGGCAACATCCAGCACATTATTATAGTCGTGGTCGGTTAGAATGATGCCCTTGGTTGCCGAATGTTGGGTGATCATGGTTTTAAGCTGATCTATCATTACCGGTGCAACACCGTTAAAAGGTTCATCAAGCAAAACAAACTTTGATGGCATATTGAGTAATAACTTAATTTCGAGATAACGCGATTCACCACCAGATAGGGAATTTATTTTATTATCCCGAAGCTTGCCAAGAAGTTCATCATCCAAAAAAGCATCAACCCCAATGCCATCTAAATAAAAGGCTACCGTAGTAGCAACAGTTAAATGCCCTAGTAAAAAGCTGTGTTGCGGCAGGTAACAAACCAAGCCAGTTGTTTTAAACGGTTTATCATAAAGTTCTCCATCAATCCTGATGAATTTATGATCCCCTTTCATGGCGCCGAACAATATTTTTAATAGTGTTGATTTACCGCTGCCATTACGGCCCAGTATGCCTAAAATATCACCGGTTTCACATTTTAGGTAGATGTCTGATAGTATTTTGCGCCCATCAAATGATTTCATCACGCTATCAATCTCAAGAATGCTTTGCATAACCGCCAATTATGATGAGTAGTATCCCAATAACCAAATTGGTAAGTATGCAAGTAAAAATCAAAGTTTGTTTAGATATGCCTTTGTTGTAGTAAAAATAATATTCGTGCTGTTTTGACATTTCTTTGTACAGCAGGCTAATTACCGTACCGGCAGATAAAAAGCTAAATCCAAATGCCACAAAAAAAATCTGAAAGTTAAGTGCGCCTAACATTACCCCGCAGGCTATGCTAAAAAGTAGTGTGCTTTTATAAAATATGGCCAGCAATTTAAGTTGCTTTTTGTCGGGAATTGTCATTAGGCGTAGTTGAATATCTATAACTAAGAAACGATATAAATTATTGTAATTAATGTGTTAATAAGCTTACTAGTATTATTTTAGCAAATTGAATTTCTTCAAGGCAAAATATACCCCGATGAAAAAACTTGTCCTTCTTTTTTTGTTTATTTCAATTCTACATGCAAAAGCACAGCAAAAAATTACCTGGCCACATCATAAAAAAGCAGTTATCGTATTAACCTATGATGATGCACTTGAATCACAACTGAATAATGCGGTTCCTCAATTAGAGGCGGCTCATTTACCGGCTACGTTTTTTTTAACGGGTGATATTAACAGCCAAACTATCCCAAGGTGGCGTGCGCTGAGTAAAAAAGGCTTTGAATTAGGCAACCATACCATATATCACCCTTGCTTAAGCACTGATGATAACCCTACACATTCTGATGATTATACCCCATATGGCATAATTAAGGAAATAGATGTGATGAATCATTTTTTATTCGCTGTTGATGGTAAAAATACCCGTACCTATGCGTATCCATGTACCGAAACCACAGTTGGCAGTGGTAAGGATTATGTAGATACACTTAGAAAATACAGCCTTGTTAAATATGCCCGTGTTGGTGGTGATGTAGATGCTGTGGTAACTGATTTTAAAAATCTTGATCCGTTGCAAGTACCGTCTTATGGTTTGGACGATAATACCCCGGGCGATAAACTGATAGCTTTTGTAAAACTGGCCGAGAAAACCGGAGGGATGGGTGTTATCATGTTTCATGGCATTGGTGGCGATTATATCACCACCTCTGTTAAAGCACATCAGGAGCTAATAAACTACCTTAAAAAACATCGGAAAGAGATATGGGTGGCTACTTTTCAGCAGGCAATGGATTATGCAACTGCAGCCGGTAAAAACCCTCAGATAAAACATTAATAAGATAACTGCAGAAATTTATGCCTATAGTTTTTTAATCATAGGCTTTAGTTTACAACATCTTCTTTTAGCCGCTTTTATCCAAAAGGCGGGCTTTTTTACGGTAAATATTGGCGTTTATTTCAAGGAATAATCAAATTACCTGCAAATGCCAAATGGATTTGAATAATATTTTCAACATTTTTTTGTCTTTTATTATCAACGATCAACTCGTGCCTGATTTTAGGTTTCGGCTATAAATCAAGCATAAAAATGGCGGAAAAGGTTGTATATGGGAGATGGATTCTGAAGGTTTTCAAGGATGTAAAAAAATATTATTCAAGTTAAATAATTATCGTGGGAAACTTTTGGGTTGTGATACACGTAAAAAATGGACTAATTAATACCTGATAGATAAATCAGGTAAATAATTGTGATCAACCAAAACATTAACATGAAAAAAATTTACTTATTAGCGATTTTATTATTAACGATTTCTTTAACTATTTGTAAAGCAGATAGTTATCAGCCAGGTTTCGTTATTCTTAAAAATGGCAAACGTATTGGAGGCCAGATAAAGCTATATAAAAATGCACCCTGGAAAAATCAGCGGTATATTTGGTTTAAAGATTCTGCAGCCATTGCTGCAAACCCAAATGCGAAGCCAAAAAAGCTTTATGCAGCTGATATGAAATTTTACCAGGCAGGTACACGCCAGTTTGTTAAGGTTGCGTACTTTGATCAGGCGTTTATTAAATTAAGAAATCTTTATTCAAACTCATGGATGCTGGAAAGGGTAGCAAATGGCCGCTTTGTAGCCTATATGTTTTACTCATCTCCTCCTGAATTTTTTGATTATTTTTTTGCTGATCCCCACGGTGACCAAACAGAACCTGTTGGAAACGACAATGCGATGATAAAATACAGGATCATCTTTAAAAAGAATAATGCCAAGCATTTTGTTAATGCCTATACCTATGGTTTAGCCAAATATTTTAAAGATACTCCTCAAATATTACAAAAATATTCAACCGGCGCTTACGGTAATCAACCAGATGTTGATGGTTCAATATTTACAAGGATGTCAGAAATTTGCAACAGAACCATATTCACTTCGCATGCAGAAACCAATGGCATTATAGCGGCATTTAACGATTATAACCAAATATATGCTCCAAAAATTGAAGCCCCGGTGCCACCTCCAACTCCGGCTCAAAGCACAGCAGATTTGTTTAAACCTTACTTATTTAAAGGTACTATAATTGACAACGACACGCATAAAGGTGTAGTTGGCGCTACTGTAAGCTATGTCGACTCAGCAAGTCAGCAAGTTGTAAAACAAACACTAACAAGTACAACCGGTAGTTATGAGTTTAATGTGCTTGATAGCCGTCCGTTTGGTATAAAAGTTGAAAAGAATGGTTTCTTTACACAAAACTTAACAGGCGAAGCTGCTTCAGACGGAAAAGCATTTGCTGATAATTCATCAAACGGTAACTCATCATCTGCAACCTATGGTTCATCAAATGGTTTAGAATCAGCTAAAGGTGCTACTGCGAATGGTGGTTTAACCACAGGCAGCGCATCTAACGGAAATGGTTTAGGATCAGCTAAAGGTGCTTCAGCGAATGGTGGTTTAATCACAGGTAGTACTGCTAACGGAAACGGTGCAAATGTCTCAGCTAACCAAGGCTCATCAAATAATGCAGCAACAAACGGTGCATTAGCAACAAGTGCATTGGCTGCAACAAATGGCGCAACAAGTGGTATTGGATCAAATGGGAATCATTTATCAGCCAGATATATGAGATACATACACTCTCGTCGTTACAAGCATTCAATATATTATAAAGAGCATTTGCAGCATGAGCGTGAGTTAGCTAAACAAAAAGCGGCTGCAGATGCAGCAGGTACTTCAGGATTATTAGCAGGTGGCCCGGCAACAGGTTCAGCAGCATCAGGAAACACAACCGGCGGCGGTTCAGCAACCAGATCATTTGCTGGTGGTTCATCATCGGCAGGTGCTGCAAGCTCAGGATCAAACGTTTCTTCATCAAATGGTGATTCTGGTAATGCATCAGCAAGTGGAGCATCATCCAATAGCGGATCAGGTGATGGAACTTCATCACAAGCATTAGCAAAAAGCGGCAAAATAACAAATGGTGCATTTGTTAGCCCTGCTATACGCTTACAAGCTTATGCGGTTAACAAACCGATAGTGATTAATAACATATTATATGATTATGGTTATGCAACATTAAGGCCTGAATCAATCATCGTGCTTGATGGCCTGGTTAAAACAATGGTAGATAACCCGAAAATTGTAGTTGAATTAAGCGCACATACAGATTCGGTAGGTAGCGATGCTTATAACCTGAAATTATCACAAGACAGGGCACAATCATGTGTTGATTACATGATAAGCAAAGGAATCACCGCGACAAGAATTTCAGCGGTAGGTTACGGCAGAAGCAGGCCAATTGCACCAAACTCTTTACCTAACGGGCAAGACAATCCTGATGGAAGACAGTTAAACAGGCGCATTGAGTTTGTTGTAAAAGGAAACGATAAAAGAATGACAGATTTAACGCACAAATAGTAATAGTTAATAAAGCTGTTTTTAAAACTCCCGGTATTATTGCCGGGAGTTTTTTTGTGCAATAAAATGCAACTTTTGTGTTACATTTGGTTAAGCCGCTGATTTGTTAGCACATTTGCACGGTTATTGCGTTATGTATTATTATAAATAACATATATTATTTATTGTGATGAATCCCAACAGTATAAAAAAAATAAATTGGAATATAATATTAGTCCTGTTTGTTTATTTTTTTATAACTGTAACGCACATTATGCTGCTTCCATCTTATCGCAGCCAAAATTTCTCCATCAACCAATCACATAATTCTATTTTTAAACGTAAGGAAATTGCACCGGCATCAACCAGTTTGATACTTAGGCGCATGGATAAGGTTATTATCAATGATAAAACGATAAGCTTTTATACAGCATCCTTTCCATTATTCATCTCCTTTCTTTTTTTCATCTCCTTTTTTGAAGCCTTAAGAAGAAAACGGAAATTAGTTTTTACTGATTCCTATTCTTTTTTTAGCGACCAGTACGCGTATTTAACGCTTTGCACCTTCCGGATCTGATCGAAGTTCATTTGTGCCATAGTTGTTTTCACAGCGGGCTCAACCAATCATCATTAATGTTAATTCACTAATTGAGTGCAGTTAATTTATTGAACTTTTTCTTTCAAACGAGTTATCTTAATATGAGGTAACTAATTGTAAATGAACTTATAAAATCATCATGTATATTTTAAAACGATGCTTTAGTGCTGTTTTATTGTTAGGGTTTGCAATAACAGCAAATGCGCAACAATCTGCCATTACACTTAAGCAATTATTAAATAACGTTGATCAGAAAGCGCCGCAATTGCTTACCGATTCATCCATCATCAAAATTAAACAGGATCAGGCTGCAGAGGTAAGAAATAACTGGCTGCCTGATCTGAATTTAAATTATCAAGCCGATATTGGTACCAGCAACAATACTACCGGCCCGTACTTCGGGTTCGGGATTATTCCATCAAGTTCAGGTGGTATCCATACAACCAGTGTAACCAGCGCGGTGTCAGACAACCTGGGTATAGCGGCCCTTAATTGGGAGGTTTATAACTTTGGTAAATACCACGCCGAAAACAAGGTTGCCAACTCAGATATTACTGTTCAGCAAAACCAATATGCTCAATCAAAATATGATTTGCGGGCATACACTATCGGTAATTATCTGCAATTACTGCGTTTGCAGGATTTGTTAGGCATTCAATACCGAAACATCACCCGCACACAGCAAATCTTAAATTCCATTATGTCGTTGGCAAAAAGTGGAGTACGGGCCGGGGTTGATACCAGTATAGCCGAAGCCGAGCTATCAAAAGCAAGATTAAATTACATCGAAGTTGGTAATCAGCTTAAACAGGTGCAGTTGCAGTTGTCGGCGGTTAGCGGGTTCCCATATCAGTCAATAGTGCCTGATACTACGGTTGAAATGACCTTGATCGATCAGCCGACCGCTTATTTGTTTCCGGCGGATACCACAAATCACCCATTGATCAATTATTACCGTTCTGTTTATCAGAATAGTTTACAACGGGAAGATCTGGTGAAAAAGCAATATAACCCGAAAATATCATTGGAGGCAGCAGCCTGGGATCGCGGCTCAAGTATTGATGGCGCGGGGCAGTATAACAGCCTTTCAACAGGATATGGTTTTCAACGTGGTAATTATTTGGTGGGGATAGGAATTTCCTATAATCTATTTGATTTGCGCAGAAAGCAACTAAAGCTCCGCACACAAAAGGCGAGTACTGATTATTCGTTGAAGAAATTACAGGAGCAACAGCAATTGCTTGATATAAGCGCCAGCCAGGCAGATGTGGAAATGGAGACGGCTATAAACAGGCTAAAGGAAATTCCAAAACAGCTTAAAGCGGCAAGCGATGGTTACAGGCAGAACCTGTCATTATATAAAAATGGTTTATCGGATATTATTACGTTGGATGCTTCCTTAAACATCCTTTATCGTGCCGAAACAGATTATATGCAGGCCAAATACGATTACTCGAGTGCGCTTTTCCAGAAAGCGATTACCGAGAACCAGGTAAATACAGTTTTAAACTTATTAAAATAATTAATTATGTCAATGGTCACATCCGCACTGAAAAGGCCTATCACCGTAGTGGTGATAACCATGAGCCTTTTGATTTTTGCAGTGCTCAGTGCAATCAATATACCGATAGATATTTTTCCGAAGCTTAATCTTCCTACAATTTATGTTATCGAATCTTACGGTGGCATGTCGCCGCAGCAAATGGAGGGCTTTTTTGCCACCGGTTTGCAAAACCAATTTTTATATGTTGATGGCGTAAAAAACATCAGCAGTAAAAGCATACAAGGCTTAACAATTGTTAAAATATCCTTTTACGAAAGTACCAACATGGCCGAGGCTTCTGCCGAAGTGGCATTGCAGGTAAACAGGGCACAGAGTTTTTTCCCGCCGGGCGCGTTGCCTCCGCAGGTAATTCGTTATGATGCCTCATCATTACCTGTTGGCGAACTGGTGCTGGATAGCAAAACAGAAAGCCTGAAAGATATTTATGATTTGGCGGCAACCCGCATCAGGCCAATGTTTGCTACTATCCCCGGATTATCGGCTCCGCCACCGTTCGGTTCAAATGCGAGGTCGATCATCCTTAGCATCGATCCTGACAAGCTACGGAGCTTTGATCTGACACCCGATCAGGTTGTTGATGCCCTGGCAAAATACAACGTGATGTCGCCGTCAGGTAATATCAGGATAGATAATACCATGTTTTTAACTACGATGAATTCGCAAATTAAAAATTCAGCAAACTTTGGTAACATCCCGGTATTAACCAAAAATGGTGTGCCTATCTACATAAAAGATATAGCCCGTGTTAGTGATGCCGCCGATATTACGGTGGATTACGCGCTTATAAATGGCAAACGATCGGTTTATATCCCAGTGGTAAAAACAGCATCAGCCTCAACTTGGTCGGTGGTAAAGGATTTAAAAAGCAAGCTGCCCGAGATGCAGAATTTATTACCCAATGATGTGAAAATATCTTACGAGTTTGATCAATCTGTTGCCGTAATAAACGCGGTGAAAAGTTTGATGACAGAGGGTGGTTTAGGCGCTTTGCTTACCGGTTTAATGGTATTGCTCTTTCTGCGCGATTGGCGAAGCAGCTTAATTGTGGTGATCACCATCCCGGTATCTATATTAATTGGTGTTTTATTGCTGAGTTTGTTTGGGCAAACCATCAACATTATGACCTTGAGTGGGTTGGCGCTGGCTATTGGTATCCTCGTTGATCAGGCTACGGTAACTATCGAGAATATCCACCAGCACCTGGAAATGGGCAAGCCCAAGCGGTTAGCCATCTATGACGCCTGCGAAGAAATCTCATTTCCATTGTTGCTTATCTTGTTGTGTATTCTGGCTGTATTCGCGCCATCGTTTATGATGAATGGCGTGCCTAAAGCGATGTTTTTACCGCTTTCGATGTCAATTGGTTTAACCATGATCGTATCATACATCCTGGCGCAAACACTGGTGCCAATTTTAAGTAACTGGATGATAAAAGCTGAGCGTTACCAGTATCATCACGGCAAGCCACATGCGCATGCAGGAGAAGATTTTGATGTATTGGAAGAGAAGCAGATAAATGAGCATCTGCAAGAAGAAGAAGCTGAGCCTGAAAAGAACGACTTTTTTGAACGTGTGAAACTGCGCTTTATATTGATATTGGACAAATTAATGCCTAATAAAAAGTTAATCATTTTTATATATCTGGTAGTAGTTGTTGGCTTAGCAGGTGTTGGATTTGTGGTTATTGGTAAGGATATGATGCCAAAGCTCAATAACGGGCAGTTTCAGATGAGGATTGATGAACCGCAGGGTACCCGGCTTGAGGTTACCGAGGATAAGTTTAAACAGGTGTTGCAAATCATCGATAAAACGGTAAATCATCATGTAGAAATTACTTCTGGTTATATTGGTTTGGTGCCAAGTAGTTTTGGTAGTAGTAACCTGTATGTGTTTAACACGGGTACACATGAAGCCGTGTTACAGGTGAATCTGGATGAGAATTACCATGTTAATATGGATGACCTAAAGGATGCGCTGCGCAAAAATATCGCGGCCGAAATTCCGGAAATGACCATCAGCTTTGAACCTATTGACATGACGGAAAAGATCATGAGTCAGGGTGCGAATACACCAATTGAGGTTCAGGTGGCAGGTAAGGATCTGCAACAAATAAAGACCTACGGCGATAAGGTATTAGCCAAGCTGAAGCAGATTCCATACTTGCGCGATGTGCAGATCAATCAGCCTTTGGATTACCCGGTAATTGGCATCACACTGGATCGTTTGAAAGTTTCACAGTTGGGGCTAAACGTGAGCGATGTCGCGAGATCTGTTACCGCGAGTACCTCATCAAGCCGTTTCACAACGAAGAACTTGTGGCTGGATGAAAACAATTCCTACACCTACCAGGTACAGGCCGAGATACCGGAATATGTGATGAACTCGATGAGCGCGTTAAAGGAGATCCCATTGGTAAAAGGCCAAAGCAGCCCAACCCTTGCGGATGTGGCTACCTTTAAACAAAGCTATACCCCAGCCGAGTATGACCGCACTGGCCCCCGCCGATTTATAACCATAAGTGCCAACATCAGTAAAATGGATTTGGGCACAGCAACAGCCGCGGTACAAAAGGCTGTAAAATCATTAGGTACACCGCCAAAAGGATTAGTGGCAACCATTGAGGGTATGTCGAATTTGTTAACAGATACATTAACCAGTTTGCAAAATGGCTTGGGCTTCGCGATTCTGGTTATCTTCTTGTTGCTGGCGGCTAATTATCAATCTTTCAAATTGTCGCTTACGGTTTTAGTAACTATTCCGGCAGTAATTTTGGGCTCCATTACAGCCTTGTTGCTTACAGGTTCAACGCTTAACCTGCAATCCTATATGGGTATGATCATGTCAACAGGTGTATCTGTTGCTAACGCGATATTAATTGTGACTAATGGAGAAAGCCTCAGGTTAGAGTTTAAAGATTCCACCCGTGCGGCTGTCACCAGTGCCTCCATCAGATTAAGGCCAATACTCATGACAAGTTTTGCCATGATAGCTGGTATGATCCCGATGGCATCAGGCATGGGTGAGGCCGGCGAGCAATCCGCCCCATTAGGCCGCGCGGTTATTGGTGGTTTAGCAGCCTCAACGCTTGCCGCCTTGTTTATTTTACCATTAATGTTTGCCTGGATACAGGAAAAAACCACTTACCTAGAGCCATCACTAATGCCTGGGGCCGCTAACGATACTGAAAACTTAAATACAACTATATCATGAAATACCTAATTTGTTTAATAACCATATGCTTGTTTCTTGCAGCCTGTAGCGGTAACCAAAAACCGGTTGACCTTACAGCGCAATCAACTAAACAAGCCAGTAAATACCAATATGCAACAGTATCCGAAAAGGTGCTGTCAACCTCGGCACAATTACCGGGGCAGTTAATACCGTTTAATGAGGTGAATATATTCCCTAAAGTTAATGGGTTTGTGAAACAGCTATTTGTCGACCGTGGCTCGATAGTAAAAAAAGGCCAGCTATTGATGATTTTGGAAGCGCCTGAAATGGAATCGCAACTAGCGGCTGCGACTTCACAATACGATCAGGCTAAAGAAAATGCGGAAGCCAGTAAGGAAAAATATGAACGTTTGAAAGAAGCCGCTAAAGAACCTGGGTCGGTTTCACCATTGGATCTGGATGATGCCCAATCCAAAATGAAAGCCGATCAGGCTATGGTGCAAGCACAGGTATCAAATGTACAATCTGTTAGAACCATGAACTCTTATTTGAGGATCTCGGCGCCTTTTGATGGTATGATCATTGATCGTAATGTTTCGCCGGGCGCTTTGGTTGCACCTGGAAAGGCAACCGATCAACCCATGTTAGTTTTGCAGGATATTCATAAAATGAGGCTTACGGTAGCTATTCCTGAAGATTATGTTGATAAGGTTGATCTTTCACAACCGGTATCCTTTGTATTTAATGCTATGCCGGGGCAAACAGAAACTGCTAAGATCAGTCGTTCGGCAAATTCACTAGGCAGCATGCAGCAGGAAGCCATAGAAATTGACGTAGAAAACAAAAACGGGCAATTAAAGCCGGGTATGTATGCCGAGGTGAATATACCATTGCTTTCGGGTGCAAAATCTATGCTTGTGCCTAACGCGGCTATCATCCGCTCAACAGAACATGAGTATGTGATTCAGGATAATTCAGGCAAAGCCAACCTGGTGAATATTAAAGAAGGATTGGTAGGTAATGATTCTACCGAGGTTTTTGGTAACCTAAAACCAAATGATAAAATATTGGTACACGCGTCTGATGAAATTAAGCAGGGTGACGCTGTTGAATAATCTTTAGTTTTTTGTTGTTTTTACCGGGCGGCCCTTTATGGGCCGTTTTGGTTTTAATTGGTTTTGGATTGAATTAATGCAAATCAATTAAGATATTAGATGGCTGGTTTTTAATAAACCGGCCATTGTATTTTATTACTTTTCGTCTACCTAAAAAATAATATATGATCCGTTGGGGGATAATAGGTTGCGGGCGTATTGCGCACCGGTTTATGCAGGGTTTAAACGCATTACCTGATTGTGTGCTGATAGCCTCGTGGTCCAGGCGGCCGGAAACTGTAACTGCTTTTGTTGAGCAATATGGTGGCATGGACTGTAACAGTGTTGAGGAATTACTTGGTAGCGATATTGATGCAGTTTATATAGCCACCTTACCCGATAGCCATGCCGAATACAGTATTGCTGCCTTAAATGCAGGTAAGCATGTGTTATGTGAAAAGCCTGCTGCTATCAACCTGCATATTTTGGAAACTATACTTAAAGTAGCCAAAGCAAAAAAACTATTATTTATGGAGGGCATGAAACCACCATTCTTTCCTTTATACAGACGATTAAAAGACTATTTACTTACCGATCCTATTGGAGAGGTAGGCTATGTGAGAGCAGGATCATCAGTTGCGGACATTAGTCTGAATCATCCTAATTTTAGTTATGACCTGGTAGGTGGCGCAACTATGGGCATTGGCATATATGAAGCTTATCTCGCGGTTGAGTGGCTTGGTAACACTAAAAAAGTGCAGGCGATGGGTCGGTTTGGCGATAACAAGATCGATATGTTCTCTATCTTTCAAACAGAGCATACACATGGTTACGGACAGTTTTATTGCGGGTTTGACTTACATGGTAAAGGTGACGCGCTGATTTGCGGCACATTAGGCCATATCACCATACACAAAAACTGGTGGAACCCTGCCCGCGCTACCATCAATTATTTAGATGGGCATATTGTTGAACTTGATGAGCCATTTACCGCAGGCGGACTTAACTACGAAACCGAACATTTTTGTGGACTGATTAAGACTGGCCTGACAGAAAGCCCGATCATCACCCATGAAATTTCAAGACAAATGATTGCCATGCTGGATGATGTAAGGGAAATCATCGGACTAAAATTTAAAGGCGAATAACATATATTGTAACAACAATTTACCCATAAAAGCATTTATATCATATGAAAATAGCTACCTACAACGTAAACAGCATTAATGCCCGGCTGCCGGTATTGCTGCGCTGGTTGGAAGAAACGCAGCCCGATATTGCCTGCCTGCAAGAACTTAAAGCACCGCAGGAAAAATTCCCTGAACAGGCTATTAAGGATGCTGGCTATAATGCTATCTGGCACGGGCAAAAAAGCTGGAACGGCGTGGCTATATTGGCCCGAAATGCAGAGATTGAGGAAGTAAGGCATGTTCTTCCCGGTGATCCGGAGGATGAGCATAGCCGCTATATTGAGGCGGTGGTTAATGGTATTACTGTTGCCTGCCTGTATCTGCCAAATGGCAATCCCGCACCGGGCCCAAAGTTTGATTATAAACTGCGTTGGCTTGAACGGTTGAAACTGCATGCTAGTGATCTGCTCGCATCAGGAAAGCCCGTTGTAATTACCGGGGATTATAATGTAATACCAACAGATCTGGATGTTTACAAACCGGAGCGTTGGGTTGAGGATGCACTATTCCGCCCGGAAACACGTGAGGGATTCCACTCCTTAGTTGGGCAGGGATGGACGGATGCTATCCGGAAGCTTTACCCCGATCAGAAAATATATACGTTTTATGATTATTTCCGCAATGCTTATGGTCGTGATGCGGGCTTACGGATAGATCATTTTTTACTGAGCCCGCAATTGGACAAGCGATTGATGGCAGGTGGTGTAGATAAGAAAGTAAGAGGATGGGAAAAAACCAGTGACCATGCACCGGTATGGATAGAATTGGCCGAGGTGTAAAATTCTATAAAAAAATAAGACCCCCTCACACTCGCTGTTTGGGGGCCTAAACCTAAACCTTATCACAATAAGCAGATAAGAACATCTGCTGTATGAAGCTGCAAAGGTACATGATATTTTTGAGAAATGAAATTAGAAAATCATTAGATTTGTCATTTTTGTGTTTGTAATTGATTGTAAAAGAGAATGTTGTATCTTGCTTATAAATAAAATATGCAAAATTTTTACAATCATTTTTTTGCCTTGGTTGGATAATCAGCCTATATTATTGAAAAAAGCGCATTTTAATTATCGTTTCTGCTTTTTTGGTATTAAAATATACCATTTTGGTAGGCTTTTTTGGTGAAAATATATCTAAAATATTCTTTTAAGGGTTTAATTTAACCGAAATAGGATAAAAAAATCATAAAAAAAGATCTTTATTGACCTGTTTTTATGATTTTTGGCGCATTTTTAACCTGCTAATTGGGGGCATTTTATCCCCGCTCCCGGCTGGCTGATCTGGCAAGGTCTGCAATTCTGTTTCATGATCATTTTTGTGCCTTCCGGTATATTTAAACAGCCAACGTGTATTTTAAAATTAGTTTATAATAAGATATAGGGATTAACGGAAATGTTTTCTCTTATGAGGTAATTTAATTGATTTTCATTACTTTCACATCATATATTCTTCTTTTGAATCTTTTTGGAATAAAGTTTCGATATATACCTACCTGTTTGAAATATAGCTTAGCAGCAATATAAAAACAGGGGTAGTAGTAATTGCTACTATTAACCTTATTATCATGAAAACTATATTTGTGAGTTTTCGTAAAAGCGTATAGTGATTAACAGCGAACCAACTAATAACGAGTCGTTTAAGTTTAAAGGGGTTGCCCGGAGGACAAGCCAGTTAAGCTTTATTGTACTGGTGCTAAGCCTTGGCATATCAGTATATTATTTTGCGTTGGGGTTAAAAGTCTCAGCCTTAATGGTTGGTTGCTTTAGCTTTTGCGTGCTGATAATTCTTTTATTGCAATTATATCACATAATGGAAAACGTTCAGCCACTAATACTAACGTCCATATGTATCCTGCTTGTCATTAGTTCTTTTGTAGAAGGTTCGGTAACAGGGCAGTACTTTTATTTCTTCCCGGTAATTGTGGTTATACCGATAGTAGTGAATTACAAGGAATCATCCTTTACTGAATTAGGTACTTACTTTTTAATGGGGATAGTGGCATTTTTTGTCAACTTTTATGTAGGTCATAATATACCTCCTATCGAAAATATACCCGCGGATGTTGCCAAACGAATGATGTTTACTAATGCAAGTTGTGCTATTTTGTTAACACTATGTTTCGCCCTGGCCTATATTTATTATGAAAGAAAATACATCAAGGCTTTAGTTGCAGAAAAAAATCGCGCCATTGCCGAGCGTACAAAGTTCCTTTCAACAATGGGGCATGAGTTAAGGACACCATTAAACGGTATTATAGGTGCTTTGAATATTTTTACTGATGAGCAGCCACAATTTACAACAAATGAGTATTTTCAGATACTTAAATACTGCTCAAACCACATGCAGCAGTTGGTTAATGATATACTTGACTTTAATAAGATAGAAGCGGGTAAATTAAATATCCATTTAGTCGAGGTAAATTTAAAAGAGTTATTAGCAAACTCTACGCTGCCTTTTTATAACAATATCGAAAAGAAGAATTTACAATTAAAGGTTGAGCTTGACCCGCAGCTTGATATACTTGTTTTGGCTGATGATGTAAGAATCATCCAGGTTATTAATAACCTGCTTTCAAACGCGTTAAAGTTTACCGAGGAAGGTTATATCCGCTTAAATGTTACCTGCGAAAATATTACCTCAACTTTAGTTAAAGCCAATTTTATTGTAGAAGATAGCGGTATCGGCATTGACAAGGAAGATCAGGTACGGATATTTACCGGATTTGAACAGGTATATAGCGAAAGCACCCGTAAGCATACCGGCACTGGCTTGGGGTTAAATATTTGTTTAAGGCTATTAAACCTAATGGATAGTACGCTGGTATTAACCAGTGAAAAGGGCAGGGGGACTACTTTCGCATTTTCATTAACCTTTAATAAGGTTGAAAAACGTACGCATAAGGTTGAACGCATTTACAACGAAAGCGAAGGCCTATCTGGTTTAAATATATTGATTATTGAGGATAACCAGATTAACATGACCATTGTACGTAAAATGCTTACAGGTTATAAAGCGACATGTACACCTGCTTATAACGGCAAAGAGGCTTTAGAGATACTCGACAAAAACAAAGACTTTAACATTATACTGCTCGACCTTGAAATGCCCATTATGAACGGGTATGAGGTTATAACAGAGATAAAGAAACTACTCCCTTACATCCCGGTAGTGGCATTTACGGCTTCATTAATAGATGGGCAAATGCTGGCCAGGCTAATTGAGGCTGGTTTTGAGGATTGTATCGCCAAACCATTCCATCCCAAGCAATTGTTTTCGCAGGTTAAAAAATATGCCATACAATCGCCCGGTATTCAGAAGTCTTCGCCGCCAATCTTGTTGTAATTTAGATCTATGCTAGAATCTTACTTTTGTCACTTTCAGAAAGCCACTGGTATATATATTTTAGCAGGCAAACATTTGGCTGCTCTGTGAGTTTAACAAATGATTTATTACACCTAATATCATTTTAATTTGAGCATTTATACCAAAGCAGTACAGCACAGCCTGTCTTATAAAAAATTTCCTTTATTGAAATTTGTTTTTTTTGTGCTGTTTGTCAGTACACAAGGCTTGGCTTATGGCCAGGTTCAGGAAACAAGAGATTCAATCAAAGCCGACTCGGCTCATGCTAAGGGCATCAAAAAACAGCAAATAGCCAACAACATCAATAAGCAGTATGACTTTGGCGACCTTACCCGGAATATCATTCATCCGCATAAAAAAGCTGATACCCTTAAAAGAAGTTCGGGTATTATAGTTGTGCCTAATGTCGCGGCCAATCCTACCATTGGCGAACAGCTTGGCATTAAAGCCGTAGCAGGCCGCAGGTTAGGTGGCGACCCTAATACCTATTTGTCGGTTGCTGCTACATCAGCTTCAATTACCAGTAAAGGCATCATTTATTTCTACGTAAATCACAACATATTTACCCCCGGCAATAAATGGAATTTTCAGGGTAACCTTGTCGTCGCAAAAACGGTAATACCTGATTACGGCTTAGGGATAGGCCGCGATATTACAGGAGGTAATGCAGCAGATAATATACTTGCAGATCCCGAACGCAAAGCTTATTCTATACACTCCATGTATTATGATATTAGAGAAAAGGTATATAAGAATGTGGCAAAAGATTTATTTTTAGGCGCGGGGCTTGATTTTGCTATAAGGCGTAATATCACCAATAAGGATACCGTAAATAATGCTACGCCATCCAGTGTATATAATAATCAGCATGGGTTTCCGCAAGATCATTATTCATCAAACGGATTTTTGTTTGATGCAGAATACATCTCTCGTGATAATCCCAATCGTGCCTACAAAGGTATTTATGCCGATTTGGGCTTGCGCATTAACCAAACCTGGATAGGTAGTACCAAAAATGAGGTGCAATTAAACTCTGATTTCAGGAAATACTTTAGTCTTTCTGATAGCAACCCTGAAGAAGTGCTGGCTTTTTGGAACTGGGGTTCATATCTCATCAGCGGTAATATTCCTTACCTGGAATTACCCGGCACCGCAAGGGATATAACTTTTAGAAGCGGAAGAGGATATACTACCCAATACTTTAAAGGCACACAGTTTAATGATACCGAATTAGAGTATCGCTTCCCTATTTTAGCGAACAAATTTATTAGCGGTGTTACCTTTGTTAGCGCGCAAACCGGTAACGATGAGCAAGGCACAAAAATTTTCCAGGTATTTCAACCTGGTTATGGCGCTGGTTTAAGGGTGTTGTTTAACAAAGCTACCCGCACCAACCTCGCTCTTGATTATGCTTTCGGCAGATTTGGCAACAGAGGATTTTTCCTCAATTTGAATGAGGCATTTTAATTAATCCAATCGATAATACCTTCAATAAAATGCCTCTAATCTTTCAATTAAAGGCATTTTATTACTTAAGTTTATTGATTATTTAATTAAAGACAATACAGCAAGAATCGTAAACTCGCCGCCAAATCATCCCTTTTAGTACTATTTAGTTTAGAAGCAAGCCACACTCAACGTATCCGTTGTTTAACGGTACATCAGTAAAGGTGATGGTACTGCCGCTGATGGTACCCCAAATAACCGGGAATGGCCCTTCCAGCACTGAGGATGTAGGCATGTATCCTCCCGTTATCTGGACAACTACGGTTGAGCTATTAGAAACAGGATTGGTATCATACACCGCAACCGGCGACCCCGTTGTGATGGCTTCTGTTCCTGAAATGCTTACGCCGTTAACGGATACATTAAAATAGGTGTAGCCCGAATGATCAGACGAACAGTTAAAAGTATAGGTAGTTGTATTTACAATATAAGGTGCATAAGGAATATTAGTTTGCATGTTACCTACTAATGATGCCGGAATTGTTGTGGGGAACTTTGCATAATCAAGCTTAGACTTACTTGAGTTTACGTAAGCGCTTGCCGAATTAAAATTAATTACAAAAGCAATTAACATAAATAATAATACAGAAAATTTAATCTGATTCAATTTTTTGTTGATTTTCATAATGGTAATTTTTAGGTTATGGTTAATTGGTAATAGCTGTTAGCTAATGATTGCTTTAGGTTGTTGATGTCAAATTAGGTATCATAATATTATTAATTGTCAAAATGATAAAAATCAACAAGCAATTGAAAATATAGTATAGATTAAATATTTACTATGTTGAAATATTTTAGGGCGGTTAGTCGAAATGATTAATATATATTTTCAATACCCTACCGCCATAAGCTTTGAACTTATATCTTTACGGCGGAGGATTACGCGAATGGGATTACCGTTAAGAATAACTTTTAAAGACAATGATTATGTTTACCAAATAATTGATAGTAAACAGATAAATCATAATACCACCGAAATTGAGCTATTGCTCAACGGTGAAAAAATTGGTATTGTAAGAGATATAAAACTGGTTTGGAAGCAGAAAGATGGTGTTCAGGAATTGGACTCAGAGCTGATACAGGCTTTAGGCAGGTCTGTTTCCCTTCGTTTAAGGATGTAGCAAAAAGCCTCTAATCTTTCGATTAAAGGCTCAATACTTATAACAGATTTTACCTAATCTGTCACTTCAAACTTTACTTTTTGTGAGCCGACTATTAAATAATAGTCGCCACTCTCCAATATCTGTTTCCCGTTTGCATCAGGATAACTCAAATCTCTTTCGGGGTCCAGGTCAAAAGTGTACACTACCTTTTCGCCTTGTTTAATCAGCTTCTTTTCAAAAAATTTGAGTTCTTTTCTAGGGCGTGATATAGTCGCTTCCGGATGAGATATATACCATAGCACGGCTTCTTTGCCATCCATTTTGCCTGTATTGTTAACTTCTACTTTAGCTATCAGGTGTTCGGTTTTTTTGATTTTTGTGAATGATAACTTTACATCGCTGTAATTATAAGTTGTATAACTAAGGCCATGTCCAAACCAGTATAATGGTTCGGTCGGAATATCCTGATAATTGCCTTGTTGGTATAGTCTTGCGCGTGGGTGCATATCATAATAAACCGGGATTTGCCCAGTGGTAAGCGGGAAGGTAATATCCAGTTTGCCCGAAGGGTTTATCCTGCCCGAAAGGATGCCGGTAATGGCTGTCGCACCAACAGTGCCGGGTTGCCAGGCCTCTAAAATAGCATCAGCATCAGGTTCAATATTTCCTAGCGCTAAAGGGCGACCGTTGTTTAATACAATAACTAAGGGCTTGCCTGTCTTTTTTATAGCAGCCACCAGGCGTTCCTGAATTTCAGGCAGCGCGATGGTTGAACGTGAAGTGTTTTCGCCGCTCCAGCTATTTTTCTCGCCTAAAAACAAGATCACTTCATCTGAATTTTTGGCTGCATTTATAGCCTCATCAAAACCAGTATCATCTTTGCCGTCAAAGTTACAGCCATGGGCGTAGTTAAGTTGTAGTTTGCCTGCAAATTCGTTTTGTAGTGCAGAGTTGATTGATTCAACATCTTTAGCATTTGCACGCCCGGTCCATGATCCCATCAAGTCTGCTGAATCCTTAACCATTGGGCCAATTATCGCTACCGATTTTATGGATGACAAAATAGGTAATATGTTATCCTTATTTTTTAATAAAACCATCGATTCAGCAGCCATTTGATTAGCCACTCTTTTAGCTTCAGGTTGCAGGTACCGCTGGCTTTCGTCTACTACGGGTGTGTAGGGATTATCAAACAAGCCTAATTTAAATTTCAGGGTTAATACACGTTTTACAGCCTCGTCAACAGTTGCCATGCTGATCTTCTTCTGTTTCAGCAGGTCTGGTATGTATTTGCGATAGATGTCGCTCAGCATATCCATATCCAATCCTGCATTTAAGGCCCTTTCGCCAGCCTGCTCGGGATCTTTTGCTACACCCTGATTCATTAACTGTGCAATGGCCTGCCAATCAGCCACTACGAAGCCTTTAAAACCCCATTGTGTTTTTAATATATCAGTTAATAAGTATTTATTTATGGTTGCAGGCGTTCCGCTTATATCATTAAATGAACTCATTACGGTTGACGCTCCTGCCTTAACACCTGCTTTAAATGAAACCAGGTAAGTATCCTGCAAAAGCTGCTGCGAAACATCGGTAAATGAATAATCTCTACCACCTTCAACCAAGCCGTAGGCTACGTAATGTTTTAAACATGCTGCTATGTTATTTGGTGCCGATAAATTTTGCCCCTGGTAGCCTCTTACAGCAGATGCGCCAAACTGAGCGCCTGTGTATGGGTCTTCGCCATAACCTTCAGCCACACGGCCCCAGCGTGGGTCACGTGCCACATCAACCATTGGAGAGAATGTCCAGTTAATGCCTGATAGATAAGTTTCTTTTGCTGAGTTGGAGCATGCCTCCCGGTTTAATTCCGTATTCCATGAACAGCCTACCGCCAGCGGGATGGGGTATAATGTTTTACAACCATGAATAATATCAAACCCAAAAAGAATTGGGATGCCTAAGCGTGTTTCTTCAATAG
>Ga0207023_10003_pt1 | contig 83878 bp, 82 predicted proteins | sample Alteio_BWMinCont_47_FD_153464 | JGI IMG/M metagenome (GOLD analysis project Ga0207023, IMG submission 153464) | Enriched cells from forest soil in Barre Woods Harvard Forest LTER site, Petersham, Massachusetts, United States -... | ecosystem: Environmental > Terrestrial > Soil > Temperate forest >... | reverse complement strand
GTGAGGTGGGTGCAGGCACGCATTAAAAATAAAGATGTAAAGACCTGGACTCAAATGGCCGGAGATATTGCAGCTATTTGTAAAAAATACAATGCGATATGTATTATAAATGATAATGTTGAAATAGCATTGAAAGTAAATGCGGATGGAGTACATCTTGGCAAAAAAGACATGTCGTTTTCTGAAGCGAAAAAAATATTCAGGAATAAAAAGATGATTATTGGAGGAAGCGCCAATAGTATTGAAGATGTTATCAAACTCTCTCAACAAAAAATAAGTTATATGGGCTTGGGGCCTTTGCGCTTTACTGCTACCAAGAAAGACTTAAATCCTGTTTTAACGATGGGCGGCTATAAAATAATTATGGATGCTGTAATAAAGTCTGATTTGAGGGTTCCACCCATTTATGCTATTGGTGGTGTTACTGCAAATGATGTGCATAAGCTGATGTTAACCGGAATTGATGGAATAGCTGTTTCGTCTGCCATCAGCGAAGCAGAGAATATAAATGATGCCGTGCAGGAATTTCATTCTGTGTTAGGCGAAAATGAATTAACAGATGAAATCAAAAGATGAACTGAAAATAGGTGATAAAATATTCACCTCGCGATTGTTTACGGGTACTGGTAAATTTGGCTCTCTTTCACAAATGAAAGAATCCTTGCTTGCATCGGGCTCGCAGTTAGTGACAGTAGCCCTTAAACGGATGGATATTAAAAAACAGGACGAAAATATCCTCCATTTTTTAAGTGATGCTCAATTTAGTATTCTTCCAAATACTTCCGGAGTGAGGAATGCGAAAGAAGCCATATTCGCGGCTAACATAGCACGTGAAGCATTAGGAACAAACTGGTTAAAATTGGAAATACATCCTGACCCACGCTACTTGATGCCCGATGCGATTGAAACGTTGGAAGCTGCTGCCGAACTGGTGAAACAAGGCTTTATTGTATTACCTTATATTCATGCTGATCCTGTTTTGTGTAAAAGATTAGAAGATGTTGGCGTGGCTGCTGTTATGCCACTGGGATCTCCAATTGGAAGTAATAAAGGGTTAAAGACAATCGACTTTTTGGAAATTATAATAGAACAAAGCAACGTACCTGTAATTGTTGATGCGGGAATTGGTATGCCTTCTCACGCAGCACTGGCAATGGAAATGGGCGCTGATGCAGTTTTGGTGAATACAGCTATTGCGACAGCGGGAAATCCTGTAATAATGGCACAAGCATTTTGTGAAGCTGTTGAAGCAGGGAGAAAAGCATTTATATCCGGCTTGCCGCAAACCCGTACTCATGCTGAGGCAAGCAGCCCGTTAACAGCTTTTTTAAATTCATAGAAGAATGTTCAGCGAGCACATAAAAAAATATTCCTGGGACGAAGTACATGAAGCTATTTACGCCAAAACGAGTCATGATGTGGAAGTGGCATTAAGTAAAAGAAAATGTAATTTAGAGGATATGATGGCGCTATTGTCTCCGGCTGCTGAGGTCTATCTGGAGCAATTTGCAAGCAAGAGCAAAAACCTTACTGTGCAACGTTTTGGTAAAACCATTCAGCTTTTTGCACCGATGTATCTCTCCAATGAATGTTTGAATGTATGTACCTATTGCGGTTTTAGTTTCGGGAATAAAATTCCACGGAAGACACTTTCGGAAAAAGAAATGCAAACAGAATTTGAATTTTTGAAAGCAGGAAAATTCGAGCATCTATTGCTCGTTACAGGGGAAGATGCAGTACATGCTAACCCGCGATACATAAGCAACTCAATCTCTCTTGCAAAAAAATATTTTGCAGATGTATCTATTGAGGTGCAACCCCTTAATGAAGTTGAATATAGCATGTTTAAAGAATCCGGATGCGATTCGGTCCTTGTTTATCAGGAAACATACAATCCGGAGACATACAAACTTTATCACCTGAAAGGGAAAAAAGCAAATTATAGTTATCGTCTGGATACGCCTGACCGTATTGGGAAAGCAGGCATGAATAAAATTGGACTTGGGGTTTTATTAGGCTTGGATGATTGGAGAACCGATGCGTTTTTTCTGGCATTACATCTTAACTATTTAGAGAAGACCTATTGGCAAACCCGCTATAGTATTTCCTTCCCTAGGCTTCGTCCGGCAGAGGGAGTTGCGTCGGTCAAGTATCCGGTAAGTGATAAAGAGTTTGTGCAACTACTATGTGCTTTTCGCATTTTTGATAATGAAGTAGAGGTTTCCCTTTCTACGCGTGAACCAGAATATATGCGGAATCACTTAATAAATATAGGTGTTACCACCATGAGTGCAGGTTCTAAAACTAATCCGGGTGGATATGCAGCATCGCCTGAAACACTGGAGCAGTTTGAAATAAGCGACTCTCGTACACCGGAGCAAATTTTGGAATTAATACAGCAACAGGGATACGAACCCGTTTGGAAAAATTGGGATAAAGCTCTCACTGCTCATTAGCATGAATGACGAGGAAAACATACGATATAATCGACAACTCATATTATCATCTTGGGGCATTGAAGCACAAGAGAAAGTAAAAGCAAGCCGTGTACTTGTAATTGGTGCGGGAGGATTGGGTAGCCCTGTTCTCTCCTATCTTGCTGCTGCCGGCATGGGTACTATCGCTATTATGGATTACGATGTGGTGGAGGTTAGTAACCTACAAAGGCAAGTTATTTATAATATGAATGATGTTGGGAGGAATAAGGCTTTGGCAGCATCTCAAAAGTTAAAAGCGTTTAATCCACTTATAAAGATTATAGCTATTGAAAAAGGCCTTGATAAAAAAAATGCCCTTAAAATAATTGCTGAATACGACGTGATAGTTGACGCGACAGATAATTTTGAAACACGCTACCTGATTAACGATGCGTGTGTAATATTAGATAAGCCATTTGTATTTGCATCTATACTTGGTTTTGAAGGGCAGGTTTCAGTTTTCAACTATAAAGATGGTCCAACATATCGTTGCCTGTATCCTGAGTCGCCCGCAAAAGAAAATGCTCCTAATTGTAATGAAAATGGTGTGATTGGAGCTTTGGCAGGGACTATTGGTTGTATACAAGCCAATGAAGTTCTTAAAATTATTGCTGAAGTAGGCGAAACCTTATCAGGCAAATTACTGATAATGGATTTACTTAATAATAAATATTCTACACTTGGCATTATACCTATTGCTGAGAATAAAAATATAAAATCATTGGGTGAGTATGATATAGTCTGCAATAATGATGCCATTAGTTTCATCTCCAAAAATAATTTTGCCGAAAAATTTTTGAAAATTCCTCATCTTAGTATTGATGTAAGCGATGAGCATGAATTTGTACCCATTGAAAAGGAATCAAAAAATATTCCACTTTACGAAATTGAACAAAATAATTTCGGCAACTCTACTCTTCCAATAATACTATACTGCAAAAGCGGAATGCGCAGTAAGCAAGCTGCTCTATTACTATCTAAAAAAGGGGTGAAAAATATTTATTGTCTGACAAATAATTAACCCTGTATTAATTTTTGTAGTTTTTTAAACTGCTGTATAGGATTGGGGTTTTCCCAAACATAGCCTATACAGGCTGCGCCAAAAAATCCTATATCGCGCACTTGTATAACATTTTGATCAGTTATTCCTCCAAGAGCAATAACTGGAAAATTAATTTTATTTAATCGAAAAAAATCTTTTAATACATTCGGTTTTATTACAGGTTCATATCCTTCTTTAGAAATACTTTGAAAGATTGGACTCAAGAAAGCATATTCAAAATTTGTTTTCGTTGAAAGTATATCTTCTATTTTATGAAAAGAAGTAGAAACAATATTTTTTATTTGTTTTGTATTGCCTTCTAACCTTAACTTTTCAGGCAAATGGATACCTTTTAAATTAAAGTCATTTAAAAGTTCGTAGTGTGAATGGAGTACAATTTTCGGGTGGAAAATAGCTGGAATATCAGTAATCAGATTTCTTATTTCGTTGATTGTATAATCAGGTTTTCTAAGATGTAATAATTGTAAGCCCGATTCAAATAAATTAGTCAGCAGGTTTGCTTCCTCGGTAATTTCTTTTTCCGGGGTTATTACTATCAACTTAAAGTTTTCTGGTCTCATTACATGTAAAAGTAAGTTTATATTTAGTAAACATTGAGATAATAAACATTCTGTTTGTCCTCCAAAATGTTTAAAACTATCTTTCTTCAAGATTAAATACGTAAGACATATTTTATAGTTTTGTGCCATTATTAAAGAAATATGGACTCATTTCAAGCAATTATTTTAGGAATTGTAGAAGGTATAACTGAATTTCTACCTATTTCATCAACAGGGCATTTGATGGTAGCCAGTTCTTTTTTGGGTATAGCTGATGATTCCTTTACTAAAGCATTTACTGTGGCTATTCAGTTTGGGGCCATTTTGGCAGTTGTATTTCTTTATTTTAAAAGATTTTTCAAGAGCCTTAATTTCTATTATAAGCTTTTTGTGGCATTTTTACCTGCGGGGATATTAGGATTCATTTTCAACAAAAAGATAGACGAAATGCTTGGAAATGTGATGGTGGTAGTTTGGACTTTTTTCATTGGTGGAGTTATCCTGCTATTTGTAGACAGATTATTCAGGAATGCGGAAAAAGAACCGGATAAGGAGATAAAATATAAAAACGCTTTTGTAATTGGTTTATTTCAAGCTGTTTCAATGATACCAGGGGTTTCGCGTTCAGCAGCTACTATTGTTGGAGGTCTTACTCAAAAACTGAATAGAAAATCTGCGGTTGAATTTTCTTTCTTTTTGGCGGTACCAACCATGTTTATAGCCACCGGATATAAGCTTCTTCAATATTACAAGCAAGGCGATGGGTTTCATGGCCAGGAAATAGGATTATTGCTCATTGGTAATGTAGTGGCATTTTGTGTTGCTATGGTTGCAATCAAGTTTCTTATTACCTATCTTCAAAAACATGGTTTTCGGGTATTTGGGATATATCGTATTCTGGCTGCCATAGCTATTTATTTGCTTCACCAGCACGGGTTCCAATTTGTGCTGTAGAAAAGAAGTAGGAATTCAAAAAAATTAGTAAGTAGGTTCTCTTATAGTTCAAAGTTCTATCTTTGTGTAAAGAGTCATATATAAATCTAATATAAATGAAACGCATAGCATTAGCACTTCTTTTAATATTCCCCACTTTAAAATATATAGCTGCACAGGGATTTCAGGCTGGGTTTTATTTAGGAGCAACCGCAAGTGATGTGGCCGGAACTAATAATATTAATAATTCTGCTAATTTTAGTAAGTTGGGATTTACTTTGGCAGGTACCGTATGTACTAATATTACTCCAAAGACCAAGCTGCAAATGGAAATCCGATTTTACCAAAGAGGAGCTCAAATAAGACCAACTATTGATAGCGTTTCAACCGGTAACTCCGGCACTCAAACAAATGGGAATTATAATGTAGGGTACAATGACTATTTTACGATGACTCTGAACTATGTAGATATAGTGGTGGGAATAAAACACCAAATACATTTTAATATACGTAATGCATCTACTGACAGATATGGAATTGAAGCTGGGGTATCAATAGGAACACTAATTTATTCTTCTTATGAAGTGAATAGTGTTTCTTATCCACTTGATGTTAATGGGGTGGATATAAGCCCTTATGTGGGATTGTATTATAATATCACTCCCCATTTTTATATAGAAGGTAGATATAGCAATTCTGTTAATTCCGTATTGAAACACGATAATACAAATGGCAATAGTTTTTATAATCTTTATTACGGTACATGGGATTCCGGCCATAACCGTGGATTTAGCATGACGGTTGGTTTTGTATTTGGCAATGGTTCTGCAGGCGATCAGGCTAATAGCTCCTCGTCTCACGATACTCCGCCACCTTCAAGCGACTCACAAGATAATTAACTTACTGATATTTCCTATTCCTTATCCCTTGCTCCTTTCTATTACCTTTGCGCTGTAATTATACCCCATGCCCGAACAAGAAGAATGGTACCGAAACTGGTTTGAATCTCCTTACTATGATCTGCTTTATAAAGAAAGAGGTCAGGAAGAAGCGGATATGTTTATCCAAAATCTGGTTAATCACTTATCTCCCAAAAAACATGCCGTAATGTTGGATCTTGCTTGTGGAAAAGGCAGATATTCCATTGCCCTTAACCGCATGGGATATAATGTTACCGGCACTGATCTTTCGCAAAGAAAAATAACAGCCGCTAAAGAACATGAGAATAATGAGTTGTTGTTTACGGTGCATGATATGCGCACGCCACTTAACTCAAACAATTACGATTATGTATTTAACTTATTTACCAGCTTTGGATATTTTGATGACGAAGAGGAAAACAAAGTGGTACTTACCCATGTATATAATTCATTAAAAAAAGGTGGAGTTTTTATACTTGATTATGTGAATGGGGAAAAGACAGCTAAAAGCCTTATAGAGCATGAGGAATGCCTTATTGACGGGATTGATTTCAGGATTAATAGATACGTTAAAAACAACTCCATCATAAAAGATATTAAAATAAAAGACGGCGCAAGAGAATGCAACTTTTCAGAAAAAATAACTATTTTCCCGGAAGCAAAATTAAAGCAGTATATCACCGGTTGTGGTTTTGAAATACTGGAAACATTCGGAGATTATCAGCTTAATAACTTCAATACTGAAAGATCTGACCGCTTAATAATTATTGCTAGAAAAGTATAAAGGCATGACGGAAGAGTTTTTGCAATATATCTGGAAACATGTTTTGTTTGATAGGTCTATTCTGAAAACTACGGATGAACAATCAATAGAGATAATACACTCGGGGTTGCATAATTCCGATGCCGGGCCTGATTTTTTTAATGCACAATTACGAATTGGTGATACCCTTTGGGCCGGGAATGTAGAAGTACATATAAAATCTTCAGACTGGCTTAAGCATAGGCATCAGGATGATGCGGCATATAAAAATGTTATTCTGCATGTTATTTGGGAGAATGATAAAGAAATTACGTTGCCCGGTGGATTTGCCTTGCCTGCGCTTGAATTAAAGGATATAATCACTCCAGCTATTCACAATAAATACGAAGAATTAAAAACCTCTTCCAAACAAATTCCTTGTGAAAATGAAATCAATAAAGTAACTCCACTAACCTTACATTCTTGGTTAGATAGATTAGTAGCGGAACGACTCGAAAGAAAAACAAATCTGATATCTTCCAATCTTGAAAAAAGCATTAACGATTGGGAAGAAACTTTTTATAGCCTTGTTTTACGAACTCTTGGTAACCCATTAAATTCAGAGCCTTTTGAAAGGCTTGCAAGGGTATTGTCTTTTAAAGTTATTTCAAAACATAGGGCAAATATTTTGCAAGTAGAAGCTTTATTGCTCGGACAAGCAGAGTTTCTTGAAGGAACTTTTAAAGATGAGTATATACTGAAATTACAAAAAGAATATCAATATCTGAAACATAAACTGAATCTTACTCCCATGGCAAAATCAGAATGGAAGTTTATGCGTATTCGTCCTCCGCAATTCCCTACCATACGGCTTGCCCAATTGGCTGCTGTTATTCATAAAAAGGAATATTTATTCAGGGAAGCTATGGAAGCAAGCACAGTAAATGATATTATAAAATTGTTTTCAGTCAAGCCATCTGAGTACTGGCTGACTCATTTCCAACCTGATAAACTATCTACCCGAAAGGCAGGAGCCATAGGTAAATCAACGATAGAAATACTGATGATAAATGCCGTTATTCCCACCATGTTTATTTATGGAAGAAATACCGGCAAAGAAGAAATTGCAGAAAAAGCTTTGGAGTTGCTCCACACATTAAAACCAGAAAGCAACAACATCATAAAGAAGTGGGCGTCTGTCGGAATAAATACTGTCGATGCTTATGAATCACAAGCTTTACTGCAACTTCGGAAAGAATACTGTGATATGCGCAAATGCGTTAATTGTGCTATTGGGCATGAGTTAATGAACTCGAATTGATATTTAATATCTAAATTTGGAGCATGTTGAACATCATAAAAATTATTGTAGCTTGGTTCGAGCAACAAGCCTTTGGCGTATGTGACTCTTTAGGCAATAAGCTAGGTATTAAAGGTACAACGGTAAGGCTCTATTTTATATATCTCTCATTTTTTACGTTCGGGTCACCAGTAATTATTTATTTTATTCTTGCCTTTTTCAAGGAACATAAGAAACATTTTTTCCCTTCTTCTTCCTCCCGTAAGCGCCTTTGGGATTTGTAGGTATATTTATTGATAGTGATTGGTTGTCAGTAGAAAACCTATTATTTGGAGATATCCTGTTGTTATCTCCATAAATACTATAAATTTGCCTGAAAAAGAGTATGAGCCGTAGAATAAAGAAAGTTGCAGTAGTAGGGTCGGGCGTAATGGGTTCCCGCATTGCTTGCCACTTTGCCAATATAGGAGTACAGGTATTGTTGCTTGATATTGTTCCCAAAGAATTACGGGAAGATGAAGTAAAGAAAGGCTTAACACTTCAAGATAAAGTATTTAAAAATAGAATTGTTAACGAAGCCCTTGCGGGTGTGGTGAAGAGTAATCCTTCTCCCATTTATAATAAAGCATTTTTATCACGCATTACAACAGGTAACTTAGATGATAATTTGGCTGATATAGCAAGCTGCGACTGGGTGATAGAAGCAGTTTCTGAAAACCTGCAAATAAAGAAAAGTGTTTTTGATAAGATAGAACAGTTGCGTAAACCCGGCACATTGGTTACCAGCAACACCTCCGGAATTCCTTTGCATTTGCTGTCAGAGGGCAGAGGTGAAGATTTTCAGAAAAACTTTTGTGGTACACACTTCTTTAATCCACCCAGATATTTAAGATTACTCGAAATAATTCCTGACCCGAAAACTTCGCCTGAAGTGATAGATTTCTTCATGAACTATGGAGATTTGTATTTGGGTAAGACCACCGTACTTTGTAAAGATACTCCGGCCTTTATTGCTAATAGAGTAGGCGTATTTGGCATTATGGCATTATTTCATTTGGTAGAAAAAATGGGATTGACGGTTGAGCAAGTGGATAAACTAACCGGTCCTGTTTTAGGTAGGCCAAAGTCAGCTACCTTCCGCACATGCGATGTGGTAGGACTTGATACACTTGTAAATGTTGCCAACGGATTAAAATCTAATCTCCCTAATGATGAAGCCCGTGCCTTATTTGAATTACCGGGATATGTTGCTAAGCTCAACGAGAATAAATGGTATGGCGATAAGAGCGGACAAGGGTTCTATAAAAAAGTAAAAAAAGACGGCAAGAGTGAAATTCAGGCATTAGACCTCAAGACCTTTGAATACAAGCCCGTTGAAAAAGTAAAGTTTGCAACACTGGAACTTACTAAAGCCATCGATTCTCTACCTGAACGTATGAAAGTGCTTGTTAATGGGCAAGATGTTGCAGGTGAATTTTATCGTGCATCTTTCATCGGATTGTTTGCTTATGTATCTAACCGCATTCCGGAGATTGCGGATGAATTATACAAGATAGATGATGCTATGCGTGCCGGATTTGGCTGGCAGCTCGGCCCCTTTGAAACATGGGATGCTATTGGAGTTCAGGCGGGCATTGACATAATGGAAAAAGCAGGAAACAAGCCTGCTGCCTGGGTTTACGATATGCTGAAAAAGGGTTGCACATCTTTCTATAAAACAGAAAATGGCACCAAAAAATATTATGATATTCCTAGTACATCTTACAAGGCAATACCGGGTACGGAAGCTTTCTTATTGTTGAATAACATCACAAGCACCAAAACTGTTTGGAAGAATGCAGGCACTACATTAACTGATATTGGCGATGGAATTCTGAATTTAGAATTCCACACTAAAATGAATACCATCGGCGGTGAAGTGGTTGAAGGCGTAAACAAAGCTATTGAAATTGCCGAAAAAGATTACAGAGGATTAGTAATATCTAACGAAGGAGATAATTTTTCTGCAGGAGCTAATCTTGCGCTTCTCTTTTCTATGGCGGTTGAGCAGGAATGGGATGATGTAGCTATGGCTATAAAAATGTTCCAGAATATGAATATGCGCATACGCTATTCCGCTATACCTGTTGTAGTTGCTTCGCATAACTTAACACTTGGTGGAGCTTGCGAAATGGCTATGCACTCTGATAAAGTACAGGCTCATGCCGAAACATATATTGGCTTAGTGGAAGTTGGCGCAGGGCTTATTCCCGGCGGCGGTGGTACTAAAGAAATGGCTGTACGTATTTCCGATTCATTCACCGAAGGCGATATTGAATTACCCGAACTGAAGGAAAAATATTTGACTCTTGCTATGGCAAAGGTCTCTACATCGGCTTACGAAGCGTATGATTTAGGATACCTGCGTAAAGGACATGATGAAATAACTTTGAATCGTTCCCGTCTTTTATCAGATGCGAAGGCTACTTGTATTCGTTTGGCGGAAGAAGGATATACCCAGCCTGTTTACCGTAAAGACATTAAAGTATTAGGCAAACAAGGTTTGGGAATGATATACGTTGGCGCTGATGTGATGCAAAAAGGCAATTATATGTCTGAACACGATAAAAAAATATCGCTCAAGTTAGGCCATGTAATTTGTGGTGGAGACTTATCTGCTCCAACATTAGTGAGTGAGCAATATCTTCTCGATTTAGAGAAAGAAGCGTTCTTATCACTTTGTGGAGAGAAGAAGACATTGGAAAGAATGCAAAGTATTTTGAATGGTGGAAAAATTCTAAGAAATTAAAAGAATAAAATTATGGAAGCTTATATTGTAGCAGGTTTTCGTTCCGCTGTGGGTAAGGCCCCTAGAGGAAAGTTTCGTTTCATGCGGACAGATGATTTAGCTGTAAGTGTGATTAACAAACTCATGGCATCAGTTCCAAATCTTAGCAAAGAGGAGATTGATGATGTGATTGTTGGTAACGCTATGCCTGAAGCCGAACAAGGGCTTAACATGGGTAGATTAATTTCTCTCATGGCATTAGATACGGACAAAGTTCCGGGGATGATAGTAAACCGTTATTGTGCATCTGGACTGGAAACTATTGCTATTGCAACTGCTAAAATTCGTGCAGGCATGGCAGATGTGATTATTGCCGGAGGAGCGGAATCCATGTCGCTTATTCCTATGGGTGGATGGCGCATTGTTCCTAATTCTGATATTGCCAGTGTTCATCCTGACTGGTATTGGGGCATGGGTATGACAGCCGAAGCAGTTGCTAACGAATTTAATGTATCACGTCAAGACCAAGATGCTTTTTCATTGCGTTCGCATACCAATGCACTTGCAGCTATGAAGGCGGGCAAGTTTACAGATGGGATTGCACCTGTAACGGTAAAAGAAAATTATGTGGACGAACAAGGCAAGAAAAAATCGAGAGAATACATTGTAGATACGGATGAAGGTCCACGCGGAGATACCTCTTTAGATGCACTTGCTAAATTAAAGCCCGTATTTGCTGCTGATGGCAGTGTAACAGCAGGTAACTCTTCGCAAACATCAGACGGAGCAGCTTTTGTAATTGTAATGTCTGAACGTAAAGTAAAAGAATTAAATTTGAAACCTATCGCCCGATTAGTTTCATATTCTGCGGCCGGAGTGCCTCCACGTATTATGGGTATTGGTCCGATTGAAGCTGTGCCAAAGGCTTTAAAACAAGCAGGATTGAAATTACAAGATATTCAACTGATAGAACTGAACGAAGCTTTTGCATCGCAATCGCTTACTGTAATGCGTAAGTTGGAAATGAACTCGGATATTGTGAATGTAAATGGTGGAGCTATTGCGCTTGGGCATCCTTTGGGTTGCACCGGAGCAAAACTATCGGTACAGCTTTTTAATGAAATGCGTCTCCGCAAACTAAAATACGGACTGGTTACCATGTGCGTAGGAGCAGGGCAAGGAGCAGCAGGAGTATATGAATTATTAAATTAACTAAAATGGAAACAAGCACAAAATCAACTTTAAAGGGTGGAGAATTTTTAATAAAAGAATCTTCTTTCCAAGATATTTTCATACCGGAAGAATTTACTGAGGAGCAAAAAATGATAGCCCAAAGTTGTCATGATTTTTTGGCTCAGGAAGTTTGGCCCGCTATGGACAGGATTGATAACAAAGAAGAAGGCCTGATGGTAAAGCTTCTTGATAAAGCTGCTGAACTGGGCTTGTTGGGTTTAGGCATACCTGAGCAATATGGAGGTTTCGAGAAGGATTTTGTTACCGGGATGCTTTCTACGGAGAGTATAGGTGCCGGATATTCATTTGCAGTAAGTGTTGCTGCACATACCGGAATTGGAACACTCCCTATTTTATATTATGGTAATGAAGCACAGAAATCAAAGTATCTTCCTAAGCTTGCTTCCGGTGAATGGAAAGCTTGTTATTGCCTGACAGAGCCAAGTGCAGGTTCCGATGCCAACTCAGGAAAAACGACCGCTAAACTGGCTTCTGATGGAAAGAATTATCTCATCAACGGACAGAAGATGTGGATTACCAACAGTGGGTTTGCTGATGTGTTTATTGTCTTTGCTAAAATAGATGACGACAAAAACCTCAGTGCATTTATTGTAGAAAAATCTTTTGGTGGAATAACCTTGAATCCTGAAGAGCATAAAATGGGAATAAAGGGAAGTTCTACCCGCCAAATATTTTTTAATGATTGTAAAGTTCCTGTTACCAACCTTTTATCGGAACGTGGAAACGGTTTTAAAATAGCGGTTAACATTTTAAACGTAGGACGCATAAAGCTTGCTGCTGCTGCATTAGGTGGTGCGAAAGAAGTAATTCGTCATGGCGTGGAATATGCAAACCAACGTAACCAATTCGGCCATCCTATTGGGACCTATGGTGCTATTCAACATAAACTAGGCGAACAAGCAATTTTAGCTTTCGCTTGTGAATCGGCTCTCTACCGTGCTACCCGAAGTATTGAGGATGCCATTAATAGCCTTGCTGAACAAGGTATGGAAAAAGGCCAAGCTATTCTAAAAGGAACTGAACAGTTTGCCGTAGAAGCTGCTATCATGAAAATATTTGGTTCTGAAACCCTTGATTTTATTGTAGATGAAGGCGTACAAATTTATGGTGGAATGGGTTATTCGGCTGAAGCGCCTATGGAAAGGGCTTATCGCGATTCACGCATCAACCGCATATTTGAAGGAACCAACGAAATTAATCGCATGTTGATTTTGGATATGATGATTAAACGTGCGCTTAAAGGAGAACTTGATTTAATGGGCCCTGCACAAAAAGTAGCGGGAGAGTTAATGTCAATTCCGGATATGGGTGGAGACGATAATACTCTATTTGCAAAAGAAAAGGGTTATTTAAGTAATTTCAAAAAGGCTTGCCTGATGGTTGCCGGAGCTGCTGTTCGTAAATTGATGACACAACTTCAAACCGAACAGGAAATAGTGATGAATGTTGCCGACATGCTTATGGAAGTATATGTAGGCGAATCATTGCAATTGCGTGTAGAGAAATTAGTGAGCATGAAAGGCGAACAAGAATGCGCTGTGCAATTAGATATGCTGCGTGTATGGTTAAGTGATTCTGCTGAAAGGATTCATAAAGCGGGCAGAGATGCCATCTATGCTTTTGCCGAAGGCGATGAACAACGGGTTATGCTTTCAGGAATTAAACGTTTCATCAAGACCGATCCATTCAATACTAAAAATGGTCGCCGGAGGATTGCAGCAAAAATGTTGGCAGAAAATAAGTATTGTTTCTAGTCTGAAAGTTCATCGGTCCTGATTAGCATGAACACTTAAGGAAAAGTTGTGGAATCTACTGTACAAAAGAAAAATTTGCCTCTTGTTTATTATCGTATGCCCCATGAAAAGGATGTATGGTTTATTCAGGGTGAATGTGCTCCGTTGGAAATAGATTCCTTGCAAAATGTACCTAGCACGCCAGGCTTTATTTTGTATCCTGGGGTGGCTAGTTCTTCCAACCCTTTATTTATTCAGACGGATAAGCAGATAAGAATGCCGCTTGAAGATCTTTATGCAGCATCATTGGATACTGCTGAAATTTGGAAGTTGCAATCTTTACCGACCAATGAGGCTTCTATAGCTAAAGAAGAGTATTGCAAAAAGGTTGCAAATGCAGTTGAGCTAATTAGTTCAGGGGAATTACAAAAGGTGGTACTCTCAAGGATAAAAAATATACAAGGTATTACTCCTGAAAATCCCTTAAAGATATTCTATGAGCTTTGTAATAAGTATCCTGCTGCTTTTGTTTCACTTGTTTATATCCCCGGAAATTTATTGTGGATAACAGCCACTCCTGAATTGCTGATTTCTGCCAATAAGAATGAAATTAAAACAGTTTCTTTATCGGGAACTAAACCGGTGAATAATACTGATGGATGGGGAGAAAAAGAAAAAACGGAACAAAAAATTGTTACAGATTATATAAGTCAAGTGTTGGGAGAAGATTGTGAGAATATCCGTATTTCAACACCTGAAGAAGTAATTGCCGGAAATGTAAAACATTTGAAAACTTCATTTTCCGCAACACTAAAAATAGATCTTTGGAGCCTTGTATCTAAGCTGCATCCTACTCCTGCTGTCTGCGGATTTCCGTTAAATAAAGCAAAGCATTTTATAGAACAAACAGAAGGATACGATAGGAAATATTACACAGGATTTTTGGGTTTGTATAACGTAGAGGGCAAAACAGACTTATTTGTAAATTTACGTTGTGCAGAGCTATTTGCCAATGGTGTTAACTTATATGTGGGTGGAGGAATTACAAAAGATTCCATACCTAATGCAGAATGGGAAGAAACAGAATTAAAAGCAAAAACACTTTTATTCGCTTTTGAAAAAATCAAGCATGAAGCATAATAAGACCAGTGATAAACCCATAGCTCAAATGCTTTCAGAAATATCTGCGGCAAAAGGAATGAGTCATGCGGTTATTTCATCCGGATCTCGAAATGCTCCACTTATTATTGCATTTGATGCACAAAAAGAAATAGATTGTCTCTGTATTATTGATGAACGGAGTGCCGCTTTTTTTGCGCTTGGTATTGCTCAACAGACTAATAAACCTGTGGGATTAATTTGTACTTCAGGCTCTGCTGCGTTAAATTATGCGCCTGCCATTGCGGAAGCGTTCTACCAAAAAATACCACTTATTGTTATTACGGCTGACCGTCCACCAGAGTGGATTGACCAGGATGATGGCCAAACTATAAAGCAACAATCTATATTTTCAAATTACAGTAAAGCATCTTTTAATCTTCCTGTTGAAACAAGCCATTCAGATGATTTATGGTTTGCTCAAAGGGTAATTTCAGAAGCTTTTAATACCGCAACTGAATTTGGGAATGAAGGCCCGGTACATATAAATGTTCCTTTACGCGAACCGCTTTATAAAGAAGTCGAAAAAGTAAAAATAGACTATAAAATTATTGATACTCCTCGTATTCAAAAGCAACTTGATAAAGAAGAGGAGAAGAAATTTACAGATGTTTGGAATAACGCAAAAAGGAAAATGATTATTTGCGGGCTTCATAAACCCGACAAAGAATTAAATAGTGTTCTCGGGAAATTAGCAGATGATGCTTCTGTAGCTGTAATGACAGAGACCACATCTAACATGCAGCATGATAAGTTCATTTGCAATATAGATGCTGTAATGGATTCTTTGGATGAAAAGGACAAGAAATCATTTCAACCTGAATTACTCATCACGTTAGGTGGACCAATAACAAGCAAGAAACTAAAAACATATTTGCGGAAATATAAGCCTGAACAGCATTGGCATATTTCAATAGCATCTTCACATACCGATACCTTTCAATCATTGACGCATGTATTGCCTGTAGATGCAAAGTATTTTTTCAGTCTACTTTCTAAACAAAATAGCAAAGAGAAAAGTCAATACGGTGAGCAGTTAAGCAATATCTCTACAAAAGCCCATAAAGTCTTACTTTATTACTGTAATGAAGTACCCTTCACGGATTTAAACGCTATACAAATTATTTGGAGTAATATTCCTAAAAACTCTTATGTACACTTAGGGAATAGTTCTCCAATTCGATACGCCAATCTGTTAAAAACAAAGGCAGAAAATGGAATATACTATTATTGTAATCGTGGAGTGAGTGGGATTGATGGAATGACAAGCACTGCGTCGGGAGCGGCATACGGAACAGATAAAATGACAACTCTTATTACTGGTGATTTAGGATTTTTCTACGATTCAAATGCTTTGTGGAATAAATACCTTAGCGATAATTTGCGCATTATAATAATTAATAATGGCGGCGGAGGAATATTCCGATTGATAGATTCTAAAGACAGTCCATTACTTGAAAAGTACTTTGAAGCCAAGCACTCTATGAAAGCGGAAGCGTTGGTAAAAGCACATAACATTCCTTATTATTCTGCTAAAAATGAAAATGAACTTGAGAAAAGTTTAACCGAATTATATAAAGACCATAACGGAAAACCTGCTGTACTTGAAGTATTCACACCACGTGAAAAGAATTCGGAAATATTGGCAGAATATTATAAATCCTTAAAGAAATAAATATGTTGAAAGAATCGAAATCCCGCAGCATTGCGGGAAGTGCTAGAAAATGGGACACTATAAAAGAGTATAAAGAAATACTTTTTACCTTTCATAAAGGGATAGCTAAAATTAGCATCAATCGCCCGGAAGTGCATAATGCATTTACTCCATTAACCGTGGAAGAAATGATTGATGCTATGTACATTTGCAGGGAACGCACCGATATTGGTGTGGTAATTCTTACCGGAGAAGGTGGCAAAGCCTTTTGCTCCGGTGGAGACCAAGGAGTACGTGGACATGGTGGATATGTTGGAACTGACAAAATTCCCCGCCTGAATGTATTGGATCTACAAAAATTAATTCGGTCCATATCTAAGCCGGTAATTGCTATGGTGGCAGGTTGGGCTATTGGTGGCGGGCATGTTTTGCATGTGGTGTGCGATCTTACTATTGCTGCAGAAAATGCGCGCTTCGGACAAACTGGCCCTAAGGTTGGCAGTTTTGACGGAGGCTTTGGAGCTTCCTATCTTGCACGAGTTGTAGGACAAAAGAAGGCCCGTGAAATATGGTTCTTGTGTGATCAATACGATGCGAAAGATGCGTTGGATATGGGGCTTGTAAATAAAGTAGTGCCGCTTGAACAACTTGAAGATACTACAGTTGAATGGTGTAATAAAATCATGGCAAAAAGCCCACTTGCATTGCGTATGCTAAAAGCATCATTTAATGCGGAACTTGACGGACAGGCAGGGCTGCAAGAGCTTGCCGGAAATGCAACATTGCTGTACTATTTATCAGATGAAGCGAAGGAAGGACGGGATGCTTTTATGGAAAAGCGAAATCCCGATTTCAGTAAATTTCCCAAATTCCCTTAGTAGCATGAGTAAAACCCGTGCATGGATTATCTCTTTACGATTAAGGACCTTGCCTTTGGCTTTAGCAAGCACAGGTATGGGAAGCTTTTTGGCGGCAGGTTTTAAAGTTTTCAATTTGCAAACATGTTTGCTTGCTTCGTTGACTGCAATTCTTTTACAAATACTCTCCAACCTTGCAAATGATTATGGCGATTATAAAACCGGAGCAGATAATGAAGATCGCATAGGCCCTCAAAGGGCTTTGCAAAGCGGTATAATATCTATCTCTGCTATGCGAAATGGAATAATTATTGTTTCTGTTTTAACACTTATTTGTGGATGCACTCTTTTATACTATGTAACAGCAGGATTGCATATCGGTGTTTTTATTCTATTTTTTGTAATTGGATTGCTTTGTATCGTTGCAGCAATAAAATATACCATAGGTAAAAATCCCTATGGATACTCCGGGTTTGGAGATATAGCGGTTTTTATTTTTTTTGGAATTGTTGGAGTAGCTGGCACGTTCTATTTACATGCGCATTATTTCCACCCCGATATCTTATTACCGGCTTGTACGCTTGGTTTGTTAAGTGCAGGCGTTTTAAATGTCAATAATATGCGCGATATAGATAGCGATGCCGCTACCGGAAAACATACTATTGTGGTTAGAATAGGCCTTGCAAATGCTAAAAAGTATCATCTGTTTTTAATTGTTACTGCTTTTATTAGTTTGATTTGGTTCACCTTATTACATTGCACCTCATCTTGGCAATGGCTATTTCTTATTACACTTCCGCTTTTTGTAATGCATCTTTCAAAGGTTATAAAGAGTGATTCTGCCGGGATGGATAAATACCTGAAACAGCTTGCTATTTCTACATTATTACTTGTACTTTGTTTCGGAATCAGTATTGCCTTGAACCCTTATGTATAAAGCTAATTATAAAAAATACACATTAAAATTTAAAAACCCTTCCGGGACTTCCAGGGGTATTCTTACAGAAAAGCCTACCTATTTTATTAAAATATGGGATGATGCAAGCCCTTCTGCTATTGGTATTGGAGAGTGTAGTGCTCTAAAAGGTTTGAGTATAGATGATGTAGAAAATTATGAAGACGTATTAGTTGATGTTTGTAAGAATATCAATGACTATACGCAAGATTATAAGAACAAGTTGGTTAAATTTCCATCTATCTGCTTTGGTATAGAAACTGCGCTGCTAGATTTAAAAAATGGCGGAAAACAAATATTATTCCCTTCTCCTTTTGCAGAGGGCTATGAAGGAATTCCTATTAATGGTCTGATTTGGATGGGCGGCATTGGATTTATAAAAGAACAGTTGAAGAAAAAGATTGAAGAAGGATACAGGTGTATTAAAATTAAAATTGGTGGAATTGAATTCGAAGAAGAGTTAAAACTTTTGAATGGCCTGAGGCAGCAATATCCTGAAAATTATTTTGAAATCCGTTTGGATGCTAATGGCGCTTTTACTGCTACTGATGTGAAAGAAAAATTAAGGCGTTTATCAAAGCATAAAATACACTCCATTGAACAGCCAATAAAGCAAGGTGATTGGGCTGCTATGGCAGAACTATGTAAAACATCTCCTATTCCAATTGCGTTAGATGAAGAGCTTATTGGAGTAAATACTTATGAGGAAAAGGAGAAACTTGTTTCGCAAATTTTGCCACAATATATAATCCTGAAACCTTCATTACTTGGCGGATTTAAGCAATGTGAAGAGTGGATAGAAATTGCCAATAAATATAAAGTAGGCTGGTGGATCACTTCTGCATTAGAATCTAACATTGGGCTGAATGCCATTGCCCAATGGACGTTTACATTGAATAATAAATTACCACAAGGCTTGGGCACCGGACAATTATATACCAATAATATTAAATCGCCCCTTTTAATTGGAGATTCAAAGCTTTGGTATATGAATGATGATTGGAGCTTGAGTGTAATTATGGAAGAGTAATGAATTATCAGGAATCTCTTACTATAAATGGCAAAGTATATTCAGGTGATGAGCTTTTGCATTTAGCTGAGAATAAATTAAGTAGTCAGAAAATCACCGAATACGAAAAACACTTGTACTTATTTATTAAAGAGTGGATTTCTACCAGTGATAAAATAAAAGTCAAAACCTCAGGAACTACAGGTACCCCGAAAGAAATTGTATTTCTCAAATCTCAAGCAATTGCTTCCGCCAAAATGACTTGCAATTACTTTGGATTAAATAAAAATACCAATGCCCTTATGTCTCTTTCTCCTGAATATATTGGAGGAAAGATGATGGTGGTTCGGGCATTTGTAAGTGGCATGAATCTTATTCTTGTTGAGCCCAATAGCACTCCATTAAAAGGATTAGAAGGGGAAATTGACTTTGCTTCTATGGTGCCTTTGCAGGTTTATAATAGCCTGCATGATGAGGAGAATAGAAAGAAGTTTATTTCTATTCCTAATATAATAATTGGAGGTGCACCTGTATCGCCCGCATTAGAAAAGATGCTTGCTGATTGCAGTAATAATGTGTATTCCACTTTTGCTATGACGGAAAGCCTAAGTCATATTGCATTAAAAAAACTAAGCGGAAAAGATAAAGCAGATTATTATGAAACTCTTCCGGGAATTCAAATCTCTATAGATGAAAGGAGTTGTCTTGTGATAAATGCACTCATGCTAAATGAAAACCCCATTGTAACAAATGATGTAGTCGAAATCATCAATCCAACTCAATTTTGTTGGTTAGGTCGCTATGATAATGTTATCAATAGCGGCGGAATTAAAATTCATCCGGAAATAATAGAAAATAAATTAGCCTCTACTATTACTCAAAATAGATTTTTTATTTCATCGTTACCTGATGAGAAACTAGGGCGAAAAGTGATAATGGTAATTGAATGTGCGGAAGAATTTGACGTGCGTGAAATAATAATTCAGACAGAAAAGATTCTATCAAAGTATGAAATACCTAAAGAATATTTTAGTGTAGATAAGTTTATAGAAACCGCTACAGGAAAGATAAAGAAAGAAGAAACCTTAAAAAAAGCAATTAAGCGTTAATGGCTTTGTTGAGCAATATATGAATATGCCTTATCAAAATAAATGGGTAATGTGTACTTATCAACAAAGGTAATATAACTAAGTGATTTAGTGTTTATTTTGATTTGTCTCAGTTTTTGTTTAAATTTGGAGTAACAAAAACAAGGCTCTATTTCAAAGTAAGCCGAACGCTGTAAAGTAAAGGTTACTTCGACTAACCAACACTCTGAAGCTATATACGTTAAAACGATTTATCCTTGTTTTGTTATTTCCATAAGTAAATATCAGTTAGTTGAAGCAAAAGTACAACTTGTTCTTAGATGTTTGGATTAAATTGCGTACATTAGGACGACTAATTAATCTTTGAAACATGAAACTAGAAGAACAAAAAAAGGCTTTAGAATTATTTCAATTGTATCAAATTAAAAAAGATGAATCTGCGATAGCTTCTAATAAACTAACGGAATTACTGCAAGAGAATGACGGTGGTGGTTTTATGGATTTTAATAACCCTATGCCTAATGCTCGAGAAATTGATATGCAAGTAATAAAAGCAGAGAAGACGTATCAAGATATGTTAAAGGCATGGCGTGAATTTTATGATTACTGGCAAGCACATAAATAGAAAAAGCCGCATTTAGCGGCTTTAAATAAGGATAGTATGGTGATACTATTTGGTGGGTTTGGCTGGCATAGTCATCGCTATAATGATATAAGATATAATACCGAGTCCAGCGGCGAAAGAAAGTAATACCCACAAAACCCTTATTAACGCAACCGGCATATTAAACTTATCCGCTAATCCGGCACAAACACCCGCTAATATCTTCCTATCGCTACTCCGATAGATTCCTAACTTACTAAAATCACCGCTTTTCACTTTAACATCTAAAGAAACACCACATTTAACACAGACCACCTGATTCTCCTTTGTTTCGGCTCCACATTCTTGGCAGAACTTCTTTTCGGATAGCGGCGCCATTCCGCAATTTAAACAAGCAACGGCTTTTTCGTTGACTTCTTTTCCACAGTTTTTACAATACATAATTTGTTGTTTTTATTCGCTATCTGTCCCAAACAGCAGTTATTTATAAAAAAATCAGCGTGAGACATTAGCCTATCTGCGACTGAGGTACTGGTATACCTATGATGCAAAACAAGCTACGCTCACGCTGAGGCGTGAACGTTTCACTTATTCTTTGCACCATTAGGAAAATTACCAGTTTTCAGTCGGCAAGAATTAGCTAAACGCTAATATGTTGTATGTTCTTCTATTACTTCATTTTATAATATTTCGTTTCGTAAAAGTACAACTTTCTATACTAAGCAATACCAAGCATTGCTTTATTAAGAATCACATCAAAAGCTTGTTGCTCATTTCTATTGTTATATCTAAAGCAGAACTCGTTAACATACTCTTGTAAATATTTTTGTGAAACATGATGATATATCCCATATAACCCTCGTTTTAATAGTGCCCAGAAGCTCTCAATAGTATTCGTATGTATATTTCCCGATACAAACTCTTTCGTATGGTCTACTACAAAGTGCTTATATTCAGTACTCTTTAAGATATTATAAGAACGAAACTCATCCGACATTACTGTTGTCATATACTCGTTAGAAGCTTCTTTTAATACTGCTAACAACTGCTTCCCCGTTAGCTTTTTACCCTCTGCGTTTGGCTCTGCTATTTTAGCATATACTTCTTTAGTTTCCCTATTAACCACTCCGATAACTGGTACTTTCTTCGTTCCTCTTCCTCTCTTATTATCTTTAGAAAATTTCCTTGGTTTACCGCCGATATAAGTCTCATCTATTTCTACTATCGAATAAAAGTATTGCTGTTCTTGCTTGTTAACCATTGCTTTTCGTATTAACCGCAACATTCTCCACGCCGTTTTATAACTCCCAATCCCTAAATCCCGCTTCAACTGCAATGCCGAAATACCTTTCTTCGCATTCAATATCAAACTAATTGCCATAAACCACTTCTGCAACGGCACTTTTGTATCATGGAATAATGTTCCAACCGTTACCGAATAGCTATCGTTACAGTTTAAACACGTGTAATACCGTGTGCTTTTATATTTAGAACTCCTCTCCGATTTGCAATAAGGACAAGTAGGTTTGTTATTCCATCTTACTTTTTCCAAGTGCAGAATGCACTTTTGTTGCGTTTCGAAATCCTTGATAATCTGTGTTATATTCATAGTCTATTTGTTGTTTTACAACATAAAGACCAGCTTTTTTCTAATGCAAATCCTACGTTGTATTAAACAAATCTGTGCATTTCTCCAAATAAAATCAAGTTAAACGTTGCTCCTTTCAAAATTTAGGCTGATAGTGCCGTTCTGAATTCCTTATAATTATGAAAAATAAAATAAAGTTATTATTTATTACTAAATTCCTGAAAATTGTATATATTTGCAGTAATTTAATTACCATGATGATTCCTGATAAACTATACCTATTTAACGCAGATGTTAAATCAGCTGCACTTTTGAGTGCAAAAGCAAACGTATTGCTTTCAATAGTTGAAGATTTTTATGTGCAAGATGTTAAAAATCTTTCAATATCATTACAACCATATCGTAATTCACTTACCGATATGGTGAGAACTGCTCCAAATAAGCTTGATTTTAAGTTTATCGGACAAGATTTAAGATTAGAATGTGAAGCATTATCTAATAAAAAAGTAGCTGTATTAACTACCTACAATATAGTTCCCGATAGAAATGATTATCCGCATACAAAAATGATTAAGCTTAATGAATGCTTAGTAACAATAGACGAGCAAGGTAATATAGTTAATGTTGCTACAGGTAATATTATTCGTGGGACAAATTTCCATGAAGGTTATATCGAACTTTTATATGATTGGTATAGCCAAAGAGAAATCGCTGCTTAATTTTTCAAACCCTATCTGCTTTAATTTACCTATTTGCAACAGTAATTAAATTTTACTCTTGTTGATAAGTACACAATACCCAAATAAATTATACCTGATGATTTATTTGCAACGACAATTCTTACTTTGTCAGACTTGATATTGCTAAGGGTTATATTATACCAACCAGCATACGAAGCGCCACCAATAACATACCATTTGAATGTATTTTTTTCCTTGCCTGACGGAACAAAGAAAAAATAAATGTCTATATTTTCTTTGTTATTCTCAATATCAAGTCCAGTAGTTTCACTCATCGGAAGAAATAATGTTTCTTGACAAATACCTTCCTCTTCTGGAACCTGTTTTGTTGGAAGGGCTTTTAATAAAATCCCATCAATTGATTTAGGTGTTCTCCCGGAAAGAGTTCCCATGCCAGTATTCTCTCCTAATCCAATTTCAAATCCGCCTCGTTTCAAGTTATAGTCAACATTAGTAAATTGATCTTCAAGTTTTATATAATAAGTGCTTTTGAGCATTTCGTTTTTCAAATCCTTTAATTGTGTTAAATAATTTTGATAATCTGTTGTTTTTTTAAATACAGCTCTTTTTGGCAATGATATACTAATTTACACTAAAAGTTATTAACAAGTGTAGTTATCTGCTAAATATGTATTATCTTTGTACTCATAAAAATGAAGATTATGGATTTTCAGATAACAGAATTTAAGACAATAATTGAGCTTTTAAAGGCTTTCCCAGATGAACAAACTTGCATAAACCACTTAGAAAAGTTGCGTTGGGATGGCATAGTAATCTCTCCATTTGACGAAATATCTAAAGTTTATAAATGCAAAGGTAATAAGTACAAGTGTAAAAATACAAACAAGTATTTTAATGTTCGTACTGGTACTATTTTTGAAGATACCAAAGTGCCATTACAAAAATGGTTCATGGCTTTATACATATTTAGTTCACACAAAAAGGGAATAAGCAGCCACCAATTAGCTAAAGATATTGGAATTACTCAAAAAAGTGCATGGTTCTTATTGATGCGTTTACGTTATGCTTTCAATCACCCTACATTTAGAGAAGTATTAGGAGATATTGTAGAACTGGACGAAACATATATTGGAGGACTGGAAAAAAATAAACACGCTAACAAAAAGACAGAAGGGAATCAAGGTAGAAGTATTAAGACTAAAAAGCCTGTTTTTGGCATGTTAGAACGTCAGGGTAATGTTATCGCTAAGGTAGTGGATGATACATATAGACACACGCTTGAACCTATTATAGCTAAGAACGTAAAGAAAGGTACTGACGTAATGACTGATGAATATTATGCCTATAATAGATTAGGTAAAGAATTTAATCATAAAACAGTCAATCACGGAGCCAAACAATATGTGAATGGATTAGCCCACACAAACGGCGTGGAAAATTTTTGGTCGCACATGAAGCGGGGAATTGACGGAATTTATCATTGGGTAAGTTACGGACATTTACAATCTTATGTAGATGAATTTGCGCTAAGATTCAATACAAGATATTACAGCACGTCAGGTAGATTTGATTTGATACTTGCAAACGTAGCAGGGAAAAGATTAAAATATAAAACTCTTACAAGCCATGAGTAACGAAAAAAATGCAATGATTACCTATAATGGCAATCAAATTACGTTCTTTTCAGACGGAGTAAATGATTACATAAACCTTACCGAAATGGCTAAGGCTTGGAAATATAGAAAATCCATAATGAAATGGATGAAAAACAGGCAAACCATTGAGTTTTTAGTGGCTTGGGAAAAAAGACATAACACAAATTTTGACGGTACCCGATTAGGCACCATACTACAATCCATTAAAAGCCCTAATTTTTCTCTGTCTGTTGGGTTGTGGATTGAAAACACTAAAGCAATCGGAATATTTACTCGACAATCCGGCACGTTTGCGCATAAAGATATAGCAATCCGTTTCGGGGGATGGCTAAGCCCTGAATTTGAACTATATCTTGTTGAAGAAATTCAGCGATTAAAAAAGATTGAAGAACAAATAAAGTCCAATGAATTTATAGACAAAAAAACTATTCTTTATCTTATTGAAATTAAAGAAGTGTTTAAATACGTTGCAAATCAAAAGGCAGCAGAAGAAACACATAAAGAAGTTTTTGCGGCAAACAGTAACGCTAAAAATCCTTATGCAGATTTTAATAAATGGAGAAATGAAATACTTAATCTTACCGAAGATGTTATAAATAAAAGGATAGAACAGTATTGTAAAGAGAAAGGAATTGCAGTAACAAAGAAAATATTTAATAAAACAAAGCACGAAAAGTTACTTATGCTTGATAGTTACGAAGCTGTAAGGAATGCAGTTTGGGATTATCTAAAGATTGACGGCCAAATTGACGCTCTTAATTTGGCTAATCTTGTTTATGATATAATAAAAATGGAAAAAGGAGAGGTACTAAGACATAATGAAGATACATTGTTTGAAAATAAACAGAGAGGATATGTAGCCGATTTTCCAAAACAACTTAGTGAACATCCAAACGTGCAAACCGCAAAGCAAATTTTATCAATAAAGAAAGAACAAGCCCAAAAGCAATTATCATCACCTTTTAATAAGGCATTGAAAGGCTTATTGACTGTACCACCTCCACCAAAAACAGAAAAATAAGCAGTTTAAAAAACTTTCATACATTTGTTGTCGCTTAAATCACAACAAATGAAACAGACATAGAGTAAAGTAACATATTAGCGTTATTTTCTTTGGTTCGGAAATTGCAACATCCTCGGCGACCTTTATAAGGTTTCTACCAATAATCATAGAGAGAATACTGCTCACGCTTAGCGTGGGAGTTTTCTTGTTTATGATTAGGCGTGTTGCAATGCCTCGAAACAGATGAGATAAATATCCCATGCTTTTTTATACTAACGCCTGTTCGGGATATTGGGGATAAATTAAACCCAATGATAATACACAAAACTTCTATTTGTTTTTTTTTAATTTTTAGTTATCTTTTATATAGAAGCCATCTATATATAAAACTACATAATCACGGAGGATTACCTAAAGGATGTTTACCGTTAATAGATACAGGTTATCCAACTATTATGATTTATCTTACAATGCTTGGGTTTAAGGTAAATTGGTGGATTCCATTTTTAGTTTTTGCAGTTAGCGGAATTATAACCATATTAATTGACCGTATTTTTAGACCGATGATTCCAAACATGTTGATAACATTAGGAATACCTGTATTTGGATTTTTAATGTTTTATTATTTGTATAAATGAAAATACGAAGGAAGACTAAATGGGAAATGTGTAAGTTTTATTTACGCTGCTTACTGTCTCTTTTTCTCGTAAATGATTCTTAAAGATATTTGTACTCGTATAAATGAAGAACCCCACTATTTGAAGTAGCAGGGTTCAGTCCATAATCACTAACGCTTAAATCACATGACTATGAATAATAAATCAATTGAATGGTATTTAGATTATATATTGCAAACATTAATAAAGAATAATGGGGAGATACTTGGAGAATTTGATAGCGGCATGAGTAATTTAAATAACTTTAAAAGTATATATGAGGAAATGAATATAAGTCTAAATGATTTTAAAGAATTATTAGATATTTTAAAAGATGATAATTATGCGTCATACAAAAAAGTAGAATCAAATCCCCATCAACATGAAAAAATACAATTAACTATTAAGGGACGTCTTTTTCGGCAGCGTGGTGGGTATGTTCATCAAAAAAATCATAAGTCTTTGGAATCTCGAACCCTAATAGGGTTACAAATCCTTTTGGTTTTTGGCACTTGCGGAATGTTGGTAATTGAGATTGTAAAGTATGTGAATTCTCATTGTCATTAAATTCCAAATCGTAATTATCAAAAGGTATTAATTTACATGATATTAAAAATGTAATAGAAATAACGAATAACATTAATTGAAATATCATACAGAATATAAAAGCATCAATAATAAATGGATATAGATATATAATATTCATTTGGTGTAAATTTGTAAGTCATTGCCCTCTTTTTAGTTCAGTATCATAGTTTTCGAGATTAAAATAATCAAAGACATTTAAATCATAAATTGTTTCAAGCGAGTCTGATGATGCTTCCCTAGTGGCTGATGTCAAATCAGCAATTGTTTGTTGGCTAAATACTTGCAAACAAACTAGTATGAGTAGTAATGTTGGGATTATTCTTTTCATTTTTGGTGTATTATTTTAGAAGTTGTTTAAGTTTTTTAATATCATTCAGCAAGATATTCTTATTAATAGGTTTATGTATGTTAAAATGTTCAAGAATTTGCTTGGTTCTTTTCTCATCTAGCGAACGATGGAAATATCTAGCATTGTTTTCTCCTTTTTTATTGTATATATCTTTCATATCCTTTTTAAGCTCAAAAGAATCCTCAAAAGAAAATATTTTTGTTTTACCTTGTACCGCATAGAAAATATTACCATTTTCATCATAACGATTCTTAAATCTTTCTTTAATGATATATCCAATAATAAACTTTTTCTTATTATAATTCTTTCCTAATTCTGTATTTTTACATGTTGTAAATAGGAATAAGTATTTTTCATTAGATTTAAGAAAGGGTATAATATTAGTTTTCTGAAGACATTTACTATCAAAGTTTTCCGCATCATTTTCAATATTTGGTTCAGTCTTATGTTTTAGAATATCTCTTATAGGGTAGAGGGATTGAGGGGAATGATAGAAATATTGCAGTCGCCCCTTTTCGGCAAGGTCTGTAAAATCGAATTTCTTAGAAATTGAATTATGTGAAGTTCTTGTCTCTTTTTTAGATATTGTGCAACTGGTGTTTCCTTTACATGAAGATTTTATAGAAGCCGAAGGCTTACATTTCATCAGGTTACGTTTTGGGTATCTTAATATCTTCATTATTATACAAACTAAATTAGGCTTCAGATTGCATCTTTTTTAATGCAATAAGTTGTTCTCTAATTTTAAGTAACGAAGTATAAATCGCATCTTGCTCAAAAGCTTCTTTGCGATTTTCTTTTAAATATTTTGCAGCCCCTTCTAATGTGTAACCTTGCTCTTTAATTAGATTATGCAATACGCGTATTTTAGAAATATCTTGTTGTGTGTATTGCCTATTGCCACGCCCATCTTTAGATAAATCAAGAAGCGACGAAAATTCCTTTTCCCAAAACCGAAGTAACGAAGTATTGACGTTGAACATTTCGGCCACCTCCCCAATGGAATAAAAAAGCTTTATCGTTTCTTTTTCCTTGTATGGCATTTATCGTGCGCCCTGTTTGAATTTCTCAATGAAGTTCCTGGTAAACTCCGATAGAACTAGTTTTCCGCTCATTTCGGCACGTTCAGCTAGCAGGGCATCCCAATTATCGGTTCCTTCCCAAAATACGCTCTTTAATGCAAGCATAGCTTCAGGGTTACTTTGCGATAGATTGGTAGCAAGGTCTTCAATAGCTTTATCCAATTCTGCAATGGTAGGATAGATGTTTGCGTACATCCCTTTTTCTTTTGCCCATTGAGCGCTCATCCATTCGCTCGCATTTATTGTAAGTGCTGCAAATGCGGATGTCCCAATTTTTCTTTCTACTGCCGGGCCAACCACAAAAGGGCCAATGCCCACATTTAATTCACTTAGCTTTACTGCGGCTGAGTCGGTTGCTAATGTATAATCGGCTGCGGAAGCAATGCCCACACCACCGCCAACTGCCTTGCCTTGTATGCGTGCAATAACAAACTTAGGCGCTTTGCGCATCGCATTAATAACAGCTGCAAAACCCGAAAAGAATTTTTTTCCAGTTTCTAAATCTGCTATTGACATTAGTTCATCAAACGAAGCGCCTGCGCAAAATGCTTTTTCGCCACCACTTTTTAGTACAATTACTTTAGCTTCTTTATTTTTTCCGGCGTTTTCAATTTCCAGCGCAAGGCTGCGAAGTAACTGTCCCGGCATGGAATTGCTTTGAGGATGAAAAAACTCAATGGTTGCAATTCCATTAACAATGTTTGTCTCTACTTTTCCTGTATCCATAAAAAACTTATAATGTGGTGTATGCTGATAGTGCTTTGTCTTCTGTCATTTCGCCATTTTCGCAACGCAATGTGCGGGCAGGGAATTTTTGCACGAGCGTTAAGTTGTGTGTGGCAATAAGTACAGCGCAATCTTTCTGTGTAATGTCAAAAAGCAAGCGAATAATATCTTCCGAAGTCTCTGGGTCAAGGTTACCTGTGGGTTCATCTGCCAATATAATTTCAGGGCGATTGAGAAGCGAGCGGGCAATGGAAACACGTTGTTGTTCTCCACCCGATAATTCATGGGGCATTTTAAAGCCTTTTGTCTGCAAGCCAACCTTGTCAAGTACTTCGTTTATTCTTTCGTTCATTAACTTTTTATCTGTCCACCCTGTGGCAGTTAATACGAAGAGTAAATTATCTTTAACACTCCTATCCATCAGCAATTGAAAGTCTTGAAATATGATTCCGAGTTTTCGTCTAAGTAACGGAATTTGTTTCCTTTTTATTTTATCTAAATCAAATTCTGCTATGTAGGCTTCTCCTTCCATTAAAGGGACTTCGGCATATAATGTTTCAAGCAAGCTGCTTTTTCCGCTTCCGGTTTTCCCCATCAAATAAATATGTTCTCCTTTTTTTACATCCAAAGTAACCCGGCTCAGGATAAGATTATCTCCCTGGAAAATGGATACGTTTTTAAGGCTGATGGCTATATTCGGATCCATATTAAAGCAGTGTTTTTAGTAAACGTAAGTTGTGCGTGTAGTTTCTTTTTTCTTCACTGAAAATACCAATATGGTCCAGCTTATCTATATGAACCCTGCCCGATGCGTGTATGATCTGCATGTCAGGAAGTACAATGCCCACATGGGTTATAGCGCCTTCTTCATTATCGAAGAAAGCAAGATCACCGGGTTGGGCTTCTTCCGGAAAATCTAACGTTTCTCCTTGTTCTACTTGCATCGAAGCATCGCGGTGAAGTTTAATTCCATTTAGCCGGTAAATCATTTGAGAAAACCCGGAGCAATCAATTCCAAATGGAGTGCGGCCACCCCATAAGTATGGAGTATTAAGATAAGTAAAAGAATCTTCTACAATTTGCGAACGCTTAGGCTTTCCACCGGGAGTTGTTACACTCCCTTGAAAATTATACTTTTTGTTTTCTATGGAAAACTCTTTTCCTTTGATGAAAGGCAAGCGGCTACCAATAGTTACCGGAAAAGAAATATTGTCAGTTGTTTCCGTTATTATTCCTACTACATCGGAAGTGCGGGAATATGATGCAGCACCCAGTTGATCGAAAGTATCTTTCGAAACAGGCAGATACTGCTTTCGGTCAATCCAGCTTTTATATCCATCCATGGCAGATGAAATATAGACCCAGGTTTTGTGTTCCTCTATAATTTCAAAATGTTCTCCAAACAAAAGTTGGGTAACCATTTCGCTTTTGTCCGAAGGTTCTCTCCGGCAAGGTACTATACTCAGGTTGCAAAAGCCAAACAAATTCATGATCAATAAGTGTTAATGAATTTCATTTAGCAGTTACCATTAACAATTTTCAATTACCAAAGCACTTGCGCCACCGCCGCCGTTGCATATTCCGGCTGCGCCGTATTTTGCATTCTTTTGTTTCAGCACGTTAATAAGCGTTACAATAATCCTTGCTCCTGAACAACCAAGCGGATGTCCTAAAGCTACAGCTCCACCATTTACATTCACCTTATCAGGATTAAGATTCATTAACTTGTTATTAGCAAGAGCAACTACAGAAAATGCTTCATTAATTTCGAAATAATCAATATCGCTGATTTTGAGTTTTGCTTTTTCAATAGCTTTTGGTAAAGCTTTTGCAGGTGAAGTGGTGAACTTTTCAGGAGCTTGTTCAGCATCGGCGTAACCAATAATTTTAGCTAATGGCTTAATGCCTAATTTATCTGCCATTTCTTTACTCATCAAAATCACAGCTGCAGCTCCATCATTTAAGGTAGATGCGTTGGCAGCGGTAACTGTTCCAGCTTTGTCAAACACCGGTTGAAGAGCTGGTATCTTATCGAATTTTACGTTCTTGTATTCTTCATCTTCACTCACTACAATAGCAGGACCTTTGCGTTGAGGTATTTCTACAGGCACCACTTCATCTTTAAATGCGCCATTTTTCCATGCTTCTGCAGCACGGGTGTATGATGCTATTGCATAAGTATCTTGTTCTTCACGGCTAATTTGGCAATCTTTTGAGCAAAGTTCTGCAGCAAGTCCCATGTGGGTATGAGAGAAAGGATCGGTCAATCCATCGTAAACCATTCCGTCAACCAATGTACCATTGCCCATACGGTAGCCTTTTCTAGCTTTATCTAAATAGTAAGGGGTAAGAGACATGCTTTCCATACCTCCGGCAACTACTACATCGTTATCGCCCAGCATAATGCTTTGTGCTCCCCACATAATAGATTTCATACCTGAAGCACATACTTTATTTACGGTTGTGCATGGCACATTATCCGGAATGCCGGCATGGCGTGCAGCCTGACGTGCTGGAGCTTGTCCAACACCACCTTGCAACACATTACCCATAAATACCTCGGTAACCTTTGAGGGGTCAAGTTTTATTTTTTCTAGTGCCTGTTTAATGGCAGTTGCACCCAATAGGGTGGCAGGAACTTCTGATAATGCTCCGCCAAAACTACCAATAGGTGTGCGGACTGCTGATACGATATAAACTTCTTTTGACATAGTGTATTTATAGATTAATGATCCAAAAGTAAGCCTTTTGGGTTTATCTGATGAGTGATTTTATGATTTTTTATCTATGTTTGAATCGTGGGGAAATAGATACCTCCTTTTGGAACTTATTAAGACGTAATAGATAAATAGAATACTTTATGGAAAATCTTTCCGACAGCAATAAGCTTAAGACGAACGCCCTCAATACCATAGTAATTGTGGCCGCCCTTGGCTACTTTGTAGATATTTATGATCTCATTTTGTTTGGGGTTGTTCGTACCCCCAGCTTAAAGTCACTGGGCTATACCGGAAGTGCTTTAATGGATAATGGTATCTATGTTTTTAATATGCAAATGTATGGTATGCTTATTGGGGGTATTATTTGGGGGATACTAGGAGATAAAAAAGGACGGTTATCGGTTCTATTTGCAACCATACTTCTTTATTCGGTTGCTAATATTGCAAACGCATACGCACAAAACCTTACCCAGTATGCGATACTTCGCTTTTTTGCCGGATTGGGACTGGCGGGCGAACTGGGAGTAGGTATTACGCTTGTATCGGAAGTTATGACTAAGGAGTCAAGAGGATATGGAACTGCTATTGTAGGTGGAATTGGGATTTTAGGGGCAGTAGTCGCTAACCTAGTTACCAAAATATTCGACTGGCAAAATGCCTACTTAGTAGGTGGAATATTAGGGCTGCTATTGCTTGTATTGCGAATATTCGTGAGTGAATCAGGTATGTTTAGTAAAGTAAAAGAGCTTCCTGCCCAGCGTGGAAACTTTTTAAAGCTATTTACCAAGCGCAAAAACTTTTTCAAGTACATTTATTGCATACTGCTTGGTATGCCGGTTTGGTACGTCATTGGAATTTTAATTTTTTATTCCTCGGAATTTGCTCAAAAGGTATTTCATATTCAAGGCGGTATTGACCCGGGGCAGTCTATTATGTTTCATTATACCGGGGCATCTATAGGTAGTCTTATTTGGGGTGTATTGAGCCAGTGGTTGCATTCACGCAAAAAGGCTTTATGGATTGCGCTTTCCACACTAATAGTTTTTGGAACAGCTTACTTTTCAGCGTTTGGAATGAGTTCCTTTCTCTTTTATGTAATCATCTTCCTGCTTGGAATAGCACAAGGTTATTGGATTGTATTTGTAACCATTGCCGCGGAGCAATTCGGTACTAATTTACGGTCTACTGTAACTACCACCGTACCCAATTTTGTGAGGGGTTCTACTATACTAGTAACAAGCTTATTTGCTATCCTTAAAGCAACTCAATTAGGCATGTGGAATGCAGCTTTAATAACAGGGATAATATGTATTCTTTTATCTCTATTCGCTCTTTACAAATTAAAAGAGACCTATAATAAAGACTTGGATTATGTGGAGGAGTAGGTAAATGTTCCCTAGAAAATCACTAGCCATAAATACAAAAACCCCACAATAATGCAGGGTTTGTTCGCAAAGCGAAAAATGTTGTTATAGAAAAGAGGCCGAAAGCTTACTTAGCCTTCTTAGAGGAAGCCTTCTTCTTGGTAGCGGCTTTCTTAACTGCAGCAACCTTAACTTCAGGATTTGCCTTAGCTTTGTTGGCTCTTTTCATAAGTTTAGACTTCAAGTTAGAAGCTTTGTTCTTATGGAAAATATTCTTTTTGGCAAGCTTATCAATAGATGAAAGCAGTTTGGTAAGATCTTTAGGGTTTGAACCTTTAGCTTCTGCTTCCTTCTTTATCAAGGTACGAACAGTTTTAGCTTGGTAACGGTTACGTTGTCTTTTTGCTTCGTTAGATCTGGTTCTTTTTATTGCCGATTTGTGGTTTGCCATTTGGGTGTGATTGTGTTTTTATTTATTTTACTCTTTCGCAGTATGTGCCTTCGCGGGTGTCTATTCTTATTTTATCGCCTGTGTTTACAAACAAAGGAACGTTTACTACGCTTCCTGTTTCAACCGTAGCGGTTTTAAGCGCGTTAGTAGCTGTGTTTCCTTTTTCGCCGGGTTCTGTGTAGGTTACTTCCAGTTCAACAAAGGTAGGAGGTTCTGCCATAATTGGAGCATCGCTTTCAAAAGCAACCTTTACGGCCATGCCTTCTTTCATAAATTTTCCGCCTTCGCCGAAAAGTATAGCCGGAACGTGAACCTGTTCGTAGGTTTCATTGTCCATACACACTACAAAATCGCCTTCTTGGTATATATATTGTAAATCCCTAAATTCTACCCTTACCATTTCAACTGATTCGCCTGACCTGAACCTGTATTCAACCGATTTGCCGGTTTTTAGGTTACGCATTTTAGCTTGGTAAAATGCCCTTAGGTTACCCGGTGTGCGGTGTTGAAATTCAATAATAGAACACAACTCGCCGTTAAAACGTATGATGGAACCAACTCCAATATCTGCTGTACTAGCCATTTCTATTTTTTAGGGGTGCAAAGGTAGTATTTTTTTTCTATTAGCCTAAATTAAGCTTGTTTTAACCATAATTAGTAAAATAAAAACCCCAACCTTTCGGTTAGGGTTTTTATAATTTCAGTGTTGTTTATTATTGAATAGCAGCTTTAAAATCTGCATCATCTTTGTATTTCAAGAATTCGCAATCTGTTTGAGCTGTAGCTCTTAAAGATGCATCCTTATTGGTAGCAGCTTTCAGATTGGTTACCATTCCTGTTTTGTCGCCTCCGCGAGCGCAGATGATAGCGTTTAAATAGGATGCCATTGCACTTTGATCGTTAGAAGCATCAAGTGTTGATTTAGCTCCGGTAGCATCTCCATTTAACACCTTTGCAAGGGCCGCATTAAATGTATTGTAACTACCCACGCTATTTACAGCGTCAGCATAGTTTCCGTTTTGAATATCAACTAAAGCCATGTTATAAGCTACTTCAGCTCCTGCACCGGTAGCCTTTGCATAGAATGCCATAGCTCCTTTGCGATCGCCTTTCCAACGAGCAACAACTCCAAGGTTGTTTTGAATCATTGGGGTATTAGGCTTAAGTTGGTCAGCTTGAGTAAAGTCAGCTTCTGCGTCTGATGTCTTGTTTAACATCATTTCAGCATAACCGGCATTGTTAGCACATCTCCAATCAGTTGGATATTTTTTTTCTGCTGCTTTGTAGATGCTTAACTTTTGGTTCATGTCAGTTGTAAGGGTAGCTGCATAAAGCAATTCTTCCACTGAAAGGCTATCAGGATGAGACGCTGACATAGCGGTTAATTGTGCATCGGAACGGCCTTGTTTTGTAGCATTTAAAATAATAATAGCTCTTCTTAATTTAGGAAGAATTTTTTCTGCTAATTCAGTATAGGTAGCAGACATGTTCTTTATTTCTTTCATCCTTTGGTCGTGATCAGTGTACATGGTTAATACACGAACGATAAGGTCTTTGTCTTTAATACTAGAGTTTTGAACTGCTGTTTTAAATCCATCCCAGTCTAAGCCTGTGGTTCCTACTTTGTAAAAATCAGCAGCTGAAAGAGCGGTATCAACAGGTACCTTTTTTTCTACTTCTTTCCCTTTTTTATTAGCTTCTTCTACTTCTGTTTTCATGTGTTTAAACATGTCTTTCATTGCCTTAATAGCGCTTTTTGCACGATCGCTGGCAAGGTTTTGATTCATGTCTGTTTCACCGTCCGGAGAAGCATAAGCATCTATCTTGATATTATTCCATTTGTAGCCTGCTTGTGTTCCCATGTCTACAAATTCCTTTAATTTTTTCATTTCTTCACTAGTCATTTCAGCAGGGCGTACATTGCTTTGGCTGATTACGTAGTAGATATGTGTAGTGTCTGATTCAGGTACCGATTTTTGGAAATTATCTTTCGCAGTCAGTAACTTGTCATCGTTTTGGATTAACAAAGCGGTTGCAATAGTTCCATCAGCAATTTTTGGTGATGTGAACGCCTTTTTATTATTGGTAAGTGTAGCTTTAATATCTAACTCATCCATTTTCATGCCGGGAGTAAAAGGTACCTTGTCGGTATAATTTACACTGCCGCCATTATCGTAACTAACTTTTATTCCTTCGCCTTTTGCTTTATCGCCCACTAAATTAACGGTTTTAAGTGGTACTGTACTGCCATCAGATAACTTTAAAGTAGGAGTAACTGCTACAGCCGCCTTTTTGGCGAAATATTTTGCAGGGTAGTGAGCCGTAATATTTACCGCTACACTGTCTCCATTATCTTGTAAAGGATTAGGGGTTACAGAATAGGTAACTAAATTGGCATTTTTCAGCATTTTGGAGAAACCATTACATCCGGCAATTCCAATGGCCGCTAAACCTAGAATTGATAATGATTTGAAGGATTGTTTTTTCATGTAATTTGTGTTGGTTTATATTAGTCTGTGTTAATCTGACTGCAATATTAAATATTTTATTGAAACCACAAGCTTTTTTAAAACATAAACTAAGTAGACTCTATATGGTGAAAAAATAGTGCGTGTCCAATTGCTTGATTTAATTACCTTTGCTTGCGGTGTTGGCTTTCTTCAATAAGCCTCAAAATATAGTTGCAATGGGTATAAAAAGAGTAGATATTAATGAAATGCTTCGGACAAAAGCTCCGGGGGCATATAAATTCATACCCCGTTTTGGAATCGATTATATAAAGAAAATAGTGCATGAAAACGACCTTAATGATTTTCTTAGTAAACATGGTGAAACTAGAGATTTAGCATTTGTAGAAGCTGCGCTTAAGATGATGGGTGCCAAAGTCATTGTTAAAGGAATTGAAAATATACCACCATCCGGAGGGTGTATTTTTGCTTCCAACCATCCACTCGGCGGGCTTGACGGACTTGCTTTAATCAATTCCATTGCTCAAGTTCGAACGGATATTAAGTTTTTTGTAAATGAATTATTGCTTGCACTGGAAAACCTTAATGGCATTTTGGTCCCCGTTAATATTAATGGTAACAGTTCCCGTTCCATGCTGGAAAAGGTGGAAGAAATCTATTCTTCTGATATTGCAATTCCTATATTCCCGGCAGGTTTAGTCTCTCGGAAATCAGGAACAAATGAAATAAAAGACCTTCGTTGGAAGAAGAGCTTCATTACTCAGGCAAAACAGTATAGAAAAGATATCATTCCTGTATATATTGAAGGTGAAAATTCCCGGTTTTTTTACAGTTTTGCATCATTCAGAAAGAAAATCGGAATAAAAATAAATTTGGAAATGTTCTTTCTTGTAAATGAAATGTTTGCTCAAAAAGATAAAAATATCATTCTTCATTTTGGGAAACCGGTTTCGTACAAAGTATTCGACCATAGTAATAGTGATGCAAAATGGGCAATGATATTTCAAGATCAACTCTATCGTAAAAAAGGACAAATTATTAATGAACCGCTCTTCTGAAATTTTGCGCTATGCAACCAATAATTCCACCCATACCCGGCGATATACTCGCATCTGAACTTACTCGGGATAAGTTTGTACGCCGTACCAATTACGGAAAAAACGAGATATATGTGGTAACTTACCATAACTCGCCGTACGTAGTTAAAGAAATAGGACGGCTTAGGGAACTTACCTTTCGCTATGCCGGCGGTGGTACAGGAAAGTCATACGATTTGGATGAGTTCGATACTAACGAAACTCCTTACAAACAACTTATTGTATGGAACCCGGAAGAAAAAGAGATTGTAGGTTCGTATCGCTTTATGCGTTGCAGAGATGCGCATGTAAAAAAAGGCATCATTCAACTTGCCACCACTGAACTTTTTGAATTCAGTAATAAATTTTTGAAAGAATACTTACCAGATACAATAGAACTAGGACGCTCTTTCGTAACGCCTGAATACCAGCCGTCTGCCGAAAATCGCAAAGGACTTTTTTCTCTCGACAACCTTTGGGATGGCTTGGGTGCAATTGTGGTAGACAATCCCGATATGAAATACTTCTTTGGAAAGGTAACTATGTACCGCGATTTTAATCTGAAGGCCCGCGATAGGATACTCTATTTTATGCAGCACTATTTCCCCGATAAAGATAGCTTGGTGATACCGCTCGAGGCACTTGGCTCAAATTATAACGTGGGTACTTTTGCTAATAAGCTAAAGGAAAAAGAATATAAAGAAGGCCATGCCATACTTAATCAGGAAGTAAGGACTTTAGGTGAAAATATCCCTCCACTTATTAATGCGTACATGAATTTATCGCCTACCATGCGTATGTTTGGCACCTGCCTCAATCCTGAATTTGGCGATGTGGAAGAGACGGGCATTCTTTTGACCATTCCTGATATCTATCCCAGCAAAAAGGAAAGACATATAGATTCTTATCTAAAACAAAAGCGGACGGATCATATACAGGCGAGGTAATAGTGGCTTTAATTCCTTTCAATTTCCTACCTTTGCACCCGTGAAAACATTTGAAATTCCTGAATTTTATAATAGCCCCATATTATCAAGGGTTAAAGATTACCGTTCGGGTAAAGACCCTAAGAAAAAGGACTTTTCTCCAACCTTGTTAGATTTTGGTAATGTGCGATTTCTGCTTGCTCGTCATTTTGGCTTTTGCTATGGGGTGCAAAATGCCATTGAGCTTTCATTCAGAGCAGTAAAAGAAAATCCAGATAAAAGAATATTTCTGCTCAGCCAGATGATTCATAACCCTGAAGTGAATTCTAATTTAGAAGATAGAGGAGTACAATTTTTAATGGATACAGATGGTAGAACCATAACTCCATTTTCTGATCTTACAAAAGAAGATGTAGTTATCATACCTGCCTTTGGAACTACGCTTGCCATAAGCCAACAACTGGCAGATATAGGCATTGAAATAAAAACATACGATACTACTTGTCCATTTGTCCACAGGGTATGGAATAAGGCAGAAAAATTGGGAACTGAAAACTATACCGTAATTATACATGGCAGGCCGGGGCATGAAGAAACAAGGGCCACATTTTCTCATAGCTCGGCAAGCAGTCCTTCCCTTATTGTTAAAGACAAAAAAGAAGCTCAATTGCTGGGAGATTTTATCCTCGGTAAAATGAGTTTGGAAAAATTTGAAGAAATTTTTAAAGAAAGGTACTCTCCTTCATTCAATCCACTTACCAGCTTAAATAAATTGGGTGTTATTAACCAAACCACCATGCTGGCTGCAGAAACACAAGATATTGCCAATTATTTGAAACAAATAATGGTAGAAAAATTTGGAGTTTCCACTATTCAACAACATTTTGCCGATACCCGCGATACACTTTGTTATGCCACCAATGAAAACCAAGATGCCACACAACAATTATTAAAAGAAGAAGCTGACGTTGCCATAGTGGTGGGAGGATATAACAGTTCCAACACTTCGCACATTGTAGAACTATGTGAGCAGCGTTTCAAAACTTTTTTCATTTCATCGGTAAAAGAAATCGAGTCGAAAGATAAGATACATTTTTTTGATATTCACTCGGAGCAGCGAAAAACAGCATTAACTTTTTTACCGGAAAAGAAACCCTTAACTGTTGTGCTCACTAGTGGTGCGTCATGTCCTGATGCTATGGTGGAAGAGATATTGATGAAAATTCTGTCATTTTACAGTAACAATAAAACAGTAGAGGAAGCTATGGCTTCATTGAATTAAGAATTTTTCCTTGCGTACATTTGCAAAAAAATTGATATGACCTCTTCCCGTAAAATTGTTATTTGGCTTATCACAGGTTGTGTGTTAATATGGGCCATGGTAGTAGTAGGTGGAATTACCCGCCTTACACATTCTGGGCTATCTATGGCTAAATGGAAAATTGCAAGTATTATCCCACCACATACCGAAGAACAGTGGGCGCAAGATTTCAGTGATTACAAACAGACTCCGGAGTTTAAGCAAGTAAACAGCTATTTTACCATAGAAGATTATAAGCATATTTATTGGTGGGAGTTTATTCACCGCCTCATAGGGCGCATGATTGGTATGGTTTTTCTTATTCCGTTTGCATTTTTTGTTTACAAAGGCTGGCTTAAAGGCAGGCTTCTATGGAAAACGCTTGTTGTATTTGCATTGGGTGGAGCACAAGGCATACTTGGTTGGTTTATGGTTGCCAGCGGCTTGCAGGATGTACCGTATGTTAGCCACTATTTTTTGGCTGCCCATCTTATTACTGCATTCATCACTTTTGGATATAGCTTTTGGTTAGCGCTTGATTTAATTTATGTTAATTCACCTCATATAGAAAAGCAATTTGAACCATTAATAAAGTGGACTAGTGTATTGCTCTTTTTTGTCATTATACAAATTATGTATGGGGCTTTTACTTCAGGGCTTCATGCTGGCCAATTTGATCCAACTTATCCAAAAATGGGGAATAGTTGGATTGCACCTGAAGTTACATCTATGACACCTATTTGGCGCAACTTTATAGATGGTATAGCAGGTGTGCAATTTATACACCGTTATAATGCATATATAGTAGTTCTGCTTGTGTTTATTATTTGGTTTAAATCAAGGAAATTACAACTATTATCCACTCAAAAAAATGGAATTAATTTTTTACTTGGAATGGTTTTGGTGCAGTTTTTACTCGGAGTATTTACGCTTATATATTCGGTTCCGGTGGTGCTTGGCGTATTACACCAAACTGGGGCTTTTTTACTTTTTGCCTCCACTATTTTTGTATTGCACCAGTGGAGAGTTATAAAAACTGTGAATTTAAATAGATAGAATTAGTTTCTTTCTATCGTAGCCATGTAAAATCCATCAAATCCCGATTCGGATGGCATTACTTTTTTTTCTTTTATCTTTTTGAAATCGTTATTTTCCTGGAGAAATGCATCAACTATTTTTTCATTTTCCGAAGGTAATATGCTACAGGTAACATAAATAAGTTTACCGCCTTTTTTTACCATTTTACAATAACCGGAAAGTATGGTTGATTGCTCTTTCCTTATGTTATCAAGGCTTTCAGGGGTTAATTTCCATTTTGTATCTGGATTGCGCCTTAGCACACCAAGTCCTGAACAAGGGGCATCAATTAGCACTCTGTCGGCATTTTCTTCTAAACGTTTAATAACTTTTGATGAGTCTATTAACCTAGTTTCAATAATGCTTACCCCTGCACGTTTGGCTCTTTTTTGAAGTTCTTTCAGTTTCCAATCATGAATATCTAATGCAATGATCCTTCCTTTATTTTGCATTAATGCCGCACAATGCAATGACTTTCCTCCTCCTCCGGCACAGGCATCTATAACGCGCATTCCGGGTGTTAGTTCCATAAAGTACGCCACTTCTTGCGAAGAAGCATCCTGTACCTCAAACCATCCATTTTTAAAACTCTCGGTGGTGAATATTCTTTTACGTTCATTCACAATAAGCGCATCGGGATGATTGGGGAGGGTGGAAGTTTCCGTGTTTTCATCCTTTAGTGCCTTTTGTAAATTATTTCGGGAGCTCTTTAAGGTGTTGGCTCTTATAATAAAGGCAGCCTGTTCATTGAGCGCTGTAATTTCTTTTCCCCATGTTTCACCTAATTCTTGGTATACCGCTGCATCTAACCAGTCGGGAATAGATTCTTTAACGGCTCTATTATTAATGAGGGTACTTAACTTTTCTTCAACTAGATCAGTATTTATTTTTTCAAACTCTTTCCATGGAGGAAGTGTAATACCTTTTTCAATAAAATATATTCCGCAAAGTTTCCATAATCCGGCCTCATCAAGGTTTGGTTCCTCACCTGTTAAATACCATAATTTTCTCCACCACCGTACTATATCGTATATGGTTTCTGCAATAAATTTACGGTCAGATGAACCCCATTTCGGATTTGATTTTAACAATGCGTTTACAATACTATCGGCATGTTTTCCTTCTGAAAATATTTGTTGTAATCCTTGAATACAAGCCTTAACCAAGTTAGGGTAGAGTCGAAGTGTATTGTTGTTTTTTAAATTCATACAAAAAGAAAAGGCAGCACTTTATGTACTGCCCTTTTATACTAGCGTTAAAGTTATTAAAAGGAAGCTCTGGATTTGTATTTATAGTATTCTTTTCTTCTTGATGCTGTTGAAGATTTGCTATGAATCACAATACCTAAGGTTACGACTGCTGTAATCCAACTACCATCTTTTCCATCTCCCCGAGGGCTTCCCGGACCGTACTGCGCTAACTCCGCTTTTGTTATGCCGGGTACAAAAAAGGACTGATTAGTCATATATTTTGTATAAGGGTTTGGCAGGTTTACGTCAACGCCATAAGATGGATATTTGCCATACACATCGTCAATGTAGCCGGTAAATGTTTTATTCCAGCCAAAATCCATGCCAAGTATGTATGTTCTATTAATTGTATAATGGAAACCTACTCCCATTGGGATGGTGGCTTGTATCAAAGAATATCTAGCTTCGCCTTCTGTAGTTAAGGTGCGTAATGGTACATAGTCACCATAACTATACCCAATATTTTTGCTGGGATTAGATTCCGTAATCATAGCTTCCGGATTCATGTGGAAGATGCCGGCTCCAACATATAAAAACGCATTAAAAGAATTTTTGTAATTGTAATATCCTCCAATATCAGTTATTTGGAAGAAAGTCCATTCAAGCCTTATAGAAGCTTCAGCAATATCATTGCGATAATTAAGATTTCTGTCTCGTATAACAGTAACTTTAGAAAGGCTATCGAATCCTTGTAGTCTTAAATAATCAAAGTTTGCAGCAACGGAGAATCTGGAACTAAGTTTATATCTGGCATATACTCCAAAATCCCAACGAATTTGGCTGGGTTGTATATTGATAATTGATGGCTTACCTGCAGTATTGATGCCGCCAATAGCACACAGACCGTCTGCTGCTCCGAGTTTAATACCAACATCCCAATTAGTACTATTTTGTGCAAACCCAATTGAGGGGAATACAAAACATGCTAATAAAAGTAGTCTATTTAAGCGCATAATGATTTGTTTTTAGGGCGCAAAAGTAAACATTTATATAAACTAACCATTGTTAACAAGTATTTTTTTATCATAGTATGAGCTTTTTTTTAGATATGGTTGAATTTCAGGTTGAATTATTCTCGTCTTTACTTTTAAAATATACGAAGCTTTTTTTATAATTTAGCGGAAATTATTAACCGTAAGTAAGTATGAATATAAAGCTTGTAATATTTGCCTCTGTGGTAGCCTTATTAATATTTTCATTAACATCATTTGTCATGAAATCGGACAAAAGAAACTTATATGATTTTAAAGCTAAAACCATTGAGGGGAAAGATTTTGACTTTTCTGTGTTAAAAGGTAAAAAGGTAATGATTGTAAATACAGCTTCCTTATGTGGATATACCCCTCAATATGCCGACCTTGAAAAATTGTATAAGCAATATGGCGGCGCTCACTTTACTATTATTGGTTTTCCGGCTAATAATTTTGGAAGTCAAGAACCAGGCTCTAATGATTCAATAAGTAAGTTCTGCACCAAAAATTATGGTGTTACCTTTCAGATGATGGAAAAAATATCGGTAAAAGGGGGTGATATGCACCCGCTATATCAATGGCTTACTGAAAAGTCAGAGAATGGTATGCAAGATGCTCCCGTTCAATGGAACTTTCAAAAGTTTTTGATTGATGAAAATGGTAATTGGTCCGGTGTTGCCTTGAGTAAAGAATCTCCACTCAGCGACCGTATAATCAACTGGATAAAAGGAACTAAGTAAGTATCTACTTAACAGTATTGTTCGTAAGCTGCCTTTAGGTTTTCAGCTACCATGTTGGCTGAATGTCCTTCAATGTGATGACGTTCAATAAAGTGTACCAATTTACCATCCTTAAAAAGTGCAATAGATGGCGAGGATGGTGGGTACGGTAGGGTATATTTACGTGCTTGTGAAGTAGCTTCTACATCAAAACCGGCAAATACGGTTACTAAATGATCCGGTTTCTTAGTATTGTTTACCGACATAACAATTCCCGGGCGGGCTGCTCCGGCTGAACAACCGCAAACAGAATTAAAAGCTAACAAAACGGTGCCTGATTGGTTTATTGCATTATCTACAGCAACTGGTGTGGTTAGGTCAACAAAGCCTGCCTCAGTAAGTTCAGACTTCATGGGCATTACAAGTGTTTCAGGATACATATATGGTTAATTTATTTAGTTAATTATAATAGGATGCAAATATACGCTTTTTTGAGGACTTTCGGGATAATAATGACGAGAAAAGCCCCGTATACTGTATAAAGACGATACTAAAGAGTATTTATTGTTTGAAGGGGGATAAAATCTCAAATAAGATAGATGTCAGGAAATACCAAGAGATACAATTTCCCTACGGACGAAAATAAGAAACCCCTAAAAAGCCTTGTTATTATTAGGTTTTTAGGGGTTCTTAAGTTGTCCGACCTGGGCTCGAACCAGGACTCTTCTCCTCCAAAGGGAGACGTGTTGCCAGTTACACCATCGGACAATTTTAGTAGGTGTTATTTTAAAAAGGAGCGCAAAGATAAAAATTATTATAATTAGTGGCGAGAAAAGGTTTGAATCCTTTATATTTCATTAAAGATGGCACTCCCTATCCTTACCATGTTACTTCCTGCTTCTATAGCCATTTTATAATCACTTGTCATACCCATAGATAAATGAGTGAAAGTAAAAGTCTTTTCGTATTTTTTGTAGAAATCAACCAATGACTTGAACTCCCGGCTTACTTGTTCTTTATTCTCGGTGTTGGTTGCCATCCCCATAAGCCCTGTTATTCTGATATTAGGGAAGCTAGTTAATTCATTAATTAAGAAACTTTCAGCTTCTTCAAAACTAAATCCAAACTTGGTTTCTTCTGAGGCTATATATATTTCAAGAAGGCAATTAATAATCCTGTTGTTCTTTTTTGCCTGTTTATCAATCTCAGTAGCCAGCTTTAGACTATCGACCGACTGTATTAAATGAACAAAAGGAGCTATGTATTTTACTTTGTTGGTTTGCAGGTGACCTATTAAATGCCACTGTATATCATTTGGCAGAAGGTCTTTCTTCTCCATAAGCTCCATTACCTTGTTCTCCCCAAAGCTGCGATGCCCAGCATCGTATATGGCCTTTATTTTTTCAACGGATTGCTTTTTGGAAACAACTATCAATTCAACTCCCTGCGGAATTGCGTTCCGCACAGAAAAAAATCGTTCAGTTAAATTCATAATTCAGCTGTTAGCTTATGGCTATTGGCTTAGAGCTTGGCTTTTACCTCAATTTGTTCGTAGCCTTCAATAATATCACCTACCTTAATGTCGTTAAAGTTATAGATATTAAGTCCGCATTCATAGCCCGATACCACTTCTTTCACATCGTCTTTAAAGCGTTTGAGAGAGCCTAAATCGCCGGTGTGAACCACAATACCATCGTGAATTATACGAACCCGTGTGTTGCGTGTGATTTTTCCGGTGAGCACCATACAGCCTGCTACATTGCCGACTTTGGTTACAGCAAATACTTCTCGTACTTCTAAATTACATACAATTTTCTCCTGTACTTCAGGGCTCAACATACCCTCCATAGCAGTTTTTACTTCGTTAATAGCGTCGTATATAATAGAGTAGAGGCGTATGTCAATTTGTTCTTTCTCGGCTATTTTACGGGCATTGAGAGATGGACGAACCTGGAATCCTATAATGATAGCATTAGATGCTGATGCAAGCAATACGTCTGATTCGGTAATTTGTCCTACGCCTTTATGTACAATATTGACTTGTATTTTAGGGCTGGCAAGTTTCAATAATGAATCAGAAAGTGCTTCTATAGAACCGTCAAAGTCACCTTTCACAATTACGTTCAATTCTTTAAAGTCACCAATTGCAAGCCTTCTTCCAATTTCATCAAGGGTAATATGCTTGCGGGTTTTTAAGCCTTGTTCACGTTGCAGTTGTAAGCGCTTGTTGGCAATTTCACGGGCTTCTTGTTCTGTTGCCACTACATGGAATTGATCGCCTGCTTGTGGCGCTCCATCAAGTCCTAAAATTAACGCCGGCATAGCAGGTGTTGCAGCTCCAATTGCAACACTTCTTTCATTATGCATGGCCTTTACCTTACCACTTGAACAACCTGCTACTATTACATCTCCCACACGCAATGTACCACCTTCTATAAGTACGGTTGATACATAACCTTTCCCTCTGTCTAATTCTGATTCAATAACAATTCCGTGTGCTTTTTTATTGGCATCTGCTTTCAAATCCAATAATTCTGCTTCCAGCAAAACTTTTTCAAGCAGTTCATTTATGTTAGTTCCTTTTTTAGCAGATACTTCTTCCACTTGGTATTTGCCACCCCAGTCTTCCACCAATATATTCATATTGGCAAGCTCTTCTTTTACTTTATTGATATTAGCGCCGGGTTTATCTATTTTGTTGATAGCAAAAATCATAGGTACGCCAGCAGCCTGTGCATGGTTTATAGCTTCTTTGGTTTGAGGCATTACACCATCATCGGCAGCTACTACAATAATGGCTACGTCGGTTGCTTGTGCACCCCGTGCACGCATAGCAGTAAATGCTTCGTGACCGGGAGTATCAAGGAATGTAATTTTTTTACCGTTTTCCAATGTTACATTGTAAGCGCCTATGTGCTGGGTTATACCTCCGGCTTCACCGGCAATAACGTTCGTTTTACGAATATAGTCGAGCAACGATGTTTTACCATGATCGACGTGACCCATAACGGTTACGATAGGTGAACGTGGTAATAAATCTTCTTCTTTATCTTCATCAATTTTAACAGCTTCTTGTACGTCAATACTTACAAACTCAACCTTATGTCCAAATTCTTCGGCAACAATAGATATTGTTTCGGCATCAAGCCTTTGGTTGATGGATACAAAAAGACCTAAGTTCATACAGGTTGAAATAACATCCTGTATAGGCACATTCATCATCTTAGCCAATTCATTGGCAGAAACGAATTCTGTAACTTGGATAACCTGTTTATCGGCTTCCATCCTTTCTGCTTCCTGCTGCATTTTTTCGCTTACCATATCGCGTTTTAAACGGCGATATTTTGCAGCTTTCGATTTACCCGAACCACTAAGGCGTGCAAGGGTTTCCTTTATCTGATTTTGAATTTCTTCATCTGTCAGTTCAGGGCGTTGTTCACGCGCTCTGGAACCAGAAGGTTTATTAGCAGTGCCTCCCGTAGAGGGCTTAGCAGCCTGATTAATATCTTCCCGGCTATATTCTTTCTTAAATATTCTTTTTCTTTTCTTTCCGGCAGCTCCTTTAGCTGAATCGGTATTGGAAGAAGCGACTGGTTTTTGTGGTAATTCTATTTTACCAATAATGGTAGGTCCTTCCAGTTTACTAAACTTAGTAGGAACAAAGTCTTCCACTATCCGGTTAGATGGAGGTGGTGGTGGTACAGGTTTTACTTCTGCTACCGGTTGTTTAACTTCTTCTACTATGGGTGGTGGCAGTTCTACCTTACTTGGTGTAGCAGGTGCCTTTACTTCTTCTACTTCTTTTTCTTTTACAACGGCAGCTTTACCTCTTTTAGGAGGCTCCGGTAATTCTATTTTCCCGGTAATTTTTGGTCCTTCCAGTTTTACCTTTTCCCTTTGAACAGGCTCCGATGCAACTACCGTTGCCGCTACCGGTTGAGGTTTTACAGGAACTTCTACTATAACAGGAGCTGGCTTCTTAGCTTCTTCTGCTGCTAAAACAATTTCCTTTTCCTTTTGAATAAGTACAGCCTCATCTTTTACTTTTTTCTCGCCTTCATATTCTTTACGAACGATTGCATACTGGGCATCCGTAATTTTTGCATTCGGGTTAGAATCTGTCTTAAACCCGTTTGAGTTCAGGAAATCGCTTAGCGTACCCACGCTCACGTTGAGTTCCTTTGCAACTTTACTTAACCTATGTACACCTTCTGCTGCCATATAATTCAATAGCTTTTACTTAATAACCAGTGTGGCTATCAACCATTAGCCTTTTTATGATTCAAATTCTTGTTGTAATATACTCTTAACCTCTTTAATTGTCTCTTCTTCTAAATCTGTTCTTGTTGCAAGCTCTTCTACGCTTAATTCCAACACACTTTTTGCTGTATCGCAACCAATGCTTTTCAATGCATCCAATATCCATCCTTCTATTTCATCTCCAAATTCATCCAATGGAACGTCTTCAGTATAGTTTTCAGCATCTCTGTATACATCAATTTCATAACCTGTAAGTCTTGCCGCAAGGCGGATATTATGTCCACCTTTACCAATAGCAAGTGATACTTGGTCAGGTTTTAAATATACATCAGCGTGCTTAGTTGCTTCATCAATTTTTATGCTGGTAATTTTAGCCGGGTTTAACGCACGGGTAATTAACAGGGTTGAATTGCTTGTAAAATTAATAACGTCAATATTCTCATTCTTCAACTCTCTTACAATACCGTGTATACGTGAACCTTTAACGCCCACGCAAGCTCCAACCGGATCGATACGATCATCATAAGATTCTACGGCAACCTTTGCTCTTTCGCCCGGTTCGCGAACAATTTTCTTAATGGTGATAAGCCCGTCAAATATTTCAGGTACTTCCATTTCAAAAAGACGTTCAAGGAACGAAGGTGATGTGCGTGATAAGGTGATTATTGGGTTTGTACCATTCATTTCAACTGAAAGTACTACCGCACGGATGGTATCTCCTTTTTTAAAGAAATCGGATGGTATTTGTTCGGTGCGAGGCAAAATGAGTTCGTTGCCTTCATCATCCATAACAAGTATTTCCTTTTTCCAAATTTGGTAAACCTCGCCACTTATGATATCGCCTTCTTTTTCTTTATATTTATTAAAGAGTGTTTCTTTTTCTAACTGAGAAATACGGGAGCTAAGATTTTGTCTTACTGCAAGGATTGCCCTGCGACTGAAATCTAAAAAGTTTACAGGCTCCGAAACGTCTTCACCTACTTGAAAATCAGGCTCTATTTTAATAGCTACTGAGTAGGCTATCTGGGTATTAGGATTTTCAATTTTATCATCTTCCACAATAACGCGGTTTCTCCAAATTTCCACATCTCCTTTATCGGGATTAACAATAATGTCGAAGTTTTCATCTGTTTCAAACCGTTTGCGAAGCATAGCCTTAAATACATCCTCAATAACATTCATGAGGGTTGCCTTATCAATGCTTTTAATTTCTTTAAACTCCGAAAATGACTCAATAATATTGAGGTGAGTAATTTCCTTAAGTTCTGCTACGTTTGCCTTCTTTGCCATGGCTATAAATTTTAAAGCTTACAATTTTATTAGTTCGAGCGAGTTATATAAACAACAAAGGAGGTCGCTTGAGCCCTCCTTGCTTGTACTTAATTAATGGGAGAATCTTACCTAAATCACATAATCCGCTGCAAATATATACATTATTCACGGAATAAATGCTCTTGGGTGTACAAAATCAAACTAAAAGACCTAAATATTTAATACTTTTGGGCATTCAGAGCACGTTTGATACTACTTATTATCTATAGATAACCTTCATGAAAAGACTGATTCTTATTTTAAGTTCCTTGTTTATCTGGGTTTTTTCTTCATCGGCTCAACCCACCCCCTCTGAAATTGGAATATATATAGGTGGTTCCTTTTATTTGGGTGATTTGAACCCCAACGGATTTTTTAAAGATACCCGCCCTGCCGCCGGATTAGTTTACCGCTATAATATCAACAATCGTTTTTCGGCACGGCTTAATGCTTTTGTCGGCTCGGTAGCCGGGCATGATAACCAATCATCTTCGGCTTCGCAGCAAGAGAGAAATCTTAATTTTAAATCGCCTATAGATGAAATATCAGGGCAATTTGAGTTTAACTTTTTTGAATATGAAGTAGGTAATCCCCGATATAATTTCAGCCCCTATATTTTTGGGGGATTGGGTTTTTTCAGGATGGATCCCTACGGATACATTGATGGCCACTGGGTAGAATTACAGCCTTTACATACAGAAGGGCAAGGAACACAGTTCAACCACACACCGCCCTATCATTTAATACAGCCCTGCATCCCTTTTGGAATTGGAATAAAAACATCCTTCTCTAAAACGGTCTGCCTATCCATAGAATGGGGCTTGCGTAAAACATTTACCGGCTATTTAGACGATGTGAGCGGAGCTTATCCCAACCCTGCTCAATTAGCTAAACAACAAGGGCCTAATGCCGCGGTGGCACTTGCGGCTTCAAACCCTAGTTCTACTCCGTCTTCACAACTGGTAGGTATTCAAAGAGGAAACGGTAAAGATGACTGGTATTCTTTTGTAGGAATTGTTCTTACTTTTCATCCCCGTAAGTTTATTAATAGCTGTTTCAGTTATTTCTAATCTATTCCAACGAATAGGTGGCTGTAATTTTAACCACGAAATTATCTATGGGGGTGCTAAATGCATAAGGGCCATATCGGTAATATGCGCCAATGCCCAGCGAGGTAATAAATGTTTTATATAAATTATTGATTTCCATTCCCGATTCATAATATCCTTTATCCATTGTTTTATAAGTAATGCCAAATTGGTTCGAAGGATTAGCAAGGATACCCCAGCCTGCGTGAGAAATAAGTTTTAGTTCGGGCCTGAAATGCTTATGACGGAATAAAAACGATTGGAAATTATGGGAGTAGAATAAGTTGACATATCTGTTTGATAAAAATTCATTCATCCGCATAGTTTCAAATGAATTATCTACGGCAAGCGGGAAGTTGCTAAAATTCAACGGTTGGTATGTGCCTTTGCCATCATACAAAAGGGTATAGGGTACATTGCCTTGTACATAACCGGCAAGGGCTGTTATGGAAGAATAACCGGCTTGTGGAATTTTAAAATCCTTACTAATTTTCAAGTCATATTTGGTGTATTCATATTCCCCATTCAGCACGCTATTAAACCCTTGTGTAATGTTCCCCCATACAATAGGATACTTTGTGCCCAGCGAAATCATTCCTAATGGGCTTTTTACGAAATTTTCTTTGTACGCAAACCGAAACCCTACGCCTGCTTCTGTAAACCAGTATTGATTTCTAAGGACAGTTACATTATTATCGCTTATGCCGAATTCGTACGCGTTGGTGGTAGTTCTTAACTGCTCATCGCCAAAAAAATTGAATTGAAAATAACGGAGTGCATCAAAGGAAAGTGAAACGTTTTCCTTCCGCATTTTATCCATATTATTTATAAAGAAATTATAATAATTTTCGTTAGATAGAAGGCTTTGATTGTTATAGAAATTTACGGTGCCGGCGCCTATCACATCCTGTTGGTAGGCAAAGTCCAGCTTAACATGGTTATATGGATCGAAAAGAAATCCCAAGTCGCCTCCATATTTAAAAGCTTTGTCACCGGTGCCATAAGCGCCATAGCCTCCTACAGAAACTAATTTAGAAACTTCATCATTTGTATGAAGCCCCATTCCCAGCCTTATTTTTTCATAATCATTAAAGTTCAATATTTTGTCTAAATCCATATTAAGCCAACCCATTTTCAACTCGCCGTTACCCAGCGCTTCAAACCATTGTAATTTGCGGTCCAGATGGGCCTTTTTTCCTATACTGTCAATCACCTTATAGGTTTTCTTTTCCTTTTTCGATAAAGTATCATTTCTATATTTGTTCCAAAAACTATCCGGTTTGGTAGATGCATCATCAGCAACTTCCTCCTCTATCCTGCCAAATTCGCGCTTGCGCAGGGCTGTATCTAACACAATGTTTTTGATGTAGCTGCGCGATACTACCTTTATTTTATTGTGCTCATCATCGGGATTGATAGTGGCTTTGTTGGCTGCAACAATACTCGAATCATTCACTATGGAATTATTGTAATACCAATCGGTATTCAGTTGAACAGGGAACCATTGTTTATTATTAACAAATTCATATTTCTGCTGTATATGTATGCTAACACTTTGGTCATCTCTTATTGGTTGGGCAATTACGTTTTGAAAGGCATATCCGTTGGTGTTTATATAAACAACGCCTTTCATGGCATTAAAATTTTTACCCGATTTAGGATGGAAAGAAATCACATATACTGTATCTTTTCCGTTATATAAAGTATCTTCAATAATGAAATAATACCTCTTGATTCCCCCATCCGATATAGGATTTAAATAATCGCTGCCTAAAATGCTTATTTGGTCAGGATAAAACGAAAAAGACTGTTGCTCCTGAGCCAGCAAAGCAAAAGGGGAGTCTTTAAGCCCTGATGTGCGCGATGCCATAACCTTTTCGTAATTATGATCCGGATACAAAAACTTACGTTCGCTTACCGATTCCATCAAAAATAAATATTGTCTTTTTAATAACCTTTTTATAGAATGGTGCCTGTGATGGGCGCTATCGGAATGGGGGGATGGTTTCTGAATACTATCAAGAGAATTTACGGTATCTGTAGCGCCTTTCATATCAGAAGTGCAATACAATTTATTATATGAATCGTAAATAAAGGAATGCGCTTTTTCCGGATTATTTTTGTCTTTATTATTAATGGCTCTCCGTATAATTCTCAATGCAGGGTTTATTCCCGGGCGAATTTTTACTTCCTGTAAACTAAAACTTACTTCTTGTAATTTTATAACTAAATCCTTAATTTGGTTAGATGAGTTGTTGATTGGGATAATGGTATCCCTGTATCCAACGTAAGAAATGGTAAGGGAATTAATATGTACAGGCGCGGAAACTTTAAAGCGGCCATCAATATCAGCCGTTACGCCAATTTGCGGATTACCTGTTACAATCATATTAACGAAAGGTAAAGCCGCTCCCGTATTTTTATCAATTACTTTGCCTTCTACTGAAAACTGCTGGGCGTAACCATGCAGAATGGAAAAAATAGCAATGAATAATAGGGCTATCTTTTTGTACGTCATGTGATTTTTAGATACTCTGCATCCCCAATAGCACCACCGGGTTTTCCATCAATTGTTTAAATGTTTGAAGGAAAGCCGAACCGGTTGCTCCGTCTACCGCACGATGGTCACAGGATAAAGTAACCTTCATTATATTTCCGGGAACTATTTGTCCGTTTTTAACAATAGGAGTTTCCTTAATGCCTCCCACAGCCATAATACAAGCATCGGGCGGATTTATAATAGCAGTGAATGAGTCTATGCCGAACATACCGAGGTTAGAAATGGTGAATGTGTTTCCTTCCCAATCGGCAGGTTGTAATTTTTTATTTTTTGCTTTTTGAGCGTATTCTTTTGCCTCGACAGATATTTGTGAAAGCGTTTTAGAATCGGCAAAACGAATTACCGGAACCAACAACCCATCCTCCACCGCAACAGCCATACCAATGTGGATATGGTTGCTATAGCGTATAAAATCGCCTCTCCACGAAGCATTGACACGAGGATTCATTCTGATTGCCGCCGCCGCCGCTTTTATCACAAGGTCGTTATAGGATATTTTAATGGGGTCGGCTACTTGGTTAATGGCTTCACGTGCTTTCATCATCTCATCCATTTCTATCTCCATGGTGAGGTAAAAATGCGGAGCCGAGAATTTACTTTCTGCCAATCGGCGAGCAATGGTTTTACGCATTTGCGTTGTTTGCTCATCGTTGTGGGTTTCTTCCAACACCACATTCGACACATTACCGCCTTGGTAGTTTTCAATGTCTCTTTTAATTACCCTGCCGGCATCACCGGTTCCTTTAATGAAGGAGAGATTAATATTTTTATCGCCTGCTAATTTTTTAGCTAACGGCGATATTTTAAAACGCTTATCTGTACTAACTTTAGGGGCAGGGGTAGCTGCAGCAGCCGTAGGCGCTTCCGTTTGAGCAACAGGTGCCGGAGCAGGAGCTTTTTCAGGTGCAGGTTCTTCTTTTTTAGATTCAGGTATAGCCGGAGCACTTGCAGCCGGGGTAGGAGTTTCAGCAGCCGGAGCAGGTTTTTTATTTTCACCTTCCAATAAAGCTTTAATGTCTTCTCCTTGTTTGCCTACAATAGCAAGTACAGAATCTACCGGAGCAGTTTTGCCTTTTTCAACTCCAATATAAAGCAATACACCCTCTTGGTAAGATTCAAATTCCATGGTAGCTTTATCGGTTTCAATATCCGCCAGCAATTCACCACTTTTTATCGTATCGCCTATTTTTTTATGCCATTCAGCCACCACCCCTTCGGTCATGGTGTCGCTTAGTTTGGGCATCCGTATTATTTCCGCCATTTTTTTAGTTTATAAAGTTTGTAAAGTTCATCAAGTTTGTAAAGTCTTTAAAGCCGCCTTGTCCTTGCACTTTATAACTTTATGAACTTGATAAACTTTCTACTCATTATTAGTCCATTATAAAAGGATAGTCTTCCTGAGTATAGACATCCTTATAAAGTTCCGATGCATCTGGATAAGGGGATTCCTCAGCAAATTTTACCGCATCATCCACGATATCTTTTATTTTCTTTTCCATTGCTTCAATATCCTTGTCGGTAATCCATTCATTTTTTTTCAGGATGCCAAGCGTATGTTCAATAGGATCTTTCGCTTTAAATTCTTCTACTTCTTCTTTGCTTCTGTAGTTTGCAGGGTCACTCATGGAATGGCCGCGATAGCGGTAGGTTTTCATTTCCAATAGCGTAGGTCCGTTGCCTTTGCGTGCATTTTCGGCAGCCGCTGCAATAGCTTCGTGCACGGTTTCGCAACGCATTCCATCTACCGGAAAAGAAGGCATTTTAAAGGCTGTGCCTAATTCATAAAGATCAGTAACATTACTGGTTCTTTCCACCGAAGTGCCCATGGCATATTCATTGTTTTCAATAATAAATATAACCGGAAGTTTCCAAAGCATGGCCATGTTCAGCGTTTCGTGAAAAGCGCCTTGGCGCACTGCTCCATCGCCCATATAGCACAAAGTAACAATGTCCTTTTTAAGATATTGATCGGCAAAAGCCAATCCTGCGCCTAATGGTATTTGCCCGCCAACGATGCCATGTCCGCCAAAAAATTTATGTTCCACATCGAAAATATGCATGGAACCTCCTTTACCACCTGAACAACCTGTTGCTTTGGCAAAAAGTTCGGCCATGATATATTTAGCTTCTGTTCCTTTAGCTAAAGGGAGGGCATGATCCCGATAGGCAGTAATCATATTGTCTTCAGGGCGTATAGCGCTTGCCGAGCCGGCAGCTATGGCTTCCTGTCCTATATATATATGGCAAAAGCCCCGTATTTTTTGTTGAAGGTACATGTATTGCGCACGCTCTTCAAATCTTCTCATTAATAACATGGATTCGTACCAGCTCAAGTACTGCTCTTTGGATATTCCGGTGGAGCTTTTTTTCTTCTCAGCTTTAGCTTTCTTATCAGACACTTTTTCCATATTCATACTATGATTACAGGTACAAAAGTAGAAAAACTGTTTAAACTTGAGGCATAAAACACGGGGGAATGGTAATTTCAGCCTTAAAACAGTATTATTTGAGTGTGCGCCAAGTTATGCATGTGGGGCATAGATGTCTAACCCTATTTACTGCACCCCGCAATGCTGCGGGATTTCGTTTTGCTCAACAAATGCGTGGCATTTGCCTGCGCAGATTTTATGCAACACTTGCTGAAAAAGTGTTTTATTGGCAAAAACAGCCATAGTAAAGGCATATAGTGCTATTGCAACACTTGCAAATACGCGAAAAAGTGTTGCATAACGGAAATTTTAAAACTGCAATAATATTTCTGTTATTCCTCTCCTCCGGGTGGCACCGGGTGTTGTCTGCCTAAGTCATTTGAAGGATGGTCAAGCTGTTCCTGCAAGCCTTGGTAATGAAGCTTTAAAGAATCCATCTGGGTTTTGGTAGGGGTGTATTTTGCTGCATTCATACATTTTCCCTGGTGGTAAATAAGGGTATCTTTAGGTTCACCCTCTTTGTAATAAATCCAGTCTCCTTCTTTCATGTCATGAAGATAGTTACCCTTTACGTACGGTCTACCTTCGTCATCATATACATACAGGGTATCTTCTAGCATTCCACGCATGTAGGTTCCTTCTTTTCTTAATATGCCTCCATCTAAATATTCTTGGAAAGGCCCATCTTCCTTATCATTTTTCCAGTTTTTAATTTGTAATATATTGCCGTCTTCAGGGTAAAACACTTCAGACTTTCCTTCGCGCTTGCCATTTGCATACTGGCTTTTTATAACCAGGCGTTGCATGGCATCATAGAATTTCCAGATACTGTCCTTTTTTTCATTCACATACTTACCTTCTGCATACAATGCTCCGGTAGTATAAAACATGTGAATGTAAGCCTCGTTTCCATCATCTGAGAATACCCTTATAGATTGAAGACTATCAACAGTATCGTAATAGTTTTTAAACACCCCATAAGGTTTACCATCTATAAAATGCCCTCTGTATCTCAAATGTCCGTCAGGGTATCTTTTTTCCCAAAGCCCTACTTTTCTGCCTTCCACATCTACCCGGTTAACCGCAGTGCCCGTATCAGCATATATATAAACTGCATTAATGCTATCGGCCATAGGGATGGTATCGTGAGGCAGTATTTGGGCATACATACTACTCATTATCAATAATAAAAATCCAAAAATAATAACCTTCTTCATGTTCATTTTTTGACTGGCAATATTGCAAAACTATTAATTTTCAGTGGTACTATTAACGGCAGCATCTATAAAATATCTAACTTTGCCAAGTTCGACAAAGACATATCCTCACTAAAATGAATTCAGCGACCACTAAATATATCTTCGTTACCGGAGGTGTTACATCCTCTTTAGGTAAGGGTATTGTATCTGCCTCATTAGCTAAACTTTTACAGGCAAGAGGGTATACTGTTACCATTCAAAAATTTGATCCCTATATTAATATTGATCCGGGAACATTAAACCCCTATGAACATGGAGAATGCTATGTTACAGACGATGGGGCTGAAACCGATTTGGATTTAGGCCACTATGAACGTTTTTTGAATGTGCCTACTTCTCAGGCTAACAACGTTACTACCGGACGCATCTATCAAAGCGTAATTGATAAGGAAAGAAAAGGAGACTATTTGGGTAAAACCGTGCAGGTGATACCCCATATTACGGATGAAATAAAGAACCGTTTTCAACTACTTGGCAACTCAGGAAGATACCAGTTTGTAATTACTGAAATTGGCGGTACGGTGGGCGATATTGAGTCGCTGCCATACATTGAAGCTGTTAGGCAAATGAAATGGGAGCATGGGAAAGATTGCCTTGTAGTGCATCTTACCTTATTACCTTATTTACATACCTCCGGAGAGTTAAAAACAAAGCCTACCCAGCACTCTGTTAAATCTTTGTTAGAATATGGTATTCAGCCTGATATTCTTGTTTGCAGAAGCATACAATCTTTGGATACAGACATCCGTCAAAAAATTGCCCGTTTTTGCAACGTAGCTCCTGATGCGGTGATTGAAGCATTGGATGCAAAAAGCATTTATGATGTGCCTATCCTGATGGCGAAAGAAAAATTAGACAGTGTAGTTCTTCATAAGCTTGGTTTACCTACCGATTCTATTCCTGATTTAAAAGTTTGGGAAGAATTTTTGGAGCGCCTTCATCATCCTAAGCAAAAGGTAAGAATAGCACTGGTTGGTAAATATATTGAATTGAAGGATTCTTACAAATCCATTGCCGAATCGTTTGTACATGCAGGTGCAGCAAATAACGTGGAAGTAGAATTGGATTGGATTCACTCCGAAGATATAAATGAAGAAACCGTTAAGCATCTTTTTGAAGGCGTACGCGGTATTTTAGTTGCTCCCGGTTTTGGCAAAAGAGGTATTGAAGGTAAGATAACGGCTATTCGCCTTGCCCGCGAAAATAATATTCCGTTTTTAGGGATTTGCTTGGGTATGCAATGTGCTGTAATAGAATTCGCACGTAATGTTTTAGGATTTAAAGATGCTCATAGTACAGAGATGAATCCTGCTACATCTCATCCGGTTATTGATTTACAAGAAGTACAGAAAAAAGTTACCCATCTTGGCGGCACTATGAGGCTTGGGGCATATCCATGCCTGATAAAAGAAGGTTCTAAAGCTTGGGATGTATACGAGAAAAAAGAAGTAAGTGAACGCCACCGTCACCGCTACGAATTTAATAATGAATACCTAAAGGATTTTGAAAAGGCAGGCTTACGCGCCTCTGGCACTCATCCTGAAGCAGGCCTTGTAGAAATTATAGAATTAAAAAATCACCCTTGGTTTATTGGAGTTCAGTTTCATCCGGAATATAAAAGCACGGTTGCCAACCCACATCCTTTTTTCATTGGGTTTGTAAAAGCTGCCATACAGTATCAACCTCAGAAAGAAGCATTGAAGACGCAGAAAGTATAAATGTACAAATCATTAAATTTAAAATTAATGACACCCCCTGTAAAAAGTACATCAATATTTATTATATCTTTTCTACTATTAAGTAGTTTGGGGATAGCTACTGCACAAACTCAACCCAAATATAAGATAGATATAACCCACGAAATTCAAAAACTTTGCAGCCTTACAGCTGAACAAGTTGCTCAAGTTGCTCCCGTAGTAGCTGCTTTTGAAGAAAAACGTGAAGCTATTTATCTAAAATATCGGTATAATCCGGCCCAATTGACTGCTTGTGTTAAGAAAAACAGATTTGAATACGAAACCAATTTGATTGGGATATTAACTCCATCGCAAATGGGTCTACTTAAAGTATTTGACGAACGCAACATGGGGTTAATGACCTACAATAGCTCACAGGTTATTAGCGTAAATTATTTGGTTGACGCGCAATAATCTATTAATTTTCACTTAATACATACCTTGAATTTGGTATGCAAATACCCTGATTCACGTATTGAACATCTTTGGAAGTAGGTGTACTTTTGTCCCCTGAATCGATTAAGCTAAATTATACTCATGAAAGGAACTATTACGTTAGTGTTATCTTTATTATTGTTTATTAATGTTACAATCTCTCAGTCTTTAAGCGGTAATATTGCAGACTCCGCAACGCATCAAACCATTCCGGGAGCCATTGTTTATATTCCCCAACTTAAATTAGGAGCTACTACAAACGTAAAAGGGAATTATAAAATAACTTCCATACCAAACGGTACTTACGAAGTGGAGGTGGAAATTTTAGGCTATTCCACCATAAGTAAACAAGTTACTATAAAGGGTGATGTAACTATTAACTTTACCATGGCGGTTTCATCCTCAACAACAAAAGAAGTGGTAATTACAGCGTTGGGTAATGTTACCAGCATACAACGCTCACCTGTGCCTGTTACATTAGTTACGCATGATATAATGCTTCAGGAGTCTTCCACCAATGTAATTGATGCAATAGCCACCCAACCGGGCATTACAGAAATTACAGAGGGCCCGGGTATTTCAAAGCCGGAAATAAATGGATTGGGATATAACCGCGTTCTCACACTTTTCGACGGTGAACGACAAGAGGATTTTCAATGGGGTGATGAACATGGTATTCTTATTGATCCGTATGCGGTATATGATGCAGAAATCATTAGAGGGCCCGGTTCATTGCAATACGGTGCTAATGCTATTGCCGGAGTGGTGAGTTTTAAATCGGAACCCTTTCCGGAAGATGGAACAGTGCAAGGCAGTGTGCTTACCGAATATCAAACCAATAATGGAATGATTGGAAACTCCGAAGATATTAGTGGAAACCGCAATGGTTTGGTGTGGGATTTACGGGCGAGTAACGAAGAAGCACATTGCTATTCGAATCCTAAGGATGGATATGTTTGGGGAACTGCATATAATCAAAGCAATGTAAGAGGATTGATAGGTTTGAATGAGAAATGGGGCTATAGCCGTTTCTCTATAAGTATATTGCATCTTGAAATTGAAGTACCTGATGGTAATCGCGATAGTGCAACCAGACAATTTGCATTTGATATTCCTCAAAATGGGCAGACATTACCCAACAGAAATAATTTTATGTCATACTATCCTAACATAGCAGGGTATCAGGTTTTAGATCATGATGAAGCCTGGTGGCAAAATAGCATCAATGTTGGTAAGGGAAAAATTGGAGCTGATGTTGGCTACACACAAAGCCATCGCCAAGAAATAGATACAGGAACCGTTGCTGCGTATAATATAATAGTACATGATATTCCGTATTCACTCAAATATCAGCTTTCGGGCGATAGTTCAGGCTTAAAGTTTACTACAGGTGTTAATGGTATGTATGAATTTGGTAATAATTATCCGGAGCCTCCGGCACCCTATATCCGGTATTCGGAAATACCTAATTACACCGATTTTGATATAGGTGGATATGCCATTTTGCAAAAGGATTTTAAAAATCTTACTCTTAGTGGAGGATTACGCTGCGATGTAAGAAATATTATAGGCCAAGCCATGTATCTCACCAATTATGCAACTCCGGAACAACAAATGGTTCCTGCCGGAACACCGGGGGCATATCTACAATACAATGCTTTTGGCCGCATATTTACTGGTATTTCAGCCAGCATAGGGGCATCCTATCAATTACCCGAAAATAATTATGTAAAAATAAATTTCGCAAAAAGTTACCGTGCGCCTTCCATACAGGAATTAAACTCGAATGCGCGAAATGCAGGAGCCAATGAATACATATTGGGAAATACTAACCTGAAAGCGGAGCAAGGCTATGAAACAGATATAGCTTATGGAAACAATGGCAGAGATATTAGTTTTGAATTGGATGGCTTTTACAATTATATAAACAACTTCATATTTTCTGACCGCACAGGTGCTGTTGTTCAAAATTTTCCTGTCTTCCAATACAAAGCTAATAACGCTATTATTGCCGGAAGCACAGCGTATTTTAATATACATCCTGCTGATGCGAAATGGATTGAAATAGATAACGGATTCACCTATATTTATTCCTTTATGATTGGTCAAACCGATTCGACCAATCATGTACCACTAACACCTGCTCCACGTTTAACTACAAAAGTGAAATTTAAACTACAGAAAGCCAATAGCCATAAGCTGATAGCTGATAGCTATATTGAAATTGGCCAAGATAAATACTGGGCACAGAATAATATTTATAGTGAACTTTATACGGAACTTCCTTCGCAAGCATATACTTTATATAATGCAGGTATAGGAACCAATTTTGTTAACCCAAAAACAGGAAGGGTGATATGTTCATTTTACATAAACGTTACCAACCTTACCAACCTTGCTTATGTTGACCATTTAAGCCACAGCGGATATCTTTTAGCATATAATGCAACCCCTGCTGTAGTTACCCAACAAAGCCAGGGAATTTACAACATGGGTAGAAATATAGGCATTAAACTCCTTTTCCCCATTGGCGGTCCTAAAATATCGGATACTGAAAAATAGAGTTTAGCTTATTTCTTTGCTTTTGCCTTTTGTAAATGTTGAGCTACCCTAAGCTTCACCATCTTTTTTATCAGTGTTATAGGTAAGGGCTCATCCAATGGAAACCTTATAGATCCTTTTGTTTGTTTATATCGGGCAAGTTCTTTTTGGAAATTTTCCATTGTGGCACCATGTGGGTAAAAACCTATGTGATTAGTATGGCCTCCAAACCATACCAACATACCATTCAGTTTGTAGCCGGGCATACTATAGCTAATTACTTCTTCTGCTTGGGGTGCAGCCTCCCTAATAGCTGCCCTAACTTGCTTCAGCAGCTTTTGGCTTTCCTTTGGAAAACCGGCGATATATTCGTCAACATCAATTGGCTTTTTCATTGCACAAGAAATATTTGTTAGGACAAATATACTTTTTTACTTTCAGGGTATGTACTTGAAGTCTTATTTGGCTACTTTTGCATCGGGTAAGCCTTATACGACCAGCTCCTGCATAACTCCCCCAGGTTCGGAAGAAAGCAAGGGTACCGTGGTTGAGCGGTGCGATGTAAGTAGCTTACCCTTTTTTAGTAAGCTTTTGTGAGATAATCACATAAAGAATTAATCCAATAAAAATCAGGTTAATTCCTCAAGTAATAAAAATAGAGATTTATTTAGTATCGAATGGAGAGGTAACTTTCACCACCTCAATATCAAACAATAAAGGAGTGTAGGCTTTAATTTCCTTGCCTGCGCCAGAAGAACCATAGGCCATTGAAGAAGGAAGTAATATCTTTACCTTTTCACCTTCGTGCATGTGGGCAAGCACTTCAATCCAACCTTTAATTAGGGATGCTTTATGTGTGAACTGTAATTTAAATGTGCCCTTGCCGCCATCGCCTTTGTTAGATTGATCAAATACCTTTCCGTTAAGAAACATTCCAGTATATTTTACTTCAATAGAATCGCCCTCATTAATAGGTGTTCCTATAGTGCCGCTACGTTCCAGTATGTATAAACTATCTAGTACTGTTGGCTTAGTGGTAATATTTTTATCTTTTAAATACTTCGTAATAGAAGTAGCTTCCGCATGTTGTTCATTCTTTATTTCGGCTTTCTGTTTTTCCATCTGGGCATATTGGTCTTGTTTTACCTGTTCAGGTGTTTTAAACTTTACCAGTTTAATATAAAATGTAAGATCAGTACCTTTTTTTATAAAGGATGGAATCGCTTTAAGTTTAAATACTTTAAGGTAAATAGAATCAGCGCTTACTAAAAAACTTGCGCTGTCGCCAACGGACATCATAGAAAGCCCTTGTTCAAGCGAACCGGGAAAGTTTTTTTGAATGGTAAGAGGAATGAGACTGGTAGAATCGGTACGTCCGACATGAGAGTCAAATAGTAAAGAGTCATCAGCTCTTTTATATACAATACGTACGTAGGCTACGTCACCGATAGATGGTTTTGGCTTTTTTTTGTCTTGCTTAAGGAAGCAATATTTTACTCCCGTTGCCGGGTCGGTTTTATATTCGTGCTTTACGCCTCCGGCGGTGCTTGTAAGCACCACCGGAATTGTAAAAAATAATATTAAAAAGAATCTTGAGAAGTTACGCACTGAAATTAGTTAGACTTCACGTTAACCACCTCCATGTCAAAAACAAGTGGAGAGAAAGGAGCAATGATTTGACCTGCTCCACGAGGACCATAGGCTAAAGCAGAAGGTATTAAAACCTTTACTTTTTCGCCTTGGTGCATAGTAGCCAAAACTTTAATCCAACCTTGTATTAAAGTTGCTTTTGGAGAGTATACAATTTTTAAATTGTGGTTGTCCGGGCCTTTTTTCGATTGGTCGAAAATAGTACCGTTTAATAACATACCTGTATATGCAACTTCAACTGAATCACCATCTTTTATGGCTTTGCCTTTGGCTTTGCTACGCTCTAAGAAAAAGATACTGTCTTCAGTAGGTTTTACATTCTCGTAGTTGTTAGTTTTCAGGTAATCAGCAATAGAACTAGATTCCATAGCCTTACGTGCCATCATTTTTTGCATGTACTCTTCTCTTTGTTTGTTTTGTTGAGCCATAACTTCCGCTTTTGATAAGAAGCTTGTAAGCTTAATACGGAATGTGTAAATGGTGGTTCCAGTTACACCTGGAGGAAGCTTATCCGCAGGAGCATGGAAGTATTTAATATAAAGTGAATCGGCATTGATTTGGAATTCTGCGCTATCGCCAACTGACATCATTAACAGGCCTTGTTCCAAGCAACCATTATAAGTCTTTTTTAACGGAAGCATGATAGAACCGGTAGAATCTCCTCCTCTTTTACGTGAATTGAAAAGGTCAGAATCTTTCCCGTCTTTGGTTTTTTCGGAATACGCTAACACGGCTCTAGCATAACCTGAGTCTGTTCCCTTAACTCCGTTGTCATCGTGCTTAAGAAAACGGTATACAACGCCAGTGCTCGAATCTGTTTTGAAACTTCCTGAGTTACCGCAGGATGAAATTAATGCGGCCGATGCAACCGATAATAAGAGTGCTTGAATTGTTCTTGTTCTCATTGGAACTGTATGGTTTAATTATTTTTTTAGGATCTGTTTTACTTTCAACATTTTAGGCTTCCGGATGACCCTTTTTCTCCAAAAGCAAAGTGCGAATATATAATTATTTTTGCTACATAACTCTTTCTCCTATTTTTATATCTTTTTAGCCTGTTTAACAGGCCTCTCGGAATTGCCTGAATAAATCCCACATATATTTAACCCTTTTTATAAAAGGGCTGTTGTTATTCCTCGCTTAGTTTAAAATCTTAAATCAGCATATACTGGGGTTACGTTCAACTTTAATTTGTGCTACTAATCCTCTTTTTCAGGTTTAATATAAAACTCATCTAAATCAACAGAAAACTGAGAAGGACTTAGATTGTTGAGTTTAATAGTTTTCCAGCTGCGGCTAGGAGTAATGAATATATATGTGTTAGCACTATCTTGTACTTTCGAGGTTACCTTAACAGGCATAGTAAAACGGGTTACGATACTATCCCAGCGGTAGGTTAGTATAGTTGCGTTGCCTCTCTGCTTTAGTTTGTATTTTAATATAGGTATTCCGGCCCGTTGAAGATATTGATTAAAGAAAGGGCTATAATCTTTACCAGTAATTTGATTAATATATCTTATAACTTCGTCTGTATTAGTGCTGGAATATTTAAACCGGGTTTGAAGCCCATGCAGGATTGCGAAAAATATAGAGTCGTTATTAACCACGTGCCGAAATGTTTGTAGCATCCAGGTGCCTTTAAAATACATGTCGTCATCGTCTTTAGTACCTTGGAAGTTAACATCGTAAGGCCCAATAATAGGATATTCGTTTTTAATTCTTTGTTGCTGGGTTTTAAGATAGGCAACGGCGGTTTTATAATTCAGTTTAGATTCCACATAAAGAGCTTCGGCATAAGTGGCAAAAGCTTCGTGCAGCCACATATCGGCAACATCTGTACAGCTTAAACTGTTACCCCACCATTCATGGGCGCTTTCATGGATGATGATAAAATCAAACCCAAATTCATTATTCTTATAATTATTACCATAAGCTACACAGCTCTGATGCTCCATTCCCCAATAAGTTGTTTCCACTAATTTATATCCGTCTTTATAGAAGGGGTATTTTCCAAAAAACTTTTCATAACAAGCAAGCATAGGTTTTACCTGCGTAAAATGGGTGCGTGCTTTTTGTTCATTGTAACGGAGTACGTAATAATTAAGTGTAAGTGTATCCTTCCCGTTTAAATAATAATCGGAAATATGGGTATAGTCGCCAACATTAAGCGTTACATCATAATTAATAATGGGTACTGAAACAAACCAAGTGTAGCGTGTATACCCACTATCAGCTTTGGTTACAGACCGAAGCCTTCCGTTGGATACACCCACAAGCCCGTTAGGCACATCAATGTTCATGCGCATACTGTCGGGTTTGGCACCAAGGTAATCTTTACAGGGCCACCACAGGGAAGCGCCTGTACCTTCGCAAGCCACATCAACCCACGGTTTTCCATTAGAATCTTTCGACCACACAAAACCTCCATCCCAAGGTGGGTTTTTGGCAACCTGTGGAGAGCCGTGATAATATATTGTAAGAGAGTCTTTTTTCCCTTTTCTTTCTAGCTTTTGGAAAAATATATACACCACATTGCTATCGCGAGCATATTTAACTCGCTTATTGCGGTTATAGATGCTATCAATTTTCATGTTTCTAAAAAGATCTATCTGTATCCAGGAAAAATCAGTAACTACTGTATAGTGTATTACATTATATCCTGAAATGGTATGTTCTTCAGGATTAACTTTAAGGTGCAGGTCGTAGTAAAAAACATTGTAACAGGTTCGTTCAGTATTGAGCTTGCCCCGCAGTGTATCAAAATGAGTAAACGCAGGATATTTCTGTGCATAACAGCCGGTTGAAATAAGTAATACAAGAAAAACCCAAATCCCTCTTTTTACCATAATAGAAGCAAAAATAATTTAATCTCGACAAGTTAACAAAAAAGAAACCCCTGACATTTTACAGTCAAGGGTAATTCTCTCTGATTATACTAAACTAAAATACAAAGAACCGCGCTACGATTTAAAATTAATTGGAATTATCATTTTAATGCTCAGGTTTCTACCCATACTAAATACACCTACCCTGTCAGTTAAAGGATTAACAGGATAGTATTTAAAGCGGCTCATATAATCCATATAGCCTGTATTCATCAGGTTATTACAAATAATATATAGTTCACAAAATTCATGTCCGTCTTGTTTCAAAATATGCCCGCCTATGCCTGCGTTAAGTAGCGTATATCCCGCTTCTGCATTTTGGCTTGCCGCATACTCAAACGGGGTGGAAGATGAACTTAATGCGGTATATATTGCTGCTTCTCTATATACGTTACTTTGTTGCGCAACATTTATTACACCAAACCTTACATAGGCATCACTCATAAATTTACCGAGTTTACCCATGTGTAAAATCAAGTCGCCGGTAATACGCATGGGTGGAACAAAAGGCAAATATTTAGTGGAATCACTAATACCTGTTAAGCCACCTGCAACATAACTTACGGTAGAATTTATTTCTAACCATTGGAGGGTAGAAGGGTGAATATCAAGGGTAATTTCGCCGCCTTCAAGTCGTGCATTACCGTTTATATATTTAAATACCGGAGCATCGGGGAATAAAGTACCATTTACACTAAGTGCATTGCTAACAGAATCTCCATATGGAGGGAGCTTACTTAGTAAGCCTCGTGCATATATAAAATTACTAATGGTATTCACAAATCCATCCACTTCAACATTCACATCTTTTGTATTCATACCAAAAGCAATATCTTCTTCCAGGTTTGTTTCAGGCTTAATATTATTATCACCTATTTCAAAAACAACTGTACCATCATGAACTCCGTCGGCTCCTGCTTCATTCACATTTGGGGCTCTCCATCCACGGGCTATGTTGGCTTTCATATATACTTCATGGGTGAAATCGTATGTCGCTCCAAAACTTCCCGACATTCCACTAAATACGCTAGTAAAGGGATGAAACTCTTCAAATGAATTAGGAGTATTGGGTGCAACAGGTACTTGTGGAGTTAGCGTATCAGTAGATACCCAATGTTCTCCTCCTGTAAAAGTTCTTGTATCATACCGAAGGCCACCGCTTAAATTAAGGTTGCCAATTTTTTCGCTGGCAATGGCAAATCCTCCAATTTGTAAATAATTATAATTTGGTATCAATTGAACAGCACCAAGACTTTGAGAGTTTTGATAAGCCCCATTTGCTCCGACAGAAAAATTAAATCCACCTATTTGAGGAGCCACATAACGCGCATCGTATGTTAACCCATTAGAAGAATAATAAATGATAGGCAAATTTGGTTGTGTCGGGTCATTCATTTCTTCACGCTGGTTTTTCTGATAAGAAAAGATTGCTTTTATTTGTCCCTTACCTACTGCAATGCTATTATCCCAGACAAGTTTATAATGGTGAATGTATTGGTAAATAACAAAGGGGGTGTATGTTTTCTGGTCCTGTTGGTTAGGTTCTACATAAGCAAAAGGGAATGGCGAGGTTGCTTTAATTCCCTTGTAATATACCGGCATTAGCTGGTTTCCAACAGAATCTCGAGTACCATCCACAATACCAGTATTCATTTCAAAATAGCTCGCATGTAGTTGTGAGTATCCCCACTTTTTATGAATTCCTATGGTTCCGTCAGCATTAAAATTACTGAATTGAGAATTTAATACATAACCATCATAAGGGTCCTGATAGGCATGTGCCATAATATTATCAACCCTTCCACTCCATGAAATTCCGTTCATAGATGTTCCGGCAAGGTGTGCCATATTATTTATTAATCCATTATTGGTTTGATAGTTAAATAAAATATCTCCTTTTGTTTCTCCTGCCGGGAGTGGGTCTTCCGGAATTAAATTTAATACACCCGAAATAGCATCGGAACCATAAGCCAAAGAACCAGGGCCTTTCAATACTTCATATCTATTAACTGCATCAGGGTCGGCTTCTATCCCAAACTCATCAAACCAAGGTTGGTCAATTTGCTCAACACCGTCATTTATGGTAAGTACGCGGTTATATCCTAATCCCCTAATTATAGGTTTACCAATGCTTTGTCCGTCTGTAATTACAGAAACTCCGGGTATTGTAGCTATAGCATCAATTACATTGGTAGATGAATGTTGATTTATATATTCATTGGTTACATCGGTTGTAGGTTGCGGGTTATGTTGTGCTTCCGCAGCTTTTGAGTTACCGGTAACAACCACTTCATCTTCCTGAAATTCAGATTCAATAAGGGTGAAGTTTTGAGTTACGGTACCTTCAATCTTAATAGGCATTGAAATTACTTTATAGCCTAAAATATGTACCTCTACAACAAAGGTACCTTGTGGAAGATTGTTTACGGTATAGCTTCCGTCAGTTCCGCTTTGGGCTGCTACTTTAAGATCGGGGATATAGACTACTGCACCCGGCAAGGTGTTTTTATTTATAGAATCAATTATTTTTCCGGTTAATGAGTTTACTCCGGTTTCTGTATTTGATGTAGTTTGTGAGAATCCTGTAATACAGGAAAACAGGAGAATAGCAAATGATAATATGGTTAAGTTTTTCATGATAGTTGTTTGTTAATTAAAATTTGGTTCTATTGAATAGATCAATAAAAAAGACAGGTATTTCAAGCATTTTTTTTAATACCGGAAACAAAAGATCTATCCGCCTTAGGCGGAAAAATTAACAAACGGTTGGCGGATGCCAGATATTACTAGAAAATTGAATAATATACTGCTGAGCAGAAACAATAGGCTGGATAAGCCCTTGCGATGAGAAAAGATTTATTTTGAATTCAGTTATATGAGTATAGTCTTTCTGAAAAGATGACATAATACTTTCGGCGGATTTTGCTGCTTTTGTTGCTTGGTCAGGTTGGAATATTTCTTTTTCAAAATGGTGGAAAGACGATACCCAACTGGCTTCATTATCATCTTGATATACTGTAAAAATATAATTATCTCCTGACTTTTGGATGGCAGTTACGTCATACATTTCATTATGGAAAGAAAACTCCTTATTGTTTTCAGTCCACTTTAAAGAATTGTAATCGACAGCGCTAAGAGTAAGTTTTTTAGTGTTGTTTTTCTCAATCATACACTCTTTAGCCTCTTTTTTTGCATAAAGAATACCTAATGAGTAAATTAAACGGTATCCGGCAACATAATGAAACATGGCAAAAAGCAGTATTATTGCCATTGCACGAACATAAACCGGAAACTTGAAAGCATTCATTATTACCACAAATGTAGAAAGTTTCTTAACAGACAAATAAAAAATAGTGATTTTTGTAGAATGATAAAGAAAATAGAACATATAGGCATTGCTGTAAAAAGTGTTGAACAAGCAAATGCGGTTTACACCAAACTATTGGGAGGTAATCCCTATAAAAGCGAAGAAGTAGAATCAGAAATGGTCACTACTTCCTTTTTTAAAACAGGTGATAGTAAGGTAGAATTGCTGGAAGCCAAATCACCCGAAAGCGCTATTTCAAAATTTATTGAGAAGAAAGGAGAGGGGCTTCACCATATAGCTTTTGAGGTAGATGATATTGTGGCCGAAATGGAAAATTTAAAAAATCTTGGCTTCACCCTATTGTCTGACAAACCCAAACGTGGTGCCGATAATAAATTGATTTGCTTTATTCATCCTAAAAGCGCTAACGGAGTGCTTATTGAACTTTGCCAGGAAATTAAATAATACATTACTTCCCCCTCTCTATTTGATAGAGAGGGCAGGGGTGAGTATTTTTATTCCCCGAAATATTCTTTCAAATTTACTGATGCTGTACAATGTAAGGTTTGGAGTCCTGCCAGGGTTGCCCCTTCCAAGTTATGTGCTATATCATCTATAAATAAAGTGGTGGCCGGATTGAGTTTGTTTTCAATGAGTACCTTCTCATAAATTACCTTATCGGGTTTTCGCAGCCCCATGCGGCAGGAATAATATTCCTTGATAAATAACTTGCCTAATTGCCCCGGCGTGTGAGCCTTATCTATCATATTCAATACTTCCGGTAAATGGATTTCGTTGGTGTTGCTTAGCAGATACAGCTTATATTTCTGTTTAAGCTTACTTAGTAGCTCCACCTTGTCTGCCGGAAAGCCTATCAAAAGGGCATTCCATGCACTGTCAATTTGTTTATCGGTTGTGGTTGAAGGTAGCCATTCCCGTAATCCGGCCCTAAATTGAGCCGGAGAAATATTTCCTTTCTCAAATTCATCAAAAATACCGGCCTGTTTTTGTTGGGAATAAACGGCATTGAAATTAGTGGTAGAACCCAACTGCTGAAAGGCTTTTTGGGTATATGTGTAGTCAATATCAAATAACACTCCACCGAGGTCAAAGACGACCATATTAATATTTTTATCAATCATTTTGTGCGTAATAAGATGCAAATATCTAAATTTGCAACCCAATTTGGAAATTTCAGGGCCCATAGCTCAGACGGTTAGAGCAGTCCCGACCCATAGTCGGGATTGGCTAAGGTTCAACAGACTACAGAATGGAAATAGAAGAAAAGCCTCCATTTTTTTATACATATATTTTACAATCTGAAACTACAAGCGGACTTTATATCGGTTATACATCTGATGTTGACAAACGCTTACGGGAACATAATGAATCAAGCGGAAAATATACAAGTAACAAAGGTCCATGGAAAATAATTTTCCACAAAATGTGTGAAAATAAGAGTCTTGCCATTTCTCTTGAAAGGCAATTAAAACGGTGGAAAAGTAAAAAGAGGATATTAGAGTGGATTGAAAGAGAAAGCAAGAGGGAATAAGAGTACTTATTTTAAAGAAAATGTATAAATATTTTCAGGTTTTCTCTAAAATCAAATAGTAAGTATTAAATTCGCAACCCAATTTGGAAATTTCAGGGCCCATAGCTCAGACGGTTAGAGCAGCGGACTCATAATCCGTTGGCCGTAGGTTCAAGTCCTACTGGGCCCACTTAATAATCAAGCACTTATGGATTTCATAGGTGCTTTTTTAGTTATAGGTGTACAGTTTTGGTGTGCAGTAATTTAAAATTGGTCCGCTGCTCTAACCGTCTGAGCTATGGGCATAACTGTATTAATGTTTATTCATTAGTTTGCATTATAGGTTCCTCTTCCGCTTGCTTGTTTAGTGTCGGGTAAAGGATAAGTCCAATTATAAAACCACTCGATAGTCCACCAATATGTGCAGCATTGTCTATGCCACCAGTGGTCATTCCTATAAATAAATTGAATCCAATAAAAACTAACGTACTAGCCAAAAACGCTTTACTAAAGTTAGGTGGAAAAACCTTTGTTAAAAGCAAAGCAAGAAACAATCCATAAAGCCCAAAAATTGCTCCAGAAGCTCCGACACTTACAGTTGCATCATACCACCAAAGGCTAGCACAACTAGCCAATATGCCAGTCAATAAATACGCTATTAGATATTTTTTTCTACCTAGCAATGGCTCTAGGAAAATACCAACAAATAAAAGCCCATACATATTAGCTATGAGGTGCATTAGTCCACCATGTAAAAACGTACCTGTTAGAAGTCGCCACCATTCGCCATTTGCTGTTAATGGTCGATAGTTTGCACCCCATCTTAATAAGTCTTGTGTTTTGAATGAAATGAACCCAAGTCCATCAAATACCATAATTAAAAAGACAAAGACATTCAAATAAATAAGGATAGGTGTTATATAGAATTTCTCTTTGGGCTTTAAGAGCCCAATAAAGCGTTGGGCTTCTTTATCGCTTGGAAGTGGATTGCCGTTTTCAAAGCTATGAACTTCACTTTCCTCTAAGCTAGGGATTAGCAACATTAATAGCCAAATTCCACCTCCTATACAAAATGCTCCGAATATCCAACCTAATTTATTTCCGTTCCTATCTTCAAAAGGTTCGTTTTTTGCAACAAATATTGCGGCATTATTTGATTTATACCTTAGACATTTTTCAGAGGCTTCTTTGTAACCATCACCAGCATCAGAATTAGCGACCCTATCTAGGTAGATAAATTGATTAACATTCGTATTGTTAAAAATTTCTTGGCTTTCACGTGTAAACTCTTGGTACTTCTCTTCTTTTTCCTTTTCATCAAGCCTGTTGCTTATGTTTTTAGAATATTCAATACCCATCCAAGCTGAACAATTGGAGTTTAATGTATCTGCTGCACTTTCTAAAATGGGAAGAACGACATATAAGTGCATGTTGAAGTTTTCATTATACTTTCCATTTACTTCAAATGATGGGTGAACACCAATATGGAGTTTATCAATATAGAAATTCTTTAACGTGTAATATTTTGTTTGTTCTTGTTTATTAATCTGGTTGATGTTTTCGAGAGGCGTTAAGACTCCAGATGCCGTCTCTATATAACTCTGGGCAACTATTGTTGGAACTGCAATTGCCATCGCAGCAATAAATTGATAAAGAAAAGGCAGATTACCTTTTCTATCTTTCAATTTTAATAATTTAATTCTGGGTCTTAACCAGAGTAAAATAGGTATCCAAGGAAGGCCAAATGGAAGCCAGAAGTTGAGTATGTCTTCTTTTATTGAAAGTGTATTTGTTTTTATGAAAAGCAACCAATGTAAAAATGTATAAAGAACAATAAATCCAATGGCTATGCCTAAAAATGGCAAGTAAATAAGTCTAATTTTTTTAGTCATTATTTCATGTTTTATTTGCTAATTAGCTATTATTAACATGGTACAAAACTATAAAATAATAAAGATTACAATGTGCCTTATTAAAATTTGGTCCGCTGCTCTAACCGCCTGAGCTATGGTAATAACTTAACTTTATCATAGGTAATCCCAGGTGAAATTTAATAGTATTCGTAAACATACCTTGTTATCTCCTCAAGTTGCCCCTTGGCTTCATTCTATTGCTTAATTTCATTCCCGTTTTCATCGTAGTATTTCGTTTTGCCTTTCCCTATTCTAGGATAGACTGTTTCAGATTTTAATTTCCCATTCTCGTAATACTCCTTCTTTATTCCATTAATTTCCCGCTTTGGATAGTTATCTATGCTCTTTAGTTTTCCGCTCTCGTAATACGTTGTTACCCTATTTACGATACTATCAGTATGGGTATCTTCTTCAGATATTTTGCCATTTTCGTAATAGTGTTTCATCACATAGACTCTTCCGCTATCACAAACAGTATCACTCATTCGTATCTGGCCATTTTCATAATATTCTTTTACTACCTCCTTATCTCCACCATTATAAAAGGTTTCATGGAAAATTTTCCCACTATAATAATACATTTTATCCACGCCAATAAACTTACCGTCTATGTATGGTTTTTCTTCCGTCAAATTTCCACTATCATTATACCACCTTTCCACACCATTTCTTTTTCCATTAGTCCAATTGCTTTCAATCCACAATTTTCCATTTTCATAATAGCATTTTTCCAAACCATTCGCTTTGCCATCGGTTAAGGGCGTTTCAGTCTCTATTTTTCCACTCGCATAGTATGTTTTTTTCATTCCGTTTGTTTGGGCATTTACATAGGGAAGTTCAATCAGTAATTTCCCACTTCTAAGGTAGTCTCTTGTTATTCCATAAGGCTTACCTGCTTTATAAATGCTGAGGCGATAAAAAGGTGAACTTGTATCTGTTGTAATACGATAAGTTGAATCTAAATACTCAATCCATTTACCTTCTTTCAATCCGTTCTTTATTTCATTTTTTGCCTCGGATTTATTAGTAAAACCATTCTGCTGTTGTTGACAAGCAAATAATAGGATACAACCAAAAACTATAACTACCCAGTTATTTAATTTCATTGCCATTTTCATAATAACTTTTAGTTACTCCTTTCTTATCATTGATATAAATAGTTTCGGAGTGGATGCTTCCATTGGGATAATATACTTTTTCAATCCCATTTTTTTTATCATCAGTATACGGAATTTCTTTCCACAGTTTTCCGCTTTCATCATACCATTTTTCGACACCATTTGTTTTCCCAGCTATACGAGGAATTTCAAACTCTAGTATACCAGTTTTATAATATTCCTTAGCTATTCCTTCTTGCTTACCATTGACGTAAGGTTCTTCATCACCAACCACTCCATTTTCTTCGTATGTTTTGTCTATACCAATAACTTCGCCGTCCTTATACGTAGTTTCACGCATAATGCGTCCATTCTCATAGTAACCTTTACGAAGTCCATTTTCTTTTCCATTTGTATAGGGGTCTTCAAACCAAATTTTTCCGCTTTCATAGTATGATTTAATCACTCCAATTATAGTATCATTCAAATAAGTAGCCTCTCGGCTTAACTTCCCACTCTCGTAATATTCTTTTTCAATGCCATTTGCTTTACCACTAATAAAAGGATACTCCATTTTTATTCTTCCGTCTTCATAGTATTCTTTTTCAATGCCATTTATTTTGTCATCAGTAAAAGGAGTTTTATATCTTATTTTTCCGCTTTCATAATAATTATTTTCTATTCCATTTTCTGCTCCATTGCTATAAGGGTTCTCCTCTTTTAACCTCCCACTCGCATAATAATACTTTCCTATCCCAATTGGCTTGTCATTAGCGTAAGGAATTTCTTTTTCTATTTTTCCGCTTTCATAATACATTTTTGCAACACCATTTTGCTTACCATCAGTATATGGAGTTTCCCAAGCTAATTTCCCATCCTCGTAATACTTTTTAACCCATCCAATTACCCTATCATCTATATAGGAATCTTCTTCTTGAAGCTTTCCGTTCTCATAATAGATTTTCCTAACTCCGTTTATCTTGCCACTAGCATAGGAAACTTCCTGAGTCATTTTTCCACTATCATTATACCCTTTCGCAATACCATTCATCATACCATCAGAGTATGGGGTTTCCCATTTTAATTTTCCGTCTTCATAATATTCCTTTGATGTACCATTTATCTTTCCTTTGGAAAAAGGAGTTTCCAGTTTTATTGCTCCGCTTTCGTAATAGTCTTTTTCTATGTCTGTTTGTGTACCGTTAGAAAAAGTATACTCGCTTTTTATTTTTCCGCTCTCATAATAATCCCGTTCCACTCCATTCTCTTTGCCGCTAATGAAAGGAGCTTCTTTCTTTACCCTCCCATTTTTATAATACTCTTTACCCACTCCATTTAATAGGCCGTTTACATAAGGAGCTTCAAGGCTTAATTTTGCATCCCCATAGTATTCCTTTTCTACTCCGTTTAATATGCCATTTGTATAGGGGACTTCCTTGGATATCTTACCCAAAAGATAACCCTTGGACCAACCATTTAATTTACCATCTGAATAGGAAGCTTCTATTACTAAACTTCCGTTTATACTGTAAAGCCTAACGATTCCAAAGGCTTTATCATCCTTATATACAGTAAGAGCATAAAAAGGGGCATACCTATTTGTCGTTATCCTACTGCTATCGTCTATGTATTCAACCCATTTACCTTCTTTTAAGCCATGTTTTAACTTGTTCTTAGCCTCAGCTTTATTGGTAAAGCCAATATCTGCTGGGTTTTGCCCAATAGCATTAAGAACAAAGGAAAGGGATAGTAGCGCAATTAAATAAGCTTTCATGTGTTATTTATTTCGTATAAAAAATCTGTATTGTCACCAGCTAGAATCAGCGTGTCCTTCCTTATAATAACCTTGGATTTATTGATAAACCCATCGAAATATATTATAAGTGTATCAGCTTTAGTAAGAACATATTTATATGACTTTTCTTGGTCGATATAGTATATAGAGTCTTTTCTGATTTCAAAATCCTGTACCAAATCAGCTTTAGTTAACCAAACACCAAGCAGTTGTTTCTTATCTAATGAGCTTTTTTGCCCAATAACACTAAGAGTAATGGCAACGGATAATATTACAACCAAGAGAGTTCTCATGTTATTGTTTAATTTCATTCCCGTTTTCATCGTAGTCTATTTGTTGCTCTGGTTTACCACCAACATCAAATGTTGTCATCTCCTTTAATTTCCCATCTTCATAAAACTCTTTTCTCCCATTATTTAACCCATCTATCCAAGTGGTTTCTGATTTTAGTTTCCCACTCTCATAATACACTTTTTCAACCCCATTTTCTTTGCCACCAGCCCAAGGTGTTTCAGATTTTAATTCACCCTCTTTATAATAATCCTTTTCAACCCCATTTTCTTTGCCATCAGTTAAATTAATTTCATAACTTAACTTTCCATTCTCAAAATAATTTTTCTGTATCCCATTTTCTATGCCATTGATATAATCGGTTTCAGTCTTTAATTGACCACTTTCGTAATATTCTTTTTCGGCTCCATTTCTTTGGTCATTGCTATAATTCGTTTCATACCATACTTTGCCACTCCCATAGTATTGCTTTTCAACTCCATTTTCTTTATCATTTTTGAAACTTGCCTCTCCTTTTAATATTCCGCTCTCATAATATGTTCTTTCTATTCCATTCGCTTTGCCATTGGTATAAGGAGTTTCTCGTTTTAGTTTTCCACTCTCATAATATTCTTTTTCTATTCCACTCTTTTCATCATCTGTATATGGTGTTTCTTCTTTTAATATTCCAGTTTCATAGTATTTTTTTACCGCCCCATTTAAAATGCCATTTATATTATACGGGGCTTCAACATATAATTTTCCATCCTTATAATATTCTCGCATTTTTCCACAAGGAACACCTGCCTTATAAATAGCAAGGGAATAGTAGGGCGCATTAGTGTCTGTTGTAATCATATCGCTGTCATCCATATACTCAATCCACTTGCCTTCCTTTAAGGCATGTTTTAATTTATTTTGAGCCTCAGCTTTATTGGTATAACTAGTATAGTCTTGCTGACCAATAGCAGTAAGAGCAAAGGATAGGAATATAAGTACTATTGAGAAGGCTTTCATCATCTTATCTAGTTATAATGTCTTACTGGTTAAGAAGAATAACAATATAGAAAAACTTATTGCAACAACATGGAACAACTTCCCCTTGAATTTTTCTTTCATTGAGCTAGGCAGCCAAATTGTTTTAAAATACCAAATAAAAAAATACGCTATAAATAAACAAACAAAATAATTTGAGAAACTAGGCGATTGGAATATAGAATAACTACTCATTTATTGTTCATTTTGCTATTATGGTTAATTTCATTCCCATTTTCATCGTAGTTCTTAAATAGTACGTGAATACCATTAATATAAGTAATCGCACTCTTTAACTTTCCGCTCTCATAGTATTCTTTTACAACTCCATTCATTACTCCCTTTTCGTATGGTGTTTCCCAATCCAATTCCCCACTTTCGTAATACATTTTTACAACACTGTCCGTTATCATATCATTAGAGTACTGGACTTCACTTTCTACTGTTCCGTTATCATAGTAATCTTTTTCCTTTCCATCTTTTAGATTGTTTGTATAATTAATTTCACTTTTTAGTTTCCCACTTTCGTAATAGTCCTTTGCTAAACCATTTTTTTGACCATCTATGTTTGAAACCTCTCTCATTAACTTCCCATCTTCATAGTATCGCTTGGATACCCCATTAGCTTTATCATTTGTAGTCGGGGATTCAATAAAGATTCCACCACTTTCATAATATATTTTTATCAATCCATTTATCTTGTCATTAATGTAAGGGGTTTCTTCTTTTATTTTACCGCTTTTATAGTAATACTTCGCTACTCCATTGGCTTTTCCTTCCGTATAAAATATTTCATCTTTCAATTCCCCACTTTCATAATATTCTTTTATGCCACCGTTTACAACCCCTTTTATATAGTGGTTATTAGCCATTATATCTCCACTCTTATTGTATTCCTTTTGTATCCCATCAATAGTACCCTCACTATATGGGTTTTCTTCTGATACCCCTCCATTCTCATAATATACTTTGGCAAGACCATTTCTTTTGCCGTCAATATAAGGAGTTTCCCAAAATAATTTCCCATCTTTAAAATAGCCCCTTACTATACCAAATGGCTTATCTGCACTATATACAGTAAGACTGTAATAAGGTGCTCTGACATTCTTTGTAGGGCTATATGTTGAATCAATATACTCAAACCACTTGCCTTCCTTTAGGCCATTTACCTTTAGATTCTTCGCTTCAGCTTTATTGGTAAAGCCACTATCAGGATAGTCTTGCCCAATAGCAATCATGGGGAAGCATATAAAGGCTATTAATAATAGCTTCATGTTATTGATTTGTATTAGCGGGGCTATTTTTTTCATAACTGGACATATATCCTAGCGCATAGATAACTGTATGGGTTGGCACAAAGTAAATCAAATACATAACGGCATTCTGGGGCAGCCAATGAGTGCTCATCATTATATAAAGGAAAGCGACTACATTAAGAATATATGACACAGGTACAATTAATGCTTTTGCACCAAATTTTGAGGATGAAAATATGGTGACCAAGAAACACAGCACTCCAGAACTCCAAAAAATTGCGCACATAATGTCATAGTATACTTTCGTTGAGACATCTTGCGCATATTGATATCCATTCCAAAACGAAATTAATAATAGAAGTCCAAATGACAATACAATTGCATTACATCCATTGTAGGTTTTCAAATACATATATAACTTCTTTCCGAATGACTTCATAGCTTTCTATTTATAATCCAACACTTGCTCTAGGTTCATAGGTATACATCAATATAATTGCAGTAACAAGTAGAAAAATTATTGTAAGGTGGATGCAAGAATCATCATAGGATAAATTAAAATTCCAATGAATAAAAGCGAAATCAATATATCTCCTCTATAAAGTTTCATGCCTCAATATCTGTTATTTAATTTCATTCCCGTTTTCATCGTATTTAGTTTCCTCCCATTTGTTCCCGTTTGTATACTTGTTTTTACTCTCTAGTTTACCATCCTCATAATATCCCATACACATTCCATTTATTTTGTCATCAATGTAGGGGTCTTCCTCTTTTAATTTTCCGCTCTCATAATACATTTTTACTATTCCATTCCTTTTGTCATGAGTGAAAGGACTTTCTTCTTGTAATTTTCCGTTCTTGTAATACCATTTACCTACTCCATTTATTTCACCATGAATATAAGGCATGTCTTCTTCTAGCCCTCCGCTCTCATAATAGTATTTATGCTCTCCATTATTTTTGTCATCAACGCAAGTTACTTCTTCCTTTAGCTTCCCGCTCTCATAATATATTTTTACTATGCCACTTACCCTACCTTCAGCGTAAGAGTCTTCTTGTTTTAATTTACCACTCTCATAATAAAATTCCACCACTCCATTTATTTTCCCATTAGTATATGGGTATTTACCCTTTAGTTTTCCACTCTCATAATATTCTTTCACCACTCCGTCTTTTTTGTCATTGAAGTAAGTGTCTTCCTCTTGTAATTTCCCATTTTCATAATACCATTTCACCACTCCATTTATAGACCCTTCCGTATATGGTATTTCTTCCTTTAGTTTCCCGCTCTCATAATAAATCTTTTCCACTCCATTTGCTATGTTAAAAATATAATAGTTTTCTGTTAATATATTTCCGCCTTTATCATATATTTTTTGGACTCCGTTTATTTTGCTGTCATTGTATGCCGTTTCAGATTTTAGCTCCCCACTTTCGTAATACTCTTTTCCTACTCCATTTATTTTCCCTTCGATAAAAGGATATTCACTTTTTAAGCTACCATTCTCATAATATACTTTTCCTATTCCATTTTGTTTGTCATAAAAATAAGGGGTTTCCCAGTTTAGTTTCCCGTCCTCATAATATGCTTTTGCAACTCCATTTTTTTTACCGTTAACCCAAGGCGTTTCTTCCTTTAGTTTTCCGTTTTCATAATATGCTTTTGCAACTCCGTATATATTGCCATAGCTGTATGGAAATTCCGACTTTATCTTTCCACTTCCATAATACCATTTTATCACTCCATTTGCAATGCCATAGGTATAATGGTTCTCAGTTAGTATTTTTCCGCTTTTCTCATATATTTTTTGGATTCCATTTATATTGCCATAAGCATAAGGCGTTACCTCTTTCGGTTCGCCACTCTCGTAGTATTCTTTCCCTATTCCATTTATAATACCATAACTGTAAAGATATTCAGCCCTTCTAGTTCCATCTTCATAATACCATTTTACCATTCCATTTATTTTACCATCGGTGTAAGAAATTTCGGTCTTTAATTTCCCGTTCTCATAATATGCTCTTGCGACTCCATTTTCTCTACCATTTATGTAAGGGTCTTTCTCTTGCAATTTACCACTCTCATAATACCACTTTTCCATTCCATTTATTTCGCCTTCGGTATGAGATATTTCACCGTGTATTTTTCCGCTTTTATAGTAATTCCGAGATATTCCCGATATCTTTCCTAATACATAAATTTTCAAAGTGTAATAAGGAGCGTTACTATCTGTTGTAATCTTATAAGTAGAATCCAAATACTCCATCCACTTACCCCACTTTATTCCGTTCGTCAATTGGTTTTTAGCTTCAGTTTTGTTGGTAAAGCCCTGTTCTTGCTGACAAGAATTCAGCAGAAAGGAAACCGATACTATTACAATCAACAAAACTTTCATATTGTTATTTAATTTCATCAAGCCCTATTTTAAACTGTTCATTAATTCAATACCTTCTGTTTCTCCTTTTTGCACGGATTTTGATAAGTACTCTAGAGCTTCTTTCTTTTCAGATTTTACTAATAGGAGTTGAGCATAGAAATACTCAAGCAAGTCAACTGGTAAATTCATGGCAAAAGCTTTCTTGAAATAATCTTCTGCTAGTTGAATCTGGTCCATTTTCATATAGTATATCCCAAAATTCCTGAAAGAATATGCTTTTAGAATATTATCCTTAGTTATTACTTTATCAAGGCATTCTTTCCCCTTATCTAACTGGCCAAGCATGATATAAGCAAAGCCCATGTTATTAAGAGGGTATCCGTTATCTCGTTGGAGGTCAAGTGCCTTTGTAAAGCTTGATAAGCTTTTCTCGTACTGCCGTAATCTGAGGTAGGCATAACCAATATTGTTAAATATTGCATATACCTGAAAAGCATTTAATTCTAGGGCTTTTTCATAAATATCTATGGCCCCTTGTGAATCTCCAATTTTACTTTTAGCCAGTCCTACCTTAATATAGTAATTAAAATCTCTCTTGTTTAAATTAAAATATTGAACTGATTTAACCCCCAAATAAATGCCAATATATATCCCTACGCACACCCAATAGATATATGCAATAGTATTGGGAACTTCGTAATGGAAAAAATGAATCATCAAAATAATCCACGTTACTAGTATAAGGAAATACAAAGCAATATGGAAGCATTTTTTAAATAGCCATTCTTTCATGTTTCTTTCTTTCATTTTGTGCATTTATTCTTTCTTTTATGTATGCAATTATAAAGAATACTAACCCTGAGAGAGGTAATATTAGTTTAACTTCATGTGATAATTCATTATGATATAAAATACCAATTACGCAAGACAAAGAAAGATAGAGAAAGCCAAAAGCGGAGCTAAAAAATTTCTTTACCATAACAATTACAGGTTATTTATCATTTGCTTGTTCATATAGACAAAGGCTTTGCTAACTACCGCTGTATAATTTGCATGAATAAAGGTCTCTTTTTTACCATTTCTCTTATCTGTAATTGTCATTTGAAGGTTTTCATCTTCATCCATATCAAATGAGACGGTATATAGCTGGAGAATCAATTTCAGCTTTGTAGTATTTTTCATAATTAAGACTACGCTTGTAACTTAACAATTAAGTCATATACTTCCTGAGCATTGTCAATAAATTCAAGGCAAGGCGGCTGTTTCATAAAGGGTGAGTATTGGTTACTATTCATAAATGGATAGTTTGAAGGACTGAAAGATATAGTCCCCGAAGAATCACTTTTCAATGAAAGTGTCAATTGAGGTATTGCTTTAATATTTAGTGATTGAACTTCTCGATTGAAAACCCCAGATTTTATGATGACTCTTTTGTCTGTAATCCCATATAAGGTATTCTTTCTTTTTCTAGCATCTAAGTAAAACCGTCCAGCTAAAAGATAGATACCCACTATAACAAATGGGACGCCAAATAATGCAAACAATCCACCAATTTTTGCAGCTGTAATAAACCAAAAAAATGCAAAACCACTCCAGAATAAACTAAAAGGAATAAAGAAAATGTCGGTTTTGCGAAAAGCAATACCAGTCATAGGGTTGCCAGTCCAAAGAAGTTTTTCATCCTTCCCCATTATAGTCAGTAATTCATTTTGAACAGTAGGGTCTATCATTGTAGTTTATTTAATTTCATTGCCGTTTTCATCGTAGTGTTTTACCGCTATCCAATTCCCATTAGAGTATGTAGTCTCGCTCTTTAGTTTCCCGTTTTCATAATATTCTTTCTCTACACCGTTTTTCTTGTCGTCTTTATATGGAATCTCAATTTCTAGAACCCCATTGTCAAAATAAAGCTTTTCAATTCCATTTAATTTGTCATCACTATAGGGGAGTTCTCCATTTAATTTTCCATTTTCAGAATAGCATTTTTTCACTCCGCTTTGCTTATCATCAATAATATTCTCTTCTGTTTTTAGGTTGCCATTTTCATAATATAGTTTTGAAACTCCATTTTTTATATTATTAGCAGTTGGTGTTTCCAGTTTTAATTTTCCACTTTCATAATATAATTTTTGCACCCCATTTATTCGCCCAGCTATGAATGGAATCTCTGCTGATAATTTTCCGCTCTCATAATATTCTCTTTGTACTCCGTTAATTTCCCCATTTATAGAAGTTTTTTCCAGTTTTAATACTCCAGTTTCATAATATTCTTTTGCAATCCCATTCATAACTCCATCCTTGTAAGGTATTTCCAGTTTTAATTTCCCACTTTCGTAATAATCTTTCTCAACCCCACTTTGTTTGCCATTGATGTAAGGTATTTCAACCTGGATACTTCCACTTTCATAATAACCTTTAGCCAATCCATTCATCAGGTTATTACTAAATGGGTTTTCCTCCGCAATAGCTCCACTTTGATAGTATAGTTTAACTACTCCATTTTTTTTATCATCGGTAAAAGGAGCTTCGCCTTGTAACTTTCCCCCGACAGAATACCTTTTTTCCACTCCATTCACCTTGCCATTAATATAGGGATTTTCTTCTGAAAGTGCTCCATTCAAATAATATACTTTGCCTACCCCATTTTTTTTACCATCTTTATATGGAGTTTCCCAAAAGAGGATTCCATTCTTATAATAACCTCTTACAGTTCCAAATGGCTCGCTAGCTTTATAAACAGAAAGACTGTAGTATTGTGAAGCAGTATCTTTTGAAATATTGTATCCAGTATCAATATATTCACACCATTTCCCTTCTTTTAGCCCATTTACCGTTAAATTCTTCGCTTCGGCTTTATTGGTAAAACCACTAGCTGGATAGTCTTGCCCAATAGAATTAAGAGCAACGAAAAGGCATAGTATTAAAACTAATAAAGTCTTCATTGAGTTATTTGATTTATTTTCTTTTTTCATATTGTATAATCCTCCTTGTTAGCTTTAATATCATATTGTTACTATCGAGAAGAATGATTTTATATTCATTTTTACAATGAAAATTATCCTCATTACTATGAGATACACTGTTAAATAAAGTTTTTTTGCAAATGTATCTATACTTGCATGCTCCTTCGTACCCTTTATCAACCAAGAGAGAGTATCACACAAGGCATCTTTAAGTTCTCTTCTCGATACTACAGACCTATCAATAGTTATCTTATCCTCTGAAAAATTAAAAATAGTATCTGTTTGTATTATTTCCAAGAATTTCTCCAAGCCATTTGCCATTTCTGAAACAACAGGAAGTGTATTTGCACTTGCACCAGCTCCAAAAAGATACGTTATATTGCCACCCATTTATATCCTAATTTATCTTTATGCTAGTGTTTGTAATTTTCATAGGATTTTTTCCTTCTACTTATT
>Ga0207023_10002_pt1 | contig 86640 bp, 78 predicted proteins | sample Alteio_BWMinCont_47_FD_153464 | JGI IMG/M metagenome (GOLD analysis project Ga0207023, IMG submission 153464) | Enriched cells from forest soil in Barre Woods Harvard Forest LTER site, Petersham, Massachusetts, United States -... | ecosystem: Environmental > Terrestrial > Soil > Temperate forest >... | reverse complement strand
GGCATGCAATTACTGGCAATAGAAAAGCAACGCCCGCATATTGATTTGCCGAGGGCGATGATGGCTATACGTTTCAGCGAATACTTTGTGGGCACACAGTTCCATCCTGAAGCTGACCCCAAAGGTATGAGGTCGCTCCTCTTAGATCCCGACAGGAAAAAAGAGGTGATTGACGAACACGGCCGCGACAAGTACACCCAAATGCTGGAATTATTAGATGATGAAGATAAGCTACAGCACACCCAAAACACCATGATACCTAACTTTTTGGATGAGGCGATTTTGAGTTTGCAGGAAAGTTAATCAGCACGTCATTCCAATGACAATATCATGTATATTTAATTATCATTGCGAGGAACGAAGCAATCGCACGTAGAAAAGCCACCTTGCAAGTTCGCGATTGCTTCGTTCCTCGCAATGACAAAAACAGCAAAGCAGTTATGATCCCATCCACCCGCAAAACTTACAATCAAAACTTCAGCGATGAAAAGTATCAACAGTTACTTGATAAACTGCATGATGCTACACCAGCTAGCATTGATTTCAGGATTGCGGAAACGCCTATATTTTTAACGGATGATTTTAAAAATAAATTGATCACTGCCGGAGATGACATTATCAAAACCATTCTCCAACCCAATTTCAAACAATTAACCGAGCGTTCTATTCCCGATAAATGGCGTGTTGCCAACGAGAATGATCATCCACACTTTATCGCTTTAGACTTTGGCGTTTGTAAAGATGCAGCTGGCGATATAGTTCCTAAATTAATTGAATTACAAGGCTTCCCTTCACTATATGGGTTTCAAACTTTTTTGGGCGATACCTATAAAGCCGTGTTTGAGTTGGATGATGAATGGGCACCATACTTTAGCGGGCTTGATAAAGAAAGCTATATTAATCTGCTTAAAAAAACAATAATCGGCCCTTACCGGCCTGATGAAGTAGTGCTGATGGATGTTAACGCGTTTAATCAAAAAACATTGATTGATTTTTACATCACACAGCAATTACTGGGCATTTCTATCGTCTCATTAAGTGATTTGCAACAGCAGGGCGACCAGTTATTTTATGAATTAAACGGACAGAAAAAACGTATCAAACGTATATATAACCGCCTGATATTTGATGAGATCGATAACGATCCCGGCATCTTCAAAAAAGTGGTTGATATTCGCCAACCACTGGATGTGGAATGGATAACACATCCTAACTGGTTTTATCGCATCAGTAAATTTACCATGCCTTATTTAAAGGGCGATTACATACCAAAAACAACTTTTTTAAATCAATTAGATAACATCCCCGCTGATCTGGAAAACTATGTACTGAAACCACTTTTCTCCTTTGCTGGCCAGGGCGTAATTATTGATGTGACAGAAGATGATATTAAAGAAATCATAGACCCCGAAAACTGGATATTACAGGAAAAAGTAAATTATGAACCTATTATTCAAGCACCCGATGGTGGCATAAAAATGGAGATCAGATTACTATATTTGTGGCCTAACGGCGATAAAAAACCAACCCTTGCTATTAACCTGGCAAGATTAAGCCGTGGTAAAATGATTGGTGTGCGTTATAATCAGGATTTTGACTGGGTTGGTGGTACTGTGGCATTTGCAAAAAAGTAAACCTTATACTATTTAGTTTGTCTTTACGTATATATAATGTAAAATGTATTAAATTTGTGACATGAATTTCCAGGTAATTATAGTTCTTGTATTGTTTGCAGCCGCATTATTTTATGTAGGCCGCATGGTATATAAAAGCCTGTCTGCAAAAAAAGGCTGCGGCAGCAACTGTAAATGTGGTGTTGATTTTTCGGGCGTTGATGCCGTTAAAACACATAAATAACATTAGCATTGCATATAACTCTAATCACAACTCAATAATTTTCCCTAAAACTTTTTTACTGAATGTCAGACAAGCAGGTTTTTCAAGCTGATTCTAAGGGGCGGTGGCTTCGTTTTAAATGGGTTAGCCGTATATTAATATTGGTACTTGCCAGCGCACTGGTTGCTGCTGCAATAGCTATTACATCAAAGCAATATCCTGCTCTTCCTAATTTAAATGAAGCACCAAAAGCTTTAACTAAGGAAAATATTGAGGCCCTAAAAAAGACAGCCAAATACAAAAAATTCACCATACAGGTAAACGAAATTAAAAAGATGGAGCGTGCAAAACGCTTGCATCAGCTTAAACAGCCAAATAATAAAGACCGTATAAACGCAGGTTTTTATATGCCATGGGACCCGCAGGCCTATAACTCTCTCGCCGACCATATGCCCAAACTGGATATGGTGGTTAGTGAAGGCTTTTCCATCACCCAAAATGCTGATACTATTACCGCTAATATTGATACAGGCTTAATAAGGCTTAACAAACGGTACAAAAAACCGGTATTAATATCCATTTCAAACTACGTTAACTACAGCAGCAATACCGGCGATTTTGACACTAAAGATGTTGACCGCATTGTAAAAAGTAAAAAAGCGCGTACAGCGTTTATCGGCAGTATTGTAAGGGCATTAACTAAATATAATTTCAATGGTATCGACCTTGATTTTGATAATATCCTCAACCGTAATACCCCCAGTTATATAGAGTTTGAGAAAGAGCTTTATGCTACCCTGCATGCTCACAACCTCCTTGTTACTCAAAATGTGATCCCCGAGGATGAGCAGTATGATCTGGTTAAATTGGCGGCTATGAACGATTTTCTTTTCATTATGGCTATTGACCAGCATGATGAAAACAGCAACGCCGGAGAACTGTCAAATCAGCATTGGGTAGAGGAAATCCTGGATGCTGTATGCTCTAAAATACCAAGCGAAAAAGTTATTTTAACCATACAGGGCGGCGCTTATGATTGGCCTGCTAAAAGTATAGGTAAAACAATAGGCTACCAACAGGCAATCAGTACCGCGCAGGAAATGAAAAGCAAGATCAGTTATGATCCGAGCTCTGCCAACCTGCATTACAGTTATTTGGGCGAAGATAGCCTTACCCATACCGTTTACTTTACCGATGCCGCTACCAATTTCAACATCATCCGTATGGCTGATGATTGGGCAACCGGCGGTGTAGCCCTGTGGCGTTTAGGATCGGAAGATCCACGTTTGTGGACTTTCTTCCAAAAGAACTTATCTATTGATTCATTAAGAAAAACAGGCGTTGACATTAAAGGATTAACCCAGGTTGGTTTAAATAACCGTATTGATTACACCGGTGATGGCGAGGTATTAGATTTGGTAACTACCCCGGTAGCAGGCCAAATTGATGTAAAGTTAGATACATCCGCCTATGTAATAACCAACCAACAATACATTAAACTGCCTACCAAATATGTTATACGCCGCTATGGTTATGCGCCGGGCAAAATATGTTTAACTTTTGATGATGGCCCCGACCCTGATTATACCCCGCGTATATTAGATATTTTAAAGCGTGAGCATGTACCTGCTGCATTTTTTGTGGTAGGATCAATGGCCGAAAAGAATATACAGATACTACGCCGCGAGTTTGATGAAGGCCATGAAATTGGTAACCACACGTATTATCATCCTGATATTTCAACCATCAGTTTAGAACGTGTAAACCTGGAGCTGAATGCAACCCGCCGTATTATCGAGTCGGTAACAGGGCGCAGTACCATCTTATTCCGCCCACCATATAATGCTGATGCTGAACCGCAAACATTGGCCGAAATTATCCCGGTAGCTGAGGCGCGCAGGCAAAGCTATATCACCGTTGGTGAATCTATTGACCCATGGGATTGGTATCCCGGCGTTACCGCTGATAGTATTATTGCCCGTGTAGAAAGGCAAAAAGATGCGGGGTCATTCCTGTTATTACACGATGCCGGTGGCGAAACCCGTGAGCAAACTGTTAAGGCTTTGCCCGAGATTATTCACTTTTTCAAAAGCCATGGTTACCAGTTTACTACCATTGCCGATGTACTGCACAAAACCAAAGCTGAGTTAATGCCTCCTATTAAGGATGATGCAAACAGCGGCTTTGTGGGTTTCTTTTACAACATTTACGTAAATGGTTCATTTTACCTCAATTGGTTTTTAATCTACCTGTTTTTAACTGCTATATTTTTGGCATTGGGCAGGGTTGTGCTTATTGGTGTACTTGCCATAAAACAATATGCCGACAGCAAAAAATACAATGCTTTAACACCGAATGACATTCCATTACCGCCGGTAAGTATTATTGTGCCCGGTTATAACGAAGAGGTTACCGTTGTAAAAACTATTGATAGTTTACTAAAAACAGATTATCCCGAGTTTGAGATCATTTTTATTAATGATGGATCAAAAGACAAAACGCTTGAAATTGTAACTAAAGCTTTTGGCGATAATCCTTTAGTGCAGATACTTGATAAACCAAATGGTGGTAAAGCATCAGCCTTAAACTTTGGTATATCGCATGCTAAAAATGCATTTGTAGTTTGTATTGATGCCGATACACAGCTAAAAACGGATGCCGTTTTCCATTTGATGACTTATTTCATTGATGAAGAAATTGGCGCGGTAGCAGGTACCGTAAAGGTTGGTAATACGCACAACATGATCACCAACTTCCAGGCCATTGAATACATCACCGCCCAGAATATGGACAGGCGCGCATTCGACCTGATTAATAGTATTACCGTGGTTCCGGGTGCGATTGGCGCATTCCGTAAATCAGCCATTTATAAAGCTGGTGGCTTTACTTACGATACTTTGGCTGAGGATTGCGATTTAACTATGCGCATACTTAAAGCGGGCTATATCGTTAAAAATTGTGCCGAGGCCATCGCGTATACCGAAGCGCCAGAGACTGTAAATATTTTGCTTAAACAGCGTTTCCGCTGGAGTTTTGGCGTAATACAAAGCTTCTGGAAAAATAAAGATGCCTTGTTTAACAAGAAATATAAATTCTTTGGAATGATAGGCATGCCTAACATTTTGTTGTTCCAGATCATACTGCCATTGTTCTCGCCGATTGCCGATTTGCTGATGATATTCGGCTTGTTTGGCGGTCATCCGGGTAAAATATTATTCTACTACGTTGCCTTTATTGTGGTTGATTTTATTGTAGGCGTTATTGCTTTCTGGATGGAGAAAGAAGATTACAGAAAGTTGCTTTATATTATCCCGCAACGCTTTATATGGCGCCAGTTAATGTATTACGTGTTGTTTAAATCAATACGCAGGGCTTTAAAAGGTGAGCTTAGTGGTTGGGGTACTGTAAAACGTACAGGTACGGTAACGATGAAGGAATCGCCAGCGAAAAGTTAATTTTTAATAATTATTAAAATAAATTAAGCGAGGCTTTAGCTAATATTTAGGCTAAAGCCTCGCTTTTTAATTTAGTTATCCGCCCCATAAATGGGACGGCAATGAATATTAAATCTTGCTTTTTGTGAGCACTGTCGTTGACTTTAGTCAACGGATCAAAATAATTGAAAGTCTGACATTAGCTAAAGTCCGGCTAGGGATTAAGGCCTATAATCCTACCACGACGAAATCAACATTTTTTCTTTTCATCATTGCCGTTGACTTTAGTCAACGGATTAAGAGAATTGAAACGTGGCTTTAGCCCAAACAAAGCTGATGCCAATCAATTTAACTCCGTCCGCTCTATCAAACAAACAGCATAAGCAACAACGCCTTCTTCTCTGCCTATAAAACCTAATTGCTCGTTAGTAGTGGCTTTGATGGATATATCTTCTTCGCTGATGCCAGCGGCTTTGGCAATATTTATTTTCATTGCCGGGATGTGTGGATTTATTTTGGGGGCTTCGAGGCAAACCATGGCATCAATGTTGCCAATCTCCCAATTCTTCTCTTTTAATAATTCTACCACATGCTGCAATAATACCAGGCTGCTAATGCCTTTCCACCGTGCATCCGTATTAGAAAAATGGAACCCAATATCGCGCAGGTTAGCCGCGCCTAGCAAAGCATCGCAAATAGCATGCAATAATACGTCGGCATCCGAATGCCCAAAGGCACCCGCGTGATGCTCTAAATTAACTCCGCCTAAAACAAAAGGGTGCTGTTCCTTTAACTGGTGTACATCAAACCCAAAACCTACTTTAATTTTTCCCACTGTTATTTAGTACCGCCAAAGTTAGCTGTTAATGAAAAACGCAATGTATTAGCCAAAGGGCTGTTTTGCTGGGTGGCTGTCAGGTATGAAAAATCGAAACCAAAATCGTTATATTTAAACCCAACGCCAAGTGTTAAGTAATGGCGACCGCCTACTGCATTGTTTTCAAAATAATACCCACTACGTAATGCAAATATCTGGTTATACCAAAACTCGCCACCTACCGAATAGTATATCTCTTTAAACTCTTGAGCAGCGCTAACATCCGAAAAAGATTGAAAAATACCAGCAGGAACCGATACGTCGCTATTGGCATTGCTTGGTACTAAAAGTTTGTTAATATCGGCAGTTAGTGTAAATGTGCTAAGATCATCCAATGCCCAGGTATTAGCTGCGCCAACACGCAAATTAGTAGGTAAGTACTCAGCAGGCCCAGCTGTGGAATAGCTTACCTTTGATCCTATGTTCGATATATCTGCACCAAATGCAAATAAACCGCCATCTCCGCTTGGCTTTTTATAATAAGCTGATACATCAGCAGCCACAGCATTACCAGCCCCCTGCGTTGGGGTAGATGCAGAACCATCAGATATATTAGAGTGGATATAACGCAAGGTTAACCCCAATGAAAAATCATCTCCAAATTTGCGCGCAAACGATACATCAAATGCAAGCTCGGATGGTGTAAAATTGCCCAGTTGCTCATTTTCGTTACCGGTTTGCTGTACGGTACCTATATTAAAATAGCGTAACGATGCCCCTATAGTATTACGGTCATCTAATTTATGCGCGAAACTCAGATATGATAAACTAATATCAGGCACCAGGTTACGCAACCATGGGCTATATGATACGCCTACTACATCATTATCAGGTATGAAAGCTAATTTTGAGGGATTCCAGTAATTGGCATTTACATCTGGTGATAAAGCTACCCCTGCATCTCCCATAGCTCCAGAACGTGAATCGGGAGATATAGTTAACGATGGGACTGCTATAGGAATAGCATTGCCATTACTCCCATTTAAAGTGGTTTGTGCAAAGGTCAAAACCGGCAACAACAAAACAACAGAAACAAGCAGACCTTTTTTAGTAAAAAATATCATCGAGACAATTTAATTTTAATCTTTATTTAAAAACACATTCGGGCTTGCAAGCATAAACATAAATGCTTTTGCCTCAAAAATATTTGTGTAAATGTAACACATCTTGCACTCTTTACGTTTAAAAGCCTAAACAGGTTTTTTTAATTTGACCTGCGGGGTATAAAAGTTAGCTTTTTACCCAAATGTTTTTAAATTTACACTTCTAAAATCTTTAATATAACTGTAAAAATATGAAAATACTTTTTACTAAAACTGCTTTTGTGATGTTGGGTGTTGTAGCCTTGTTAAGCAGTTGTTCGAAAAAGCAACAGTCTGATAAAACTGGCATTCCTTACAATGATAGGGCTAACGGTTCTTATACCAAGTTCCGCCAAACCCACCCGTCACCGGGTCCGGGCCTTGTTCCTATTGAGGGTGGTACATTTGTATTGGGTGGCAGTGCCGATCAGGACGTCACCTTTGATTATAACAATGTGCGCAAGCGTGTTACAATCCCTTCTTTCTATATGGACGAAACTGAAGTTTCGAACCAGGACTGGCTGGATTACCTTCACTGGATAAGCGTTACTTTCCCTCAGGATCATGAACTATACTACGATGCCCTACCGGATACATTAGTATGGCGCAGGCCTTTATCATATAATGAGCCTTACGTACAAAATTATTTAAGGCACCCAGCATTTCAGGATTACCCGGTAGTTGGTGTATCATGGGATCAGGCGCAGGATTACTGCCAATGGCGTACCGACCGTGCCAACGAATTTATATTACAGCAAAAAGGCATATTAGCATCAGCTAAAGACAATAAAGGTAAAGCTCCGGCTGTACCTGCAGGTCAAGCTCCATTCAATACCGATATGTATTTGAATGGCCAATACAGAGGTGCTGGTATTGATGGTAAAAAAATGTTACCAGATTTGAATGCCGGCAACACTACCGGAAAAAACAAATCTGTAAGACCTGTACGTTTAGAAGATGGTATTTTGAAACAAGCTTACCGTTTGCCAACAGAAGCGGAGTGGGAATACGCAGCTTTAGCATTAGCAGGAAATACTGAATTTGAAAATATTAACGATGGTAAAGTATATCCCTGGAATGGCCTGGGTGTACGTTCACCTAAAAAAGCAACCCGTGGTATGATACTAGCCAACTTTAAACGTGGCGAAGGTGATAATGCGGGTGTTGGTGGTTACCTGAATGATAAGGCTGATATAACCGCACCTGTACGTTCATACCCACCTAATGATTTTGGTTTATACAATATGGCAGGTAATGTTAACGAATGGGTACAAGATACCTACCGCCAAACCTCATCTGACGAAGTTGATGACTTTAACCCTTTCCGCGGTAACGAGTATACTAACAAACGTTTAGCCGATCCTGTTAAAGGTATTTACGCTAAAGATAAATATGGCCACCCTATAAAGGATGCTGCTACATCACGTAAAAAATTAACATACGCCGAGCTTATTGCTTCGCAAGGTGGTGCTGCCCCTGCTGCTACAACAACTGGTGGCGCAACTGTTGCCGGTCAGCCTGCAAATGCAAATTCAGCAGCTCCGCCGCTTAGAAGCGACTTAGTTGGCAAGCCATACAATGCTGACCAAAGAGGTTACAATGACACTGTTAACAGGGTCTTATATGGTACAACTACTTTGGCTCATGATCAGTCTAAAGTATACAAAGGTGGTTCATGGAACGATTTGGCTTACTGGTTAAACCCAGCAACCCGCCGCTTTATGGATGAAGATGAGTCAAGTGCTGAAGTTGGTTTCCGTTGCGCGATGGACCTTGTAGGTTCTCCGGAAATACATCCACAAGGAAAACCTCATTTTGGTGTTAAAAAGGCAAAAGCATTTAAAGCAAACTAAGCTTTAAAACTTAATAAAAAGCTGAAAGGCGAAAGGTGTATTACCTTTCGCCTTTTTTATTTAAAGTGATTTTTAAAAACTTGTTTGCGAGGAATGAAGCAATAATATCCTTGTCATTCTGAGGGACGAAGAATGTGTACAGTAGCACCCAAGCGTATAGATTCTTCGCTGCCGCTCAGAATAACAATTGGGAATTACTTAAATAATAACAACACCTGTCCTTTTTCTACTTTATCACCTGGCTTTATTTTAACCGTTTTAACGGTAACATCGGCAGTAGCTTTTATGATATTTTCCATCTTCATGGCTTCTAAAATAAACAGGTTATCACCTTTGAGCACTTCGCTGCCTTCGGTAACAAATACTTTTAGCACCAGACCAGGCATAGGAGCCTTTACCTCGCTAACTTTTGCGCTGTTAAGATTATTTAGCCCCAACTTATCCAATAATACATCAAATTGATCTTTTACCGATACGGTGTACACGTTATTGTTAACTTTTATTTCCGCAGTTTTATCGGCAGCGTTAAAGCTAACCACCTCGGCATTATATGATTTTAAGCGATCAATAATATGATAAGCTGAAGCATTCAATTGCTTTACATCAGCAGTAACAACTTCGCCATTGATTAATAGTTCATCGTTATTCTTATCAATCTCGAAATTGTATTTATCGTTAACTTTTACCTTTATCATAGACCGCTGATTTAAATGATTTATTGATTGCGTTGATTGGCATTGCTAATTTATAATTCTTTCATCAATCATCAGCGAAATCCGTTAATCATTTAAATCAACGGTTGGGGATTATCGGTTTGTGAAGATATATTGGATCAGATTAGCGCCCATTTTAAGTGCCTTTAAGCGCGTTTCCTGGCTATCGCCGGCGTAGGTTCCATAATCTTCCCAACCATTGCCTAAATCGCATTGGTAATCGTAGAAACAAACTAGTCGACCTTTATATATTAAGCCGAAACCTTGTGCCCTTTTGCCATCGTGCTCGTGCACTTTGGGTAAGCCGTTAGGGAAATCATATTTTTGATGGTAGATGGGGTAATTCAGTGGTAGCTCTACAAAATCCAGTTCGGGAAAAACCTTTTTCATTTGCGGGCGGATGAACTGGTCGAGCCCGTAATTATCGCAGATATGCAAAAAGCCACCACCAGTTAAATAAGCACGCAGGTTTTTCGCTTCCTGATCAGAAAAGATCACATTACCATGCCCTGTCATAAAAACGAAAGGATAATTAAATATCTCGGCGCTACCAACTTCTACCGTTTCATCCTGAATCTGGAAATTGGTTTTTAAATTGTCGTTGCAAAATTTGGCGAGGTTAGGCAAGGCTGTGCGGTCACCATACCAATCGCCGCCGCCGTTGTATTTCAGTTTGGCCATTTTATAGGTAGGCTCGCTAAAGCTGCTCATTAAAAGCAGCGCCAACGAAGCGGTAACTATATAAATGCCTTTTCTCATTATTATCGATTTAAAAAGTTGGCTTCAAAGCAAGCTTCCAGCGCAGCGGTTTCGGTACGCAAACGGCTCTCCCCTAAAGTTATGGCTTTAAAACCATTACTTAACGCATCTTCTATCTCTTTTGGTGTAAAATCCCCCTCAGGCCCTATTAAAATTAAATATTTCCCTCCGGGAATGATGGCTGCTTTCAGATTTATCTTATCCCCTATCTCGCAATGCGCTATAAATTTCTGACCATCGAATTCGCGTGTCAACAATTTAGTCAAAGGCTCCGGCTCATTTAAAACAGGATGGTATGCTTTTAGGGATTGCTTAATTGCAGCGGTAATAATTTTATTAAGCCTGTCGGTTTTAGCTTCTTTACGTTCAGATCGCTGGCAGATGATAAGCGATATTTCATCAATACCTATTTCGGTAGCCTTCTCTAAAAACCATTCCAAACGCTCAATATTTTTTGTTGGGGCGATGGCGATATGCAGGTAATGGTTGCGCTTATTAAAATCCAGTTTTACCGAGTTTATTTGAAGGATAGTACGCTTGGGATGAGCATCCTTAATTTCAGCAGCATATAAACCTCCCCGACCATCGATCAACTGCACTTCATCGCCCATATTCAAGCGCAGCACGCGTATAGCATGCTTACTTTCTTCTTCGCTCAGAAAATATTGGGGATGTGTTGGCTGTATATCGGGAGTGTAAAAAAGATGCATATTAATGCAAATCTACAGCATCTTCCTCATTTATCAGCAGTTCAAGTTTTACTGATTCAATGTTTTGGTCTGATTTTTTTAGTACAGTGATGTTGTAACCGTTTGATTCCTTTTGCTCGCCTACATCTGGTATCTTACCAAAAATATCACCTAACCAACCCGAAACAGTATCATAATCGCCATCTTCAGGCAAATCATGCGGCAGGTGGCTATTTACATCATATATTGGGGCAAGGGCGTTTACGATAAACTCGCGATCATTAACACGTTCTACAATAGGTTTTTCCTCATCATACTCGTCTTGTATCTCGCCTACCAGTTCCTCAACAATATCTTCCAGGGTAACCATACCGGCAGTGCCACCAAATTCATCCAGTACAATGGCTATCTGTATGCGCTTTTGCTGCAGCTCAGCCATCAGATCATTGATCTTTTTAGTTTCAGGGATGAAGTATGGTTTGCGGATAATATCTTTTAAAACAATCGGCTCATTACGTGCCAGCAAAGGTAGAATATCCTTGGCGTGTACAATACCAACAATCTTGTCGATCACATCATCATAAACAGGTATGCGGGAATATCCTTCGGTAATTAATATTTCCAGTAGCTCATCTTTCTCTGTATCAATATCAACCCCTGATATTTTAGTACGCGGAACCATGATATTTTTCACCACACGCTCATTAAACTCGAATACATTTTGTATCAGTTCATGCTCGTTGGAGTCGATAGCGCCGGTTTCTTTACCTTGCTCCAAAAGATATTGTAATTCTTCTGAGCTATGGTGTGTTTCGCCCTGCGCGGCATCAATACCAATAAGCCTTAATATAAAATTGGCGAAAGTATTTAAACACCAGATGATAGGTTTAAACACCACGTAAAACAACCTTAATGGAACGGCAATTGCCATTACCGTACGTGTAGACCGCTGTATAGCGATTGATTTAGGAGCCAGCTCGCCAAAGGTGATATGGAATACAGTGATAACCGCGAACGCTACAAAATGACTTATATTAAGTATTAAGGGCGAGGTAATAACAATGCCAAGCGACAAAAAGCAATGCAACATTACCGCTGTTACTACCGATTGCCCAAACCAGCCCAAGGCCAGCGAAGCGATGGTAATACCCAACTGCGTAGCAGCCAGGTATCCATCCAGATTATGCAGTATCCCGCGGGTGGTTTTAGCTAAGCGGCTGCCCGTTTTAGCTTTAATTTCTATCTGCGAACCGCGCACCCTTACCATGGCGAATTCTGCGGCTACAAAAAAGCCGTTTAATATTACCAGGAAAATGGTAAGGAAAAGGTAGAAATAATTAATTGTGAGTTCCGCGGGGTCCATTAGTTATTGTTGATACACTGGGAAAGTAGACTTGTACAGTTCCATACTTTCTTGAATTACTTTGTGGGCATAACGCATACCCAATAAATGCTCAATAGTTACATTTTTTCCTTCTAAGCTTTTATAATCCTGGAAGAAACGAACTATTTCTTTAGTAGCGTGCGGAGGCAACTCATTTAAATCGTTAATATAATTAACCGACATATCATTTTTTGCTACCGCGATGATCTTGTCATCCTGCTCGCCATTATCAACCATATGCATTACACCAATAACCTTTGCTTCGATGATCGACATAGGGAATACGTCAACAGAACATAGTACTAATATATCTAAAGGATCATGATCATCACAATAAGTTTGTGGAATAAAGCCGTAGTTAGCCGGATACATTACTGATGAAAACAAAACACGGTCGAGTTTTAACAAACCTGATTCCTTATCTATCTCATATTTCGCTTTTGATCCTTTGGGGATCTCTATTATTGCATTTACAACTTCAGGAAAATTATCGCCGGGAGAAACCTGGTGCCAGGGATGTTGAGTACTCATTTAGTAATATTATATTTTTTATTTAATTGTTATGCTGTACATGTTGCCTTTTAAAAAAGGCTAAAATTAATGGGATTGACGTTAGTACAAAAAAGCCAATTACTATGTATTGTGCATAATGCTTTACGTCGGGATACTTTACTCCTAAGAAATAACCTGATAAACACAGTGTTACTACCCATGCCACGCTACCCACTATATTGTATAAAGTGAATCTTTTAATGTCAACTTTAACAACACCTGCAAAGATAGGCGCAAAAGTTCTAATTATCGGGAAAAATCTGCCCAAAATTAGTGCCATACCACCGTATTTCAGATAAAATTGCTCCGCCATTACCACATATCGCTTTTTAAACAGCAAAGAATCGTTTTTGTTGAACAAAATTGGGCCGGTACGGTAACCAAACCAGTACCCGGCAAAGTTGCCCAAAATGCCTGCCGCAATTATTGATAGGATGAGTGTAGTAATATTTACATCGAATATGCCATTGGCACAAAGTAAGCCAGCCATAAACAGGAGGTAATCTCCCGGCAGGAAAAAGCCAAAAAACAATCCTGTTTCAGCAAATACAACGGTAAGCAAAAAGTAAAAGCCGCCTCTACTTATAATGGATTGAGCGTCAGTTAAATTTTGCAGATGTTCCCAAAAATTTTCCATTCACTATATTTGTAAATCTACAAATATTATATTGAAATGGTTATTACCTAAATTATTAAATAAGTCCGGTAATAAATGTTGGGTAAATACCAATTAGTATAGTTACTAACGCCGACAGGCCTAAAACAAACTTGTAATAAGTTGGGATGATCAGTTCCTCTGTTTCCGCGCTGCGGAAATACATCGCAACAATAACCCTGAAATAGTAGAAGATACTTATTATAGCGTTTATTACTGCCAATATCACCAACCAAACCTGGTATTGTGATAATGCCGAAGAGAACATAAAGAATTTACCAATAAAGCCCGCGGTTAGCGGTATACCCGCTAATGAAAGCATAGCAATAGTTAATGTGAATGCCAGGAACGGATTTTTTTTAGCAAGGCCATTAAACGCATCAAAGTTATCACTGCCTGATTGCTGGCGAACCAATATCAGCGCCGCGAACGCGATGATCGAAGCAATTGAATAGGCCGTAGCATATACGAATACTGAATTAGCCGAACTTGCACCTAAAGCCACAATAGCAAACAATAAGTAGCCAGCGTGTGAAATGCTTGAGAAAGCCATCATACGTTTAAAGCTTTGTTGATACAGCGCTGTTATGTTGCCAATAAATAATGTCAGGATAGTGATAACCAGTAGTGCCGGCATCCAGAAAGATGAAAGTGGTTGAAAGCACTCGGTAAACAACCTAAGGAATGCCGCGAAACCTGCAGTTTTAACTGCGGTTGACATGAATGCGGTGATCAGTGTTGGTGAACCTTCGTAAACATCCGGAGTCCAGAAGTGGAATGGAGCAGCACCTACTTTAAAGCATAGGCCTACGATGATCAGCATAATGCCTACGTAAAACATTGGGTCGATAGTGCGTGGATTAGCGATAACATAATCGCGTATTGCTTCTAAGTGGAATGATCCGGTTGACCCGTAGATCAACGCGATACCAAATAATAAGAACCCGGTTGAGAACGCGCCCATCAAAAAGTATTTCAATGCGGCTTCGTTTGAAGCAAAATCATTCTTTTTTATACCTGCCAATATGTATAAACTTACCGACATGATCTCGATACCGATGAAAAGCATCACTAAGTTATAGTACGATACCATCACCACAATTCCCGCAAGCGAAAACAAAATTATCGCATAGTACTCTGCTATATGGTTGCTTATTTTTTCAAAGTAACCTTTAGATAATAACAGGATAAGTATGGTTGTAGTAATTGTAATGGCACAAAATGCTATTGAATAATTATCAAACAACATCATATCATGAAAAATTGGTTGCGCACCATTATTCCATTGCGATATGGCTAAACCCAAAGCAACCAAAAGGCCGATAACAGTAACTGGCAACAGTGCTTTTTGGGCTTTAAACAAGCCTAAATACAAAAGCACAATAGGTAAAACAGATATGATTATTAAGGTATTCATGTTGTCTTTTTAATTCTGATCTCTAAATTTTAATTTTTTATAATTCCTGTACTAAAATTTAGTGCTGTAGCAGTGGTATATTCATTGCCTTGCTATGGATATTGGTTATAAGCTGGTCAACTGCCGCTTGCGAAAGATGCAGTATAGGGCCCGGATATACACCAATACCAATAATTAATATACAAATTATAGCTAAAGTTAATTTTTCTGATCCAGCGATGTCGGTGAATGTAGCTGTTAATGCATTGGTTTCACCTTGCATCACATTTTTGTACATGCGGAGCAAGTATACCGCTGCAAAAATAATGGTTAAGCCTGCAACCGCGCCCAATACTATATCCGCCTGGAAAGCGCCATTCAATAATAAGAACTCACCGATAAAACCATTTGTTAATGGCAATGCTGCCGAACCTAATACAATTATTAAAAATGCAGTGGCGAATTTAGGTGCCACCTTGGCTATACCGCCAAGTTGAGCGGTATCATAAGTATTTAAACGCCTGCTGATGATATCCCATATAAAGAATAAGCCAACTACGTTTATACCGTGACTAAGCATTTGTATTAATGCACCCTGCATACCTTCGACGCTTAGCGTGAATATACCTACTGCAATAAGCCCTACGTGCCCAATTGATGAATAAGCCACCAGGCGTTTACCATTCTTTTGTCTAAAGGCAATTAAAGCGCCGTAAACTACACCTATTAAAGCCAATATAATTACTGTATTGCCCCATTTAAAAAAGCCAAGTGGCGCGTTAGGTATAGCCCAGCGCATCATACCATATAAACCCATTTTCAGCATGATACCTGCTAAAAGCATGCTACCGGCTGATGGCGCCTCGGTATATGTATCCGGTTGCCAGGTATGAAAAGGGAATATTGGAATTTTAATAGCAAATGCAATAAAGAAGCCCAGGAACACCCATGATTGTTGCGAAGCTGATAAACTAAGGCGATAAAACGTCATTAGGTCATAAGTTCTTTCGGGTGCTTGCAGGTACAGGTAAATAATGGTTACCAGCATAAACAAGGAGCCCGCAAAGGTGTATATGAAAAATTTAAGCGTGATCTTGATGCGGTTCTCTCCGCCCCACAAGGCGCAGATAAAGTATATTGGTATTAATGCCGCTTCCCATCCAACATAAAACAAAAAGCCGTCAAGCGCTGTAAATACAACCAGTAAACCTGCTTGCATAAACAATATCAATGCATAAAATGCGGCTGCTTTTTTGTAAGTATGCTGATAGGTAGTAAGTATAATTATTGGTATTAACAGGGCTGTAAGCAACACCAGTACCATACTTATACCGTCTATCCCAGCGGTAAAATAAATACCGAATTTAGGTATCCACGGTACATCAACCGCGAATTGCAGCGATGCATCAGGAACAAATTTCGTTAACAAATAAGCAACAAGGCCCAATTCGGCAACTGCGAAAAATAAAGCAACATGTTTTGCGACTTCATTTTTGAATATCAATACAGCAAGGGCTGCAACTATCGGTAAAAAAATTAATATACTAACCGTCATTTTTATATTGTAAACGCTGTGGTTTATATTTTAACAAAACTATATACTAGCACGGCAATAATACCGGCCACCATCATAAATATGTAGAAGCCTACGTTACCTGTTTGCAGTAAACGTAAACCCTTGCTGGCTTCAACAGGCGAATCTCCAATGCCATTCACCAATCCATCAATACCCATCTTATCAATCACATTGTACAGGAAGTCCGAAAGGGCATCCAGTGGTTTGCGGATGATGGCATCATAGATCTCATCAACATAAAACTTATTGTATGATAAGTTTACCAGGAAGTTGCGGTTCTCACCATCAGGTGAAGGTACTTCGCCATTTCTATTGTATTTGATGAAGGCATAAAGGAATGCTAGTACTGCTGATCCGACAGAAACGCACATTAAAATAATTTCAGTGCTTCCTTTCATTTCAACAACTGGCATAATAGCTGCTGATTTCTCGAATATTGGTGCAAGGTAATTTGCCAACCAGTGACTACCACCTAATGATTCCGGTACGTTTAAGAACCCACCGATAACTGATAACACAGCTAATACGATAAGCGGTATAGTCATGCTTGGAGGTGATTCATGCAAATGATGCTCCTGATCATGTGTACCGCGGAACTTTCCATAAAAGGTAAGGAAAAGCAAACGGAACATATAGAACGAAGTAAACATGGCAGCGATAACACCCAGCACGTACATGATAGGGCTTTGCGCGAATGTATGGGCTAAAATTTCGTCTTTAGAAAAGAAACCTGCGAACGGTGGTATCCCGGATATAGCCAGTGTACCGATCAGCATGGTGATAAATGTAATAGGTAATTTGCCTCTTAATCCTCCCATTTTACGCATATCCTGCTCATTGCTCATGCCGTGAATTACAGAACCTGCGCCAAGGAATAATAATGCTTTGAAGAAAGCATGTGTCATTACGTGGAAGAAAGCGCCTGTGTAAGCACCAACACCCAAGCCTAAAAACATATAGCCCAATTGTGATACGGTTGAATAAGCCAGTACTTTTTTAATATCAGTTTGTGTTAAAGCGATCAGCGCGGCGAATATGGCAGTAGCCAAACCGATGATAGCTATAACGTGCATCGTATCCGGTGCCAGTGTGAACAAGATATTTGAGCGCGCAATCATATAGATACCTGCAGTAACCATGGTTGCAGCGTGTATTAATGCAGATACCGGGGTTGGGCCGGCCATCGCGTCGGGTAACCAGGTAAACAATGGTATCTGTGCTGATTTACCGGTAGCGCCTACAAATAATAATATAGTGATCAATACAAATGGCACTGAACCTGCGTGTGCAGCTGCGGCTCTTGGGAACACATCTGCAAAAGCAAAACTTCCGAAATATTGATAGATCAGGTAGATTCCTAGTAAGAAGCCTAAATCGCCAATACGGTTCATGATGAATGCTTTCTTAGCAGCATCAGCATAATCTGGGTTGGTAAACCAGTAACCAATTAACAGGTATGAGCATAAACCTACACCTTCCCAACCGATGAACATTACTACATAGTTTGAACCTAAAACCAGCAATAACATAAAGAATACGAACAGATTAAGGTAGGCAAAGAATTTACCGTAACCTTCATCCAAGTGCATATAACCGATAGAGTATAAATGGATAAGGAAACCTACGCCGGTAATGATCAGCAACATTAATGAGCTTAACTGATCAACCACAAACGCGAAAGGTACGTGGAATGCGCCAACATTAATCCAATCAAATAATTGAACATTGATTGCATGGCCTGTAGATTTTACCTGTAAAAAAGCGGCAACACTTAATCCGAATGAAACCAATACCAGGAAGCTACCGATAAAACCTATCGCTTTTTCGGATAAGCTTTTACGGCCAACGCCATTAATAATAAAACCGGCTAAGGGTAGTACAGGAATAAGCCAGATGTATTTATCCATTTTTTATATTTTATTCTTTTTGCCCCCTACCCCCCTAAAGGGGGAACAGAAGTTTATTTTTATTTATTAATGCTCTCCAAACTCCCCCTTCAGGGGGCTGGGGGCTTTACCACTTTAACCTGTTCAATACGTTAGTATCAACAGAGTTTGTGTTACGATATATCATTACTATAATAGCCAAACCTACCGCAACTTCGGCAGCAGCAAGGGCCATAACAAAGAATACGAATACTTGTCCGCTGGCATCGCCATGATAAACTGAAAACGCGGTAAGCAACAGGTTAACTGAGTTCAGCATTAACTCTATCGACATAAATATGATGATAGCGTTACGGCGCAATAACACACCCATTACCCCTATTGAAAATATAATAGAGCATAGCAGGATGTAATGATTAAGCGGTACTAACTTTACGGTATTGATTAAACTTTCCATTACACTGATTTTGGTTTTGGATCTTTAGTAGCTAATAAAACGGCCCCAACCATTGCTGATAATAGTAACAGCGAGGATATTTCAAACGGTAATAAAAACTCGTTAAATAATACTTTACCTAAATTTTGCACAAGCCCTAATCCGGGATCTTTAAGTACAACAGGATCGGCAATACCTACTTGTTTAAGGCAGCCTACTAATACTACCAGTAAACAACCTCCGCCTAAAACAGCAGCGATTTTTACCATGTTTGATTTTACGGGTTCTGAATCCTTATTCAAATTGATTAACATCAGTGTATACAGGAACAATACCAGTATAGCACCCATGTATACAATAAAGTTTACTACCGCCAAAAACTGGGCGTTAAGTAAAATGTACTGTACCGTGAAAGTGAAAAATGTGAGTACAAGGTATAGAATGCTATGCACCGGATTTTTGGCAGTTATAACCAATATCGAAAAGAATATGGATAAAAACGCGATGAAGTAAAATGTATTCATGTTTATATTTACAAAATACCTTATGCCCATAAAAGGATGGGCAAAGGTATAAAACTTCTTTATTGATTTAGGGGTGCCTCTACTAATTTGTCCTTACCGTATATAAAATCTTTACGCAGATAATCTGCCGGTACAATATCACCATCTAAATAGATCGCCTCTTTAGGGCAAGCCTCTTCGCACAATCCGCAGAAGATGCAACGCAGCATATTTATTTCATAAACAGCGGCATATTTCTCTTCACGATATAAATGCTCTTCACCTTTCTGGCGCTCAGCGGCAGTCATGGTGATCGCTTCTGCCGGGCATGATAAGGCGCATAAACCGCAGGCGGTGCAACGTTCTTTACCATTCTCATCGCGTTTAAGCGAGTGCATGCCACGAAAATTTTCTGAAAACTCACGTTTTTCTTCAGGATAGCTGATAGTTACCGGTTTCCTGAAAAAGTGTTTCATGGTAATTGATAAGCCGCTGATGATGGCAGGCAAATAAGCGCGCTCCCAAAAATTGAGCGGCTTTGATTCAATTAACTTTCTTTTATTACTTAATGATTCCATTATCCCTCTATCTATAAATAATTGCTAATAAGACCGGTTAATACAATGTTGGCAATTGCCAAAGGTATTAATACCTTCCAGCCAAGGTCCATCAGCTGATCGTAGCGGAAACGCGGGATTGTCCAGCGTACCCACATAAAAAAGAATATGAATAAAAATATTTTAGCGAATAACACAGCTACACCAATCAACGGGCCAATTGTTGGGCCGGTGTGAACCAATACCCAATCCATACCAGGGTAGTTGTAACCACCCCAGTATAAAGTAGCCATTACTGCCGATGAGATGAACATGTTGATATACTCCGCGAAAAGGTAAAAACCTAATTTCATTGATGAGTATTCAGTGTGATAACCACCTACCAGCTCGGTCTCGCACTCAGGCAAATCGAATGGTGTACGGTTAGTTTCCGCGAATGCGCAAACAATGAACAGCAAAAAGCCTAATGGCTGACGCAATACATTCCAGTGCCAGTCATGTTGCTGTGCAGCTAATTCGCGCAAGCTTAAAGTACCGGTTAACATCAACAGGGCGATGATAGAAAGACCCATTGAAATTTCGTAACTGATATTTTGCGAAGCCGCACGTATAGCGCCTAATAAGGAATATTTGTTGTTTGATGCCCAGCCACCGATCATTACGCCATAAACGCCTAATGATACCACACCGAAGATGTACAATACACCTACGTTAATATCAGCAACTTGTAACTCAACAACACGTGACCCGATAACGATATTTTGTCCCCATGGAATAACTGCCGAACCTAAGCAAGCTGTTAAAATAGCCAATGAAGGACCTGCGATAAACAGGAACGCGCTGGCATTGGTTGGAATGATCTCTTCTTTCAGGAACATTTTGGCGCCATCGCAAAGTGGTTGCAATATACCCCATGGACCTGCACGGTTAGGGCCTATCCTATCCTGAAAAAATGCCGCTATTTTACGCTCGGCATAGGTAGAATACATGGCTACAACCAAGCTGATAGCGAAAATGATCACTACCAATATAAATTTTATTATAATATCTCCTAATTCCATTATAAGCGTGTTTCCCGTTCAAATTGTTCCTGGTTTGCCTCTTTTAATACCGGGTTGGTTTTAACAACCGGAAGTGGCTTCATTGTATCGTAGTGGTTTGAGTTGATAACAGAGTGGTTTGATACCTTGCGCGGGCCTTCAATAACCCAATCAGCTGTTTTCTTTTTATCGAAACGGCATTCGTTGCAAATAAAATCTTCAACCTCACCATAAACATCTTTACGTGCGGTAACACGTAAAACCTCTTCGCCTTTATACCAAAGTGTTACTTTGCCTTTGCAGTTTTCGTGGTTGCAATCGCGGTGTGCTTCAACCGGCTTGGTAAACCAAACACGATTTTTAAAGCGGAAAGTTTTATCAGTTAATGCCCCTACCGGACAAACATCAATCACATTACCCGAGAAATCATTATCAACCGCTTTTTGTATGTAGGTTGATATTTCAGAGTGATCGCCACGATTAAGGATACCATGTTCGCGGTGATTGGTGATCTGATCAGCAGTGAAAACACAACGGTAGCACAGAATACAGCGCGTCATGTGTAATTGTATTTTATCGCCGATGTCTATTTTTTCAAATGTACGGCGGTCAAACTCATAACGGGTTTTAACAGCGCCATGCTCGTAACCTAAGTTTTGCAGATCGCACTCGCCAGCCTGGTCACAAATAGGGCAATCTAGTGGGTGGTTGATCAATAACATCTCCACAATACCTTTACGCGCTTCAATTACCTCAGGCGAAGTAATATTTTGCACTTCCATCCCATCCATTACCGTGGTACGGCAAGATGCTACCAGTTTAGGCATAGGGCGAGGATCCTTTTCAGAACCTTTGCTTACCTTAACCAAACAAGTACGGCATTTACCACCACTGCCTTCTAATTTAGAGTAATAGCACATAGCCGGTGGCACAATCTCCCCCCCAATAATCCTCGCGGCATTTAGGATGGATGTTCCTGCTTCTACTTCAACGGATATTCCGTCTATTGTTACCTTCATTTTAAATTCAAAATTAAAAATTCAAAAGTCAAAATTTACTTTTGCAGATTGATAATTATTGAAGCGATGATCTTTGATACTTCATCAGCCTCCTTTATCAAATCATTCATTCTATCTTTTTCGATATTACTATCTATTGTATCTCTTATCAAGCATAACCAGTATTTAGTTTCGTTTGCAGATTTTAAGGCTATTGTATAAAAGTTCTTAAAATCTCTTGTCGAACTACCCGACTTTGCTTCTACTATATTGGCTCCAATTGAGGTGCCACTTCTTATTAGTTGATCAAATATTGAAAAGTGAATTCTTTCAAACTTAGCCGCAGATACAAATTGAACTATCTCTTTCGAGAAATGATAACATCTATGTTTGATGTCATAAGGTTTTTCGTTCAACGTTTCGCTGCTTTTTATTTTTGAATTTTTACTTTTTAATTTTGACTTAGGCCGCCGGCTCCGGTTTTGGTAACGGATCAGCGTAATGTGCTATTCCGTAATTCCTTGTCGTTGCTTCAGCGCCGTTTGTTACGTGCCATTCAAACTCATCCCTAAAGTGGCGGATAGCGCTGGCTACCGGCCATGCTGCCGCGTCACCTAACGGACAAATTGTATTTCCTTCAATTTTTTTAGATACATCAACCAGCAGGTCCATGTCGCTCATTTTACCGTGACCGTATTCCAGGCGATGTAAAACTTTTTCCATCCATCCGGTACCTTCACGGCATGGAGAACATTGTCCGCAGCTTTCATGATGATAGAAACGGGCGAAGTTCCAGGTATTGCGTACAATACATTGGTCTTCATCAAAAGCGATGAAACCACCTGAACCCATCATGGTACCGCTCACAAAACCACCTTCGGCTAATGATTCGTAGCTCATCAGGCGAGGTTCGCCGGTTATAGTTTTCAGGAATAAGTTAGCAGGTAAAATTGGTACTGATGAACCACCTGCAACAACCGCTTTTAGGCGTTTGCCATTGGCGATACCACCGCAATATTCTTCTGAGTATAAAAATTCTTCAACCGGTAAGCCCAGGTCAATTTCATATACACCCGGATTTTTAACGTTACCGCCAGCAGAGATCAGTTTAGTACCTGTACTACGACCGATACCTACTTTAGCATACTCTTCACCGCCTTCGTTAATGATCGGCACTACTGCCGCTATCGACTCTACATTGTTTACCACGGTAGGGCAACCATACAAACCTGCAATAGCCGGGAATGGTGGTTTAATGCGTGGGTTACCACGTTTACCTTCCAATGATTCTAACAAAGCGGTTTCTTCGCCGCAGATGTAAGCGCCACCACCGGGTTGTACATATAGTTCCAGATCGTAACCTGTGCCTAAAATATTTTTTCCTAAAAATCCTTTGTTTTTTGCTTCCGCGATGGCTTTTTCAAGTATGCGGATCTGCGGCATCATTTCACCACGAACATAGATGTATGATGTTTTAGCTCCTAAAGCGTAGCTGGCAACAATCATCCCCTCAATTAATAAGTGGGGGATATAAGTCATCAAATAACGATCCTTAAAAGTTCCGGGTTCTGATTCATCGGCATTACAAACCAGGTAACGGGCGACGCCTTCCGGCTTAGCCAAAAAGCTCCACTTCATTCCGGTAGGGAAACCCGCGCCACCACGGCCACGCAAGCCTGATTTCTTTACCTCTTCCACCACATCGTCAGACGACATGGTTTTTAATGCCTTTTCAACAGCAGCATAACCTCCCTTTGAGCGATAAACATCAAAAGTGTTAATGCCGGGTACGTTTATATGTTCTAAAAGTAATTTACGTGCCATTGCTATTTAATATAATTTCTTTGTGTGCTTGTAATGACTAATGTGCCTTACAATACAGCTTGCACATGCTATTGCTATTAACGGTATTAAAATCGCACCGTGTTTTTTTAACTCATCAGTGGCAAATATCAACGCTACAACTAAAACCAAAACAACATCTGTTATAATTAAAGTCGAGCTATTCATATCAGTTACTGGCTTTTGCTTTCAAATCGCTGATCAATTGATCAACAGATTCGTTGGTTAATTTCTCGTAAAAAGTATACTCAGGGCCTATTTGCAGTACCGGGCCATAACCACAGGCTGCTAAACATTCCACTCCGCGCCAGCTGAATAACCCATCGGGCGTTACATCACCTTCCTTAACACCCAACTTTTGCTCAATGTGATCCATTATTTTTTCGGCGCCTACTAAGCAGCATGGGCCTGTACGGCAAACTTCCAGCATATATTTGCCTTGCGGGCGCATAAAGTACATGCTGTAAAAAGTAGCCACTTCGTAAACCTCTATATCCTGTATTTTCAGGTAGTCGGCAACTTTATCCATTGCCGGTGCGCTTACCCAGCCAAATTCGGCTTGTACCAGGTGCAGGATCGGCAATAATGCTGATTTCTGTTTTCCTTCAGGATAACGGCTAACTATATCATCAAACTTGGCTACAAGCTCCGGCGAAAACTCTACCGGGATCGCTTCTGAATTGTCAACTCTAAGCATCTAATTCTCCGGCTATAACGTTTAAACTACTCATGTTAATAATCGCGTCAGACAGTAACATACCACGGCTCATTGGTGCATACATCTGGTAATTGATAAAACTTGGCCTGCGGAAGTGCAAGCGGTATGGTGATCTGCCACCATCATTAACCAAATAAAAACCTAATTCGCCATTCGCTCCTTCAACCGAGTGATATACTTCGGATGTTGGGGTATCTATTTCGCCCATCACTATTTTAAAGTGATAAATAAGGGCTTCCATGTTATTGTAAACTTCTTCTTTTGGAGGCAGGTAAAACTCAGGCACATCCGCATGGAATATATCTGTTGGTTCTTTTTCCAGTTTCATTAAAGCCTGCTCAATAAGGCGCATACTCTGCCACATCTCTTCGTTACGAACCAGGAAACGTGCATAAACGTCGCCATTCTCGCCTACAGGTACTTCAAAATCAAAATCTTCGTATGAAGAATAAGGGTTCATCGCCCTAACATCATAATCAACACCTGCAGCACGTAAAAGCGGACCGCTCCAGCTGTATGCCAACGCGTCTTCAGCGGTTACTGCTGCAACGCCTTTGGTACGATCAACAAATATGCGGTTACGGTTAAATAATGCCTGGAATTCTCTTAACACTGGTGGAAAATCCTTTAAGAATTTACGCAGTTTGTTAAAAGCTATAGCGTTGAAGTTACGTTCGAAACCACCTATACGGCCAATGTTGGTAGTAAGGCGCGAGCCGCAAACTTCTTCGTAAATTTCATAAATAGCCTCACGGTATTCCATCATGTAAAGGAAACCTGTGAAAGCGCCGGTATCAACACCCAATACACCGTTACATACGATATGATCTGATATACGGGCCAGTTCCATTACTATTACACGCAGGTAATCAACACGTTTAGGTGTTTCAATACCTAACAGTTTTTCAACCGTCATGTGCCAGCCCATGTTATTGATGGGTGATGAGCAATAGTTTAAACGATCGGTTAATGGGGTGATCTGGTAAAAAGGGCGGTGTTCAGCAATTTTTTCAAAAGCACGGTGTATATAACCAATGGTTGATACGCCGCTTATGATCCGTTCACCATCCAACTGCAGCACGTTTTGAAAAACACCATGCGTAGCCGGGTGCGTTGGCCCTAAGTTAAGGGTTGAGGGCGCGGTTTGCGGATCGTTATCTGTATATACCGGGTGGTTCTGCATCTTCTATCTTCCGAAAAAATAATCTTTTTTATCAACACGGTTAGGGTCTTCCAGCGGATATTCTCTGCGCATCGGGAAAACCGTCATGTCATCAACATTTAATATCCTGCGTAAATCCGGGTGACCATCGAATATCACTCCGAAAAAGTCATAAGTTTCGCGCTCCATCCAGTTAGCACCGTGCCATACTGTTGTTGCAGTAGGGATGTGATAATCTTCGGCAGGCAAGAAAACTTTTATGCGGATACGCACATTATTTACCAGGCTATGCACATGATAAATTATACCGATAGGGTTTGCCGTTTCGGGATAATGCACAGCTGTAATATCTGTTAAGAAAATGAACTGCAATACAGTATCATTTTTTAGAAATTCTAATAGCTCAATTATTTGCTCGCGGCCGGTTTCAATGGTTAATAAACCATAAGGTTCGCCAACAACGGTTATTTGCTGGTCAAACTTTTCGTTGATCTTTTTTAAAAGTTCTTCGTTAGTGATCTTACCCATTACTGAATTCCGTATGAAGCTAATAATTTCTGATACTCCGGCGTGTTACGGCGGCGCAGCGATTCTGTTTGTACTAATTTCTGGATACCTATAAAGCCATCAATAATAGCTTCAGGGCGGGGCGGGCAACCGGGTACATAAACGTCAACCGGGATAATCTCATCAATACCCTGCAATACAGAATAGGTATCAAATATACCACCGCTTGATGCGCAGGCACCAACAGCCATAACCCAGCGAGGCTCGGCCATTTGCAGGTAAACCTGACGAAGCACAGGACCCATTTTTTTGGATATGGTACCCATAACCATTAACAAGTCGGCCTGACGAGGAGAAAAACTCAAACGCTCGGCACCAAACCTCGACAAATCATAATGAGAAGCCATAGTGGCCATAAACTCTATACCACAGCAAGAAGTGGCAAATGGCAGTGGCCATAACGAGTTTGAACGTGCTAAACCTATTGCTTTATCAAGCGAAGTAGCAAAAAACCCAGCACCTTCTACACCAGGAGGAGCTTCAACTAACTGAATATCACTCATGAACTATATAATACAAAAACCTATCCAAATGCGGAAAGGATAAGCAAATTTACAATTATTTATACTGTATTTGATACACTATGTTATTGATAGAATATATTTAGAATGAATCTAAACTAATCCCAATCTAACGCACCTTTTTTGATAATGTAGATAAAGCCCAATAACAGCGTAGCCATAAAAATGAACATTTCTATCATCCCACTGCCACCCAACGACTTAAAGTTTACAGCCCATGGATACATGAAAATAACCTCCACATCAAACAAAACAAATAGTATAGCTACCAGGAAATATTTGATTGATATTGGGGTACGGGCATTACCAACAACTTCTATACCCGATTCAAACGGGGTTAATTTATCTTTTGTAGCGCGTTTTGGGCCTATTTTGTGCGTTACAAACATAGTACCAACCACAAACCCAACTGCTACGATCATTTGAAAAATGATCGGCAAAAAATTTACCGGCAAACTTTGTGCTTCCATGCTGCAAATATACTAATGGATCAATAATAAAAAAGGGCCTCATTTAAATGAGGCCCTTTTTATTAGAATTTTTATTTTTTACCTTTTCGCTTCATGTAATCCAAAGCTTCGGTATCGTTAGGCGAATTAGCTAATGCATTAGTATATGCTTCTGAAGCTTTAGCTTCATCTTTAGCAGCCAGTTCATAATAACGGCCTAAGTAATCATAAGCTTCTGCAAGGAATGGTTTATCACCATCTTTAATGCCTTTAGCTGTTGTTAAGGCAATATATTGCTCGTAAAACGGCTTAGCTAAACCTTTAGATGTTGTTCTATCTGGTTCTTTAAAATCCTGCTCTCTAGCCTGGTATAAAGCTACAATAGCTACCGGTGCTGTTGCTTTGTGCTGTATATAACTAAACGCGCTATCAGATTTTGTTAATAAAGCCGTATCTGCTACCGGTTTTGGTACAGCTTTGCTGTAATACTCGGTGGTGTATTCTTTATAAAAACTTAACGCTTCTGATAAATAATCATTAAGCGTTGCTTTATGTGATTTATCAATGTACTCTTTATAAGCGTTAGCAGCTTCTAAATACCTTTTGTTGGTATAATTAGATTTAGCTATCTCCTGGAAAACATCTGCCTGAGTAGAGTCAAGATCATATGCTTTTTTTAGATTTTGTACACCTAGTGAATCTTTACCGGTAGCTATTTGCAAACGGCCTAAGTATAAATAATCAGCAGCTATAATACGTTTTGGGTCAGCTTTGGTCATCCATGTATTTAAAGCTGTTAATCCTGCGGCATAATCTTTATTTTCATAAGCAGCATAGCCTAAATAGCGGTAAATACGAAGGTTTGTACCTGCTGATTTCGACATATCAGTTGCTAATTGTTGTAATATTTTATAGTCAGCAGGGTCATGTGCTGATATTAAGAAATCGGCATAACGCATTTGAGATTCAACAGACATATCTGTTAAACTTAAAAATTTCTGGTAATGCTCAACTGCTTCTTGCTTTTTAGATGCCATTTTCGCATCACTGTTAGCCCAACGCAAGTCTGTTTCAGCCCACTCGCGGTAAGCTGGCCCAAAGTTAGGGTCGATAGCTAATGCTGCCTGAAATTTAGCTTCAGCATCAGTATAGTTATTTGCAAATTTAGATATTACACCTTCGGCAACATCAGCAGATGCTAGTTTTGGATCGATCTCCAAGGCTGCATCAAAATCGTTAGACGCTTCTGTATTTTGCAGTTGCGATAAATACGCACTGCCTCTGGCCAATAATAAACCAGTGTTTTTAGGATTGATTGCCAAGCCCTTAGTCAATACATCTATAGCAGCATTAGCATCAGCTGGCGCTATAGCTGCATTTACTGAAGGCACTAATAAATATGCTTTGCCTACATATACATAGGGTTCAACATCTTTTTTAGTTGCTAAAGCAATAGCCTGGTTAAAATTTGTGGTGGCTGTAGCTTTATCTTTATCAAGAAATGCTACGGCACCCAAACCTGCATAGTTTAAAGCAGATTTAGGATTAACAGCCAAACCTTTATTAAAGATTAATTTTGCTGAATCGGCTTCGTCCTGTTGCAGGTAAACCCAGCCCAGGTAAAAATAGCCATCATCTTTAGTTGGCTGTGTAACCGTTAGATTTTTAAGTATTGATTTGGCTTTTGAATATTGCTCGGCATTAATCGCTTTCTTAGCATCATCAAGGCTTTGTGCGTTAGCTACAGAACCTATGCATACCAATCCTAATGCTGCCACAGCTACTTTACTGGTAATTTTCATTTGAAATTATTTATATTAGAATTATATTAGTTTACTTCTTTTTTATCTCGATCTCTCTTCCCGGCATTACACTTGGTAATAAACCCGAGCTCAAAACTATTCGCTGGCCACGGTCGCTATTTAAAAACATTTCGAACCCGCTACCTAAACCCTGTCTACCTGTACAATTTATAATATACAAGTCCCTTTTTAACGGATATTGCCCTAATGACAATGTTTCCTGCGAAGGCCTGTAATATTGTGTTCCGTACTTTTTATTGTCCTCGTCTTTAACGCTTACAATTTTAATATTATTCACCGCATCTGCGTAATCCTTATCGGGATCATCCAGCCAATTAAAGCCAGTAAAACCGATAGCGTCCGGATGTGTACTAACGTATTTTATTACCTCTTTATTTGATTTGAGTGCAAAAACATTCTTTAGTTTAAAGTCGGTAACGCCAGCTAATGTTTTCAAATATCGAACCAAACTTGAGTTTGGGTTGTCAAAAACAATATTCATAGCTGATTTTGCCTGGCCGTTAAGCATTTTTTTAATATCGGCAACAGTTATTGTAGTATCATTTGACGTTTTGTTTACAATTAAGGCTACCGCATCAATAGCAAAACGACTAACTGAAGGCACCAGCCTCCTGGTTTTTAAAACTTTTAATTCATCACTATCAAGTTGCCTGGATATGATAGCAACCCGAACACTGTCCTGCAATAAAAGGTTCACAACATCATTTTCGGGTTTGTAAATAATTTGTGGTTGGGCTTTTGGATCAAGTGCCTTAAAAATATAGTTTTCCTCTTCTACAATCGGTTCAAACGATTCATCGGCAGCAAATTTAGCGGTGCCCTCAGAGATGGTATCGCTATAAGCTGCAGTTTTTTGTTTACAAGCCTGAAATGCCAATATAAAAACAAAGCCAAGGCCAGCTATTTTTAATTTATTCATCATCGGATTGCGTTTTAAAAATACGAAATGATCTATAAACACCATAGGCCACAAGTAATCCTCCAACAGTCATGCGTTGCGTATTACCCATATTAAGGTTAAGTTTATCTGTAAACATAATCATTACCCCAAGTATGGTAACACACACTAATGTGGCTACACCTAAAATGAGCAAAAACCGCCTTGTGAGCGATTTTTGCTTATCATGTAAATTTGATGACATTGTTCTATTGATCCGCGTCTGCTAATGAGAAAGCAAACGAAATAGTGTACTGCACCCTAACTGGCTGACCGTTTTGTTTACCCGGTCTCCAGGCTGGTGATGACTTTACAACTGATGCTGCTGCATCGCCCATAGTAGGTGATGGTGCACGTAACACTTTAACATCTGTTAAACTACCGTCTCTTTCAACAACGAAGGTGATGATAACTTTACCTGATGTACCGTTTTCCCTATCAACAGCGGGAAACTTTACATTTTTACCCAGGTAGGCGTTAAAACCTGCGTTACCACCGTTTTTAAACTCAGGCTCCTGCTCAACCGCGGCAAACACCTGGTTAGGGTCTGCTTCAGTAACTTTAGCGTCTGAATTTCCAACCGGTCCGTCGATGTTAACATCGGCGTTCGGATCACCTTTCTGATTGTTCTGACCTGGGTCAGCAGTTTTCAGTTCGGCAACTGTTGGAGGTGGTTCTTTAGCCTCATTATCCGGTTTTACAACAGGAGGAGGGAACTTAACCTGGTCAACCTTCGGTTTTGGTGGTTCCGGAGGAGGGGGAGGTGGTTTTTTGGCCGCATCAACGGGTGGCGGCGGTAATAATTTCACGTCGGTAAGTTTAACTATCGGCGGTGCTTTAGGAATGAATCCCTCAATGGCGTTTACAATTGTATTTATAGATAAAATAAATACAAATACTGCTGAGCCAATGATTAGGGCAAGGTTTGTACTCCTTGAATTCTGTTGTCTTAATTCGTAAGCGCCATATTCTTTATTGCGCCCCTTAAAGATAACATCAGTCCATTCCTTTTTAAAAATATCTAATTTAGATCCTAACATCTTTCAGGCTTTTAAAAATAATTTATTAATCCTATTTATATAATCCGTCTCTTTTAAGGAGCCCTAATTCAACAGGTGTAATATCAACGATTGCGCGTTGTTCAATACCGGTTATATTTAGTTCATCCATTACAGTAACTACATTTTTATAGGTGCTTTGCGCGCTTGGTTTAACAACAACAATCATTGGTTGATTAGCGCCATGACTTTGCTTTATCAGGTTGTTTTGATCAACCAATACTTTGCGCAATTCATCTTTGCCATATCCAATAACCGCAGGTTGGGTTTTACCAGGAATTCCTACGAACCATTCCAATTTATTATTGTCGCCCAATAAAAGGGTCATTGTTCTTGATTCCGGAACAGGCATTTGCTGTTTGTTCTGATCATCCTTATCAGGCATGATTAACTCCATAGCTTTCGGCTTGTTTAGGGTAGTAGTAAGGATGAAGAAGGTGATCAAAAGGAAAGCCAAATCCACCATGGCTGTTAAATCCACGCGTGTTGCTTTCTTTTTGGTTCTTACCTTGCCACCTTTATGCTTACCCCCGCCGGAGGTATCTAATTCTGCCATTTTTTATTTCGATTTTAAGGCTGTTATCAAATTAAATCTGTCGACTTTTTGTTTCTGTAAAGTAGAAATTACTTTAGCTACAGTAGGGTATTCTTCCTGGCTGTTGCCTTTAATTCCTATTTTCAGGTCTTTATCATGCAAGTACTTGTCGGCCAAACGAGCAGAGTGAACCCAATCATATAACTCATTGGTATTAGTTGTATCAACTGGTATACCAGGTTGTGTTATTGTTCCTCTTTGTTTGGGATCCAAAGCCAGAAATGTTTTAAGCTGGCTAATTGGCACACCAAATGATTCTACACCCGCAAAGGTGTTCTTTTCGTCGGGCGTGAAAGTTATTTTGTACTTATCTCCCATTATTTCTAATGTTTTTTTACGTACATCATCACCTTCAACATTAAAAAACACTTTTCCCTGGCCTATGCTGATAGTTGAAAAATCAACTTCGGGTATTGGGCCTATTACGGTGGCAGCAGGTATTTGTATCTGTGCCGGGTCCTGTGTTTTAGGTTTTGCAGATAATATAAAAAAGGTAAGCAAAAGAAAAGCTACGTCGCACATTGCCGTCATGTCAATTGCCGTACTCTTCCTCGCGACTTTTACTCTGGGCATAATCTATTTTATTAAAATGAGTAAATATATAATTCACTTATACCCCGGCGGTAGTTTTACAGCCGGGATATAAAATAAACTGTACCTTATTTATTTTTTGTGAGATGCAGCAAATGTTTGCACAATGCTGAATCCTGTTTCGTCAATTGCGTAAGTAAGATTATCAATTTTTGATGTAAATACGTTGTACATTACAATTGATAATGCTGAAGTACTGATACCTAAAGCGGTGTTAACCAATGCTTCAGAGATAGCCGCTGATAATGCACCTGTGTTAGTACCACCACCGTTGTTTGCTAACTCGGCGAAGGCCTTGATCATACCCACAACCGTACCTAACAAACCTGTTAATGTACCGATAGATACCAAAGTAGCTATGATTGTTAAGTTTTGCTCTAACATTGGCATTTCTAAAGCTGTTGCTTCTTCAATGTCTTTTTGGATAGCTAAAGCTTTTTGACCGATATCCATTGTGTCATCAGTTTCCATTTCGCGGTATTTTTTCAAACCGGCTTTAATTACATTGGCAACAGAACCTTTTTGTTTGTCGCACTCTGCAGTAGCTGCATCAATGTTACCTGAAGAAAGAAAAGTTTGTATTTTTCTAACAAAAGTTTCGATGCTGCTGGTACCTGTTGCTTTACCGATAACAATAAAACGCTCGATAGAAAACACGATAACCATTAATACGTATCCCATTACTAAAGGTACTAATACACCACCTTTGTGAACGATACCGAATACGTCGGCTGGATCACTGGTTGGGTCGCCACCTTTGAAGTGACTTGCATCACCAAGGAAAAAAATGTATACACATACAGATACGATTAAACAAATTGGAATTGCCAACGTGGCAAAAATGCTCGATGAGCTTGAGCTTTCTTTTTTTACTGGAGCGGTTGGTTTTGACGGTACATTTGCCATTACTTTAAAATTTTAGTTTTTAGTCAGTGTTTATATAAATATGTTAATTAAATGCTTGTTTTTTAGCGGGTAACAAAATTAGAATTTTAATGAGATAAAAAAATTATTTTATGCTTCACCCGCTTTTTTAACTGTTAAGTACTCATCAAAAACAATAATTGGTGAGTTAGTAACGCCTAAACCCAATTAAATTGTATGTTGAACCATTATTTTTTACAATACAACCTATTTTTTTCAATATTAACAAAAAATAATTTATAAAAAGTATGTAACTATTATGCTATCATTTGGTCTAAGCGTATGTAAACCTACAAATAACGCTAATAACATACATATTTACAGAATATTAACTTTCCCGGGTAGCGGCAGTTTTATTTTCTCCCCTTATGTTTAATATTATTTAAATATCATTTTCAGGCTTATATAACGACAATAAAGGGGTTGAATTGTGTCGATTTCATTAAATTTTCATCTTTTTTATTTATTAAAAATAGCCTTATCCGCCCGCTTGCTTCACTTTGAAGCCATCAGTTTGTAATAAAGTCACAATTTTATCTCTAAAATCCCCCTGTATTAATATCTCCCCATCCTTTACCGAACCACCAACACCACATTTTGATTTTAGTTTTTTTCCTATTTCTTGCAGCGCGCTATCAGGGCCAATAAAACCGGTTATCCGGCTAACCAATTTACCGCCACCTTTACGATCCAAAAAAACTTTAAGGTTTTGTTGCTGAGGTGGTAACGCTTCGTTTGACCCGTTATGCTCTTGCTGATATTGAAAATCGGGATCGGTAGAGTACATTATCCCGGTATAATTATTTTTTTTCGACATGATTTCCTGATTTTGATTAAGTCTGAAGCCCTAAGTCGGGGGATGCAAGATAAAGAAAAAAGTTTTTTACTTATTGCTTGTGCCGATAGGTATCGCCTGCAATAATTTTTAATGAAGACGGTACTACAATTATTTCAATGTCGGTACCGGCAATACGAGGCTCACCATCCAGGTGCATAGGGCCAGGTTTGTCGCGCCGTACTTTAATATTTTTGCCACGCATAATTGATACGTATTTTGAACCTTCGGATGTTTTGGTGAACATACGGATGCCCATCTCTATAAACCGCCATAACGGGAACGGCCTGATCACACAAACATCTATCAATCCATCCTGAACGGATGCATGGGGCGATACATGCGCATTGTTACCATATTGGGAGGAATTTGCAAAACTGAGCATGAAGGCTTCGTGCTGGCTTTTAGTTCCATCTATATCTATATAATAGGTATCAGCTTTATAATTGGCAATCTCGTGAAAAGCAGATTTAACATAAGTACTAAAACCCCGCTTCTCTTTATGCGAAAAAACTTCGGCAATATGAGCATCGAAACCCATGCCTGCCATATTAAAAAACAACTCACCATTGGCTGTTGCCGAGTCGATAGATTCCACATGCCAGTTATTCAGGTTTTTTATAGCAGCTTCCGTATCCATCGGGATGCCTAAGAACCTGGATAGCCCATTGCCCGAGCCATAAGGTAAAACCCCCATAACGGCATTGCTACCGGTTATAGCCGACGCGATCTCATTCACTGTACCATCGCCACCAACTGCCACCACCAGCTCAAATTTGCCAATAGCTTCTTTTGCAATGGTATGCGCGTGCCTAACGCCATCGCTAAAAACAATGGTGTATTCAAAAACAGCCTTATCCAGGTTTTTTTCTATTAAAGCCGGTACATCATCTTTCTTCTTCCCTCCTGCTACCGGGTTTATAATAAATAAAGCTTTCCTTTTCAACCAGATATATTTTAGTGCCGGCAAAAGTAAATGTATTTTCGGCTTTGTAAAAATTGTTTTATTTTTGCCACCCAACGGTGGACTGATTTAATGTCCTGAATATATCAGGACCGGATTGCAACCACGTAAAAAAGTGCTAAAACCATGCTTCTTTTTACTGCTATCCAGTTAAACCCCTCTGCTTTTTATTTACGTTTATCCTATTTCTTAAAGTTTATTTAAAAAAATATGCCATACTTATTCACTTCAGAATCCGTGTCGGAAGGACATCCGGATAAAGTTGCCGATCAAATTTCGGATGCGCTGATAGATCAATTTTTAGCTTTCGATCCAGATTCAAAAGTTGCCTGCGAAACTTTAGTTACTACCGGCCAGGTTTTTTTGGCGGGTGAAGTAAAATCAAAAGCTTATTTAGATGTACAAAAAATTGCCCGCGAGGTGATCAACAAAATTGGTTATACCAAAGGCGAATATATGTTTGATGGCAGCTCGTGCGGTGTGCTATCAGCAATTCATGAGCAATCACCTGATATTAACCAGGGTGTTGACCGCCAGGCGAAAGAAGAGCAAGGCGCAGGCGACCAGGGTATGATGTTTGGCTATGCCACCAGCGAAACTGATAACTATATGCCTTTGGCTTTAGATATTGCACATGCTTTATTAATTGAATTAGCTGCTATCCGCCGTGATAACAGCGAAATCAAGTACTTACGCCCGGATGCCAAATCGCAGGTTACGTTGGAATATGATGATAACAATAAACCGACCCGTATCGACGCGATTGTTATATCAACCCAACATGATGATTTTGATGAAGAAAAAGTAATGCTGGCTAAAATCAGCAGCGATATCATCAGCATATTAATACCTCGTGTAAAAGCTAAATACCCTAAATACGCTCACTTTTTTAGTGACGATATTAAATACCACATTAACCCTACCGGCAAGTTTGTTATCGGCGGGCCGCATGGCGATACCGGTTTAACAGGCCGTAAAATTATTGTTGATACCTATGGCGGTAAAGGCGCACATGGTGGTGGTGCATTCTCAGGCAAAGATCCTTCGAAAGTTGACCGCTCTGCTGCATATGCGACACGTCACATAGCTAAAAATTTAGTTGCTGCAGGTGTTTGTGATGAGGTATTGGTACAGGTATCATACGCGATAGGCGTTGCACAACCAATGGGTATTTATGTAAATACGTATGGTACAAGCAAAGTTAATTTGCACGATGGCGAGATTGCTAAAGAGGTGGAGGCGATATTTAACATGACCCCATATGCTATTGAAACCCGCTTTAAACTGCGTAACCCTATTTATAGCGAAACAGCGGCTTACGGTCACTTTGGTAAACCAAGCCAGGTGGTAACCAAAAGCTTTACAGCCCATGATGGAACTGTTATTACCAAAGAAGTGGAACTGTTTACCTGGGAAAAATTAGATTACGTAGATCAAGTAAAAGCTGCTTTCTTCCGCAAGCCAAACTTAAACGCACTAACATAAAAATCAGAAATCTTAAAAAATAGCGATGGATGTAAATTCATCGCTATTTTTTGTGGTAGATATTAAGCCAGCTCTTTGCGCATGATGTAATCGTTCATCCAGTAAGGGCCGATGGCGATATCATCCTCGTACATTACTTTAAAGCCCATTTTTTCGTAAAAGCTTTGGGCTTTGTTATGGCGATTTACATTTAACTCTAACAAGTGCTTACCTGCTTCCAATACTTTGTTACTTACCTCGTTTATCAATAATTTGCCATAGCCTTTGCCCTGAGTGGCTGGCAGGCAATATAGTTTGTGCAGTTTGTATATTTCCGGATCCTCCTCGCGTGGCGAATAAGCCGCAAAGGCCACGATCTGCTCTTCTTCAATAATCAGCATGAAAGTTTGCTCGTTATTTTCAATTTGCTGCGTTATTTTTTCGGTTGAATAGATCTCGGTCAGCATATAATCCAGTTGTTCTTTTGACAAGATAGATAAATAGGTAGCATACCATATTTCCTGTGCCAATTGGCGGATTGTTTCAACGTCGGCAACGGTTGCGGTTCTGATAGAATACATGATACAAATATATCAGAAGTCTTATTTATTTAGACTTACGAAGTTTTGAAAACTTCGTAAGTCTGGTAGCTCATTTAATTTTTACATTCCCCTTCAGGAGGTTAGGGGGCTTAATATTTATACCTATCTCCCCAAAGTTTCTTTAATTTCTCTTTGGCCTCATTCTCGCGGGCATTGTTACCTGGCTCATATATCTTGGTGCCTTTTATGGCATCCGGCAGAAAATCCAAATCAGTAAAATTACCTTCAAAGCTATGGGCATATTTGTAGCCTTTGCCATAGCCAATGTTCTTCATCAGTTTAGTTGGGGCGTTGCGCAGATGCAATGGCACGGGCAGATCACCGGTTTGTTTAACCAAAGCGATAGCTGCGCCAATAGCGGTAGTAGCCGAATTACTTTTTGGCGATGTTGCCAGATAAATAACTGTTTGCGACAGGATCAACTGCGATTCCGGCATGCCGATCTTGTTTACAGATTCAAAACAGGCCTGAGCAAGAAGTAAAGCATTGGGATTAGCATTACCAATATCCTCCGAAGCCAGTATCAGCATTCGCCGGGCAATAAATAGCGGGTCTTCGCCCCCAACTATCATCCGCGCCAACCAGTAGACCGCGCCATTAGGGTCGCTGCCACGCATGGATTTGATGAATGCCGATATAATATCATAATGCTGCTCGCCGCCCTTATCATACAGCGCCATGTTTTGCTGCACATGCTCCAATACATTTTCATTGGTAAGTTCTATCTTTTTGCCTTTGAATGCGTTTACCAATAGCTCAAATATATTCAGCAGCTTGCGGGCATCACCGCCGGATAGGCGCAATAATGCCTCGTCCTCCTTAATATCTATCTTTTTATCGCGTAGCACCACATCTTCCTTCATGGCCTTTTTTAGCAGACTAAGCAGATCATCTTCTTCCAGCGGTTGCAAAATATAAACCTGGCATCGCGATAGCAAAGCCGAGATCACCTCGAACGATGGATTCTCGGTAGTAGCACCAATCAGCGTAACCGTACCACGCTCAACCGCTCCAAGTAACGAGTCCTGTTGTGATTTACTGAAGCGATGTATCTCATCAATAAATAAAATGGGTAGTGTTTCGCCTTCCTCTTTTAGCAGGGCAGCTTTCTCTATTACCTCGCGAACATCCTTAACTCCCGAATTAATGGCACTCAACGCGAAAAACGGCCGGTATAAGGTTTGCGATATAATATAGGCCAGCGTGGTTTTCCCCACTCCCGGCGGCCCCCAGAATATCATCGACGGCAGCGAGCCTGATTCAATAGCCTTGCGCAAAACCGCGCCCTTACCCACAAGGTGTTTCTGCCCCACATAATCATCCAGATTTTTGGGGCGCATACGCTCGGCTAAAGGAGGCAGGTTTGTCATAATGTAAAAGTCAGAAATTTTAGGCTAAATCCTAAAGAAATTAGTAATTTTAAAATAACAATTATATGAGCGAACAGTTTAGCAAATCCAATTTCCATACTATTTGTGACCAGCTGGCATCACAGGATGCCGACCTTTCGGCCATCATCACGGCGTATGGTTACCCGCCAATGTGGTCGAGACCCAATACGTTTGAAACACTGGTACACATTATTCTGGAGCAGCAGGTTTCGCTGGCATCTGCTCTATCAGCGCTGAATAAACTTAAGGAGCGTGTGCAGGAGCTCACCCCATCGCGCCTGCTGCTGCTTACCGATGAAGAAATGCGGGCCTGCTATTGCAGCCGGCAAAAAACCATCTATATCAAATACCTGGCCGAAGCCTTGTTAAGCGGCCAACTTAATCTTACTGAGTTAGAGCATCTTCCTAACGATGCTATCCGCGCTAAGCTCATCACCCTTAAAGGCATAGGTAACTGGACTATTGATGTATACCTCATGTTCGTACTACAACGGGCCGACATATTCCCCTCCGGTGATTTGGCTGCGGTTAATGCTTTGAAACGGGTGAAAGGCTTTCCCACCGGCACCAGTAAAGAAGAAATAATTGAAATTGCCGCTCAATGGCAACCGTACCGGACAGTAGCTAGCATGCTGCTGTGGCACTACTACTTGTCCCAACTGGTATCAAAAAGGAAGCCGTAACTGTACCAGGAAATACATGATACACGTGGTACAATTGCTACACTTTTGAGCCATTTTTATGCCTAAAATAGCCCAAAAACAGCGCTTTTAGGTTACTTTTTGAGCGATTTAAGTTGTAAAAACTGCTTAAAACAGCCATTTTCTGACTAACAAGACATCTATTTTAAGCCTTTTTTGATCAAAAAACAGTAAAAATTAAGATCTTGAACCACATTTAATCATCTTTTTTATTTAACCCCGGCTGGCTAAACATGACCATAATCATTTGTAAGTATGATGTGTATCATTAGTTATACAGAGTTGCCTGTATACATTTACTGCATCTACTTAAATAAAAATATATGAAAGCATTAGTGTATTACGGCCCCGGAAAAAAATCATGGGAAGAACAACCAAAACCAGTAATAAAAGAAACAACAGATGCCCTTGTAAAGATCCTGAAAACAACTATATGTGGAACAGACCTGCATATTATGAAAGGCGACATGCCTGAAGTTGCAAGTGGAAGAATTTTGGGGCATGAAGGTGTAGGAATTATTGAAGAAGTTGGGAGTACGGTAAGTAATTTCAAAAAAGGTGATCACGTGATCATATCCTGCGTTACCTCCTGCGGTAAGTGTGAATATTGCAAAAAAGGAATGTATTCGCATTGCGAAAATGGAGGCTGGATATTGGGCTATATGATTGACGGATGCCAGGCCGAATATGTAAGGATACCTTATGCTGATAACAGCCTTTATCCGATACCCGCAGGGTCTGACGAAGAAGCGCTGGTGATGCTGAGCGATATTTTACCCACTGGTTTTGAATGTGGTGTTTTGAATGGGCAAGTGAAACCGGGTGATACCATAGCCATAGTAGGCGCAGGGCCGGTAGGTATGGCTGCCCTATTAACATCTCAATTTTATACACCTGCAGAAATTATTGTGATTGACCAGGATGATAACCGACTGGAGGTTGCCAAAACCTTCGGAGCTACGCATACCATTAACAGCGCCAAGGAAAACGCTATTGAAAAAGTAATGGCCCTTACCAATAAGAAAGGTGTTGATACCGCCATTGAGGCAGTGGGTATACCTCCAACGTTTGAATTATGCGAAGAAATTATTTCGGCCGGTGGACATATCGCTAATATTGGTGTGCATGGAAAAAGCGTTACCCTTCATCTGGAAAAGCTTTGGGACAGGAATATTTCCATTACTACACGCCTGGTCGATACCGTTACCACGCCTATGCTATTTAAAACAGTTCAATCAAAAAAAATAGAACCTAAAAAACTAATTACCCATCGTTTCAAATTAGATGAAATGATCAAGGCCTATGATACGTTTGAACACGCCGCGAGGGAAAAAGCTTTAAAAGTATTGTTAGAAAATTAACTGCAACTCATCAACCTTCAGCCTGTGGTAGGTATTTTAACCGCACCAGTAATTTCAAATAAAAAGTAACCGCAGCATCTCTAAGATTTACGAAGTTTTTAAAACTTCGTAAATCTGTTTACATTTTTTTATAAAAAAGTAATTTGCTGAGGGACGAAGCATCTGTACAAGCGTAAACTACTTTACAGATTCTTCGCTATGCTCAGAATGACAAGGTTAAAAGTCTTAATTACTTTTTCAGCGTGGCGAAAAACGTCGCCCCCTCACCAGGTACCGACCGTACCGAGATATTCCCATTCAATACGCTCAGCAAATCTTTAACGGTAGACAGACCAATGCCCGAGCCTTTGTTATTATAACGATCTGTTATTTTTAGGGTGAAGTTGTTGCCGAATATCTTTTCGTGGTATTGCTCGGCAATGCCAATACCATTATCCTCAACCTCAAAGCGGTAAAATTCATCATCCTGCCCAAAAACTATCTTCACATAACCCTGCTCCTTGTTATTATACCTTATGGCGTTGCTTAATAAATTAAGCATAATTTGCTCAAACGCTATAATGGAGATATACAGACTGTGATTTTCCTCCGGCAAAATAATTTCAACATTTTCCGGCACCGCCACCATGGTTATTACTTTTCGTAAAAGGCTGTTTAAGTCGACTTGTTGCTTTTTGGTGATTAATAACGATGGCGATTTAGAATACTCCAGCATTTCATCAACCAGTCCCAGCAAGTTTTTGGTAGACGTAACATTCAGGTCGACCAACCGCAGGCAACCTTCGTCCTGTATTTTTTCGAGGCGTATTTTAAGCGCCTGCGAGGTTAGCATAATGGTGCTGAGCGGGTTTTTAATATCATGTGCCGCCATAGAGGCAAATTTCTGAATAAGCACATTGGAGTTAAGCAACTCCTGGTTAGCTTTTTCCAACGTTAAAACTTTCCTGCGCAGTTCAATTTTATCAACCACCTGCTTAGCCAAAGTTTTTAAAGCTTCAATTTGTTGGGTTGATAGCGTATGCGTTTGCTGATCGAGCACACATAAAGTACCCAGGGCATACCCATCCTCATTAATTAAAGGCACACCTGCATAAAAACCCACTTTAGTTGGTCCGGTAACCATGGGATTATTAGCAAAACGCTCATCACGCAATGGATCGGGCACTACCATAATATCCTCGCCGGATGTAATGGCATGGGTACAAAAGGATAATTCACGCAGGTTTTCGGTAACTTCGGTACCATGATGCGATTTAAACCACTGCCGCTTATCATCAATAAAAGTGATGAGGGCAATTGGTATCTGGCAAATAGCTGATGCTAATGAAGTGAGTGCATCAAAATCTTTCTCTTCGCCCGAGTCAAATATATCATATGAATGAAGCGCAGCTAACCTGTCTTCTTCATTTTTTCTTAAAAGCGATTGAGCCATTCAGTTGAATAGTTAAGCAGGAATATTTTCACAATATACCACATTGTTAACTCAAAAGATTGTAGTTTGTTTTTTGAGACCCCGGAAATCAATTTTATAGATGCATTCATTCAGAGAAAGCACGTGGCATTCGTTCACCCCATTGTCATTCTGAGCGCAGCGAAGAATCTGTAAAGTAGTTCACATCACTACAGATGCTTCGTTCCTCAGCATGACAATTTTATTTAGATTACATAGCTACCGCAAGCGTCCCGCTTGTGGGTTTATGCTATTCCCTTTGCACCTATTATATTTGCTTTACACGTTTACCACAAGCTGGACGCTTACGGTAGCATAGGTTTTACAATATTTTTTTAGATTTGGTAAACCTTACTATTAATATAATAATTACCATGAATATAGAGATCGGCCCGCAAAAGATGTTTAATTATAAGATCTATGTTTGCCCCTTGCTTTTGATCTTATTTATTTTCAGTATCTGTCTAATTATCAACGCGCAACCCGAGGACAGGGCCTTAATTCCAATGCTATGCGCGATTACTTTTGCTGTATGTATCTTTAGTGTGATTCTAATGTTGATCTTTGAGGTAATATATGTCCCCAACGGGGTTATCATTGATAATGACTCAAACCAATTAACCTTTAAATACCAGTTTCACACACCCAAGACTCTTGATATAAACACGATAAACGCTTACAAAGATGTCCGCATCAGATCAAAAAACGGAATGATGCGCGGTATAGTTATTTATCTTCCAACGGAAAAACCCGTACTGTTAAGTGATGTTAATTTAAATAATTACGTGCCTGTTAAGCAATTCCTCGATAATTTAAACGTGGCGAATATTGGCGAGGGAAATTTTAACTTCCTGATGTATTTTATTCATCAATATTAAGTTTTATTAAAATTTACGAAGTTTTTAAAACTTCGTAAATCTAAAATCTAAATATTTCCTCCCCTTCAGGGGGCCGGGGGGCTACACATTAAACAACCCGTTCCTCTCCTGCTCCTGGTAGTTCTGTACCGTTTCAATCGCGTTATCCACCACATCACTCAAAGCAGTTATAAAGGTGCCCGGTTTGGCCAGACTCATAGCATGTTTAATGGCATCAATCTCTTTAGGTACTACCTCAAATTGCTTATTGGCATCAACCGACAATATACCTTCTTTTAATAGCGATAATATATTTTCCTCGGTACGCCCGCGTAGGTGCTTTTCTTGCCTCAGGATAATGTAATCAAACATCTCTGCCGATAGCTTACCCAGTTCGCGGATGTCCTCATCGCGCCTGTCGCCGGTACCTGCTATAATGCCAATTTTCAGTGGCGAATCCAGGTGACTTAAAAACTCTTTTATACCTCTGTAACCATCAGGGTTATGGGCAAAATCTATCATGAACCTAAAATCCTTGAACTCAAAAATATTCATCCGGCCCGGTGTCTGCGCTGCCGATGGTATAAAGGTTTCGAGCGAAATTTTAATATCCTCGGTTTTAAAGCCCCATAAAAATGTCGCCAAAGTTGCCGCCATCACGTTCTCAATCATAAACGGCACGGTGCCGCCAAAAGTCAGCGGGATTTGTATGGTGCGTTGTACCCGTATTTTCCAGTCGCCTTTTTTAATGGTGATAAAGCCATTTTCATGCACACAGGCAATACCACCTTTTTTGCAATGCGCCTTGATTACCGGGTTATTCTCATTCATGCTGAAATAAGCAATGTTACAACTGGCCTTTTTGCCAATACGCACGCAATACTCATTATCCGCATTCAAAACACCCCAGCCATCTTTTTTGACAGCGTTGATGATCACACTTTTCACCCGTGTCAAGTCCTCCAAAGTATGAATATCAGCCAAGCCTAAATGGTCTTCCTGAATATTGGTAACCACGCCTATATCGCAAAAGCCAAAGCCCAAGCCCGAGCGTAATATCCCGCCACGAGCCGTTTCCAGCACAGCGAAATCAACCGTCGGATCCTTCAAAATAAACTCGGAGCTAACAGGACCTGTAGTATCGCCCTTCAACATCATGTTATTTTGTACGTAGATACCATCAGATGTAGTAAAGCCTACCCTATGCCCGTTATTTTTAACAATATGCGCAATTAAACGGGTGGTGGTAGTTTTGCCATTAGTACCCGTAACTGCTATAATAGGTATGCGCGACGATTTGCCCGCAGGATACAACATATCAATCACATGCCCCGCCACATTACGTGGTAAACCTTCGCTCGGCGCGATGTGCATCCTAAAACCCGGCGCGGCATTCACTTCCAGCACCACACCACCGGTTTCGGTTAATGGTTCGGTCAGGTTTTCGGCCATAATATCAATGCCGCATATATCCAGCCCGATAATCTTCGAGATCCGTTCGCAGATAAAAATATTTTGCGGGTGCACATGGTCGGTTACATCAACTGATGTTCCGCCGGTGCTCAGGTTAGCTGTAGATTTTACAAACACCTTTTCGCCAGCAGCGGGGACCGTATCCAGCGTATAGCCTTTCTTCTCTAACAGATCCAAAGTGTCACGGTCAACAGTTATCAAGGTCAACACATTCTCATGTCCGTAACCACGGCGCGGGTCTGTATTTTCAATGTCGATGAGTTGTTGCACGGTTGATGTACCATCCCCCTTCACATGCGCCGGATCGCGCAGGGCAGCCGCCACCATTTTATTATCAATCACCAAAACCCTGAAATCATAACCCGTTACATATCGCTCCACAATCACCTTGCGCGATATTCTGGCCGCGAATTCATACGCCTCAACAGCATCTTCCCTGTTTTTTATGTTGATAGATATACCACGACCATGGTTGCCATCCAGCGGTTTAAATACCAACGGAAAGCCCACTCTACGAATAGCTTCATCCACCCCCTCGGTTGATGAAATGGTAATACCCTTAGCAACCGGAATAGCCTGCTCCTGTAAAAGGCGTTTAGTTTCTTCTTTATTGCTGGCGATGTCAACGGCTATGCAGCTTGTCTTCTCGGTCATGGTAGCACGGAAACGCACCTGATTTTTACCATAGCCCAGTTGCACAAGCGATTGATTGTTCAGCCTGATCCACGGAATATCCCTGGCAATCGCTTCTTCCACTATCGATCCTGTACTCGGCCCCAAACGGGTAGCCTCACGAATCTCGCGCATTTGCTGTATATCATGCTCCAGATCATAATGCTCACCGGTGATTAAAGCTTCAGCAATACGTACAGCTGCTTCCGCAGCATAAATGCCTACTTTTTCTTCCAGATAAGTAAAAACCACGTTATAAACCCCCACTGTTTTAGTTTCACGGGTGCGGCCATAACCGGTATCCATGCCTGCAAGGGTTTGTATCTCCAAAGCGATATGCTCAATCACATGTCCCATCCAGGTACCGGCAACAATCCGCTGATAAAAGCCACCCGGTACACCCGGCGAACAGCGGTGCTCCTGCAAGCTTGGTATCAAAGCTTTAAGGCGCTCATAAAAACCATCTATTTTATTAGTAGGCTTATGCTCAAGTTCTTGCAGATCCAACCGCATCTGGATTAACTTTTTACGGCTTCCACTCCAAATGTTCGGCCCACGCAATACCTGTATATTTTCTATTTTCATAAAGTACTTTTCAATGTTAAGGGCTTAAATTTACTAAAACTAAATGCGTAACAAGCTAACAACACCTTTTGTAGTAAAAATTAATATTTTATTAACCCGGTTTTCACTTAACCCGCTTAACAAGCCTTCCTCCTTTTGTCATTCTGAGCGGAGCGAAGAATCTATCAACTTGTTTCAACCTTACAGATTCTTCGCTCCGCTCAGAATGACAAGGTGGTTTAGATTTAGCCAACGGCCAGCGTTTTCACCCTCTTTCCGGCTTGCCGGAGAGAAGGTCGAACAGCGTAGCGCATTCGGGGTGAGTCAACTATGCGCCACGTATTTGCGCTAATGTCGCCCGCATAGTTTACTCACCCGGTCTTGCTCCGCTCGACCACCCTCTCTATCGCTGCGCTACAAAGAGGGGAAATTTGACTTTTATTTTTCACCTCTTTGTGCCACCGGCGCAGAGAGGTCGGCCAGCCAGGTGAGCAAATACCGCAATTGTGCATAAATACACCCACTATTAACAAATAACAATAGCCTTTACGCTGCTTTTTATTTTAATTTGTATTTGCTAACAATAAATGATTGTGTGGATGAACGATTCAGTGATAAAAATTCAACGCTAACATTAATCACTCATTCACACAATCACTCATTCACTAAATAAATACAGCATGACCGACCCGAAAGGAAAACTGATAATAATTGGAGGAGCCGTTGATATGGGCAGTAATATTAGCGCCCAGGAAAATATTTTGCAACCCAACTATATCAAGTTTTTTGAGCAGGGTATTTTAAAACGCATCATCACCGAATCTGCCCATCACGAAGCATCAAAAGTTGAGGTGATCACTACCGCGTCGCAAATCCCCGAGTTGGTAAGTACCGAATACATCAGCGCTTTCAATCACCTTGGTGTTGCTAATATCAACATTCTCGATATCCGTACCCGCGAAGATGCCGCCAACCCTGAATATCTACAACGCATCCGCGAGGCGGATGTAGTCATGTTCAGCGGGGGCGACCAACTGCGCCTGAGCGCGATTTTTGGCGGTACCGAGTTTTTACAGATCCTGAAACAACGTTATCAGGACGATAATTTTGTTATCGCAGGCACATCGGCAGGCGCCGCGGCGGCTTCGGCACACATGATATACCGAGGGTCCAGCAACGAGGCTTTGATCAAAGGCCATGTGCAAATAACTGCCGGTTTGGGCTTTATTGATTCTGTTTTTATAGATACCCACTTTGTACAACGCGGCCGCATTGGTCGTTTATTATATGCTGTTGCCAGCAACCCGGGTATTTTAGGTATTGGTTTGGGCGAGGATGCAGGCCTGCTCATCACCGAAGGCAGCATGATGGAAGCCATAGGCTCCGGATTGATTATTTTGGTAGATGGCCGCAATATGGTGGAGACCAATATTTACGATGTTGAGATAGGCGCACCCGTATCTATCGAGAATTTGAAGGTGCATGTAATGTCTATTTATGATAAATATGATCTTTTACAACACAAATTACTCATTAAAAAGGTTGTTAAGGTTGAGAACGGAGTATTTATTAAGGCTGATAAATAGATTTAAGATAGGAGACTAATAACCACCTTTACATTAAAAAATGCCAGGGAAGCAATCTCAAATCTAATGTCTCAAATCTAAGAGAAATGAAATTAATCATTCACGGGGGATTTTTTAGCGAATCGCGAACCAATCACGAAGTTAAAAAAGCGAAACAGGAAGCATTAAAGGAAATAGTGGAGCAGGGTTACAAGCATCTGGCCAGCCATACCGCGCTGGAAACCGTGGTTTATGTTGTGCGACTTTTAGAAGATTGCGATCTGTTTAATGCCGGTACCGGCTCACAAATACAGAGCGATGGCAAAATAAGGATGAGCGCATCCCTGATGGATGGTAAAACGCTGCGATTTTCGGGAGTGATCAATATTGAAGATGTTAAAAACCCAATCTGCATTGCCCGTAAGCTTTTAGATCAGGAAGATAAGGTTTTAAGTGGCGGAGGCGCGCAAAACTATGCCCGCGAAAACGGCTTTAAATACTACAACCCCGAAATACCCCAACGCCGTTGGGAATATGAAAAAAAGCTAAGCGATTCCATTCGCCTGGGCACCGTTGGTTGTGTGGCCCTTGATATAAATGGCGATTTAGCAGCGGCTACTTCTACAGGTGGCAAAGGCTTCGAAATACCTGGCCGTGTAAGTGATTCGGCTACCGCGGCAGGTAATTACTGCAACAAATTTGCGGGCATATCATGCACCGGCGTTGGCGAAGATATTGTTAGCGGAGCCGTTGCTACTAAAATTGTTACCCGGGTAACCGATGGCATGCTACTATCCCCCGCGACAGAAAAAACATTGAATGAATTAAAACCAATTGACGGTTTTGCAGGAGTTATTGGTATATCCGCCCACGGCGATATTTATCATGCCGATACGCATCCATATATGGTTTGGGCTTCGCATGATGAAAATCAAATCGAGGTTTTTGCCTGATTTTTGTCAGACCAAAATAATATTGATCTTATTCCGAATAAATGCTTAACTTTCCCGTTATTAATTACGTACAATTGCTAATTAATTAATTTATTAAACCCAAGGGAAATAACGCATGAAGTTTCTTCTAGCTGTAGTACTATCATTAAGTGTTAGTTTGTCGGCCTCTGCCCAGTGGTACAACATTAGCTTTAAAAAGCACGTTCGCTATCCGGCTATTGCTTTACCTCAGGATCATTCCATAAAAAAAATACCGGCTGCCTATATTAGCCAGGTAAAAGTAAAGATCCCCAAATTCAATTTCCAACAAAGCGATTATAATATTGAACTGGCCGAATCAGCCATTATGAAAGTAGCGCAACACAACATGCGTTTCAGGATTTACGATATTGCCAGCTATAATTTTAGCGATCTGGCAAAACTATACATCAAACAAAATCGTTTTTCTGAAGCTAAATGGTTCTTACTGCAAAGCAGCACTATATCGCGCCAGCAAAATAATAACCAACTCACTATTGCAAACTTAATGGACCTGGCCATAGTTAAAGCCAACATGGGCGATGCCTTACAGGCACAGCAGGATTTAGCCGAGGCATTGCAATTAGCCAATACAAACGGCTTGCTTGCAACCACTGCCGCTATTCAAAAAGAACTAAAATTTGTACAACAATATAAACCCATTCTTACCAAAGCCGAATGGCGCTATGCATCTGATGCTATGGTAACTACCGATAAAAAAAACAATTAGTTTCACCATTTTTTTGTAACAATAGCGTAAAATGGGGGTCTACTAGGTATAAAATTCAAACAATATTGTAATATTGGCATTTCTTAATTTGCGAGGCAGCTTTTCAACTGTCTCTTTTTATTTACTTTAGCAACTCACATTAGGCACAAGTATTGATGTTTTATTTTAATCCCCGTTTAAAGACTGTAAAAGATATGTTCAAGAAATTATATTTCGTATTAGTACTTAGTGCTGCCGTAGCCTGCCACGCGGCCCCATCAAAACCAATAAGAGTTGATGGCTCAAATGATTTGCAACCCGATGCAAGGCAAAACCTGGTTTGTAAAGAAGTTGCTTCGTTGATTTCAAAATACAACTATAAAAAAGTTGATCTGAATGATTCCTTATCGGCAATTATTTATGATCGTTATCTTAAAAAAATCGACCCTGATCATAACTACCTGTTATCTTCAGATGTTAAGGCATTCGCTAACTTTAAATATCAGTTAGATGATGATTTGAAAGCCGGTAACCTGAATGATGTATTTTACATCTTTAACGTTTTCCAGAAAAGGTACCTTGATCTGATCAAATATTCATTAGCCCATATAGATGATAATTTTGATTACAATAAAAACGAAACTTTCACCTACGATCGTGAGGACCTGCCATATATTGCTACCCAAAAAGACATGGACGAGTTATGGCTAAAGCGTGTTAAATACGATTTGCTTAACCTTAAAATAGCCAGCCCTGATATGGCTAAAAATAAGGAAACGCTTAAAAAACGTTACGAGAATTTGTTATCTCAATCCAACAAATTATCAAACCAGGAAGTATTCCAAACTTTTATGGATGCTTTTACCGAAGCTGTAGATCCGCATACCAATTACTTCAATCCGTTTAACGCAGCCCAGTTCAATATGGAAATGTCACGTTCACTGGAAGGTATTGGCGCCACGCTGACTTTCGAGAACGAGTATGTAACCATTAGCACCCTGGTACCGGGCGGCCCGGCAGATAAAAGCCACCAGTTAAGCCCTAAAGACCGCATTGTAGGTGTAGCGCAAGGCAAAGATGGCGAATACCAGAATGTTGTAGGTTGGAGATTGGATAATGCCATCGCGTTAATACGTGGTCCTAAAGGAACCACCGTTAAATTACAAATATTACCTGCAGGCTCAAGCGCTGGCGGTAAACTAAAAATAGTTGAAATCGTTCGTGATAAAATTGTTATCCAGGATGAACTGGCTAAAAAAGAGATCCGCACTTATAACAGCAACGGCAAAACGGTTAAGATAGGTATTATTGATATTCCTGCATTTTATGTAGATAATAATGGTATGCAAGCCGGTGATCCAAATTACCACAGTACAACCCGCGACGTTAGCCGTATTTTAGACACGCTTAAAAATGAGCATGTTGACGGTATAGTATTAGATCTTCGCGAAGATGGCGGTGGTTCATTAGCCGAAGCTATTTCGCTTACAGGCTTGTTTATTAAAGAAGGCCCTGTTGTACAGGTAAAAGATACAAGAGCCAAAATTGAGATTGACAGCGATGATGATCCGTCAATTGCTTACAGCGGACCGCTTGCTATTTTAGTTGATCGCTTTAGCGCCTCAGCATCCGAGATTTTCTCAGGCGCTTTGCAGGATTACGGTCGCGCGGTTATATTAGGTACCCAAACTTATGGTAAAGGCTCAGTACAAACCGAAATCGATCTTGATAAAGTTATCGACCCTTCATTGGCTGATATGGTTTCAAAATTAACCGGAACTACAAAAGGTCGCCCTACCGGTAGCGAAAGTACATTTGGCCAGCTTAATTTAACCATAGCTAAGTTTTACCGCATTACCGGTAACTCAACCCAACGCCATGGTGTAACCCCTGATATTAGTTTCCCATCCGTTATTCCTTTGGATAAATATGGAGAAGATACCGAGCCATCAGCTATGCCTTTTGATGTGATCCCTAAAAGTGATTATACCAAATTCGGCGACTTGAGCGGTGTAATCCCGCAATTGAAAACATTGCACGATCAGCGTATGGCCACCAGCGATAGCTACAAATATTTATTGCAGGATGTAGCCGACTTTAAAACACATGATGCCGAAAGGTCGATCACGTTAAACGAAGCGCAGCTTAAAAAACAACGCGATGAGGATGATCAAAAAACATTTGACCGCGACAACCTGCAGCGTATTGCCCTTGGCCTAAAACCATTGAAAAAAGGTGAAGTAAAACCTAAAAACGAAGACCTTGATTTTGTTAAGATAGAAGCTGGCCAAATCATGACCGACTACATTAACATCAACAGTAAAGTAACGCAGGTTACCCCGATACAGCAATAAAACGTATATTTTAGAATATAACATAAACAAGAAAATCCCGGTTCAGCCGGGATTTTTTTGTTTAAAGACGTTTTTTACCTCTTTCCGCCGCAGGCGAAGAGAGGTCGACCAGCGCAGCGTAGCCGGGTGAGTCAACTTCGCCATGCATATGTATCGACTCACCCGGTTTTCGCTCAGCCGCTCAACCTGCCCTCTATTCTGCTGCGCAGGAAAGAGGGCAAAATTTCCTTACCTCTTTCCGCCGCAGGCGAAGAGAGGTCGACCAGCGCAGCGTAGTCGGGTGAGTCAACTTTGCCGCCAAACATCTTTGCTCTTGATTCCTAATTCCCCTACCACGTAATATTCCCGCTACACCACATCAAAACATTCCGTACTTTGTTATATCTTCATACACTTTGCAAAAATGAAAGAGATCCTGCACATCCTCAACGGCGATGCCACACTCAACAGTTTTGAACAAACCGGCCTCGATGGTGACATTATGGTTTGGCGCGAGGTTCTTTCAGAAGGCCCTGTAGAAGAAAATATCGCATCAGGCAGCTTCTGGAAAAATCGCTCGGAATGGATTTCCAAAGGTTTTGATGATTCTCCTGATATCTACGAGGAAAAGGTAATTAACCAGCTAAGCACCCTAAGCGAGCCCTATAAGGAAATAAATCTATGGTTTGAGTATGACCTCCATTGCCAGATCAATATGCTTGGAGTAATCATGATGTTAAGAAAAAACACCGATCTTTCTGCACCAGCTGTTTACCTAATTTGCCCCGATAGCTATCCCGGCATAACAAACTTTAAAGGCATGGGCGAGCTTGATGCCGACCAGTTAGAGTATCTATATGACAATATCCGCGTACAACTTGGCGAGCCCGATTTTTATGTAGCCGCAGAGGCCTGGAAATACTACGCCGCCAACAATATCAATGAATTGAATAAATGGTTGCACGAAAATAACTACTGGGCAAGTCTCCATTTCCTAAAGAATGCATTGCAGGCCCATGTTAAAAGATCAACCACCAACCACAATGGTTTAAACTATATTGAACAAACCCTGCTGGATATTTACAACAGCGGTATACATCATAAGCCCAGCATCTATAATGCCTTCTGGCAAACTGAAAACATCTACGGCATGGGCGATATGGAAATTGATATTTATTTAGGCAGATTGCGGGATAAGCAATTGATAGATATTTAATACAGATTTATCATCCTCACTTTGTCATTTCGACCGGAGGGAGAAATCTTCTAGAATTTGCAAAGCGAATATGCTAATCGTAGAAGATTTCTCCCTCCGGTCGAAATGACAAAGAGTAATTATTACTTTTACCATAATGAGCAAAACATACATCATCAGCGGTGCTGGCAGCGGAATTGGCCGGGCGATCGCACAAAAACTGTCAACCATCGGCAATGCCTGTATTCTATTAGGTCGAACCGAAGCCAACCTGCAACAAACATTAAACACACTGCATAAAGGCGACCATCAGATCATCATTGCCGACATCCGTAATAAAGAAAGTTTGCAAACTGCTTTTGAAAAGCTAAATAATACAACCATCAACGGCCTTATCGCCAACTCCGGCATCGGCGGCGAAAACCAATGGGGCGATAACGACCGCTGGGACCAGATCATCGATACTAACTTAACCGGTACTTATAACTTCGTAAACACTTTTCTACCCCTGCTTCGTAAAGCAGAATACACGAAACAGATATTGATTACTTCGTCAGTTTTAGCACGTTTAGGCGTACCAAACTACACCGCCTATTGTGCTTCAAAAGCCGGATTATTGGGTTTAATGCGGTCATGGGCCAGTCAGTTCGCGCCTGAAAATATTTTGGTAAATGCCATTTGCCCGGGTTGGGTAGATACCGACATGGCACAACAAGGCTTACAAGGCATTGCCGATGGCATAGGAATAAGCAAACAGGAATTCTACGATATCGCCATGCAAAGCGTCCCACTCCGCCGCATGAGCCAGCCAGAGGAAATTGCTGACCTTGTGGCTTATTTGCTTAATCAAGGCTCTATCACCGGTCAGGCAATTGACATTAACTGCGGCGCGGTGATGAATAGTTAATTAGAATCAAGAGTAAAGAAACAGGAATCAAGACTTACTCCCCATTGTCATTCTGATAGCGAAGAATCTGTACACTTTGCCTAACCAACCTGTCATTTCGACCGGAGGGAGAAATCTTCTAAAGCTTACAAAGCGAACATGTATGTTGAAGAAGATTTCTCCTCGTACCTCGTCGAAATGACAGCCTGAGAGTGAATCATCACGGCATCACCACCGCAATCGTCGGCGAGCGGTCACTCTCATTCTTCAACCTATCTAATGCTGTAATAATGTATAAATAAGTCTTACCACGCTGCACAGTTTTATCCTGGTAACTCAATCCATTATCATATGCTATGTGCAAAATATGGTCGGGTTTATTAATATCAATCTTTTCCAATCCTTCAAATCTGTAAATTACATAACCATAAACCGGCTCCTTATCAGCGGCGGGCAATGGCGTTTGCCAGCTTAAATTCACCGCATAGTTACCGTTGTTAGCCACCATCCGGGCTACCACATTTTGCGGCACATTGGGCGGTACCGAATCCAGCCAGAGCATCGTTGGCGGCAGAGCCTGGTACTTATAAAAATTATATTTAAGCGAATCGGCAAAACCTCCAAAATTATCAGTCAGCGAGTTCGAGCTAAAAAACACGCTACCCTGCACCCGCGGGTTGTTCCGCAAATCACGCATCTGGTCTGGCAACTCCGATGTATTTTTAAACGCGATCGACGCCTTTGAATGTTCCGCAATACGATAAACCGCTTGGCCTATGTATAAATGCCTGTTAAATGTATTATTACTCCACCAGTTTAGCAACGTATCAAAATTAGCCGCACGGCTGTTACGCGGCCAGTATATCTGTGGTACCACATAATCAACCCAACCTTTTTGCATCCATTTGCGGGCATCGGCATAATTCTCGTAGTATGATGAGCCGCCACTAGTTGCCGATCCTTGCGGGTTTTGGCGCTGATTGGCCCATATCCCAAACGGACTAACGCCAAATTTCATGTGTGGTTTATGCTTGTGGATGCTATCGCCCAAAGCCTGTATCAAGGTATCTACATTGTGGCGGCGCCAGTCTTTAATATCATCATAACCGGCCCCATATTTGGCGAAAGTAGCTGCGTCGTTTATGGTTTGCCCGGGCACTTGGTATGGATAAAAATAATCGTCCATATGTATACCATCCACATCATAATTATCAACTACGTTTAATATAATGTGTATGATGTATTCACGCACCTCGGGTATACCAGGGTTAAACAGCTTTTGGCCGCCGTAGGTAAAAAACCACTCCGGTTTCAAATTGGTGATGTGGTTAGGGCTTAACGCATAATACTTATTATCATTAGTAGCACGGTAAGGGTTAAACCAGGCATGCAATTCCATACCACGTTTGTGTGCTTCGGTAATAGCAAACTCCAAAGGGTCATAAAACGGATCAGGCGCTACACCTTGTTTCCCGTTTAACCATTTCGACCATGGTTCCGTACCTTTTGCGTAAAACGCATCCGCTGCCGGCCTTACCTGGAAAAATACCGCATTTATACCTGTCTCCTGATGATCATCCAAAATATCAATTAATTGCTCTTTCTGTTCGTCGGCAGTCGTATTCTTTTTCGGCCAATCTATATTTTCAACGGTGGCAATCCAAACGCCCCTAAATTCCCGCTTGGGGCTAATGGTATAACGTTTGGTAGTATCCGCCTGCGCATGTGCTTTTTGTATGATGAAAATAGACAGTATAAATGGAAGGATATATTTATGTAGATGCATTAAACGGGAATATTGTAAGGCCGCAAAGATATAAAACTCCACCTGTAGCTGTTTTATTATACCGCATAATAAATAGCTGTTTTTTGGTGTTTTACCTTTTTGTACTTACTTTAGCAACGCATCCAAATATAATTTTTACTTAAAAAGGCGTTATATTACCAAAAATTTACACTTTTAAGCAGTTTTAATCAACTAACAGGGCTAATTATTGTTATGGCTATTGTTATTTATGTTAACCAACCGGATGGATGTAAAAAATTAAATAGCGCCATCTAAATATTTTTAACGTATAAGGCAATTACGTGTTAAAATATTATTTTTAATTAAAAACCGATTACTATGGAAAACCAATCTGGGCAAACACCTAAAAAAAATTCAAATGTAATTTACTTTCTTATTGTTGTGGTAGTGGCTTTGTTGGGTACTGATGTTTACCTGTATCTGCAAAAAAACAAATCAGATGTTATTGTTGTGAGCCAGGGCGATGAAAAACAAAAATTACAAAATGAACTGGATAGCCTTGAATCACAAGTAGAGCAGGTAAATGCGGGCAAAACTAAAATGTCTGCCGCTATGCAGGCCAAAAACGATTCATTGCAAAATAAAATTAAAGTTTTAAGAAGCGAACTTGCAAAAGGCACTTTAACCAAGGAAGAGCTTGCACAGGCACAGGAAAACGTAAAACAATTGCGTTATTTTGTTACCACTTATACAGCACAAATTGATTCATTGCAAAAAACCAATGCATCATTAAAGGTTGAAAGGGATACTTTAAAAACTAACCTTGCTGTTGTAAAAACCAAAGCAGATACCCTTACCAAACAAAACCACGACCTTAGTAATAAGGTGCAAATAGCATCGGCCCTTAAAGTGGCTGTTATTGATGTTGCCGCTTTCAAGGTAAAAAACAGTGGTAAAGAAGTTGAAGTAAGCCGTTCATCACCTGCTAAAAAAATCAAGATCAGCTTTACAGTAGCCAGCAACGCGGTTGCACCAAAAGGCAGCCACGATATACTGATCCGTGTGATTGACCCGACCGGCAACCTAATTACAGGTGGCGATTCAGGCACATTTACTGCTGATGGCACCAACCTGCAATACACCTACAAAACTTCTATCGACTTTAAAGACGATGGCAGCAACTATATTGTTGATTGGGTTAACCCATCACCTTTCCAAAAAGGAACTTACACCGTATTGCTGTATGCTGATGGTTACACCATGGGCAAAACAAGCCTGACGTTGAAATAAAATCAGAGGCTAGAGACTGAAGATTAGAGATTAGGAAAGCCCTTTTGCAATATGCAGAGGGGCTTTTTTTATTAGGCGGATTTTTAAATTGCTATCTCGAACATGCAAACGGAATAGAGGGAATAAAAAGATATTTGCTCTTATTTTTCACCTCTTTGCGCCGCAGGCGGAGAGAGGTCGACCAGCGCAGCGTAGTCGGGTGAGTCAACGGAGCGCGCCAAAGCAACATATGCTTTTAGTTTTTGCAGGGTCTCTCTACTAGAACATTAATATTACTTTTAGTGGTATTTTCTATCCCGTTTAATCTTTAATTTGCAGTCGCATTATTTAGATATACAGTAATTAATAGTCTTTATGAAACGATTTACATATTTAGTAATCCTTATGCTGTGGGCAATAGTTGTACATGGGCAGCAAGCCATACCTACCGCTGTTGCAGTCCCCCCTAACACCACGATAATATTGCACGTGTACGCCAGGGGAGTTCAAATTTATCAGTGTACGCAAGACATAAAGGATACTTCACATTATGTATGGACTTTCCGCAAGCCGCAGGCAACTTTATTCTCTTCTGCCGATTACACACAAGAAGTTGGAAAACATTACCTGAATACAACGAAAAACCCAACTTGGGAACTATCCGATGGCTCATTGATTAGCGGTGTAAAACTGCAGCAAGCATCTTCGCCAGATAGCGTCGCTATCCCGTGGTTACTGCTTCGTGGAATAGCGGGAAGCGGAAAAGGAAGCCTGACAAATGTTGTTTTTATTCAACGTTTATACACACATGGCGGCTTGGCACCAAAAATGGCTGACCCATCACAAAAAGGGCAAATTTTGCAGGTACCTTATACCGCGGAGTATTTGTTTTATAAATAGGTCTCTTTTTAGTTTTCGCAAGGTCTCGAACCGGCACTTCAACAATATCTGTTTGCTTAATTAGCATCCACAAGGAAGCCCTTGTTAAAATTCAACAAGGGCTTCCTTATTCTTTGCCATCTCGACCGGAGGGAGAGATCTTCTACAACAAACAAAGCGGCTATGCAGATCGAAGAAGATTTCTCTCTCGTACCTCGTTCGAAATGACAATTCTATTTAACCGATTGAAATCGTTCCTTCAAAAACTTACCAGTGTACGAGTCATTAACTTTGATCAAATCCTCCGGTAAACCTTCAAATACAACTTTACCGCCTTTATCACCACCTTCTGGGCCAATATCAATTACCCAGTCGGCACACTTGATCACATCCATATTATGCTCAATTACAATAATGGTATTGCCATGATCCAGCAAGGCATCGAATGATTTCAGTAACTTCTTAATATCCTCAAAATGTAAACCCGTAGTAGGCTCATCAAAAATAAACAGCGTTTTATGCGTGTTATTCCCTTTAACCAGGAAAGATGCCAGCTTTATACGCTGCGCCTCGCCGCCTGATAAAGTATTTGACGATTGCCCCAATTGCACATAGCCCAAACCCACATCAACCAGTGGTTTTATTTTGGCGATAATCTTCGGCTCTTTTTTAAAGAACTCCAGGCCTTCATCAATAGTCATTTCTAATACTTCGGATACATTTTTATCCAGGTAGGTAATATCCAGTATATGCTGTTTAAACCGTTTACCGCCACAAGTTTCGCAAGTCAGGAAAATATCAGCCATAAACTGCATTTCTATTTTCACCTCACCCTCACCCTGACAAACATCACAACGGCCACCTTCCACGTTAAATGAAAATGCCGAAGGCTTCAACCCCGCCGCCTTTGATGCCGGTTGCGCGGCATATAAATTCCTGATCTCGTCCCAGGCCTTCACGTAAGTAACCGGGTTTGATCTGGATGAACGCCCAATCGGGTTTTGATCCACCATTTCCACCTGCTCAATCTTGGCGTAATCACCCTCAATGCTATCGTATGAGCCGGTTTGCTCACCGGAGTAATTACCCAGCGTTTTTTGCAGCGCAGGCGCCAATATCCGTTTAACCAAACTGGTTTTACCCGAGCCTGATACTCCCGTAACCACAGTAAGCACCCCTAACGGAAACTTCGCATTAACATGCTGCAGATTATTTTCCCTGCCGCCTTTAATTTCAATAAAGTCATGCCATTTACGGCGATGGGTTGGTATTTCTATTTCTTCCTTACCGCTCAAATACCGACCGGTTAAGCTATTATCATCCTTAATGATCTGATCATAAGTGCCCGAGAAGATCAACTCCCCGCCATGTGTACCCGCGGCTGGCCCAATATCAATAATATGATCGGCCGCTTTCATAATCTCCTCCTCGTGTTCAACCACCAATACCGTATTCCCTACATCACGCAGAGATTTAAGTACCGTAATCAAACGCTGGGTATCGCGCGGATGCAAACCAATACTCGGCTCATCCAAAACATATATCGATCCAACCAAACTGCTACCTAATGACGTTGCCAAATTAATCCTTTGTGATTCACCACCCGATAAAGTATTCGACAACCTATTCAGCGTTAAATAACTCAAACCAACATCATTCAAAAACAATAAACGGTTGGTTATTTCCATCAGCAGGCGTTTACCTACCGTTGTATCTGTTTCATTTAGTTTAAGGTTGCTAAAGAAATCCAGTGCTTTATCCAATGGCATCAACACCACATCGGTAATTGATTTACCATCTATCTTCACATAAGAAGCATCCTGCCTTAAGCGGCTACCCTTACACTCGGGGCAAGTAGTCTTTCCTCTGTATCGCGATAACATCACCCGGTACTGGATCTTATAAGTTTGAGCTTCCATCTCAGCAAAAAACTCATCCAGCCCGCGGAAATATTTATTACCAGTCCATAATAACCTTTGCTCCTTTTCAGTAAGCTGGTTATATTGGCGATGGATAGGAAAATCAAACTGTAACGCATTTTTGATCAGGTTATCGTTCCACTCGCGCATCTTTTCGCCGCGCCATGGGGCAATAGCCGCCTCGTATATACTTTTGCTTTTATCGGGGATAACCAAATCCTCATCAATGCCAATCACCTTGCCATAACCCTCGCAGCGTTTACAAGCCCCGTAAGGATTATTAAAGCTGAAGAAATTAGCGGTCGGCTCTTCAAACTTTATCCCATCCAGCTCAAACCTATCGCAAAAAAAGCGTTCGGTTTCTTTTTCGGCATCAGGTTCCTGGTAACGCACGTAGCAATCGCCTTTACCTTCAAAAAACGCCGTTTGTATCGAATCACCTAAACGGCTTACGGTTTCATCTTCTTCATTTTTGGTAATACGGTCAATCACAATACGCACAGCCTGCATTATGTGTTGTGGGTTGTCCGTTACTGGTTCAACATCGGCTTTTTTACCTTTCGCCTTTGAACTTTTAACTTTCAGCTCGTCTTTTACCTCCTCCTTCAGCCACGCACCATCATCCACAATGCTCATATCCTCCAACAAAGTTTCAATCTTAGATAGTTTTTGCAGATATTCCACCCGCACAAAACCCTTTTGCATCAATACCGCCAGCTCTTCCTTCAAGCTGCGGTTATTGTGCGGATATAGCGGGCATAATATGGTGACCTGTGTATCAGCAGGCAGCGACATGATAAAATTGATCACATCAGTAACCGAATCTTTCTTCACCAAATTGCCCGATATCGGCGAGATAGTTTTACCTATCCGCGAAAAAAGCAATTTCAAATAATCATATATCTCGGTTGATGTACCCACGGTTGAGCGCGGATTTGAAGTAATTACCTTTTGCTCAATAGCGATAGCCGGGGCGATGCCTTTAATGTAATCTACATCCGGCTTGTTCATACGGCCCAAAAACTGGCGCGCGTATGACGACAGGCTTTCTACATACCTGCGCTGCCCTTCGGCGTACAAAGTATCAAAAGCCAATGATGATTTACCCGAACCCGACATGCCCGTAACCACTACCAGCTTATTTTTAGGTATGGCCACATCCAGGTTTTTCAGGTTGTGTACACGTGTGCCCTTAATTATAATATGCTTCTGCGGATCTTTTTCTGCTTCTTTAATCATTCAAATGTTAGTTCATTTTGATGGTTCAAAGCCTTTGGCAAAGTCGGTTCCTACTATGAACCATGACCTATCAACCATCAACCTTTCCAAAACGCAAAAATCCTAAAATTATTAGCCGATTCCAAATGCGCGCCACTAATAAATGGGAATATGATTTTGGATTGATATTCGCCTAACTAATTAAACTTTAACACCTTAATTCAGTCAAATGTTAAAAAGTGTTAAAGTGTTAAATACGATGAAATATTTGGTTTTTTTCGATTTTTTTGCTTTATTTGATGTAACAAAAGGAGACCCTATATAGATTAAACTATACTTTAACAAAAAATATATCTTTTAATTAAGTTTAAAGTAAAGGTTTTCTATGGATTTTCAATTGCAAAGTGATCAGGATTTAATCCATCTATACATCACGGGCGAAGAGGCCGGATTAGTGGAGTTAATACGCCGATACCAATCTAAAATTTACACCTCCATATACTTACTGGTAAAAGACGAGTACCTCGCCGAGGATATTTTTCAGGATACCTTTATCAAAGTCATCAACACCTTAAAGGCCGGGAAATATAACGAAGAAGGTAAATTCCTTCCCTGGGTTACCCGTATAGCGCACAATTTAGTGATTGACCATTTCCGCCGTGAAAAGCGTGCGCCAATGGTTAGCAATGGCGACGACTTCGATATTTTTGAAGTATTAGGCAATTATGATGAAAGCACCGAGGATCGCATGGTTCGCGAGCAAACACATAAGGACCTTAAAGCCCTTATCCAACTTTTACCATCCGAACAAAAAGAAGTCCTCATCATGCGCCATTTCGGCGACCTGAGTTTCAAGGAGATAGCCGACATTACCGATGTTAGCATCAATACCGCCCTGGGCCGTATGCGTTACGCCCTAAATAACCTGCGTAAAATGATGCAGGGTAGAGAGCTTAGCTTGAAGAATTAATTTCATGAAATTTTCATGAAATTTTTTTCATAGTTAATAAAATATTACTTTCAGGCTTGCGTTTAATACTTGTACTTTAAACATTAACAAGCTTATGGGCGAAACCTTTACAAATTCTTTAAACACGGTCATTAAAAACTCGCAGATGAAAGACAGGGAAGTACAAGAAAACCTGGATGCGGATGATTTGATCTTCTATCATTCCATCCGTGCAGATTTGGATCTTCTGAAAAAGAAACCAAAACTGCATACAATCCATTATATACTGGATTACTCCAAAAGCCTGCGTAGCTAGTTGGCCTTACAAAATTTAAAAGCCCGTTGTAAAAAAGTTATATTAACTAATTGCAACGGGCTTCTTTTTTTTAATTATTTTCGACGACATACTACTATTCAATCATGTTAAAACAAGAACGCTACCGCCATTTTGTAGATTATTTTTCAAAAAACCAACCTAATGCCGTTACCGAGCTGCATTATGGCAGTCCGTTCCAGTTATTGATAGCCGTTATTCTATCTGCCCAATGCACCGATAAACGCATTAACCAGGTAACCCCTGCCCTGTTCGAGCGCTTCCCTACGCCTGAAAGCTTAGCAGCATCCACACCCGAAGAAGTTTTTACATATATCCGAAGTGTAAGCTATCCAAATAACAAAGCCAAGCATTTGGTAGGCATGGCAAAAATACTGGTCGATGTTTTTCATAACGAAGTTCCATCCGACATTGATCAGCTGCAAAAAATGCCCGGTGTGGGTCGTAAAACCGCTAACGTAATTGCTTCCGTAGTTTATGACGCACCAGCCATTGCTGTTGATACCCACGTTTTCCGTGTAGCTAACCGCATAGGCCTAACAACCAATGCCCGCACCCCCTTAGCTGTTGAAAAACAATTAGTAGAGTATCTGCCCCAGGAAACTTTAGCCATCGCCCATCACTGGCTTATACTGCATGGCCGCTACATCTGCGTGGCCCGCAGCCCAAAATGTGATGTATGCCCGCTAACCTGGTTCTGCAAATACTACTCCCGCACCCACACCGAAAGCTACCTGCAAAAAGAAGAAGCCGCAAAGGTCAAAAAAGTAAAAGAGCAGAAAAAGAAGAAATCTTTAGATGCGATAAGTAAGGAGTTGAAAAAACGGAGTGTAAAATAGTTTCTGCTTTTCCCTTGTCATTTCGACCGAAGGGAGAAATCTTCTTCAAGAAGCATAACGAACTATGCAGATCGTATAAGATTCCTTCCTCCGGTCGAAATGACAAATTTTATTTATTTCATCATCCCCCTTATCAACTTCCCCAATACCTTAAAACTATTCTCCAGCACCCCATCATAAGGCCTGCCGAAGCTTATCCTTATAAAATTGGTAAAGCGCGCATCGGTACTAAAAATTTGTCCGGGTGCTATGCTGATATTTTGCGCCATGGCAGCCTGGTAAAGCTCAAAGGCGTTAATACTTTTATCCAGTTCAATCCATAAAGCATAGCCACCTTGCGGTTGACTTATTTTTGTATCAGGCGGAAAATATTGGGCAATACCCTGCATATAATGCAGGCACTGGGTATACAAAGCCTTGCGCAGGTTACGCATATGCAAGTCGTATCGCCCGGTTTCAAAAAAATGCGCTATTGCAGCCTGCGTAGGCGTAGCCGAACTAATGGTATGCATCAGCTTTAAACTTAATATCTGTTCCTTAAACTTGCCCGGTATGCACCAACCAACCCGGTACCCCGGTGCAAGTGATTTTGAAACTGAAGAGCATAACATTACCATCCCATCCTTATCATAACTCTTGCAGGTGCGCGGGCGACTTTTCCCAAAATATATCTCGCCATAAATATCATCCTCAATTAATGGGACTTGTTTCTTTGCTAATAGCTTTACCAGTTGTTGCTTACGTTCGTCGGGCATACAGCTGCCTATGGGGTTGCTGAAATTGGTTACAAACAAGCAGGCATTAACGGTCACCTTTTCCATGGCTTGTTCCAAATAGGCAATATCCAACCCTGTCTTTGCATCACCCGGAATCTCCAGCACATTCAAATTCAGGCTCATCATTATGGTAAAAATGCCGAAATAAGTAGGGCTTTCAATAGCCACAGTATCGCCGGGTTTGGTAACTGCCCGCAGGCAAAATACCAAGGCTTCCATACAGCCTTGCGTGGTCACAATATCATCTTCGCTTATTTGCCCACCCCAGTTAAACGCATTTTTGGCAATCTGTTTGCGCATATCGATATTCCCCTGCAAACTTTCATAATTAGTATTGCCATTAGGGCTTTTGCGGATGGCTTCCATCATCGATTTATTCAACTTAGCCATCGGTATTAATTCCAGAGCCGGCGATGAGCGCGACAAACTTAAAACACTATCCCCGCCCATATTGCGGTAAACCATCGCTATCATTTCTACAACACTTACCTGCTCAATCTTTTTTAGCGGTGGCATCATTTCCGGCGATTTAGTATAACGCGAGGTAGAGAACTTTACATAGTAGCCCGACTTCGGCCGGGCTTCTATCATACCCATATTTTCCAGCTCAACATATGCCTTATAAGCTGTGCTGATGCTGATCCCCTGCTCCTGACTCAGCGCACGCACCGATGGCAGCTTATCACCACATTTTAATAGATTTTGTTTGATCTGATTTTCAAACCGACCAACTAGCTGGGTATATAAAAAGTCGTGATCCGTGGTAGCTACAAATTCTTTCATAACATCTGTTATGCTCAAAATTAACAAATCTGCATCTGTTTTTGCAATAACCATAACACTTTCTTTGTATTATAATTTATTCAAGATATGGAACTGCAATTCATCGATTACAAACCCGAGTATCAACCCTGGTTTGAAAAACTAAACAAAGCCTGGCTCGAAGAATATTTTGTGGTAGAGGACTTTGACAAATATGTTTTAGAAAACCCCGAGGAAGCCATTTTAAAACAAGGCGGTAAAATATATTTCGCCGCCGCGGGCGATACTATTGTGGGCACTGTTGGTTTACGTTATGTAGAAGATGGTGTTTATGAACTAACCAAAATGGCAGTCGACAAAAACTATCATGGTGGTGGTGCAGGTCAGTTTTTATGCCAGTCGTGCATTAATAAGGCGCGTGAGATGGGTATGGATAGATTGGTACTATGGTCAAACCGCATACTTGAAAATGCCATACATATTTACCGTAAATTAGGCTTTATCGAAATACCGGTATCACCCGGCACCTATGGCCGTGCCGATATTATGATGGAAATAAATTTTAAACAGGAAGCAGCAACTCAACAATAAACAATATGCAAACTACACCACTAACCGAACAGGAAATACAACAACTAAGAGCCGAAACCAAAGGGACAGCCAACAAAATACACTTCAACAATGCTGGTTGCTCAATGGCGACCGATGTGGTGGTGGGAACTGTGGTAAATTACCTAAACGAAGAAGCCAGTTTCGGCGGTTACGAAACGGAAGCCAAATATAGTGAGGAATTGGATAAAGCCTACGATTCAATTGCCCGGTTGATTAATGCTGAAAAAGATGAAGTTGCTATTGTAGAAAATGCGAGCACCGCATGGGCGCTGGCTTTTAATGGCATTGATTTTAAACCCGGTGATGAAATTATCACCTGCGAAATGGAGTACGTTACCAACCTGATAGGCCTGGTACATGTGCAAAAAACGCAGGGTGTTAAAGTTGTATTAATCCCCAATGACGAGTATGGTAATTTCTCATTACAGGCATTAGAAGAAGCGATATCGCCCCAAACAAAACTGATAGCTGTTACACATATTCCATCTTCTGCAGGCGGTATGATACCCATTGTGGAAATCGGCAAAATAGCCCGCAAGCATAATATTTTATATCTGGTTGATGCCTGCCAAAGCGCCGGGCATGTTCCGCTGGATGTAAAGGAAATTGGTTGTGATATGCTGTCGGTAACCGGCCGTAAATATCTGCGCGCACCACGTGGTACAGGTTTTTTGTTTGTACGAAAACCCATTCAGGATAAACTGAAGCTGATATTTATGGATGGTTTCACCGCCGAATGGGTAAGCGAAACCGATTATAAAATAAGAGATGATGCCCGCCGTTTCGAGATGTATGAAAAAAACAAGGCGCTAATCCTTGGATTAGGTAAAGCTATAGATTATGCCTTAAATATCGGCATGGATAGGATATGGTTACGCATACAGTATCTGGCCAATACGCTTCGTCAACAACTAAACCAAATTGAAGGCATTACTGTTCATGATTTCGGCAGTGAGCAATGCGGCATAGTTACTTTTACCGTAGCCGGGATGGAAAGCGCGGAAGTAAAAGCCAAATTAGCACAGGATAATATTAACGTGTCGGTTGGCCTCGCAAAATCAACCTTATTCTACATGAATAAAAATCACCTCGCTAATGTAGTAAGAGCCTCCGTGCATTATTACAATACCGATGAAGAGATAATAATATTGCGCACTAAATTAAAAGAGATGTTAACCAACTAAGCAGATATTTTCGGGTTAATGATGTTTAAATCGCGCATAAATTTTTTACGATAGTTCAGTGGGCTCAATCTCATTTTAGCTTTAAACATCTTGTAAAAGTGCGATACATCACCAAACCCGCTCTCAAAGGCTATCTCTGAAATGGGCTTATCGCTCTGCACCAATTGTTGTGTAGCATAATTCAGGCGATACTCAATTATGGTTTCCATAAACGTTTTGCGGGTTACTTTTTTAAAGTACTTGCAAAACGCATTTGGAGTCATGTTGGCAACCGATGCTGCTTTATCTAATGATACCGATTGCCTGAAATTCTCAACTAAATACGCAAAAACAGGGTTTATGCGCTCCTGCTGGCTCACCGAATTTGTAGCCATGCTTTGGTTTTGATCCAACAGAATAAAATCATTAGTTACAGCAAGATTTTGTAATATATTAAGCAGTTTTAGCAGCTTGTTAAAATTATTTTCATCATCAACCAACCCTCTTAAAAGGTCACTAATTTCCGCCTGAATATTGCCACCAAATTTTATCCCGCTTACCGACTTTTCAAACAGCTCGCTGATGTCCTTCATTTCAGGTCGGTCAAAAAAATTCTCTCCTAAAAAATCAGCGGTAAATTGTATTACAATGGCACCTGCTTCATGTTGGGTCTGTTCAATATTGGCCAGTTTCCAGCAATGGGGCAAATTCGGGCCTAATAATACCAGGTCACCGGTAAAAAAATCTTCCATATGCGTACCCACATATCTTTTTCCGTTGCCTTTGGTGATAAAGGTCAATTCATATTCCGGATGAAAATGGTACGGGCCATCAAATGCCCACTGGTCAAATTTGCGGACCAAAAATGATTGCCTGTTACCCGGCTGCAGAACTTCAAAGGAGGCCTTGATCATCGCATATCTTATTACACCAACCTAATATACCAATTTAACAAGATAGAATAAACCATAATTAAATCACTTTATTCATTTTTTTGACCGAAAAGATTATTTTACTTTGAGTTAAACTAATTAACAAACATGACTATTAGTAGTGCATCACAACTGCCTTCTTTGGATAACTTCAAGAATTTATCTGCCGAAAACATCAGCAAATTTCAGGCCAAAGGGCATACACTTATAAAAGGTGTTTTGTCCGGGGAAGAAATTGCCGCTTACCGCCCCGTTATTGTTGATGCAGCAGAACGTTACAATACCGAAAATCGTAAATTGGAAGATAGGGATACCTATGGCAAAGCCTTTTTGCAGATCATGAACCTGTGGCAGGTTGATGCAGCCGCAAAGAAATTTGTTTTAGCCAAACGCATGGCTAAAATAGCTGCCGATTTAATGGGTGTAGAAAATGTAAGGTTGTACCATGACCAAGCCTTGTTTAAAGAACCTGGTGGCGGACCAACCCCGTGGCACCAGGACCAATATTACTGGCCGATTGATACCAACAATACCGTAACCATGTGGATGCCTTTGGTTGATATTGATGTAGATATGGGTATGCTCACCTTTGCCTCCGGATCATACAAAAAGGGCGCGGTATTTAACCACGAGATTTCTGATGAATCGGAAGCGGCCTTTGATCAATACGTTAAGGATAATAATTTGCCAATTACCCGTGCAGAAACCATGAAAGCCGGCGATACCACCTGGCATCGTGGTTTTACCATACATCAGGCACCCGGCAACAAATCAAACCAATTGCGCGAAGTAATGACCATTATTTATATAGCAGATGGCGCCAGGATAATCCACTACAAAAACTCACAGCAAAAAAACGATCATCACAAATGGCTAATGGATAAACCCTTTGGCGAACTGATTGATTCACCTTTAAATCCTTTATTGCTCTGACTATTTCTTAGATACGCTTTCATAATATCTGCAAAGGCTGTCATACTGAGCGTAGTCGAAGTATGTGGGCGGGCCCTTTACGCGCGTCCTTCGACTACGCTCAGTATGACAGCCACCGCACAGTGGTAAAGAATCTCGCACGTCATCCTGCGTATGGGGATTGCCACGCAATTGGCTGTCTACAAATAAAATTGTCATTCTGAGGTACGAAGAATCTGTAAAGTAGTTTACATCTTTACAGATTCTTCGCCCTGCTCAGAATGACAAATCTTTTCATTTATTCCGCTAACCAAATAGCATCAATAAACCATTTTTTACTATCAAAGAATATATTCAGCGGCTTAAACCCTGCCCCTGCTGCCATCTGATTGGTTTGTATCACATTATATTTTTGGGAGATTTCCATGTAAATATACTCATCCTTGGCAAAGCAAATCGTTTCCTTACCACGAATTTTCACCTGCTGATCTTCTAAACTTATCAGGTAGCTTTTACATGATCCTGTCTCTGGATCATACGTGGGGTAATGCTCAAATTTAGCAACATCAAAATCAGCACCCAGCTCACGATTAATGCGATCTAACAAATTAATATTGAATCTTTTAGTGATACCATCCTTATCATTATAAGCAGCCAAAATTGTTTTAGGATTTTTTTTCAGGTCAATACCAACCAACAACATATCACCAATTGAAAGGTGATTACGTAACTGCTTACAGAAACTTTCTGCATCACTAACAGGCATATTACCAACATTTGATCCTAAGAACAAAACAACCTTACGACGTTTAGATAGAGATGCTGCTTTTTCCAGCATATTAAAATAATCACCATTCAAGCCGGTAACCCTCAACCCCGGAAGCGAAACAGGCAACGTCGTATTTAAATAGGAGATCACGTTCTCCGATATATCAATCGGCAGATAGCTAAAATCAGCTTTTTGCTCCAATAAATATTTCAGCAAAAAGGTTGATTTCATGGCATCACCAGCCCCTAGCTCTATCAGGTCGAAAGCATCGCCATTACTCATTATGGCCCGGCATATTTCAGCGGTTTGCTCTGTAAATATTTCCAGTTCGCAATTGGTTGGGTAATACTCATCGCAATTCATCAAATCCTGGAAAAGCTTATCGCCCACCGCATCATAAAAATACTTGGAACTTAAATGCTTTGGCGTTGATTGCAAACCCTTGATAACATCGGCATAAAACTGCTCGGTTATGTCAGCCTGGTTATTTAATGGTTGCATGGTAGCAGTGTTCATATTTTTCATTAGGTTGATTATATGATGCATTACTTAGCAAGCCTTATGCCAGTAAATTGCCATCGTAAATGTGTTTGAAAAAAGTTGCGGTAGGTAATACGTGCATGCCCCGGCGATGTAACTTCCGATGCACCTCTTAATACTTTTTGGTTCACCATAAATTTACCATTATACTCGCCAATAGCACCCGGCGCTTTCGCGAAACCCGGATAAGGCAGGTACGAACTTTCGGTCCACTCCCAGCTTTTGCCCCAGCTAAACTGCGGTGCAGCGGCTTCCCACTCAAATTCCGTTGGCAAGCGCATTCCTTTCCACGCCGCAAAGGCATAAGCCTCAAAATAACTAATATGACAAACCGGCTGTTTCATTTCAACAGGTTCCAACCCATTAAAAGTATAGTTATACCATTCGCCGTGTATTAAATGCCAGTATAAAGGCGCTTGTATCGTATTGGTTTTAACCCAATCCCAACCCTCAGCATGCCAGTGGCGGAAATCGTTATATCCGCCAGCTTTTATAAACTCGACATATTCCTCATTAGTCACCAAATTCGGGCTGATCTCATAAGCATTCAAATAAACTTTATGCCTGCTCAGCTCATTATCAAAACAAAAACCACCGCCCTGAAAGCCTATCTCATAAATACCTTCATCCATACTAATAAAAGGCGCATCAACCGCTTTTATTTTTGGTGAATGATAATCATGCGAATAAGCCGGGAACAGCGGGTTATGCCCTAAAATGTATTTAATATCAGTATATAAAAGTTCCTGGTGCTGTTCCTCATGGTTAAAGCCAAGTACCAATAACTCTTTAACTTCTTCGGATGGTTCTTCACACAAAAACTTATTCATGGCATCATCCACATACTTGCGGTAGCGCATAATATCAATAACCGTTGGGCGACTTAAATTACCCCTATCTGTACGGATCACACGGTTGCCTACCGTTTCGTAATAACTATTGAATACGAAGTTGTATTCCGGGTTAAATTCCTGGTAATCGGTAGCAAAAGGTTTTAAAATAAAAGTCTCGAAAAACCAGGTGGTATGCCCGATATGCCATTTAGGTGGGCTAACATCCCCTACGGGCTGCACCACATAATCTTCAGTTTGCAGTGGGCTGCAGATATGCTCCGTATGCTTGCGGACCTTTAAATAACGTTCAGCAAGGCTTATTTTATCGGTATAATATTCAGTTGCTGTTTCCATTTCGGGTTTATTTTTTATCCAAATAGTTTTTAAGGTCCGTTATTGATTTAACATTTAAAGCCGCCGCTTGTTTTTGCCGCATCATTAAAGCATAAGCATTGTTAAAGCCTATGGGTTGTAACCATTTTATCTGGTAACGTTTCTCAAATTCCTCTTTGACGTAATTATAGGTCTTTTCCTTACTCCCTTCAACCGAATTTATGATTTGTTGTGATGGTTGAAGGATAACTAAAAGGCCGGTACCGGTATACTCCGGGTAAAAATCTATCTGGTTGTTTGTTAATGCATCAAAACATATTTTTGTTCCGCCGAGGCCTGTTTTGGTAGTTACGTCGTAATCAGTATAACCTTTAATCAACATACTGTACATATTTGCCAAAATGTATTGCTCACCAAATATTTTTGAACCAATCCTAACTATGCCCTCGGTGCCGCCTCGTTCGGGTCGCCATAAATTTTTCGATACCAAAAAATCCTTAGCTACCTTCTCGGGGCTTTCGTGAAGATAGTCGGTTCGATAATTTAATTCGGTCATCACCGTATCATTAATTTTACCCGACAGCAGATTTAATGTTTTTTCCAACTCAGGAAACTTTTGCAAAGCATCCTCGCGCACAATAGGCGCAGCAAAATATGGCGGGAATATGGCTTTATCATCCTTCAAAACAACCAGCCCATAAGCCTTCAACCTTCCATCGGTTGAGTAACCGCTAATCACATCCAACTGCTTCTCATAGGCTGCCTTATACATCACCGCGTCGCTAATTACGATAGTGTGGATCTTTAAATGATATTTGCTTTGCAGACCAAGGTTACCGTCCTGCCTGCCCATAAACTCAGGCGTAAATCCTGCGGTCAATTTACTACCATAAGCTGATGGAATAAAATAAACCGAAGCCAGCAATACAATAATTATCGGCAAAGCATAAGTACCTGTTTTAATCTTTTTAAAGTTGAGTTTTTGTACCCTCGATAACAGAAAATCAAATATAATAGCCAGCAAAGCCGCAGGTATAGCACCAGCTAAAATCATGTTACTATTGTTAAGCGATATCCCACCGAAAATAAACTCGCCTAAGCCACCCGCCGCGATGTACGACGCCAATGTAGCCACACCCACCGTTATCACCGTAGCCGTGCGGATACCCGCTAATATCACCGGCATAGCCAACGGCAATTCCACTTTAAACAAAATTTGCCATTTGTTCATCCCCATAGCTGTAGCCGCCTCCTTAACCGCTGCATCAACCCCGGTAATACCAGTATAAGTATTCCTGATGATGGGCAACAGCGCATATAAAAGTAAAGCAACAATAGCAGGTTTTGGCCCGATACCCAAAAGCGGGATCATAAACCCAAGCAAAGCGATACTCGGTATAGTTTGCAATATCCCTGCGATACCCAATACCGAACCCGATAGTTGTCTTCTACGAGCGATGAGTATACCTAAAGGCAAACCAATCAGCACCGCCAAAAACAGCGAAATAAAAGTCAACCCTATATGCTCCAGTGTTTGAGTAGCCAGTTTATCGCTCTGCTGACGCATAAAATCCCACAAAGTTTGTTGCTGATCATTCATGCGCTTGCTGTTGTTTGTATTGATAAAACACCGACATCAAATCCTCAAACCCAAGCTTCTCAATTTCTTTATCCTGATCATCGTAAACGGATATACTCTCGTTCCCTCTAAACTTAAACTGCTCCATTACCCACCATAAACTTACATCCAACGGTAAAACTTCCCCGTTTAACCGTAAAGTTCCCCCTTCAGGGGGCGGAGGGGGTTTGATCGCCTTAAACTCCAATTGCAATCGTTGCTCTTTCAAAAAATCTCCGACAAATTTATTTTTTGGCTTGAATAGCAAATCGGCAGGTGTTCCTTGCTGTACTATCTTCCCGGCATCCATCAAACAAATACGGTCGCCTAATTCAAAGGCTTCCTGCACATCATGGGTAACCATAATAATGGTTTTCTTCTTCAATTCATCCAATGCCTTAAACTCCGCGTGAATTTTCGATTTGGTTACGTTATCCAGTGCGCCAAATGGTTCATCCATCAACAAAACCGGCGGATCGGCAACCAATGCTCTCGCCAAACCAACCCGCTGCTGCTGGCCACCGCTTAACTCATTCGGATAAACATTCAGATAATCTTCCGATAGATGCAGTTTCTCCAACAATTCGCTAACGCGATGCTGTATTTGCTTTTTATCCCACTTGAGCAACTGTGGCACAATGGCAATATTCTCGCCGACTGTATAATGCGGAAACAACCCGTTATTCTGCAAAACATAGCCAATGCCACGCCGCAAAATCTCGGGCTGCTGTTCCAGTATATTTTTATTATTGATGAAAATATTGCCATGCGTAGGCTCTATAAGCCTGTTCAGCATTTTTAGGGTTGTGGTTTTGCCGCAACCGCTGGTACCCAGTAAAATCAGATTTTCGTGCTCGTTTACATCAAAAGAAATATCATCTACCGCCTTTACATTACAAAAGTGCTTGCTCAGATGTTCAACTTTTATCATAAACGGGTGCTAATCTTCCAGATTTAAAAATAGGTTATTTAATGATTCGGAATAAGTAGGATGCGCGAAAACACAATAGCGTATCCTGTCGTAAGTAATACCACCCTCCATTGCCATTTGCAGTACGGTCATAATCTCACCGCCCTCGGTACCTAAAACTGCAGCACCCAGTATTTTTTTAGTAGCCGAATCAACCACGGCTTTCATAAAACCACGGGTATCACCAACCTCAATTGCACGGGCCACATGTGCCATAGGCAATTTAACAACTTTTACCCTTATTTTCTGTTTTTTGGCATCCTCCTCACTAATCCCTATCCTACCCAGTTGCGGATCGGTGAACATACAGTAAGGCACCGGCCTGTCTTTTATTGTTAAATTATCGCCCTCAATCAGGTTACGATAAACAATGGTGTAATCGTTATATGCAATATGTGTAAATGCCGGGCCGCCCTTTACATCGCCCAAAGCATAAATACCTTTTATATTAGTTTCCAGCTTGCTGTTTACTTTTATAAACCCTTTTTCATCAACCTTTACCCCAGTTTTATCTAAATTCAAAGCTTCACTTTGCGGAATCCTGCCAACGCCAATTAAAACATGAGAGCATTTGATCACCTGCTCTTTCCCTGCAATGGATACTTTGGCCTTTATATTACCTTTTTTTGTTTTTTCAAAAGCCAGGGTAGTAGCATCCGTATAGATCTCGATATTTTCATCCGTTAATATTTGATGCATAGCCTCAGCTATATCCTCATCCTCACGGGATAAAACACGTTGCGCCTTCTCCAGCATCGTAATTTTACTCCCAAACCGGCCAAACATCTGCCCAAACTCCATCCCGATATAATTAGCGCCTACTACCAATAAATGTTCGGGCACGTAATCCAAATCGAGGATGGTGGTTGATGTCAGATATTTAATATCCTTCAAACCTTCAATCTCCGGAATCAATGTTCTCGCCCCGGTATTAATGAAGATCAGGTCGGCAGTAACCTCTAAAGTTCCGCCTTCATTCAATTCAATCAATAAAGTTTTTTTGCCGGTAAAAGTCGCCTCGCCAAAAATCAGGGTCAGATTCTTAGTACCTTCAATAGCCTTTTGTCCGCCATTACGCGATTTTAGTACAATATCATCCTTGCGCTTTTTTACCTGGCGCATATCAATCTTATAGCTTTTTATATTAACACCTAATTCAGCGCTTTTACTCGCGTCATAAGCCGCCTTAGCCGATGCTACCCAGGTTTTGGTAGGCGTGCAGCCATCGTTAACACAGGTGCCGCCCACATAGCGTTTTTCTATAATTAAAGTCTTTTTACCAGCCTGCGCCAATTTCTTTGATAAAGGTACGCCCGCTTGTCCTGCGCCTATAATAATGGCATCGTATTGTTCCATGGTAGATTATTGTTAATCGGTAATCTTAACTCCCTTCCAAAACGCCACATAATCCTTAATGTTTGCCGCGGCTTCTTTTGGTTCCGGATAATACCAGGCAGCATCTGGGTTTTGCTTGCCATCCACCTCTAGCGTATAATAAGATGCCAATCCTTTCCACGGACAAGTAGAATGCACATTCGAGTCTTTCAGATATTCAGCTTTTACGCTGCTTTTGGGGAAATAGTGATTATTTTCAACAACAATGGTATCATTGCTTTCAGCAATTACCTGGTTATTCCATAATGCTTTCATAAGGATGGGTTTATAGTTTTGTATAAATATATGCATATCAGCACTATAGATTACAATACTATTAGTAGTTTTTTGTTTGACTATTTCGATTCATAAAACACTGAAAAGATATTTGAGATTTTTTTTAAATTTTATTTTTAATTTATCGATAAACGCATATCTTTGCAATCCCAAAACAAGGGAACGCTACGGTAGAAATACCATAGACAACATATAAATAGAAGGCCCGTTCGTCTAGGGGTTAGGACGTTAGATTTTCATTCTAGAAACAGGGGTTCGATTCCCCTACGGGCTACCAGAGGGGAAAGATGCAAGTTAGTGTATCTTTCCCCTCTTTTTTTACCTTCTATATTGTTGTTAATCAGCAATATAAGTTCAAGCACAGTGTTCAAATTAGCGGTTCGATGTTGTGTTCCGTCAAACTGCAGATTTTCGGGATACATGGAACCGATAATATTTCGTTTATCTTCCAAAGAAGCCACTTTATACTTAGATTTTATATCAGAATACCTCTCAATAAGCACATCCAATAGCCCTTCAACCCTTTTTAAACCATCTGATTTAGCAGGCAATTCTGAAAGTTTTGCATCAAGCCGTTTCAGTTGTTCACTACACCCGATTTTAATTGCTTTAAAATCCTCTACATCAATTTCCTCAGTCATAAACCTTTTCCTCGCATTCGATAAAATCTTTTCTTGTTCTTCGATCTTCGTTGCAATAAATTTACGTTCATCTAATTCCTCACGATTCGCTGACCGATAATAGTCTAACACAACCATTTTAAACAGTTCCCCCACATTGGGATTGAGTTGGAAATTACCTAAATAATTTTCAAAATAGCCGTTGACATCTTCCGCCTTATACCTGCTTTTACAATGCGAACCCGAACAATGGTAATAATAGTAATAATTATGCCTACCTTTTGAGGCACTCCCTGTAAGCATCCTATTACACGTAGGACATTCTAAAAAGCCCCTTAGCGGCAGGTTATCGTCCGCCACAACCTTTGATGCCACTTTTCTTTTATTGCCATTTAAAACGTCCTGAACCTCATAAAACAGGCTTTCCGTGATCAACGGCTCATGCTGTGCTTTTACAAATTGCATTTCTTCATTTTCAAATGGCGGAACGACAATTATGCCACAATACATTGGGTTACGGATGAGTTTCCAGAAATTGTTTCTTTCACACTTCAGTCCCTTACCATTGGCAAGCCGCCTTACTTGTTCACCATTTAATATCCCTTGTGATAATTCCTGGAATACCCATTTCATTATACCGGCTTCAGGTTCCCTGGGTGCAATATATTTCTTGCCATCAGGATAACTTAAATTCATATAACCTCTTGGTGCGGTACTGACCCAACGACCTTCCTTTTTAGCCCTTCGCATACCGCTGGAAGTATTGAGCGCCCTGCGGCCATTCTCTGCTTCAGGAATGGATAAATAAACCGCAAGCATCACGGTACTTTCAGGAATGCTAAAGTCGATGGGCTGATCTATGGCCATAGCCTGGACACCTATTGAACGCAGGATGCCGATCATTTGATAGGCATATTCAATATTCCTGCTAAACCTATCCCATTTGATAAAAAGGATATTTTCGGGTTCTTTCTTTTTCCGGTCCTTTAGGGTATGCAGCAGTTTTGTCCATTCGGGGCGGTTGAAATTTTTGGCGCTGTAATCTTCGCGGAAAATTCCTTTTACTTCAATGTTGTTAAATTCACAGTGGCGGAGCAGCCTATCTTCTTGTTCAGGCAAGGAGTAACCTTTCTTTTTTTGCTCATCGGTGCTTACGCGCACATATAAATAAGCGGATTTCATAATACAATACTTTGAAAGACAAACGATTAAACCATCAATCTTTCTTCTCGTTAAAGTATTGATCTACAGACAATTTAGCTAAAATATACAAGAAATCCAAAATTATTTTTGCTTCTTTTTCATCACATTCGATCCCACTTCTTCGCAATATTATTACTGCTTGCTCTGGTGTGATATTCCTTTTTACCCGACCAATTGTTTTCATATCAAGCTTTCCTAGTGATAATTCTTAATAAAGGTTTCAATTGGGTTTGAAACCTTTATTATCAGCGTATTTGTCATATCCCATTCTCATCATCCAGCCTTTTTTGGATTGCATCCCGCATTTGATTCAGGAATTTAGTTTGACTTAACCTTTTACGCCTCGAAATAGACTGCCAACGCCGGAAAGCTGTACCAATCTTTGCCTGAAAACATTTCCCCAAATAGTCGAAGATTTCAGTAACACTTGCATTCCCATAATTAATTTGCCCTGTTAGCCATATACCATATGCTACTTCGGCAAGGTTAATAGTTTCGCCTGTCCATCTTAGCTCTGCAAGACCTTTGTTTTCATCTGATGACCTTATAGGATTATCGAGACTTTTCCGTTCATCTAATAGGTATATTCGAAGTTTGTCATAAGCAATAAATTTGGCAAAGAGATGATCGCCTTTGGTAGAGAATTGCGGGTTAAGGTCAACAGTTTCCGGAAGTATAATGTTAGAAGACACACTGCCTCTTATAAAAAGCATATGATCAAGTTCAGTAAACTCAAATTTGTAATATTGATAGAGAAACTGGTGTTGGCTAAAAAAGCGATTAATAAAAAGCAATTCCTGTTCATAGTAGCCTTTTAACGATTGAATATCTGTTAGCGGTCTATTTGTTTCAATAGTAAATTTTTCAAGGGCGAAGAATTGTTCACTTGCAAACCTGGGCTTCCATATCTTGAAAAATTCGATTTCATCCTGCTCTTTAGTAAACGGATGTTCCTCCAAATGGGCTTTCAGTTTATAGGTTGCTGCCGCCGTCGTACTAACAGCGGTGGCGAGCCGTTTGACAGGTAAAGCCCCGAGATCATGAATAAGTTCAAGTTCCTCTGCCAATTCTTTATATAGTTTTTCTGCAAAATTGTTCATAATGTTTTGGTTTAAACCCGGCAAATACGGTACAACAAAATCCTCCCTTGCTGAAAAGCAAAGCTTTATTTGAGTTAAATAATAATTTGGATGGTGTGCCCGGCTTTTCGGAGGGATGATTTACATTTTTAATGTAAAAGCACGGGGTCATTTGAGATAGATATAACTGGGTACCGCAAAGAACCCACCAACTAAAACAAAGAGGACGCCCGCGCTTTCGCACAGGCGTTACAAATTGTTTCTTGTTGGATATTTGAATTTTGCGGTTTCGTTATATCAAGAAAGCGTTGTAACGCGATAATATTATGTCTTAAAAATGTTCTATCTGTTTCTTATTTGTTGTTGTTTAGGGTTCAAATATACATGAATTATCATTTTCAAGAGGCCTGTTTTTCTTTTGCTTTTTCAAAAGCCCATTCGATGAGCTGGCCGATGGTTTTGATCACTTCCGACCTCTCCCTGTCGCGGTTAATATCTATACCGCAAACCGTACTTTTATTAGTCTGGTTATGCAGTACCAAATAATAGGTTCCGCCCAGCAGTATAGCCATAAGCGCTTTAAAGTTTATATCAGACCCCTTAAAATAAGGATCAGCAAGAGCCAAAGCCTTTGCGCCTTCTCTTTCCCGCTCATCCGATACGCTCCTTAACATAGGGCTTTCTTCGCTGATCTGCCATAGGATGATCTTTTGTATTTCGGGTGAGAGTTGAAACAGCTTGAAGTTTTCCTGCATCAATTCAGTGAAAAGTCGTTTGATCTCATCTTCGTTTGGCTGCTCGCTCAGTTTGAATTGTTCGAAGAAGCCGGGCCAGTAATCTTTCTGACGGATATAGGTTCTCAGCAGGTCATTCAGGTTGGTATAGTGATACCCGATCACACCTTTACTGCGCCCCATCCGCCTGGTGATTTTCATCACCCGTAAAAACGTGTGGCCGTTCTCCTTCATCAATTGCGAGACTGTTTCGATCAGTCCCTCCCTTGTTAACTCCGCTTTCGCGGGTGTATTCTTCTGTCTTCTTCCCATAATTTAGATTGGTTTTGTTTGTTATTTTTAATTGACTATCTACCCATTGCCAGGCATTTAGTACCTTATCCAAGTGTTCCCGCTCGTGTGTTGCCATTATACTCATCCTAATCCGTGCACGTTTTTTTGGTACGGCGGGATAACCGATTTGATTAGCGTAAACACCAGCTTTCATCAAGAGTTGACAGGCTTCTGCATTCAGATTAGGGTTGCCGGTCATCACTGGGATAATGGCGGATTGTGTATTGCCTAAATCAAAACCCATTCCGATTAGCCCGTCCTTTAAGTAATTGATATTTCTCCAAAGCTTATCTTTCCAAAAGGGCTCCTCATCAATTAGGTCAATGCTTTTTAATATACAGGCGGAGGCCGGTGTAGCCGTTACCGAAAAGATATGCTGCCGTGATTGAAACTTTAGGTATTGGATCAATCCTCGGTTCGAAACTACATAGCCGCCTAAATGGCCAAATGTTTTACTGAAGGTGCCGGTTATGATATCAACTTCCTGGTAAAGATCATATAGCTCAATGACGCCGCGCCCGGTTTTTCCGATTACGCCAACACCGTGTGCATCATCCATCGCAAGATACGCCCCATAATATTTGCATAATTTCACGATCTGATCCAAATAAGCAATATCAGCTTGTTGGGAATATACCCCATCGATTACCACTACTGTGTTCCGGTATTTGCCCTTTGTATTTTTTAGCGCCCTTTCGAGCCTTTCCATATGATTATGAGGAAACTTGAATACGTTTGTCGTTTGCATTCCTTCCCACATACTGGCGTGTACACCCTCATCCAATATGGCCAGGTCTTCTTTTTTAAACAGGGCTTGCATAGTCGCGCTGTTGGCTGTATAACCGGTAGTATATAACATAGCTGCATCTCTGCGAAAAAACCCGGCAATCTTTTCTTCTATTTGCCGATGGTAACTCATGTGGCCACCGATTGCAGGTGAAGCGGCTGCACCAACACCATATTGTTCGATTGCGGAAATAGCCGCCTTTTTGACTTCAGGATGCTGAGTGAAACCGAGATAATCATTAAACACCAAGCCTACACAATCTTTGTAAAGTTTTCCCTTATGGATAATATCTACTTGTGGCTTGCAGCCGGAAACACATTCCTGCCGGTAATTCCAATGATCGCGGCTGTCCCAATTGCTGATGTAATTGCTGAACTCCTGCGCAGTTTCTTTCAAGTTAAGACCTGGCATGTTTTCAAAGTCCTTAAAACTTAGATTTTCATAATCCTTATTCATACTATTTTGATTAGATTTAAGTCGAAGGTAGCGTGCGTTTATTACCAGACAGGGAAGTTTTGGGACATTATTTTCTTTTTTTCCAGAGCAAAAAAGAGAGCCGAGCCTAAGCAAAAAAAGCGCACTCCCAATGGAAGCACGCTATATTTTAATATGCTTATTACAGCTATTTATTTACTATTCGCTTCTCCTTTTTTAATCTACTTTCTTTTACGTTTTAATTAATTCTTTGCGTTTTTTCTCAAAGAGCGTAACCGATTTTTACGCCGGTAAACGCTCCACTTAATTAACTAAACTCACATTTAATCAATCTTCATTTAAAGCATTCCCTTGCTCAAGGGGAACTGCTTTATTTAATTAACTAATAAACAAACAGTAATTAACTATTTTACTGATCTCATAAAGAACGGAGCGTCAAAGACAATTTTATTAATCATTAAAATCCTCGTCTTTTGATATTTTTAATCGGGCGTTTGTTAGACAACCATTAGACACTAGCTTCAACTAGTCGCCATAAATCAATCTTTTGCTGAAATACTTCGGATATCCCTGATACCCCTGCTGAATATAAAATTGATGGGCTGGAGCGCGCCAATCCATGCAGTGTACCTGTATTCTGTCACATTTTCTTTTTTTCGCCCATTCTACTACAAATTGCTCCAGTGCTGTCGCGACTCCTTGATCCTTTAACTCTTCTTTAACTGATAAATAGGAAATAAAAACCAAGCCGCCGTCGAATGCCAATTGAGTCATAAAGTGAACAGAAACGAAGCCTATTATCTCTTTCCGCAATTCATATACGAATACTTGGTGGTCGTCTTTATCGAACATTGCCTCTAGTTGATTGATCAGTATGCTTGTTGTTGTTTTATAACCTAAAATCTCCAAAAGCATCTTGATGTCAGGCGCATCATGATAAGTGGCATTTCTTATTTTCATGGCTTACTTTCCTCTTAAGCTGGTTTCTGGCAGCAATACCAGGCGGATATAATTGTCGCCCGTGAGGTATTTGTCAGCCATTTCCTTTAAGTCTGCCGGTGTAACATCATCAAGTAAAGTGTTATAATGGTTTACCTGATCCAAATCTTCATTATTCTGCAATTGACCATTGATATAGCCTAACCAAAAGCCGTTGGTTTTTAATTGCGGTTCTAAACTATTTTTTCCTTCCGTCCGCCATTTATCTACATTTTCCTGCAAGGGGCCTTCATTCCGGAGTTTGGCGATTTCATCTAAAGTGGACGCAATCAATTTGTTTACATTCTGCGGCGCGCAGCCAAATTGAATGGCAAAACTATAGCGCTGTTGCGGGAATTTGCCTGTCTGCTCGGACACAGTGGGGCTGTAAACGCCGCTTTCATCTTCACGCAGCCTTTGTAGCAAACGTATTTCCAAAGCCTCCTTTAGAGCATCCATTTTAACACTATTTGCTGCGCTATAATCAAATTTTCCGGAAAAGATCATTAACACGGTGGATTGCGGTTCGCTGCCTTTATATACGATCTTTTCAATCTTGCCCTCTGGGATATGGATACCCAGGTCCCTTGCCACTTCGTGGCGGTTGGTAGAAGGCAGAGAGCCCAAATATTTTTCCAACAGGGGTTTGATCACATTAGTGTCTATACTCCCAACAAAAGTAAAAGTAAAGTTTGAGGCATCTGCAAAACGTTCTTTGTAGATGTTATAAGCTTTTTCCAAGCTCACTTGTTGCAATTTTTCGAGTGTTGGGCCGGTACGCCTGACGTTATAGTTACTCAATACCGCATTAACAGTATCGCCGAAAACACTCTTGGGATCACTACTCCGGTTAGCTAGCGCCGCCTTGCTTTTTTCGATAATGCTGTTAAAAATAACGCTGTCTTTGCGCGGCTCCGTAAACTCAGCATAAATCAGTTGAAAAGCTGTTTCGAGGTCCTTTTGGGTTGAGCTGCCGCTAAACCCCTCGTAACGGTCAGAGATATAAGGTGCTGCGCCGACCTGTTTTCCTTCCAGAAATTTGCTCAGTTGGGTAGTGTTATAATTACCCGCGCCTCCTGAAACGATGAGGCCTGCGGCACTCGCCGCGCTTTGGTAGTCCGTATCGTTGTATAGGGAGGTCCCGCCCGGCGCAAAGGCACTGAATTGGATTTCATCATTTTTATAATCGGTTGGCTTTAAGATAACTTTTACACCATTGCTTAATGTAATCGTGGTCAGGCTCAATACTTTATTTTGTTGCTCATCGATGATCTTACCGGGAACAGGAGAGGCGGCAAGCAATGGTAAGTTACTCACTTCGTCTTTATAGGGCGACAGGTTTTCAGTTTCAACAGATTTAAGCCAATTATTTACAGTTAGTTCGTTTGGAAGGGTGTTTTTGTCCTTATCAGGCGCCTGGATCAGTACAACCCGGTTAGTGCTGGTGATATATTCGGCAGCCAAATAATTTACTTCACTTAAGGTAATACCAGGCATATCACCACGTGTCAGTTTTGCTTCAGCTACTATTCCGGGTGCGGCAATGTCCTTTAAAAAATAAGCCTGATACTCGTTAACAAAGCTTTCTGAATTGGTTTTGTCCTTTTCCTGTAATTGTTCATCTAGCGCGTTTAAGTACGCTGTTTTTGCCCGTTCCAGCTCGGTCGCGGTGAAACCAAAGCGTTTGACCCTCTCGGTTTCCCGCCATACTGCTTTAATGCCTTTTTCCAGTTCACCAGGCTTGGCTTCGACGCTGGCTTCATAACTGTCCAGGCCGCCCATAAAGCCGGAAATACCCGCACTGCCGTCTACAAAGGGTGGATTGGCCTGTCGGGAAAGTTCGGCATAGCGTTCGCCCAGCATTTGATTGAACAGATTTTGTATGATGTCTTTGCGGTAATCTGTTGTAGTTCGCAAGTGCAGCATGGGGTGTTTGATCATGATCGCTGCTACAGTAGAGGTCATTTCCTTATCCGTTACAGCAATAAATTGATTTTTTCCAGTTAGTGGTACCGTATATTTTGTCCTTATTCTTTCACGCACCGGGTTTTTCAGGTCACTGAACATTGCTTTAACCACTTTTTCCAAGCTGTCCGCATTGATGTCTCCCACGATGATTAGCGCCTGTAAGTCAGGCCTGTACCAGTCATGGTAGAAACGCGAAATAGTTGGCCTTTTGAAATTATCCAATACTGTATCCAAGCCTATGGGTATCCTGACCGCATATCTTGAATTATCTAACAATATCGGCCAATACACCCGCTGCATCCTCTCGCCTGCACCTTTGCCCAGTCTTTTTTCCTCCAACACTACGCCGCGTTCCTTATCGATCTCGGTCGGATCAAGCGTAGCGCTTTGCGCCCAGTCGTGCATGATCAACATACCTTCATGAAGGATATCCGGTTTATCAGATGGTAGCGGCAATTCGTAAACCGTTTCATCGAAACTGGTGTAAGCGTTGATATCCGCACCGAACCGTACACCGGCTTTTTGCAAATAATCTACCAGTGCATTATGTGGAAAATGTACAGTGCCATTAAAGTTCATGTGTTCCATAAAGTGAGCCAGGCCGCGCTGATCCTCATCTTCCAATACAGAACCAACCTTATTGACCATATACATATATACCCGGTGCTTGGGTTTTTCGTTATGGCGGATATAATAGGTAAACCCGTTGGACAAGTGTCCGACTTTCACCGCTGGATCCAGTGGCAGAACTTGTCCGTTGACAGATAAGTTTATAAAAATTAGAACTAAGAAAATTATTAAGACAGCGAAAGTCCGTCTAATTGAAGTGAGTTTTTGTTTCATTTTTTTTTAATTTTAGGTGGCAGACGGTTTATTTTAACAATTCCAGAATTCCCTCATTTTCGATTAGAATCATCCCATGACGGTCATCGGAAACGCCTTTCGTTAAATTGTAAGTATAGGTTGGTATTTTTCCATTCATCACCGTTGGCAAATAGAAGAACTGAATATGTTCGCCCTCATTATCAAATTCTTCTACGACTTCAATAATGTGGGTCGATATGATAAATCCACATTTCTTATATTTCGAAAAGGCTTCAGTTACCGCCAGGGTGGCATCATAAGCATCCTTTACATTGGTTCCTTTAAAGAGCTCGTCAAAGATGACAAACAGTTTTTTTGAGGCACTTACCGCTTCAGCAACTTCTTTCACGCGTCTTACTTCCGCATAATAATGACTGTAACCTTGCGCTAAATTGTCTGAAACGTTGATTGATGTGTATAGTCCATCCTTTACAGAAAAGATCATTTCATCGGCGGCCACGGGAAACCCCATATGGGCAAGATACAGAGCTATGCCAACCGACTTCATCAGGGTGGATTTTCCAGCCATATTTGCACCGGTTAGGAAGAAAACATTTTTGTCCCTGTTTATTTCAAGGTTATTGCCTTTTGCAAACTTAACAAGTGGATTCTTACAGTTGATTATCGACAAATTATTATTGTCCGCTGACTGAGCAAGTGCATATGAAAATCCTTTTGTACGGGATACCCCGGCGACAGCAATATAAAGGTCTAAATGATGCGTAAGATCTACCAGATCCAGTAAATGCTGATTCAGCCGCACTCTAAATTTACGATCATAACTGACCATTTTAGAAAAGGATATTTTTTCGGATTCAAACGCCATTGCTTCTATTTGATTGCCGAGTACCTCCCGGGCATTCTGCAATTCTTTTGAAACCGGATTTTCGCCCTTGAGAGAAATGATGTGAGATACCAGTTCATTTAGCTGAATGCAAAATTTAAGAGTTGATTGAATTTGCCCGACTCTTAAATTATATTCTTCTGATACCCCCACCATTTTCATGGTTGCGATCCGAACGATGCTCACGAGACTAGACAAAATGCCTACCCCGCCACCCTGAAGATATGTTTCCGCAATTGAAAATGCTTGGGAATCTACTGGAAACTGAATATTTATCTCCTGAAAATATTTAAAAATCGAACTTCTTAAGTTAATTGCTTCATAGTCAGTCAATGGGTTATTGAACATCTTTTCCAGAAGCCTGGAAGCTCCAGCCGTTTTCGCACTATTAAAAACGGCATATACAGATTTATTGCTATACCTGTCCAGTAAGTTAAGATCTTGTCTGGTTTGAAAATCAGTGAAAAAAGTCATATTTTATCTTGATTTTGATTAAGTATATCTAGTATACCTTCATTTTGTACGATAAGCATTCCGTGGCGATCTTCCGTTATTCCTTTTTGAATTTTATAATTATAAAAAGGCTTGCCATCCTTCAATGAGGTTGAAAGACATATAAACGAAATGCTTGGGTACAGCGGCCTCAGCTTTTCACCCGCTTCAATGATGTGTGTTGAAATCATAAAAATGGAATCATTTTTTTTCGACAAGGCGGACGTTATTGCAACCGTTGCATCAAAAGCGTCTTTGACATTAGTGCCCCGGAACAGCTCATCGACGATGAGCACCATCCGTTTACCTTTTTGCAGATATTCAGCCATTTTACGTATCCGCACTACCTCCGCGTAAAAATGACTATGGCCAATACTCAAATTGTCAGACAAATTTATCGTGGTCAGTAAGCCATCAAAAACACTGAAAGTCATTTTTGAAGCAGGTACGGGAAATCCTATATGCGCTAAAAATATCGCAATGCCGAATGATTTCATAAAAGTTGACTTTCCGGCCATATTTACACCGGTTAAAAAAATCAAGTTCTTGTCGGCTGTTGCTGCGATGTCATTCGGGACCGCGCTTGAAAGCAAAGGATGTCTTAATCCGACTATTTCTAAAATTGGCTCGGTGTCATCCTGCACTTTAGGAAAAGTAAGTCTATTTGCCTTTGCAACCTCTGCCACAGTAATATTGACGTCGAGTGAATAAATCAGATAAAGCAGTCTTTTCAGCTTTTCTCGTTTTTCAAATCTAAAATAACGGTCAAGATCAGTAAGCTGGGCCCAATTGGTTGTTTCATAATCCGGAATCACTCCGCGGACTGCCATCAGTTCGGCATAAACATCTTGGTAAGAACTAGCTTTAGCGTTACCTGCAATTTTGTCTAAAAACACTTCCAGCTCTTTTCCAATATTGACAACCGCTTTAATCGCAGCGATTTGAAGTTGAATTTGTGAATTGGGTTGAATAAATTCCTTTAAATTTTGAGCGAGAGACCTTTTTTTGTACACCAATAAGCTACGTTCATCCGTATCTTGCAAATATTGGTCCGCCAAATCCAGGTTGATCACACTTATCGGAAATTCCAGTTGCTGTTCATGGAAAAATTCAAACACTTCAACTCTTTCTTTTATAGCTTTCACTGAAGCTAAGGGATATTGAAACAACTCATCCAGCTGTTCAGCCCCCCCTTTTGTTTTGGTAAAATTAAAGAGTGACTGGACCGCCCGCTTTCCTTTTTTACCGGGAATTTCAAGATCGTTAAGGGTTTGTTTATCTATAATAAAGCTCATATGTTTACCTGCTCTTTCTCCTTAAGTAAATGATGAAGGCAACTAAAATCAGTGTAAGCGGATATATCCATCGGAATATGATCGAATATATTCTCCATGATTTGTCGCTAATATTTGTATCAGTATCAATCCCGGGAGGGCGATGATTGTCAACAGGCGCAACCCCGTTAGAAAGCCATTCGAAAGCAGCAGGAATAAAGTTATAATTACCAGAATTAGCTGTTTCGTGACTTTCAAATAAGCTGCCATTACTTAGAAAGTCGGCATCACCTGTAACTATTATTTTCTGTTTTCTGCCATTAATATCTTTTGAAAGCGCTATGACGGTAGGATAAGTTCTTGCCTCACTAATATCATTTGCAGGGAACACAATCGAATCGCGCTTAAGATCGATTTTTTGTATTTCCGTCCAACTTTTTGAACCTGACTTAAATAACACTTGTGCCAGATATCCCTTATCACCTATCAGATTTAGCGCTGCAGCAGTAGGCATATATAGGCCCTCGTGCCTCACTAAGATATCATTAAAATATTTAGAAAAATGTATAGCATCTGGT
>Ga0207023_10001_pt1 | contig 90487 bp, 78 predicted proteins | sample Alteio_BWMinCont_47_FD_153464 | JGI IMG/M metagenome (GOLD analysis project Ga0207023, IMG submission 153464) | Enriched cells from forest soil in Barre Woods Harvard Forest LTER site, Petersham, Massachusetts, United States -... | ecosystem: Environmental > Terrestrial > Soil > Temperate forest >... | reverse complement strand
ATATAAGCGCCTCTGTTCCTAATCCTAAAGGTAGAAAAATAGCGGAACCAGGATAGTGTTGAATTTTGAACAATGCGCCTACAATTACAATAGATGCCCCGAAACTATATGTTCTGTGAAGCATTAATTTACCAGCTTTGGATTCGAGGTATGCGAGAAGTCCCATATTGATTGTGTTTTTAGTGGTTATTAATTTTTATTTATTTATGTAAAGTTTAGTCGTGTGCAGATGATACGTTATCAAGTTTATCGCCTTGTGCACGGCCTAAGTAGGTCATAACACAACGGAAACCAATGTAACATTTTGCTGTATCTTTATATTCATAGGTACGGCTACTATTTTCTAAATAATAACCTACATCTTTCCAAGAACCACCTCTGATTGATTTCCTTTTCAGCACATTGGGTTCATTATCTTTGGCGTTATATTGATAATCAGGATTTAAATCATGGGCAAAATCATCGGCATCTTCATCAAATGCATTACTTGTCCACTCTGCAGCGTTTCCGGCCATGCAATATAGTCCATAATCGTTTGGATTATAAGAATATACTCCTACTGTTTGGAATCCGCCATCATCCATATAGCTACCTCTCATAGGTTTAAAGTTAGCTAAGAAACAACCTCTGTTATTTCTAATGTAAGGACCACCCCATGGATATGGGCTTTCAGCTAAACCTCCACGTGCGCACCATTCCCATTCTGATTCGGTAGGCAAACGGAAATCGTTTACAATTGGTTCTCCTAGTTTTTCCAAGAAGGTGTTAAGTAACTGTGTGCGCCATACACAAAAAGCTGTAGCTTGTTCCCAAGAAACCCCTACCACAGGATAGTTATCGTATGCCGGATGCCAAAAATACATATTGGTCATTGGTTCATTAAATGAGTAGGTGAAATCATGAACCCATGCCAAAGTATCAGGAAATACATTTACTACGTGTTTATCAATAAAGATACCACGGTCTTCTTTATCCCTTACCCTGTCGGCATAATCAGTTCCGTTAAAAGGCCTATCCCATACTTTGTAATGGCCTTTGCCATTAACATACTTTTGGGTTTCCTGATGTTTCTTTTCAACATCAAAATCAGGCAGGAAGCGGTTGCTCTTTTGCGCGGCTAAGTGTAAATTAATGGTATAAAACAAGAAATTTAGCTTACGGGTATCTATTTCCTTTCTTCTGTAAAACCTTTCCGATTCAGGTAGATACAAGTCGGCCACAGCTTCCTGGGCATCTTGGTTATCTAATTTTACCTTTTCATTCCAATTAATCACCGGAGGATCTAAGTCATTTCCAAATTGATCCTGACTAATAACCATGTTTTGATCCAAATCAACTAACATAAGGCGCATAAGCGAATCCCTTACATAGTTTACAAATTGCCTATATTCATTATTAGAAATTTCAGAATCATCCATGTACATGGCCTGAATAGAAACCATTTTCTGTTTACTGGTATAACCCCAAGGCACATCCACATCATCGGGACCCATCATATAGCTACCTGCTGGAATATACACAGTTCCATACGGTGTTTCCGAGTTAAAACCCGGCCTGTTTTGGACACCGATAAGCTGCCCACCAGGAGAACCGCAGCCAACTAAAACAGCAATAAAACATGTAAATAACAATAGTCTTTTCATGGCAATATCTTTAGTTAATATTTATGACAATTTATATACAATGGGTCGTATTTGTACGTAGTTCTTTTTAGTTATGTTACAAAATGTAATTTTACAGGTATCTTACATTTTCATGTGAGGTAACTTTTGAATTGATCTTTGGACGGAAACAGAACTGTATCATAAGTTCATGTGAACCAGAACTGTACGATTTTATTTGCGAGGTTGTAAAATCATATGAATATCCAATTTTCAGATTTGAGTTCATAGGATCATGGAAAGCACAGTTTACACCTAAAAATGCTATTGCAGCATCGGCTCCGCGATATCCGGCACCAAACCAAATAAATTTATTATATTCAGCCAAAAGGTCAATTTGGTATTGAGTAGATGAAGCATCTGACTCTAGATATAAATCTGGTTTTAAATCCCAGGTAGAACTTGCATTGTAGGTGTCTCCAGCCATTAAATAATAGTGACGGGCTACATTAAAAGTGTATTGTTTACTTACTGCACTTGGAGCCGATAAGTGCGTGCTTGAAAGGCCAAGATAGAAACCTTGCGGTGTAGCATAATATGCACCAAGCCCTAAATCATAAGTGGTAACTGAAGTTGCTCCTTGAGGTATTGCCGGATCGTCTTGCCCATTAGGTGAACCATCAGGGGCTATCCATGCACCATTAACAGAGGATTGAAGGAAGCCGAGTGTTGGGCCAACACCTAACACACCATTTCCTACTACGATATGATATGAATAGGAAAGCTTTACCTCTAAAGTTTTTTGAAATCCAAGTTGGTCATCATATATGGATATACCTGCGCCCCCTCCAATTTGAGGTATATAAGCATCTCCATTGAAAAGGAAGGTTTCAGGGTTTCCGGGGAAACTTACCCATTGGTCTCTTCCTATAATACTTGCACAATAAGATTTATCCATTCCGGCGTAGCCAGGGTTATAATTCAGTTTACCAAACATGTTTTGGCTAAACTGTGCATCTTGTTGTGCAGCAGCCATTAAGCTTACTCCGACAAACAGTATAGACGTAATTAATTTTTTCATCATTTTTTATTAATTTGATAACAAAATAACCCCCTTCTTTCAGAAAGAGACTGCTAAAGTAGATACTCTTAATGAGAAATGCAAATTATTTGAGGATTATTTTCTGTAAACCCTTCATTTTTAACATTTCAATGTTTATTACTTAGCCTTTACTACGAGTGCACTGTTTATTTGTATCATTTTGATTATCAGTAATTAAATGTTATTTGTTTAGGTGCTCTTCTATGGGTTGCTGTTCATCACTTTACAAGATTAATAAAATTTAAGTTACATCCTTTCCTGTTTTGTATAATTTCCCACCAATAATTACAGTATGAACTAAATCACTGCCAAAACTATAAGGTAGGTAATTATAATGAGGCATAGGGTAAGTAAGAAATATATTTGCTCGCAGTCCCGCTTTAATAGCTGCATGTGTAGTATTTAATCCCATAGCATATGCCGAATTTATTGTTGCCGCATTTATGGCTTCTTCGGGAAGCATTTTCATTTTTATACAGGCCAATGATAGTACGAATGGCATTTTTCCCGAAGGGGATGACCCGGGATTATAATCAGAAGCAAGGGCTATAGGTAAACCAGCATCTATCATTTTACGTGCCGGAGGATATTTCAATCCAAGAAAAAAGGCTGTAGATGGAAGTAAGGTGGGCATTGTAGCAGAATTCATCAGGACTCGTATCTCTTCATCGCCTGTATATTCAAGATGGTCCACTGATAAGGCATTATTTTTCACACCTATTTGTATTCCACCGGAATAGTCAAGTTCATTGGCATGTATCTTGGGGATGAGTCCGTATTGCGCAGCAGCTTTTAATATAGCATCGGTTTCATCAGGTGTGAAAAAAACTTTATCGCAAAACACATCGCAATAATCTGCCAGTTTTTCATATCCTATAAAGGGAAGCATTTCATTTATGAGTAAGTCAATATATTCCTGCCTGTTTTGCTTGTATTTTAATGGAATAGCATGTGCACCTAAAAAAGTTGCTTTGATAGTCATATCTGTATGATGCTTCAATCGTTGGATGACTTTCAGCATCTTTATTTCTCCATCGAATGATAATCCGTAGCCGCTTTTTATTTCCACAGCTCCTGTACCATGCATGGCTATTTCATGTAATCTTGCTCTGGCGCTTTCAAATAATTCATCTTCCGATGCTTTGTTAACTTTTTCGGCTGAATTTAGAATTCCTCCTCCGTTTTTTGCAATCTCTTCGTAACTCAGGCCTTTTATTCTATCCACAAATTCGCCTTCACGGCTGCCTACGTAGACTATGTGCGTATGTGAGTCGCACCAACTTGGAAAAGCAAATTGCCCCTCTGCATTTATTATGTGGTCGAAATGAGATTCTATTGGTAATCCTTCTTTCATTTCTCCTACTCCTGTAATAATATGTCCTTCTGTTGTAATCCATCCATCATTAATACAGGGTAGGGTTGCCATTTCTTTTCCACCTACTTTTCCATCGGTTGCAGGATTTGCCCGTACTATGGTTTTAATGTTTTTTATCAGGATTTTCATGCTTATTCTTTACGGAAACAAATATACACCGTAAAAATCATTAAAATTGCAGTAATTCATTTTTATGTCAACCCAGGAACGTATCACTTTATTTGCCGATGTCATTGTTCCGCTTGCTGTTCCTAATCTTTTTACCTATCGTATACCAAATGATTGGAATGAATTGGCTCGACAAGGGCAGCGGGTGGTGGTTCAATTTGGAAAAAGTAAATTTTATGTAGGGATAATTGCTAGAATACACGATAAGTCGCCACAAGACTATGAAGCTAAGTATATAAAAGATATACTAGATGCTACGCCTATAGTTAATGAAACCCATCTTGCTTTTTGGGATTGGGTTGCTACTTATTACATGTGTACTCCGGGCGATGTTATGAATGCAGCATTACCTTCCGGCTTGCGTTTTAGTAGCGAAACTCGAATAATTAAAAATGATAGTTTTTCATTAGAGGAAGCTGCCGAGGATTATTTTACGGAGAGAGAATGGACACTTGTTGCTGCATTGGAAGCTAGGACTGAACTAAGTATGTTGGAAGTTGCTGATGCACTTGGCATAAAAAATGTTCAACCGGTTATTCAAAGTCTTATTTCAAAAGGAGCGGCAAGAGTGATGGAGGAAATGAAAGGCGAGTTTAAGCCTAAAAAAGAATCCTACGTTCGTTTTACGTCAGAAATAAATGAAGAAAAACTACAAGAGATTTTTAAGGAACTTGAAAAAAAGGCAGTTATTCAATTGGAAGTATTATTAAAATACATTCAACTTTCTCAATGGCATACTAAGAAGCCAATTAGTGTTAAGAAAAGTGCATTGGTAAATTCTTCAGGAAATTCTTCCTTGAATTCATTGGTGAAAAAAAATATCCTGGAGGTATACGAGGCAGAAGTATCACGGCTAAAACAATCGGAAGAAAGGATGCTTCAATCAAATGAATTATCAATCGGACAACAGGAAGGACTTGAAAAAATAAATAAATTATTTATAGATAAAAACGTTATTTTGCTACACGGAGTTACATCCAGCGGCAAGACAGAATTGTACATGCAACTAATTGATGACGCTATACAACAAAATAAAAAAGTGTTGTATATGTTACCGGAAATAGCCCTCACGGCTCAATTGGTAAATCGCTTGAAAAAAAGATGGGGAAATAAAGTCGGAGTATATCATTCTAAATTTGGAGACAATGAACGGGTAGAAATTTGGAATGGGCTTATTCAAAAAGAGCCATTAGCTAATAGCCATCAGCCAATAGCTCCAGAATACTCTGTAATTGTTGGAACCCGTTCTGCTTTGTTTCTTCCTTTTTCCAATCTTGGATTAATCATTATTGACGAAGAGCATGATGGTTCTTTCAAGCAGCAAGATCCTGCCCCCCGCTACAATGCTCGCGATGCAGCTATTTACCTGGCACAACTTTGTAGTGCAAAAGTAATACTGGGTTCTGCAACACCATCGGTAGAAACGTATTATAATGCACTATCAGGCAAATTTGGATTGGTGGAATTAGCTACCCGTTTTGGTGGAGTGGAAATGCCGGAAATAGTTGTGTGCGATTTGAAAGAAGATACTCGGAAGAAGTTAATGAAATCTATGTTTACGCCCTATTTATTGGGGTGTATGGAGCAAGCATTACATAATGGTGAACAAGTTATTCTCTTTCAAAATAGGAGAGGCTTTGCAAATTTTATTGAATGTAAGGTATGTGCCAATGTGCCTCAATGTACTCGATGTGATGTTAGTCTCACCTATCACAAAAAAGCAGATTTATTGAGATGCCATTATTGTGGGTATTCTATTGTGCTTCCAAAAATATGCCCTGCTTGTGGAAGCCCATTAATTGAGACCAAAGGCTTTGGTACTGAAAAAATTGAAGAAGACCTCGCCCTGTTTTTTCCGAAAGCCCGTACAGCAAGATTAGACTTAGATTCCACACGAGCTAAAAATGCACATGCCAATATTATCAACCTATTTGAAGAACGAAAGGTGGATGTTTTGGTTGGCACGCAAATGGTAACTAAAGGATTAGATTTTGATAACGTAAGTGTAGTTGGTATCCTCAATGCCGACTCTGGACTTTACTTTCCCGACTTCCGCTCTGTAGAAAAAACATATCAGCTTATTGCGCAGGTAAGCGGGCGTGCCGGAAGAAAAAGCAAACGGGGCAAAGTAGTGGTGCAGGCCTATAATTCCCATCATCCAGTTATTACGAGGGTTATGGGGAATGACTTTATTGGAATGTATAACGACCAAATGGAAGAACGCAAAAACTTTGCATATCCTCCTTTTACGCGCTTGATTGAAATAACCCTCAGCCATCGTCATCAAGAGGATTTAGATGCTATGGCACCAGCACTTGCTGATGCATTAAAAAACAGATTTGGTAATGATCGGGTATTGGGGCCTGAATATCCTATTGTTTCAAAAGTTCAGAATTTTTATCAGAAAAAAATACTCTTAAAAATTGAACGAGATAAATATTCCCTTAAAATGAAAGACATGGTTGTAGATTCCATAAATGTATTTCTGAAAAAAGGAAAAGACTATACTAAGACACGCATCAAAATTGATGTGGATCCACAGTAATTATCTTAGATACTCCAATATACCCTCATAGTAAGCCTCTGCTACTAATTTTATTCTTTCGGAACTTAGTTGAGTAAGTAAAATACATTCTGAACTATTATCCTGATAAAGTGGTTCGCCATATACTAAAGGTCCTTTTATTAGCCTTGTTAATTCTAAATCTCGGGAGTATACTCCTGTTGCAGGTGTAGAAAGGCAATGCTGTGAAAGATAGGTTGCATCAGCTCTTTGTGCCAAGGGCACATTTAACTTAGAAGATATTTTTTTAGCCACTGCCGATGAAAGCTTAACGGAGTTTTCAATATCAGGGCTCAATAATAACCGGAGGAAGTTTAATCTACCCGAAAGGGTTTTTAAATTTTCAGATGTTATGCAACCGGGGACAAATGCCATTACATAATCCTTATCGGTAGTATGTTTCCAGCCTAGGTTTCTTTCATTTACATTGTAGTGAATAATAACTGTAACATCCGGCTTAAAAGCATTTATTTTACTTGCTCGAGCCGCCATATCTACAGAACCGAAAACCTTACTGAATAAAACTTTATCAGGTAAGTGCATGTTAAGCAATTGCACTCCTTTTTCTGAAATTAGGCCATTATTAATTAGGCTATCCAGATAAGTTCTGCTTTTTATCTTTTTCTTCCACTCAAAAAAAGTCATATCCAGTGCCGATATGCCGGTATCCGTTCTTGTAAACATGGTTTGTGCGCCCAAGCTGTCTAATTGATGTTTTAATAAAAGCGCAGTAAAGAAGGTAAGGTTGCCTTCTACTAATTGAATTTTATTGGTACTATCAAGTGCAAGCGTCATACAGCGGCTTTCCGTTTCGCCCATGTGGTATGCTCCACCTATATGGCCCGGGTCAATGGCTATTTTTAATCCTTTTAAAGAAGTTATTACCCTTCTTTTTTTTACAGAATCTTTCGCAATGTAATATTGCAAACTATCTTTTTTATGGAATAAAAGCTTTTTTAATTCGGGCTCCGAAATATTGCTTATTACAGGAGATAGTAAGTTCACTTCACTCCAGCTTAAATGTATTTCCAGTATTCTGGATGGTCCGGAGTAAATAGATATTCCGGCGCTATTAATAGATACAAATTCTTTAACCTTATGGTCTTTGGAAAAATAGGTTTCTAGTTTTTTAGTGTAGTACTCTTGCTGATTTTGCGCTATACCGCAATAGTAAAAACATAGAAAAAATAAGCATACGAAGCTTTTGCGTATTTTTGTGTTTTGATATTTCTTTCTTTCAAAATGCATAGTATCCGTGATATTGATTTTTCTTCTGAATGGAGATTTACAACAAGCCGAAGTAGTGGTAAGGGTGGTCAAAATATAAATAAATTATCTACGAAGGTAGAACTTCATTTTGATTATTTGAATTCCAATTTACTTGCTGAAGAACAAAAAAGTTTGGTTGGAAAAAAGTTAGTCACCTATATCAACAAAGAAGGTATTTTGAAAATAGTGTCGCAAGAAGACCGCAGCCAGCTTTTAAATAAAAGAAACACGATAGAGAAGTTTTACCTGCTTTTAGAAAGGGCTTTTAAAAAGCGAAAAAAGCGAATTCCTACTAAGCGCAGCAAGCAAAGCCAGTTAAAACGGTTAAAATCGAAGAAAATTCGCTCGGAAAAGAAGAAAACAAGAGGGAAGCAGGATTTTTAGCTGCCATTTTCAGCACTACTGAAATAATAACAATTATCTTTCTTAAATTTGCATTATACTACTATTGATTATGTACATACAACAGATTTATACCGGATGCCTTGCACAAGCAGCCTACTATATTGAATCGGAAGGAGAAGCCGCTATTATTGATCCTTTGCGTGATATTCAAGCTTATTTAGACATGGCTGCTGCCAGAAATGCTAAAATAAAATACATTTTTGAAACCCATTTCCATGCCGATTTTGTATCAGGACATATAGACCTTGCCAAAAAAACAGGAGCTAAAATTATATATGGGCCTACGGCTAAAACAGCCTACCATATTACCGTTGCTGAAGACATGCAGGAATTTCCATTAGGGAATGAAAAAATACAAGTTCTCCATACTCCCGGACATACGATGGAGTCTTCTTGCTTTTTAGTTAAAGATTCTACCGAAAAGCCCTATGCGATTTTTACCGGAGATACTTTATTTGTGGGCGATATAGGCAGGCTTGACCTTGCTGCCGATGATATGCCCAGGGACCAACTTCCATCTATGATGTATGATTCGATTGAAAAATTGAAAAAACTATCGGATGATATTATTGTATATCCCGGTCATGGCGCCGGTTCTTCGTGCGGTAAAAATATTGGAAAAGAGACAACCACTACCATTGGAGCACAAAAAGAAATGAACTATGCATTTCAGTCCATGGACCGTGAGGCCTTTATTCATAACATGACAAATGGACAAGCGGCCCCACCAAAATATTTTTTTACAGATGCTAAAATAAATAGAACTGGCTATGAAGAAGGTATCGATAGTTTATTGAGAAATATACAGAGCCTAACTGTTGCTGATTTTATAAAGGAAAGTGAAGCAGGTGCTATAATACTTGATTCCAGAATGCCTGCCGAATTTGCAAAGGAACATATACCCGGCTCACTAAATATTGGTATTAATGGCGATTTTGCTGTTTGGGTAGGTACTATTATTGATAATGTACCTCTTATTTTAGTTTGCGATAATGAGAAAGAAAAGGAATCTATTATGAGGCTTGCCAGAATAGGATATGACAAAGTAAAAGGCTATTTGAATGGTGGCATTAATGCTTGGAAAGAAGCAGGGCAAAAAGTTAAAACTATTCATTCTGTTTCGGCAGAGGAATTTGCTGAAAATATCGAAAAAGAAGGGCGCTCATTGGATGTAAGAAATGAAGGGGAAGTTGCACAAGGTACCGTGAGAGATTCCATTACAATATCACTTGGCAAATTGCAGGAGCAACTTAATTCGTTAGACAAGAATGCCCATTACTATGTTTATTGCAGGAGTGGATATCGTTCAATGATTGGTTCATCTATATTGGAGAAGAACGGTTTTACAAACATTACCAATGTAGACGGTGGCATGAATGCGATAACAAAAACGGCCGCTAAAATAGAAATTCCAGCAGTAGTTTAATCTTCAAACGTAAAAGACAAGAGGTATGTTTTTGAATAGAGCCCTTGTATGGATTGCGTATATACCGTATTGTCCGGTATAATAAGGTTTCGTGTCCCTTGCGATACTTTTAGCTCAATGGCAAATTTAAAATAGGGTAAATAAAACTCAATTCCTCCACCGGCCTCGTAGTATAAGTCCGTTTTGGAAATACGGACTGTAGCATGGGCTCCTGCAAGCTGTTGGTTAACGTCACTCTGAGAAGCTAGATCGGTTGCATATTTTCCGCCGGCAAGTACGTAAGCCTCAAAATTATTAAGCCTTTTTGATATTAATTTTAAATCTACCGGAAGGTTAATAAATACGGATTGGATGTCCTTGGTAACAGTAAAAGTGTCTACTCCTTCAAAAAAATAAGCTATTTGCCTATCAGAAAACCCCAATGAAGGAACAAATCTAAGTTTCAGGTATTTTGTTATTTTCATTTCAGAAACGATACCTAAATCAAAACCTCCTTGGGGAATAGAGCGAACAGTTTTTAAAGTATCCTTGAACTTTTCCGCTATGTGAGTAGCAGGGTTTATAGAAAAGCTACAGGTATTATATCCTATAACAAATCCAAAATGAATCCAAGATTTTGTATAATTAGGAAGATACTTTTCCGTTTGGCTTTTCCCTTTAAGGGAACAAAGAAGTATCAAAAAAACAAATATGGTTTTCCACCGATATTTTCGGGAAAGTATAAAGCTGGAAGATGAGCTACTTAGTTCAAACATATTTGTAAATAACGGGTACAGTAGTTTTTATTTTCCTGCATCTTTCTTTTTTGCAATATAGATTGAAGTAACCCCCATACTCAAAGGTATGAATTCAGTATCTATAAATCCGGCTTTTATCAATTCCGCTTCAAAATTCTTACCCGAAGGGAATGCGGCTACCGATTTATTCAAATAATCGTATGCTTTATTTTCTGAAAATGCTCCGCCAATAGCAGGGCAAATTTTGCTCATGTAAGCCTTATATAGTTTTCTTAAGGGTTTGCTGCTTGGTTCCGAAGCCTCCAAAATTAAGACTCTGCCTCCGGGTTTTAATATCCGGCACATTTCAGATAATCCCTTATTTAAGTTTTCGAAATTTCTTACTCCAAAAGCAGAAGTGGCCAAGTCGTATGTATTATCCGGAAAAGGCATGTTTTCACAATCCATTTCCAGTAATTCAATTTTAGAGGATAATCCTTTTTGTTTGATTTTTTCTCTGCCGATTTCAAGCATTTTTTCGGCAATATCAATTCCGGTAATTTTTGTAGGAGACAGCCTTATCAATTCAATTGCAAAATCTCCGGTGCCGGTAGCAATATCTAAAATAGTATCGTGTGGATGTTTTTTTATCAGATTAACAGCTTTCCTTCTCCATAAAATATCTATGCGCATAGTGAGGAGCCGATTCATGAAATCATACTTCCCTGCAATAGTATTAAACATTTTTTTTACCTGTTCCTTTTTCCCAAAGTTCAGGTCGTTATATGGTATTATGGGAGAATCGGCGCTCATTTATTTACCATTCATATAGTGCAGGGCTTCTTCCAAAAGTTGTTTTTTATCTACTGGAACAACACCTGTTTTTTCGCATACTTGTCCACCTGCCAGATTAGACAGGAAAGCAATTAGAATGGGTGATAAATTGAGTGCACAACATAATGCTGCGACACTTACAACAGTATCTCCCGCGCCCGAAACATCAGATATATTGCGGATATGCGCCGGAACTAATTTCTTTTCTTTATCGGAACTGATGAATACTCCATGTTCAGAAAGGGTAACCAACACATTTGAAATTTTGTGGGCTTTCCTAAATTTTTCGGTAATGGCTTGCACTTGCTTTAAATCGCCAGCATGTATATCCACTTTAAGGCCTTCGCGTAATTCTTTTAAATTAGGTTTGAAAAGAGTAACTCCACTATAATCGGTAAAGTTTCTTTTTTTAGGATCAACCACCGTGGGTATATTCTTTTTCTGGGCAAGAGCAACTACTTTTTTTATAAGCTCAGAAGACATAACGCCTTTATCATAATCTTCAAAAATTATTACATCGGCTTTGCCTGCATTAATAATTTTTTCAATTTGCTTCAGCAGCTTTGCTGTTTGTTTGTCGCCAATGTATTCATCGGTTTCGTCATCAATTCTTACTATATGATGATTGTTGCTGATAATCCTTGTCTTAGTAGTTGTGGGGCGGTCTGTAGATACTATAACTCCTTCGATCGGTAGTTTTTTTTCTTTTAGAATTTTTATCAAGCGCTCCCCATGAACATCATTACCTATAACACCGCATAAAATAGGTGTAGCGCCCATAGCTTGTATATTAATGGCTACATTGGCTGCTCCGCCCATGCGGCTTTCTTTTTTGCTTATAGCCACAATAGGTACCGGAGCCTCAGGTGAAATGCGGTTTACATCTCCCCAATAATACACATCAAGCATTAAATCGCCAATGATGAGAACCTTCAGTTTGTTGAAGGAATCGAATATTTTTTTAATCTCTGCCGGATTCACTTTTCAAATTTATTTTAATAATGCGAGTGATTCTTTCATTCGTTTTACCGCTTCCACCAACAAATCTTCTGCAGCTGTATAGGAAATACGGATATAATTATCATTACCAAAAGCCGCACCCGGAACCACTGCAACACGGGCATTATCGAGAAGAAAGAAACAAAGATCAGCGGCATTTTTTATCAGCGTTCCTTCGAATGATTTTCCTATATAGTGACTTATTTCAGGGAATATATAAAATGCACCATCAGGTACATTCGCTTTCATTCCGGGAATGTCTTTCATCAATTCTAATACCCTGTCTCTGCGTTTTTTGAATGTATCACGCATAGAATGTGTTATGGTTGGGTCAAGCAAAACTGCCGTAAAGGCAGCCTTTTGAGCTATAGAACAGGTTGCGGAAGTTATTTGTCCCTGAATTTTATCGCAAGCTTTTGCAATTTCTTTCGAAGCACCTATGTAGCCTACTCTCCAGCCGGTCATGGCAAAAGCTTTTGATAGGCCATTTACGGTAATTACTTGGTGTTTTACTGATTCAATTGCACCAATGCTATGGTGTTTTCCAACAAAATTGATGTGCTCATAAATTTCATCAGAGATAATATAAATGTCAGGATAAGCTGCGAATACTGCTGCAATTTCTTCCAGTTCTTTTTGAGAATAAACAGAGCCGGTGGGATTGCAAGGAGAACTGAATATCATTAATTTGGTGCGAGGAGTAATGGCATTTTTCAATTGACTGGCAGTAATCTTAAAATCGTTCTCCAATTCTGCTTGTATTATTACCGGATTGCCCTCTGCCAGTTTAATCATATCTAAATAGCTTACCCAGTATGGAGAAGGTACCAGTACTTCATCACCTGGATTTATCAGGCTCAACATTACATTGGCAATAGATTGTTTTGCACCCGTAGATACAACTATCTGGTCAGCATCAAAATCGAGGTTGTTATCTCTTTTAAATTTATGTGCAATTGCCTGACGCAATTCAAGGTATCCGGAGACATGGGTATAGTGGCTAAAGTCCTCGTCTATAGCTTTTTTGGCAGCCTCTTTTATAGGGGTTGGTGTCGGAAAATCAGGTTCTCCCAGACTCAGATTTATTACGTCTATCCCTTGGGCTTTCAGTTCACGGCTACGTCTGGCCATGGCTATGGTTTGTGATTCTGAAAGTCGGGCGAGTCGCGATGAAAGGGTTTTCATATAGCTTAAATAACTTTATATAATGACTTGCAAAGCTATAAAAATATGAATAAACGGGGCGTACGCTGTGATTTGGAGAATTCTATTTCTTTGCGGCAAGTATAGTCTCACGTTTAGCAAGGATATATCGATATACTAACTTATATTGCGTTGAGTCTAAATGAGATTTTCGACCCATCTTAGGTAGTGTATTGTTCCAGTCCTCTATACTAAAATCTTGAGGCTTCTTCACGTCATGACAATCTAAGCATTTATCATTATAAATATTGTACCCCTGAGTAAGATTTGCCAGAGTTGTGCCTGTCCAATGAGCTTGAGCGGCAGTAACATCTGCATTGTCGGGAACAAGACTTGGTTCGGATTTAACATCCTTTTTTGCAGGAGCAAGGCTCTTTGTTCCTCTACAGCAAAGCAATACTATTGACATTAAAAGCAATACGGCCATTACTTTTTTACTTCTCAAAACATGAATCATAAACACATCTATCTATGGCCTGCAAAGTTATTAGAATCTCTCTAAACTGATAACGCTTGATTTTCTATGTGATATAATTCGGTATCTTGCAAAAGCATGAGAACAATCATAATACGCTTATGAGAAGTGTCACGTCGCTCGTTATCTAGCTATAGCACTTTTGCCTCACGAAATATTACAAATACTAATTAATCTATTTACTATGAAAACAAAAAGAACTTTTATTCTACTGATGTGCTTAAGCCTGTTAATGCTTGGGTTAGTAGATAGGATAATGGCGCAAACAGATTCTACAACTGCACCTGTGCCTAATTCGCCACAGGGTGGAGCTGAGAAAATGCTACTAGCCGGAGAGGTTTCTACTTTATGGCAGAATAACAAAGTTGTAGGCGCTCCATCTACAAACACTTTTGCAGCCAGTCCCCTTGGCTTAATGTTAATGCCTTTAGTAAAACTGAATGATAGGTTATTTCTTGATGTGCAAGTTGCTGTAACTGCAAATCCTGCACCGGGGGGAGGAGCTGTCGCCAGTTTAAACGAAGCTATTATCTATTATCGCCTTACTCCTGCAGCCTACGTATTCGCTGGAAGTTTTCAACCAAGGTCAGGTATATATGAAGGCATACTGGATGATTTTACTAACCGGTATTGCACTAGCCCTGTAGGAATGGGAATCGGTGTACAAACAGAATCGGGTATTGGTATTCAAGGTGGCTTTCAGGCTGGTTATTCTAAAGTACTATATCAACTGTATATAGCAAATGGCCCTCAACTATCAGTAGATAGTACAGGAGCACATAATGGACAATTGAATTACGGTAACTATATCGACAATAACAAAAACAAAGCGGTTGGTGGTGAAATAGGAGTTTTGCCTTTTTCCAATTCAAGTCTTGAATTGGGAATATCGGGACAATACACTCCAAAAACAGGAGATGCCGGCTCACTTTTTGAAAATACAAGCAGTACATCTATTGCCACTTATTTAAACTACTATCATGTTTTTAATCCGGTAATGGTAAGAATACAGGGTCAATACGAGTATACACAAACTCAAAACTTTAAATTATATTCTAACTCATCAGACACAGCAACTCTTTTTCCTTCTTTTGACAACAAAATTAGCGGATGGTTTGGTGGCGCTACTGTGCGCCTGAGCGGTTCGCGCAGAACATTGCTAAGTAATTTGGAATTGGGCGGCAGAGTAGGGCAGTTAATACTTCCGGAGAATGCCCTATGGGGTGCAAAGCCGCTAAATCAAACAACCGTATGCCTTACTTATTGGTTTACCTGGAAAACTCCCCTGAATCTTGCTTATGATATGTATACCCAGTCGGGTAGCCCTACTCAAACTCAAATTACAGTAAGAGGCATGTGGTTTTTTTAAAATGACAAATACAAAACAAGTAACAATTAAATAGTAGTATCATGAAAAGTAAAATAAAGATTAAAACAACAGTAGCTATTTTAGCTATTGGCATAGCTTCAGCAGCAATTATTAATGGATGTAAAGTTCCTGAAGAAATTGCCAATAAGTCGGGTGCCCAATTATGGGGAGAAAACTGTAACCGTTGTCATAATGTTGTTGACCCGAAAACATTTGGCGACGATCAATGGGATGCAGCTACAGAACACATGCGTCAAAAAGCATTATTGACTGATAGGGAAGTTTCTAAAATCAGGGATTTTCTGAAAACCGCCAATAAATAGAACTAAGATTCTAGCTAATTAATTTGTAAAGTGGTAATAGTTTCCTAGTCCTGACGAGTGCATGTCAAATGAGATGCACTTTTTTATTTTGGTAAAAACTAAACAGGTTTTGTTCTTATACGGGCAAGTGCAATTAGCAATGTGCCGATTAGTAATAAAATCCCCACTCCCCATAGATACCATGAAAACAAAGGGTTCCCTGCAATAAGTATTCCACCTAGGCCTTGTAACATTAATAATGCTTCATTTAATATAACAGCTATTGTAAATAGTAATAATGCAAATTGGGTGAAGCTGCTTTTGCTATTCAATATTTCCTTTTGTGTAAAATAGATTATCAGAAAAAGAGTTACAAAGCCAAGAAATATTAAGTGAAGAAATCCCATAATCATGGGCCTGTTGCCAAACACAAGAATATTTACAGCATTAAAAATGGTTAGGCTCTGCAAAAATAATTTTAGAAGAAAAGCGCCTAAGGATGATATAGCCATATAACGAATAGATGGAATAACTAGTTTGAATTTTTTTATGAGCAATGGCAAGCACAAAATAAACCACATAAAGCTTAAGAATAAAAGAATACTTCCTGCTATACATATTAGTTGAAAAGGCAAAGTAATGTTATGCCATAAAAAAGCCAGGAACATGGATGGCAGGGTTGAAAGACAAAGTAAAATGGAAAAATGATGAATATTTTTTTCTGCTTTATCTCCTGTGTTGGATATAACTTTATTAAAGAGCAATGCAAAAGCAGCGAGTGTAAAAAATCCATTGTATTGTAAATGTAGATACCCGAATAAAGCATCTCGATATAAAATTGCATTAAGAGATTTAACAGAGAAGAGGTATGCCAGCATAAACACTCCGAGAGACGAAAGAACAAGACAAAGAACAGATGAAATAGAAAGTAGTTTTACCGTTTTGGTTGCGGTTGTTTTTAGAATATCTTTAATGAATATCCATGAAAAAATATAGGTGAATAGTATATAAACAATGGAAATATATTCTGAAATGGACTTGCAACTTTCAAATGGGGTGGTGAATAAGGTCGCCCAACTGCTCAGGAAAATTGCACCCAAAAAAAAGTGGTATTTCCTTTTATTGTAGAGTGCGCCCGGAAGTTCATGTATCATCAATGTTATTAATGCAAGTGTGGCCCAGCCCATAAATGCAAAATAACCATGAGTATCTACCAAGCGATTGTAATCAATCCAAGGTAAATCAAAAATAATTTTACTCCTCATTAATACTCCCAATACTGCCACTATACAAAGATTGGCAATTGATAAGTTAATCCATATTTTTTTAAAATGCATAGTAAAAAGTATAAGAAAATTAAAGGCAACTATATATTAATTTACACTAAAAGTTATTAAAGAGGTGTATTATAAGTCTCAAGCATACTTATATTTATTAAATATAGCTGAAAAAACTAATATCATTCAAATTGGTGTAAATTTGTAAGTCATTGCGGAATTAACTAACAAAACTACTTAGAACAAGCATTAACAGTATATGATAAGGATCATGGTATTTATGTGATTCCCCTCATGCTTCTAATATTCAATTCTACTCACTTTTGTAGTGTAAAAATAGTGTAACAAAGTAAAATTTTTAATCAGTTATTTAACATGAAAAACATATTTAATAAAAGAGCCGTAGTATTCCTTAGCTTTACAGCAGGAGCATTTTTTTTTATGTCTTCATCGGGAATAAAGATACAGCAAAGAGCGGAATGGGTAGCTCCTGCGTGGTCAGATACTGTTAAAAATCCTTTTAGGGGAAAACCGGATGCCATTGCGGCAGGGAAAAAGATATATGGCACTTACTGTAATGTTTGCCATGGAGATAAGGGCAAAGGTGATGGAATAGCGGCTGCAGGTCTCAATCCTAAACCGGCCGACCATAGTGCTGCGAAATTTCAAAAGCAAAGTGATGGAGCTATTTATTGGAAGCTGACAACCGGCAGGGCTCCTATGGCAAGCTATGAAAAAACACTTACCTTAGCACAGCGCTGGCAAGTGATTGATTATATAAGAACGTTAAAGTCTCCTAAGTAATATACCTAAAAACAAATAAACATGAAACCCAATACCTTACTTACCTCGGCAGCATTAATGATATTATTCTTTATGGGGTGTGATTCCTCTAAGCAGCCTGATACCTCAAATGTTACAAGCGAAACAATCAAGAACTATTTTACCCCGAAGCCTGATAAGGGTATTGGTAAATTTTCGAAAATGGAACTTACCCACCCGTTAGATGAGGATATGGTAAAAAAAGGGCAGGGAATTTACGATGCCAGGTGTATTTCATGCCATAAACTTACCGACGAAAAATTAGTAGGTCCCGGATGGAAGGGGGTTACTGATCGCAGGACTCCTGAGTGGATTATGAACTTTATTACCAATACAGATGTAATGTTGGATAGTGACTTAATTGCTCAACAGTTGGTAGTTATATGTATAGCACGCATGCCTAATCAAAATCTGAACGATGCTGAAGCCCGTTCTGTATTAGAGTCTATGCGTAAAAACGATGGAAAAAATTAGCATTTGGTAGGACTGGTATTCGTATCACTTAGATTTTTAAGCCCACCTTTTGGTGGGCTTTTTGTTGCCGGTATTCGCTTATAGTTGCTATTTATCTACTTTTACACTTATTAAATGAAGGATTTATTTTCAAATGATACTATTGTTGCCCTTTCCACGCCACCCGGGGTAGGAGGGATAGGTGTAATAAGGCTTTCAGGTCCTGAGGCAATTCGCATAAGCGAAAAAATATTACCGGGACTTAATCTGCAAGCGGCTAAAAGCCACACACTCCATTTTGGAATTGTTAGAGATGGTGATACGGTACTTGATGAGGCTGTAGCCGGTCTTTTTAAGGCTCCGAGTTCCTTTACTTGCGAAGATGTGGTAGAAATTTCCTGTCACGGTTCACCGTATATATTGCAAAAAGTGCTTCAATTATTGATAAGTAAAGGTGCACGCCTCGCTAAACCGGGAGAGTTTACTATGAGGGCTTTTTTTAACGGCAGGTTCGACTTATCGCAGGCGGAAGCTGTGAGCGATCTGATTGCATCGGAAACACAGGCAGCGCATAATCTGGCTATAAACCAAATGCGGGGAGGATTTTCGGGGGAGTTGAAAATACTTCGGGAAGAACTCATGCATTTTGCATCGTTGCTTGAATTAGAGCTTGATTTTAGCGAGGAGGATGTGGAGTTTGCTAATCGCCCGCAACTCATCAGTTTGCTTGAGAAGATGCAACTGAAAATTAAAAGGCTTTGCGAATCTTTTCGGTTGGGGAATGTTATAAAAAATGGAGTATCTGCTGTAATAGCGGGTAGGCCCAATGCCGGAAAATCCACCCTGTTGAATGCGATGCTTAATGAAGAACGTGCCATTGTGAGCGACATACCCGGAACCACACGAGATACCATTGAAGAAAATTTAACCATCAACGGAATTGCTTTTCGTTTGACAGATACTGCCGGAATACGTGAGGCGGCAGATGCTATAGAAAAACAAGGGGTGGAGCGCACCATGCAAAAAATTGAACAGGCTGCTATTGTTATTTACCTGTTTGATGCTGATGGATTTTCGCCTGATGAAGTAGCGGAAGATTTGAGTAAGCTGAACAAGAATAAAGGCATACCCGTTTTACCTGTTGCCAACAAAGTTGACAAGATGGAAGATCCAAACAAGTTTAACGAGATTGAAGGCATCAGCCTTGTGTCGGCTAAAAACGGCTATGGAATTGATGCGTTGAAAAAGCAATTGTACGATACGGTGATACAAGGGGGCAATATTCACGATGGAGTAATACTTAGTAATGCCCGCCATTACGAAGCACTTGAAGCCACCTTGAAAAATTTGGAGGCTGCAAAAAAAGGAATTGAAAATAAATTATCGGGCGAGCTTGTGGCCTCTGATATTCGCTCAGCGTTAAATCATTTAGGTGAGATTACAGGAACAGTTACAACAGATGATTTATTGGGTAATATTTTTGGCAAGTTTTGTATCGGAAAGTGAAGTAATTTGTTGTTTTTTAGTTAATTCCTTCCTATTATTGAGTTTAAAGCCAATTTTGGAAAATTTATTTTCTCTTGTTTTGTTGTATTTTGGTGTTTATTTGTTGCCAATTTGTATATTTGCATCTTAATGGCAACAAAAGGCAACAAATAAAGATAACTTATGAAAGTACATTTAAGGCAGAGAAAAAAGGGAAAGGATGGGAGTGTTTCACTATACCTTGAAATATACAAAGGCACTACTAAAATGCCTGATGGCAGGGTAAAAGGAATACGGCAATATGAATACCTAAACCTCTACTTAATTGATAAAGCACGGTCCCCTATTGATAGGCAACAAAATAAGGAGAACCTTAAACTTGCGGAGAGTATAAAGGCAAAAAGAGAGTTGGAAATAAAAAACGGTCAATATGGCTTTACGAGTGATTTCAAGAATGACACCAATTTCACAGCTTACTTTAAAGCCCAAACAGAAAAGCGGTTACTTAATGAGGGAAACTATGGCAATTGGGATAGTGCATTAAAACACTTCATAAAGTTTGCAGGTACTCAAGTATCATTTAAAGGGATAGATAAAGCTTTCTGTGAACGATTTAAAGAGTATCTAAGTAATGAGGCAAAAAAAAAGAATGAAAAGAATTTATCTTCATCTGCTGTTGCTTCCTATTTTAATAAATTTAAAGCTTGCTTAAATATTGCAGTAGACGAGGAAGTAATTATGCGAAACCCTGCAAGTGGAGTAAGTATACCTAAAGTTGTAGAAAGTACAAGAGAATACCTGACTTTGGATGAATTAAAAGAACTTGTAAAAGCGGAATGTAGGTATGATATTTTAAAAAGAGCTTTTCTCTTTTCCTGTCTTACCGGATTAAGATGGTCCGATATTCAAAAAATGCAATGGTCAGAAGTGCAATACTTGGATAATGGGGGTAGGATAGTATTTCACCAACAAAAGACAAAAGGGTTACAATACCTTGATATTTCAGAGCAAGCCAAAGGATATATGGGGACCAAAGGTATCCCTGACGAAAGAGTATTTGCTGGGCTAAAATACAGCGACTATATGAATACAGCATTGCAACGGTGGGTAATGGCTTCCGGTTGCAGTAAACAAATTACTTTCCATTGCGCCCGCCATACATTTGCAGTATTACAATTATCTTTAGGCACTGAAATTTTTACACTTTCAAAACTTTTGGGACACTCTGAATTAAAGACCACTCAGATTTATGCGAAAATTATTGATGAGAAAAAGCGTGAAGCAATTAATAAAATACCTGACCTTACAATTTAATAAATGAAAAGTATATCAGATTGCTTTAAGTATTGGGAAACACTTGAAATTAACGAATTAACGAATCTTTATTGTGAGCGTTTTCATTGGTTTAATAGGATAATATTTTATGGAATGAGAACGGCTGACACTACTAATTGGTTTGAAAATGAAATATCAAACTTAAATACTTGCTTTGTATCATTGGATTATTTATGTGCAAAAATTGAAAATATACTGCTCAATAATACTAACGAATACAATGAGAAGCTTTTTAATATCATAATATTAAAAATGGAAAAAATTGAAGAACAGTTAAATGGAGAATTTTTTTTAAATGAATATAACCTTTGTAAGAATAATAAAATATACTTAACAAGAGATTATTTTAGAAAAATTGGACATAAATTTGACCAAACTGTGATTTTTTTTGGAATTGAATTTGACGACAAACCCGATATATTTTATGGCACGGTAGAGACTTTCTACAATGAATCATTTCGACAATACAAGGAAGCAAAGTATAAGATTAATAAATTATTTACATTAAGGAAACTAAACACACTTACCCCAATTCATAATCAGCCACAGGACAAGGGAAATGCAAGTATAAAAAAGGTTGAGCCAATTAAATGGCAAAAGAATAGTGTCCTATTGGCGTATCTTATCAATGAATTAAAAACATTTGGCTATATTGATGACACAAATATTTGGGCAATTTGTGAGCAACTATTTATCGATAAGAAAGGTAAACCAATAAAGGCAACAACTTTTAGTAGTATGGTAAAAAACTATGAGGGAAACCAACCGGGGAAGCACATTAAGGGCAAACCCAAAGACCATTCTGATATTACCGATTTGATTGAAAAACTAAAAATGATTTCAAAAGAGATAGAGTAATATAATTTTCCTTTATATCCTTTACTGTAAAGCCCTGTCAATGTTATTGCCTTCCTAAGCTGCCGTCCTTTGTTCAAATTTTCAGAACAAATGGACACACTGCAACAAATTAATGAGCGGCTGAGTAACCTTGAAATTCTTTTCCTCTCTCAAAAAACAGTATTAAATTTTGATGAAGTTGCGGTTTATACCGGACTGTCAAAATCACATCTCTACAAATTAACCTCCACAGGTGGCATACCATGTTATAAGCCACAGGGAAAACATATCTATTTTGATAAGCCTGAAATAGACAAATGGCTTTTACAAAACAAAAAAAAGAGCAACGCTGAAATTGAAAGCGAAGCGGCTACCCATGTTACCATAACCCGCAAAAAATTATAACCATGAATACCGGAATAACCACCCGCTCCGGCGGGGAAACTTTCAACACTTTAGAACAAGTGCGGACAAGCTATACCCTCCCCCTAAAGGGGGAAAATTCGGTAGTTGTGCAAGGAAATGGTAGCGAACTTGGAAACCGAAAACGGGTTTTGGGTAAGGCGAACCGAAAAATGATTTCAAGCAAAAGAGTTTTGCATCTGATTGACATTGCAAAAAGCAAAGGGGATAAAAAAATTGAAAAAGAATTTTGGGAAGTTTTCCATTGCCAGAGAAAAGTCGTTACTACAAACGGTAGGCAACACGGCCACTATTGCGGACGACGGGTTTGTTCGGTATGTAATAACATTAGGGAATTTATACTAAGAAGCAAATTTGAACCAATTTTTCGCACTTGGAAGGACCCTTATTATCTTGTTCTAACTACAAAGTCTGTCCCAAAAGCAAAACTAAAATCACGGATTGATGCAATGTATAAGGCATTTTACCGAATAAACCAAAAGTACCAAAAGCGGCGGCAACGTGGGGACAAAATAAATTTTATTGGAGTAAAAACCCTTGAATGTGAATTTAGTCCCAACTGGCTTTGGTATAACCCTCATTTCAATATACTGGTCCCGAATAAAGAGGTTGCGGAACTGTTACTAATGGAATGGATTAAGCTATGGGGACCTAAACATGTTAGCCGAAAAGGACAATATTGTGAGGCTGTTCGTAACCGTGAAAAAATATTACTGGAAGTTATTAAGTATTGTACAAAAGTATTTACAGACCCCGATAAGGATAAGAAGTTTACGACTATAAAAGGACATAAAATTTATATAAAGGCACTTTATAATATTTATGTTGCAATGAGAGGACATAGGATATTTGAACGCTTTGGATTTAATCTACCTGAAAATACTCCAAAAAGGGAGCCAAAAGAAACTGAGGTTAGCCACTCTATTAAATGGAAATATGATTTAAAATACTTTGATTGGGTTGGCGAAGATTCGGCGGGTTTACTTACAGATTTTGTGCCTGATGCCCGTTTACAATATTTATTACAAAATTGCATGGATGTACATTTGGAATAAACCAATAAACATTGAAAATAAAGTAACTATAATAGTTTAATTTAGTATGGCAGCAAAAAAGGGACACCCCAAAGCAGGTGGCAGACAGCAAGGCACAAAGAATAAGAAAAGCCTGCTATTAGAAAACTTCGCTCAAACAATAGTTGAGGGTGGTATGGAGCGATTCCAATCGGAGCTTAATAAATTATCCGGGAAAGAATATGTAAATGCTTTTATGGCCTTGTTTGAATATACAAAACCCAAGTTGGCAAGGACGGAAGTAAAAAATATTACTCCCCCTGACCGCACACCTCATCTTACAATAATTCAAGATGGGAAGGAAATATCTTTAAAGCTTGGAGAAATGAATTGCGAAACACCATAGGGGGAGGCAAGGTGAAATTTAGGGTTTAGAGTCTATTTGTAGAAAAATGTATATCCCTATTTTTTAAATTTCCTGCAAGTGTGCCATTAAAGGCACTCTTGCCAACATGATAGCAAAAAGTGGCGCAATGAATGAAATAAGCCGCCTAATGGAGCTTATGTAATGAAAAAGCCTCTTTTATGCGTATTCTGCCTTATTATTTTGCATAATGTTACTTATGAGAAAACACCCGTAGCCGTTATGGGAATGAAGGCAGGGTGAAGTATTTATTTTCTCATAAGACCACATTATGTAAAATAACGATTGGAACGAAGGCAATACCGTGCAAGCCATGAGGTTACGAAGGGCGGGGGCAGCCATTACGGGTTATGGGCTGCGAAAGCGACCTTCGCATGAAGCTACACAAAGATGTGGGTATGGCTAAGATAGAGCGTGTTATAATTGACGGATTTCATAGGAAATGATTAAGCGTAGCAGGGAGCTAAGACTAAAACAGAAAGAAAGTCCAAATAAAAAGATTAGAGAGAAAGAAAATGTGTCAATGAAGATGCGGAAAAAGATTCGACAGGGTAGAAATGGTGGAGTTTAGGAACGGTCCGCCGAAGGCTTTTAAGGAATCTGTTTCTTAGGAAAGTTAGATAAGTAAATATATACAGGCAGGTTGATTAATTAGAAGGAGGGTTGATTGTGGGAATGTATAGGTATTACACGTAGAAATAATTAATAAAGGAGAGCCGAATAAAAAAATAATCCTTTTGCCCGGCAATACCCCCGCCGGGGGTGTTTTTTTATTGCCCCTATTAATGCCTAACATGTAGGATATACTTACATCTCTCTCGAAACTGCATTTTTAAATAATAATAATTCTTATTCCTGAAAGAGAATAGAATTTATATGGATTAATCCACTATTTAAAAAGAGTGGGGGACTTATTTTGTAACCTCATAGGTAGGTATTCCCTATTTTCTTATTTTTACCCCTGCACATTATTATAACAATAGCCTTTCCCTAGAAAGAATGAACATTGCTCAAATAGAAGCTAATTTACAGAAAGTCATTAAGTCCTTCAATAAGGACACTTTTATATATGATTTGCTTTTGGCTTATGGACAGCCAAAAGCTTCCATTACTCGCTTACAGCAAGGAGGATTGAATCTTTCAAAAAACAGGGGAGAAATTGATTGGAAGAAAAAACTATTCTTTAAAGAGCTTGAAAATGAGGACCTTCATGAAACTATTGATACTATAAGGAAGGACCCAAAGCTTTTAAAGCATGACCCCCGGTTTATTATTATTACAGATTATGAAAACCTATTGGCTGTTGACAGAAAAACGGAAGATACTCTTGATATTAAGCTTACAGATTTTCTTACAAAATTTGATTTCTTCTTGCCTTGGGCCGGGATGGAGAAAGCTCAGCATCAAAATGAGAACCCTGCCGATGTTAAAGCTGCTTATAGAATGGCAATGCTTTATGATGAGATAAAAAAAGATAACATCACGACAACCGAAGCAGAAGTCCATAGCCTTAATGTTTTCCTCACTCGATTGTTGTTTTGCTTTTTTGCAGAAGGTACTGGCATATTTGCTAAAGGGCAGTTTACTAATTCTCTTGATTCACATACACAAGCTGATGGTAGTGATTTAGATACATATTTGAATACGCTCTTTGAGATATTAAATACTGAAAATAAAAAGAGAAAGAATTTACCGGCCTACCTTGATGCCTTCCCTTATGTAAATGGTGGTTTATTTAAGGAAAGACATGTTTCGCCTGTTTTTACACGAAAGAGCAGGCAGGCAGTAATTTATAATGGAGAATTAAACTGGAGTGCAATAAACCCTGATATTTTTGGCTCGATGATACAGGCGGTAATAACGCCTGAACATCGTGGAGGATTAGGTATGCACTATACAAGCGTTCCTAATATTATGAAGGTAATTGAGCCACTCTTCTTAAATGAATTAAATGAAGAACTTGAAGCAGGGAAAAATGAACCAAGAAGATTAAACAAATTACTTGAAAGAATTAGCAACCTTAAAATATTTGACCCTGCTTGCGGTAGCGGAAACTTTTTGATTATTGCCTATAAAGAACTCCGTCAGCTTGAAATTAAAATATTACAACAATTACAAAACCTTCAAAAAGCGGCAACCGGATTTGAACCAAACCAATTGGAATTAATACCTAAAGCACAACAAACTTTAGCCGCTTCGTTTCAAATTTCACTTTTTTCAAGGATTGAATTATCTCAATTTTATGGCATTGAGTTAGATGATTTTGCGCATGAAGTGGCAACCCTTTCATTGTGGTTGGCACAACATCAAATGAATATGCGGTTTAAAGAGGTATTTGGTACAACGAACCCCACATTACCCTTGCAGGCAGGAGGGAATATTGTTCATGGTAATGCTACACGTATACATTGGGGAAAAGTCTGTCCAAAAGAGGAGGGTGATGAGATTTACATTTTAGGAAATCCCCCATATTTAGGATATGCCTTACAGTCTCCCCAACAAAAGGAAGATATGGCTATTGTATTTCATAATACCGAAGATTATAAAAAACTTGACTTTATTACTTGTTGGTTTTTCTTAGGTACAAGATATATTCAAAATTCAAATGCTAAATATGCTTTTGTAACTACAAATTCAATTTGCCAAGGTGAGCAAGTTTCAATATTATGGCCGAATATTGTTAAATGTAATTTAGAGATTGATTTTGCATATCAATCTTTCAAATGGAAAAATAATGCCAAATCTGTTGCTGCCGTTGCCGTGGCTATAATTGGAATAAGAAATGTTACAGATACAACTAAAAGGCTTTATAGTTCAGAGAAGTATAGCCTTGTTAAAAATATTAACCCGTATTTGATTTCGGCAAGTAATATATTTATTACAGGTAGAAACAAACCTCTCTCCCATTTACCAATTATGATAAAGGGGTGTTCACCTGGTGATAATGGCAACTTACTAATGAATGAAAACGAAAAAATGGATTTAATTAATAAACACCCTGAAATTAAAGGTCTTATTATGAACTATTTAGGAGCTGATGAGTTTATGAATTCAGGGAAAAGATATTGCTTATGGGTTACACCTGAAAATATTAAATTAGCTTATTCTATACCTGAATTAAATGAAAGATTCAAAAAATGTAAAGCATTTCGTTTAGCAAGCAAAAAGGAGGCGACTCGAAGAAAAGCCTCTATTCCACATGAATTTGATGAAAAAAAATATGAAGATGCACCTTCAATTGTAATACCACAAACTGGTTCAGAAAGAAGAGAATATTTACCAATAGGATTTCTAAATTCTGATACCGTTGTTTCAAATGCAACAAGAATAATTTATAATGCTGAGCCATTTCTATTTGCAATATTATCATCAAAATTACACATGGTTTGGGTTAGGGCAGTAGCAGGTCGGCTAAAAACTGACATGCAATATTCTAATACATTATGCTACAATACCTTTCCTTTCCCCACGATTAATAAAGCACAAAAACAAGAACTTGAAAGACACGTATTATCTGTTCTAACTGAAAGAGAGAAAAACTCCGAAAAAACAATAGCCCAATTATATGATCCCAATAAAATGCCACAAGGCTTACGAGATGTACATCTTCTATTAGATTTAGCAATTGAAAGATGCTACCGAAGTAAACCTTTTGAAAATGACATAGAGCGGTTGGAGTTTCTGTTTAAACTCTACGAACAAATGATTACAGAAGAAAAGGAAAGAAATGGAGAATTAATTTTTGACCAACCCAAAATTAAAAAGAAAAGAAAATAATTATGCCTGATATAGTACATGTAACATACGCTCAAACGGGGCAAAGCTCCAAAACAAATAGTTTTGGTATGCGTGAAATGCAAGAGAAAGCATATCAAGCAAGAGATGCTCAGTATCTTTTATTAAAGGCTCCGCCTGCTTCGGGTAAGTCAAGAGCCTTAATGTTTATCGCTTTAGACAAGCTGGGACATCAAGGAATAAAAAAGGTAATTGTAGCGGTTCCTGAAAAATCAATTGGTGGGTCGTTTGCAAAAACAAACCTAAAAGATTTTGGCTTTTTTTCTAATTGGGAGCCAAATGACCAATATAACCTTTGTACTCCGGGGATGGATGGAAGTAAAAGCAAGGTTCAGGCTTTTAAAAATTTCTTAGATAACCAAGAAAAGATTTTGATTTGCACACATGCTACACTTCGCTTTGCTTTTGAAGAATTAGATGAATCAAAATTCAATAACACACTTTTAGCAATAGATGAATTTCACCATGTTTCAGCCGATGCCGACAGTCGCTTAGGCGAATTGTTGAGGTCTATTATGCAAAAATCAAATGCTCATATTATAGCAATGACAGGCTCCTATTTTCGTGGTGACGGTACTGCTGTACTTATGCCGGAGGATGAAGCAAAATTTACTAAAGTAACGTACAACTATTATGAGCAACTAAATGGGTACACTTATCTAAAGTCGCTTGGTATTGGCTATCATTTTTATCAGGGAAAATATACTTCTGCCATTCTCGATATATTAGATACAAACAAGAAAACTATACTTCATATTCCCAATGTAAATTCGGGCGAATCAACCAAAGACAAACATAATGAGGTAGATACAATACTTGATGCAATTGGTGATGTAGTAAGCGTAGATTCAGAAACCGGAATTATTAATGTAAGAAGGCATTCAGACGGTAAAATGTTGAAAGTTGCTGACTTAGTAAATGACAATCCAAATACCCGTGAAAAAGTAGTTTCCTATTTACGAAACATTAAATCTGTTGATGATATGGATTTGATTATTGCTTTGGGCATGGCGAAAGAGGGTTTCGATTGGCCATTTTGCGAACATGCGCTAACAGTTGGCTACCGGGGTTCATTAACTGAAATTATACAAATCATTGGCCGGGCAACGAGAGATAGTAGTAATAAAACACATGCTCAATTCACAAACTTAATTGCTCAACCTGATGCTGCGGACGATTTAGTCAAGCTTTCTGTAAATAATATGCTGAAAGCTATTACGGCATCTTTATTGATGGAACAGGTTCTTGCACCAAATTTTAAATTTAAGACTAAACTATCTGAAACGGACAAAGCTGAAGTAGGGGAAATTAAAATAAGAGGTTTTAAAATACCAAGTTCACAAAGAGTAAAGGATATTATTGAATCTGATTTAAACGATTTAAAGGCTTCGATTCTGCAAGATGATACAATGTTAAGAGCAATACCGGGAAATATCGACCCCGAAGTAATTAATAAGGTATTAATCCCTAAAATTATTCAAGTAAAATATCCCGAATTATCTGAGGAAGAAGTGGAAGAGGTTCGCCAACATGTTGTGGTTGATTCAGTAGTTAAAAGCGGAGAAATAAAAGAAGTTGGAGACAAACGCTTTATCCGAATGGCAGGGCAGTTTATAAATATTGATGACCTGCATATAGATTTAATAGACCGTGTTAATCCATTCCAAAAAGCATTTGAAATTTTATCAAAGTCTGTAACGACAAAGGTTTTGAAAGTAATTCAGGATGTGATAGAAGCAACGAGGATTCAAATGACATTAGAAGAAGCCTTATTGCTTTGGCCAAAAATAAATGACTTCGTAAAAACGCTCAAGAAAAACCCCACTCTCCAGTCAACAGACCCATTAGAGAGAAGAATGGCAGAGGCAATTATTTTTTTGAAAGAACAAAAACGTAAAGCTCAAAATGGATAAGGACAAAAAGCTTCAAGAAATATTCGGAAACGATCCTTTGGGCTTGCTTAATATTAAGCCTTCTTCTTCACCTGTAAGAAATGAAAATGAAAGACTTGTTGCTTCATTCCAAGAGATAAATGATTTCTATGAAAAAAATAATCGAGAACCGGAACAAGGGGGAGGAATACAGGAACATCAATTGTATTCAAGGTTAAAGTCGCTTAGAGAAAATCCGGCTAAAAGTGAAATACTCAAATTTCATGATAAATATGGGTTGCTCAATTATGAGCAAAAACAAATTACCTCGTTAGAAGATATTTTAAATGATGATTCTTTAGGCTTACTTAATGATGATTCGGAAGGATTATTTGAGTTTAAACACATAAAAGAACAAGATGAAAGAGCAAGTGCAGACTTCGTTGCACGGCGTAAACCTTGTAAAGATTTCAATAAATATGAACCCATCTTTAAAGAGGTCCAAAAGGATTTGTCAAACAGTAAACGTAAATTAGTACCCTTTAAAGAAGATAATTTAAGAGCCGGGGATTTTTATGTTCAGAACGGTATTTTGTTACTCTTAGAAAAAGTAGAATTTGAAGAGGAAGTTCAACAATTCAAAAGTGGAAGCCGGATAAGAAAAGACGGAAGAACAAGGGTGATTTTTGAAAATGGTACAGAATCAAACATGCTTTATCGTTCTTTATATAAAGTTCTTTTAGCAAACGGTAAGGCTGTTTCAGAGAATATAGATAGGGTAAATGAAAGCTTTGCAGAGAAGTTTAGTAATATTACTGATGAAGATAAGGAAGCGGGATATATATACATACTAAAATCCAAAAGTGATAAGAAAGAGATTAAAGAGATTGCTAACCTCTTCAAAATTGGTTTTTCCACCGTTGCAGTTGCGGAAAGAATTAAAAATGCAAATGAAGAGCCAACCTATTTAATGGCAGATGTTAGAATTGTAATGACTTATAAGTGTTACAATATGAATCCACAGAAATTAGAATTGTTACTTCATACTTTTTTCGGGACCGCTTGTTTAAATATTGATATATTTGATAAGAAAGGCCACCGCCATACTCCAAGAGAATGGTTTATTGCTCCTTTAGATGTCATTGAACAAGCCGTTCGCTATATATTAACAGGCGAGGTTGTTAACTACCGATATGATTCATTAAATGAACGGATTGTGAGTCGATAAGAATACAAGATATTTAAAATGAATAAAAAAAATCTTATTGTTTTTTGCCTCCAATGTGACAAGAGTTTTAAAATTGGGGAAACATACTCAGTTAAAGTGGAACATGAATATAATTTGTTTATTTTTGTATTTGATTCAGTTGCCCTTTATTATAAAGGATAGAAGTAATATCAATGGAAAGAATAGAATTAAAAATTACTTTAGATGAAAAGGGGCAAAAAATAAACCTCGATGAGTTGTCCGATTCTGCGGCACAATCTCTTATAATATTTCTTACAGCCCTTAAAAATATTACTAAACTGACTTCTATTGATGGGGAAGATTATAAAATACAAATACAGACTGGTTCTTGTGTTATAGCAACTGAATTACCTAAAGCCCACTATGAAAGAATTGAGTTAGGGCTTGATGAAGTAATTAATCAAAAATCTGTAAATAATGAGCTTGTTGCGAGTTGGAGAGACATTCAGAAAGTCATAAAAGAAAATGGATTGACTTATGAAGTTAATTTTAATACTACGCCCTTAATTGATAAGTTTAAGAAGCAAAAAGTTTTTAGAGTAAAGAGCAGTAGAGAGGATGTTGAGTATTCGCTTCAATTTTACAAGGGAAAATTGAACGCTGTTGGAGGAGTAAATCCTAATTTCCATTTACATACTGATAAAGGTGCTGTCAAAATAAGTTGTAATGAAGAGGAAGCAATAAAGGTAAAGAAATTTCTTTATTTGGGAATCATGGTATCAGCTTGGATGAGAAATACAGATAAATCATTGGAGTTTTGCGATATGTATATAAAGGATACTACCTATGATTATTTTAATGAGATGAACAATAAACTTATTAAAGCTAATGATGATGAGCAAATGAAAGAGGTATTTTATGGAATGAAAGAATTGCTTGATAAAGGAAGTTATGGATTTACAGCTAAATTTATGAGAATGTTTTGCCATAAAGGTCTTTATCTTGGTAATCTTAAAACCATTTTAATAATTACAAAATCCTTTAAAGAAAACGAAAAGCTGAAAAAGAATCGTCAGCAAATTAAAGAAATATACGATTCTATTATTAAGCCTATTGTTTAATTTCACCTCGAACATTGATGCTTCTTTCCACAGAAATTGATAAACAACTTATTCAATCAGATAATAGTAATCTGGCTGCCAATTTTATTGCTATTGCTATTAGGCTAAATAAGGACGGTGTTGGGTGGCACTCCGGTATAATTATTGCAGTAAATGGTATTTACAAAATATTTCATTATGATGATGAAACTCATTTTGAAGATATACCAAAATCAAAGTGGTATTTTCATAAGGAACTAAATTTAATACAACCCGAAGAATCTAATTTTTTTGATTCTTATTGCCAACGAATAAAAGAAAACAGTAATCCTAAATATGGATTTTATTATGATGGTTCTTATTACGGGAAAGATGGTAAATTTTTTTCTGAAAATAATAAAAAAGAGTACATGACTTGCGTTGGATTTTGCATTAATATTATTTTAGGCTTTATTGATTCTGATGTTTATTTTCAATATACTGATTGGGATGAAAGTACGATTACGCCAGAATTTTTTAGAGAGTGTATTAAAAAAGATTTGTTAAAGCACCCTGAATTAAATGAAGAACAATATAAAAAACATTTAAGGAGAATAACACCGCCGGAATTAACAGCATCAGCTTATCTTGAAGAAATACCAATTAAGAAAGTTGAAATCGATAAAATCATTGGGGTAGTTACTGCTGTAATTAAGGCAAAAAGAATAAAGACATAGTTACACAAAGTCGATAATCTTTTCCGAAATGTCCTGCTTTAGAGATTCTCAAACCCCACCCAATAGTTTATAGTGGTTTCCTATCCTTATGCCCTAAGTCTGTTAATAAAGAGGTTAGGATTTGCAAGCAATAAAATAAAATTGGAATTTATGTTTTCAAAATGAAAACATTTTAGTATCTTTGCGGTATGAATATCATTGTTAAGAGGGCTGTACTGTATTATATAAACAAGTATCCACAGGCAAAAACAGCTTTATTAGCATGGTATAACGAGTTTTTAAAGCAGAAATTCCACAATTTCAATGAACTGAAAGCCGTATATAGAAATGCCAGTATAATTGCAAATAACAGGGTTATATTTAATATAAAGGGTAATGATTACAGGCTAATAGTATCGGTAAATTTTAAGCAGTTGGCGGCTTATATTATTTGGTTTGGTACACATAAAGAGTATGACAAAATAAATACAGAGACTATTGAATTTGATACAAGTATTTTAAACTATAAAGTAAAAAAATGACAAAAATAAAAGTAATAAAAACCGAAACAGCATACCAAAAAGCAGTAAAGCGCACACTGGTAATTTTTCAAGCTAAAGAAGGGGCCCCCGAAGCGGATGAGTTAGCCTTACTATTGCTATTAGTAAAGGATTATGAAGATAAACATATTTCAATCCCCGAAGTAGACCCCATTGAAGTAATAAAACTTAAAATGGCAGAGCGTGGTATGAACAATAAAGACCTTGAACCCATTATTGGCAGTAAAGGGCATGTTTCATCTATTCTTTCAGGACGAAGGGAAATAACCCTAAAAATGGCACAACGCTTAAAAGACTATTTTCAATTGCCTGCTGAAATTTTTTTACATACGGCGTAACCTTACATTTCTAAACAAACCTGTATAAGTTTGTTGCCAATTTGTAGTTATTCTATTCTCAAGTATCTTAAAGCCCTTTTAATATCAAGTATTGCAGCGATTTACTTCACTTTTTGTATCGGAAAGTAATTTATCCTTTTCTACTCCTATTATTTTACGAGTATAAATAAAAAGCGCTAAAGCTATAATTAGTATATTACTAATCCCCAGTACGCCCAAGTTATAAACTGTGAGCGACATATTTTTACCCAGTAAATCAGAAGAATTTCCGGCATATAAAATAATTAGCACCACAAATAATATGGTGAGTAGAAGATTTTTATTGGAGAACAGATACATAATAATGAAGAGAATAATAGGAAGTGTCATTAAAAAATGTTCAGTATCTGTTTTAAACATAGAGGGTATCATGGCTATAAGAACAAACCACTCCATAACTAATCCACCCGTCTTTTTGTTTTCATCCTTCCTGCCGGAAGAGATATTTTTGAAGATGAATAATACATAAGGGACAAGCAAAACAACCATTACAATATATTGAAAATGGAAGGGTGCGGCGAAAGAAAAATAATGTCGCACCAATGCTTCAATGGTATTAGGTGCCGGGAAAGAATCGGCATGAAGTAACATGGTATTCAACCATTGCTTGTGGATAGCAATATTGTTGGTAACCCCAAGAATTAAAGCAGGGAGTAGCATGAAAGCTAATAAAGTAATAGCGGTTACTAATAGGGTTTTAAAATAACGGCGCATAACCAGCGGAATTATTAGAATAATAAAAAAGGGTTTAGTAATAAGTACAAACGCTAAAAGTATTCCGGCTAAGACAAATTCTTCTCTAATAAGAAAGAATAATGACAAGCATAGCACTAGGAGGAGTATTATATTTACGTTCCCCAATGCTATTTCACGCACCAAATGTGTACAAATACAAAGTAGTGATATGGATAAAATAAGATTGGGTGATTTTATAGGTTCCTTAAAAATATAGTTAGAAAATATATTTAGGATGATGATGCTTGTACATACCACGGCAACCGAAATCAGGAAAAAATCTATAACACAGGCATAATAATAAGGAAGAATACTTAAAGGATAAAACAATAATGCTGTAAAGGGGGAATACTTATAGTATCCTATAGCCAATGAAAAAAGCACTCCATAAACTTGTTTGCCATTGCAAATTGCATTGGCGGCTTCATAATAAACTTTAAAGTCACCCAACTGAAACCTGTGGTTTATATTTTCAATTACAAAGTCTGCAATTAAAAAAAGGAGTGTGAAAAAAATAAATTTGTAGGGAATGTTTTTTAACGAGGGCATTTAAAAAGATGTAGAGGCGGGCAAAAGTACGAGAAACAATTCATGATAGCGCCCGGAATATCTAAAAGTTCAGAATAAGCTGACAATTATTAATTTTGAGGGCTGAAAAACAATAAGATGAAAAAGATTTTAATTACAGGTTCAAACGGACTTTTAGGGCAAAAACTTGTTTACAGGTTACTGAAAGAGGCCAATGTTGAAGTTATTGCTACTTCTAAAGGTGCAAACAGAATGAAGGTTCAATCCGGATATATATATGACTCGCTGGACATTACTGATGAAGCGGCTGTAAAAGCCATGTTTCTTAAATATACTCCTGATGTGGTAATAAATACCGCTGCCATGACCAATGTGGATGCTTGCGAAACAGAAAAAGAAGGTTGCTATAAAATGAATGTAGATGCAGTTGAATACATTATAAATGCGATGAAATTGCTTCCTAGCACCGCCCATCTTATTCATCTTTCCACCGATTTTATTTTTGACGGAAACAATGGTCCTTACAAGGAAACAGATATACCTTATCCACCCAAATCAGTATATGCTGAATCTAAATACAAGGCTGAAAAACTAGTAGAAAAATCAGGATTAAAATGGGCAATCCTGCGCACCATATTAGTATATGGCGTGGTAGATAATATGAGTAGAAGCAATATTGTACTTTGGGCTAAGGATGCACTTTCCAAAGGAAAGCCTATTAATGTAGTGGACGACCAATTCCGCACTCCCACCCTTTCCGAAGACCTTGCAGAAGGCTGTGCTCTGGCTGCCTTAAAAGGAGCTACAGGTATTTTCCATATATCGGGCAAAGATTTCATGAGCATTATTGAACTGGTAGGCACCGTTGCCAATTTTTGGCATTTAGATAAATCTTTAATTCACCCTTCAAAAACAGCCACATTAGGGCAAGCGGCACAACGCCCGCTTAAAACCGGCTTTATTGTAGATAAAGCGAGAAAAGAGCTTGGCTATGAACCACATTCATTTATAGAGGGGCTGGCAATAGTGGATAAACAACTAAAAGATAATTCGGCAATTTGATAATTTGATGATTTGGTATTTTAAATTACTCAATCGTCAAATTAATTTTGTAGCTTTGAGGGCTTAAACGACTGAATAGTAGATATGAGTTTTATTGCAAGCATACAAGCCCGTCAAATTCTTGATTCAAGAGGCAATCCAACATTAGAAGTAGATGTAGTTTCCGATAACGGCATAATTGGAAGAGCCGCCGTACCTTCCGGTGCATCAACGGGTATTCATGAAGCTGTGGAGTTGAGGGATGGGGATAAAGGCTCCTATCTTGGCAAAGGCGTTTTAAAAGCGGTTACTAATGTAAATACCACCATTCAGGAAGAGCTGAAAGGCCAATTTATTTTTGATCAACGCATGATTGACAAGAAAATGATTGACCTGGATGGTACAGACAATAAAGGCAACCTAGGAGCAAATGCCATTCTGGGAGTTTCTTTGGCAGTGGCTAAAGTAGCAAGCGAAGAATCACGTCTACCATTATATAAATATATTGGAGGCGTGAATGCAAATATTCTTCCTATACCCATGATGAATATTTTGAATGGTGGAAGCCATGCCGATAACAATATGGATTTTCAGGAGTTTATGATTATGCCTGCCGGAGCGCCTTCATTCAGCGAAGCGTTACGCATGGGTGCCGAAGTATTTCAAACACTGAAAAAAATATTGCACGATAAAAATTATTCTACCAATGTAGGCGATGAGGGGGGCTTTGCTCCTAATCTGAAATCGAATGAAGAAGCTCTTGATATTATTATAAAAGCAATTGAAAAAGCCGGATACAAAGCCGGAAAAGATATTTACCTTGCTCTTGATACAGCCTCTTCTTCTTTTTATTTGGAAGAAGAAAAAAAATACCATTTCAAAAAATCAAGCGGAGATAAATTGTCATCTGCTGAAATGGTGGACTATTACGCTAAACTGGTAAAGAACTATCCTATTGTGTCTATTGAAGATGGCCTTGCAGAAGATGATTGGGATGGTTGGAAAGCGCTTACTGACAAGCTTGGTAGCAAAATACAATTGGTAGGAGACGATCTTTTTGTTACCAATGTAACCCGCATACAGCGTGGTATTGACATGAATGTTGCAAACTCAGTATTGATAAAAGTAAATCAAATTGGAAGCTTAAGTGAAACAATAGATGCCGTTCAACTTGCCGACAGAAACTCCTACACATCAGTAATGAGTCATCGTTCCGGTGAAACTGAAGATACAACCATTGCCGATCTTAGTGTAGCCCTGAATACCGGACAAATAAAAACAGGTTCACTATGCCGTTCTGAGCGTATTGCAAAATATAATCAGCTTATACGCATAGAGGAATCGCTTGGAAACTCTGCACAATATGGAAAAACGAAATTCAAATATTTAAATAATTAATAGCAACACATTTAGTATACATCATGGACAAGTTAAAAGAAAAGTTCTTAAAAAAAGCCACTGCCGAAGCGGAAAACGTAAAACGCTTTATAGCTGAACATGGCGAAAAGGTATTGGGCGAATACAATGTTTCTCAAGCATACCAAGGCATGAGAGGCATTACAGGATTAATTACCGAAACCTCTAAACTTGACCCGGAAGAAGGAATTCGTTTCCGCGGGTATACCATTCCTGAATTGAGGGAGAAGCTACCTAAGGCCCCTAATGGAACAGAACCTTTACCGGAAGGTATATTTTATTTGATGTTGATAGGCGAACTTCCCACCCAAGAGGATGTGAACGACATTACCAATAACTGGGCCCGCAGAAGTATTGTACCACGCCACGTTTTTGATACGCTTGATTCATTGCCTGCCAATACACATCCTATGACGGAATTTAGTATTGGGGTAATGGCCATGCAAACAGAATCTTTATTTGCGGCAGCTTATAAAAAAGGAATTAACAAAAAAGACTATTGGGATTATATATATGAAGATTCCATGAATCTTATTGCACGCCTTCCACGTGTTGCTGCATATATTTACCGCAGAAAATATAAAAACAATGAACATATTGAACCCGATCCAAAATTAGATTGGGCTGCTAATCTTGCTCACATGATGGGTTACGATGTTTTTGATTTAAACCGCTTAATGCGTCTTTACCTCACTATTCATGCCGACCATGAAGGCGGAAATGTTTCAGCACATACAACTCATTTGGTTGGTTCAGCGTTGAGTGATCCATACCTTAGCTTTGCAGCCGGTATGAATGGATTGGCTGGTCCTTTGCATGGTTTAGCTAATCAGGAAGTTGTTGCATGGATTATGGAATTGAAACGCAACCTAGGAGGTGGCTTACCTACCAAAGAACAAATTGCAGACTATATTAAGAAAACATTAACCGAAGGAAGGGTAGTGCCTGGATATGGACATGCAGTCTTGCGTAAGACTGACCCACGTTTCCTTGCACAACAAGATTTTTACAGGAAATATATCAAGCATGATGACCTCTGCGAAATTGTACAAATGATATATGAAGTAGCTCCACCAATATTGCAATCTACCGGAAAAATAAAAAACCCTTGGCCTAATGTAGATGCGCATTCAGGAGTTTTATTAATACATTATGGTATTGTTGAAAATGATTTTTACACCGTTCTTTTTGGTGTTTCAAGAGCATTAGGTGTTCTCTCCTCACTCTTGTGGGACAGAGTTCTTGGCTTTCCTCTTGAGCGTCCGGGGTCAACAACAACAGAAGCATTGCAAAAAAAATTCGGAGTTACTAAAGTTGCCAGCTAAATGCAAACCATCCTTGTCTACATTATTTTTGTACTTGCATTGGTATATGCGGGGTGGAAAATATACAAGGCAGTAACCCATAAAGAGAAGGCCGGATGTTCAAAATGCGAAAGTTCTGGCGTTATACCCACAATAACCACTCACAGAAAGGGTTAATTATCTTATAGTTAGAGGGGGATTACTAAATAGTTAATTTAATTTTTTGCATTAACCGTATTGTAATATTAAATTCTGTTATCTTTGCAAACCTTTTTAAGGAAAAGCATTGTTGATTCCGTAGCTCAGCTGGTAGAGCATAACACTTTTAATGTTAGGGTCATGGGTTCGAATCCCATCGGGATCACAAATATCGGTTCAATTAAAGCCAAGAAGACATTGGCTTCTCCGCCCAAAGATAAATAGAGTCATTTCGAGACAAAAATGTTTCACTCCTGCGGTTTTTAATAAAATAGCCGTACATTTCAAAAAGAGTACCATGTACGAGGCTGTACATTGGTAGGTATAAAGATTAAAAAATACACCTACAATAACATAATACTGGTAAGGTTAAATCTTCAAAAGCAGATAAGCCTTAGGAACTGATATATGCAGAAGAATTTCAATCCTGAAATGGTATAATAAGAAGAGAATTATTATTGAAAATACTGGATGGGGCAATTTTTTAAAAAATAATGATGTCTATGATTCATAAGGTATAGTATATTTGCCAAACTTTTTGGAGAGATGGCAGAGTGGTCGATTGCGGCGGTCTTGAAAACCGTTGAACCTTTGCGGGTTCCGGGGGTTCGAATCCCTCTCTCTCCGCTGAAAGGGACTTCCCCTTTAAAAAGGGGATAGTCCCTTTTTCATTATCCTCCAATTCCTTTATTAGTCGGGGTATTATTTCAAATACAGGATTAACGGCAGGTGTTCGAAATGTCCCTTTCTGGCGGTCATATATAATTCCTTCGGGGAATACCAGTTTTTGTAAGGCCTCTTTTTTATCCGCCCCGCCTTTTGCCCAAATATCAGGCACTTCAGAGGCTATTTCCGCTGCTTTTGTCAATATATTGGTTACTTCTTTGTTGTTCGAAATAGGATTGGTTGTTTTTGCCAAATCAAGCAGGAGTTGTTCTTTCTCTGCTCTGTATTTATTATGGAACTTTTCAAAAGTCTGCTCCTCCATTTGATTTAAAACATAATATTTTTCTTCTATCGTATCTACTTTCTTTACAACCTCCGCTAATTGTAACCGCAGGTTCTTTTCTGTCTCCTCCTGCGCTACCAAAGCATCATTCATAGCATGGCTCATGTGGTATATAAAAGGCTTCAGGTGGGTTGAGGTAAGCCTGTAATGTTCTAATAGTTTTAAAAACATATCATTTAACTGTTTTGCATTTCTATTACAACGACAGCCTTTTGTGCGGCATTTATAATAATAGATATTTCTTTGCTTCATGATATATCCTGTGAAGGGTTCACCACATTCAGAACATCTTACAAATACCCGCAAAGGAAGTTGGGTGTTTTCTCTTTTATGAGGCGTGCCATAGAGCGGGGAGTCTGTAATGATACTATTTACTTTCATAAATAGCTCTTTACTTATCATGGGCTCATGTTTACCCTCCACTACTTTTCCGTTTAACATACCATGAGCAATTAATCCACAGTAGAAGGGGTTCTTAAAAATCTTATGCAACTTTTGTTTGTACATTTCCACACCCATTTTTTGCAACCGCACTATGATTTCCTCGTTTTTCATTCCCTGCGCCTTCCATTCAAATGCTTTGTGCATCTTTCTGCCTTCCTCGTTCAATACCATGTTTCGCACGCCATTTTTGGTGATTATATCATATCCCTGTGGTGGCTTCACAACCCAATACCCCTGCTTAAATTTCTCGGTCATTCCCGCAATAACCCGTTGCCTTCTTTGTTGGTTGTCAAACTCGGAAAATAGAAGCTGTATATTTTGGTGTAATATCCCGCTTGGGTTAGTCGTATCGGTAGGCTGGGTTACAGCAAAAACGGACACGCCATATTTATCTCTCAGGTCGGAAGCTACCTTTATAGCTGCGCCTCCCGTTCGGCTAAATCGGTCAAGGGTATATACTAATACTTGGCTTACCTGTCCTTTGCATTTGCGAATAAACTCAAGCATGCGTTTAAATTCTTTTCTACCGTCTGTTTTCGCACTTTCATAAGTCCCCCCGAAATATTCAATAATTTTCAGGTTATGCCGAAGGGCATATTCTTCAATGGTTTTCTTTTGGGTTTCAAGGCTCAGATTTTTATCCGCCTGTTCTTTGGTAGATACACGAGTATACACTACCACATTGTCGGTAACTGCTTTCTTAATATGAGTAGGACTGTACTTGCCAAAACGAGAAGCAAGGGTTGGTTGTTCTTGGGCTGTGTTCATGCGGCTTTTGTTAGGATATTATTATTTTCATTAGTGGTTGTTTCCATCATATACTCACATACTATGCGGGAAAGGGTATGAATAGTGCACACTTCATTTTCAAGTTCTTGGTCGCTCTTATTTTCAAATCCTTCAAATGTTTTCAAGGTTTCCATAGTCAGTGGTTTTCTTTCAGGATTGAGTGCTTTTAATTCCAATTCAAAGTTGCCACTACTTTTTGCAACAGGCAAGCGTACTTCCCCACTATTTTTATCCCTTATAGCAACATTTTTAGTCCCCTTCCGCTTGCTTTTGTCAGAAGATTTCTGCATTAGCGGGATTGCCATACTTTCAGATTCAACTACTATTTTGCTTTCCTGCTTCCTTTTTATCTTAATTACTTGTAACTGAAAACTGAGAAATTCAAGCCAAACAAGAATATGCGAAACGCCACGTGAAAGCGTGGGCGTTAGCTTATTCGTTTGGCGGGTATCTCAGTACCTCAGTTACGATAAGTTAAATGTCCCACGTGATTTTTTATATAAACTCCTGTTCGGGACATTAGGGAATAAACAACAAACAAAAATGAAAACGAAAAAAATGTTAATCAGTGCTTTACTCTTTGCAGCGGTTTTACCGACAAAAGCACAAAACAGCAACACCCAATCGCAAGGTAACAGTTCAGGAATACCGCCAACGGGCTATTCTATTGCCATTAGTTTAGGTTCATCTACGCCAGTAGGTTCTTTTGCGGACAGGGCTCAAACAGGGCTGAATTTTAACTTATCGAGCGAACTACCTATCAAGCACTCTCATTTTGGTATTGCCCTTATGCTTGGAGGGCAAACAAACGGATATAATACTTCTGCTTTTATTAGTGCTGCTGGCTTTAGTTCAGCCACCGCCAATAACTTTGTATCGGACAATCTATTAGTCGGCGGCTTTGCGACAATTCCTGTACATCGCTTTTCCTTTGATTTCAGATTGATGGTTGGTAGTATGATATGTGAATACCCTAATATTTCAGCAACGGATTATTCAGGTAATACCTATCAGTTTACGTTTACATCTGAAAAGGTGGGGGCTATTGATTTAGGTGCAGGAGTGAGGTACAACCTATCAAGTAAACTAACCCTTATGCTTAACTGGAATTATATAAGCGGGGCAAATGCCACATTCAATGGAACTGGTACGTTTGATAATTCTATTTCAGTGCCAATAACTATAACAAAGGCATTTTCCGTATTTAATGCCACTTGGGGCGTTGGATGGATTATGTAAATAGTTTGTAGGCATAAAGGCTCGGTAAATAACCGAGCCTTTTCAATTAAATGTATTTTTCAAAAAAACATATACTTAACAAATGAATAAACTATTTTTCTTGGATATTTAATTTATTGTCTGTACTATTGCCACCCGATTGGGAGGTTTATAAAATAGGAAGCGATATTTTTTATAAGTAATAGACAGTGAATTTACCAAGCTGTAAAGGAGATTTACAGGAGGCAGTGCGTACTTTTTATGAATTTTTAAAATATTTTTTCAAACTTACCCAACCTTTATAAAGTTTGCTGCGTAATAGTGCAGCAATAATAGATTTAAAACCCAAAAACCTCAAGAACTATGATTAAGAAAATTCTCTTCCTGTGCACAGTGTTAATGTTTGCACTTGGACTGCAAAGTGTAAAAGCGCAAATTTCAGGTGGGCAAAGTTGCTCCGATATTACCGTTACAGAAACTTCAACCGATCCGGTACTGTCTCCTGTTAGTACCGAATCCATTACATATCAAATTTCTAATTCTAACACCATTGTTACCTATTCTAATTTTAGCGTAACTATTAATTTACCGTTGGGTATTATTTATAGTTCTGTAGTTTCAGCTCCCGGATTTGGTGCACCCACTACTAGTAATGGAGGAGAATCAGTTACCTTTAACTATACAGGTAGTCTTTCTGCATCTAACTCTCCTATTAGTATAGAGATTAACACGCAAACTCCTTGTACGCCTAATACCTCAATGCCTGTTACCACAATTTCTTTTCAAGGCAGCCCATATAACGGTTGTAGCCCAACAATTACTACCAGCTTAACTCTGGCCACGCCTGCTCTAAATGCAACATTGCTGGGGTCTAATATTTTAAATGAAAACACAGGATATATTGGAGACTTATGTTTTGAATTACAAAACACCAGTACCGCAGGTACAATTCCACAAGAGTTTGTTGCTTTTACGCCTGATCCTTCTACAAATATACTTGGCTACGCCGTAACTTCCTATACCACAGCTCCTAGTTCGTACGGCAACGTACCTACAAATAATCAGGGTACTATTAGTACCCCACTTTTGCCCGGAAGCATTACCTATGTGCATTTCCAATATAAAGTGATTAATACAAACGGAGGCTGTGCTAAAGGCGGGGGTACATATACGTTTAGTTATGGCTTAAATCCTCCATGGGCTACTTCCGCATCGGCACAATGCCAATCAACCACAATAAATACTTCTATTCAATCAGATGCAGGAGTACCAGGTGTTGTTGAAACTCCAAACATACCTCAAACCAATTCTGTGTTCTGTTCAAGCTCCGGTAGCAATACCATGCCGGTAAGCTTTGTTTTTACAAACAATGGAACTCCACTTACCGGAGCAGATGCACCGTCTGCAGGAAATGCAAAATCTACTCATTTACAACTTTTAATTCAAGCAAGTAATGATATGGGCAGTATTGACCCAACTACTTTTGCTATTAATGGTGTTCCAATTCCACAGACGGTTACTGTTGGGGCAACTACTTATACAATTGTTTCTAGTCAAACACCATCAAATCTTACCGTACCACCTTTTAATCTTCCTGTAAATATTAATTCCACTAGATTTGACGGCTATTTTATAGATTTAACACAGTTACCAGCTAGTTGGGGCGGGGGCGCTCCATTTGGGACTAATACTCTCCAAGATATAGATGGAGATGGTTATGTTGATGATTTATCTGAGGTAATAGGAAGTAATACCTTTACCCTTACGGCAACATTTATGTATGCGTCTAACCCTCCAACAGCAGAATTTAGTGAGTGCGGAGCCGATAAGGGAGAATCTATGCCTGCAGTTACTGCCTATTATTTAGATCAGTGCCTTAATATACCAGCTTTTCCTTGGGGAGATCATACCTCCTATTTTTATCAATCAATGCAGGGTGGAGGTACAGCGCTTACTGCTCCTTCAGATATTCAAGGGAGTTTTGATATTACGGTAAATGCTACATACGGGCAGAGCTGGTCGCCTTCGAATCCTAATGACCGAGCTATTTCTTTCCCTGTAGGTTCTTCTCCAGTTATTGTTCCAGTTTCCAGCTCTGTATCTACTACTGCTGAAGCTCCATACGGTTTTGATTTTAATTGCCCTAACGGGTACCATAATATGCATATTGATTTGCCTTATGGTTTTACACTTAATACAAGCGGCCTTCAGTCTGATGCCACCCATACCGGATATCTTCTTCCTTCTTTTCCTATAATGGTTCCCAATAGCCCTTCCTATCCTACCTACACTATTACACCGGATGTTACTATAAATGCCTGTACTGCTAGTTCCCCACCCTCGCTTGATATTAATTTTGGTCGTTTGCCGATGTATAATGTTTATGGATGGAACACATATCCAATTCCCTCTTTTAATGTGCCTATTCAGGCAAATTGTACGGGTGATGCCTGCGTTTCATCATTAAATGGTACAGCATCATTTGATTTTACTTTTCAATATGTTTGTGGAGGGGGAAATTATCCAAACACGGCAGATGATTTGTCATGTGCAAGTGGCCAAACATATACACATTGCCCGGGAGCTTGTGGAACTCCTACTCCTTTTCAAACTCAATCGCCTTTCACTTTCTTAAGAACCAATTTGGGGTATATTAATTCTAACACCTATAACAATTGCAATAATGACCCTTATACAACCCCATCAGATATTGTTCCAAATACATCCATAATTAATCTAAGTGCAGCCTATCCGGGAGACCAAATAGAAGCAAAAGTAGGTGGTACATTTAGTGGCGCTAATCCTGCTGATTATTCAAGTATGTTCCTTCAGATTCACTATGAGCCTTTTGCGAATATTTGTGGAGATCCGTATTGTTATGCTTTTGATTTAGATCCAACTCAATATAGCACTGTAACTATTACCGGATATACCGGCACGCCGAACCTTAATGGAACATATACACTTACTACGAATGATGCAGGGTATGCTAGCTTATATAAGGCTGGAGACGGGAATGACAACCAAAGTGGGAATGATTTTCAAAACGTAGGTGGTGGTGCATACGCCGGAGCATCTACCAGCCCTGTGGGAATGTGCTTTCTATTACCTTCTGCTTTAACCAGCCAGTTTCCTAATGCTAATGTAAGCTTTAATGCTGCTTTCGATTTGCATCTAGTTGCTAAAACAAGCCCTCAACCAAACGGTTCGGGAACGGGTGGCTTTTATGCTAATGGCCAAAATATATTACATGCGTTAAGAGCCGATTTTATGGGGGTTACAAGCTCATTAAATACAGTATTTAAACCTACTGGAGCCGGAGATACTGTGCATTCTTGTGATTCATGGGGGGCAGACTTTACTATGTTGCAGCCAGGCGCAGGTATAAATATGGGGGGATATTCAGGTTCCAATAGCTGTGGACAATATACCTTTTATATAGGATTTGGCGATGGTGATGTGCTTTCTGGAACAGGACAAACGGATTTTCCTAATGAGTTTAGAGCGTATGCTACCTTAGATAATAATGTAAGTTTTACGCTTCCACCGGGATGGGAGTATGTGAATTCAAGTTTTCTACTTGTTCAATCTTCAACAATATCTTCCGATGATAATGGGTACGATGGATATGTTGCAACTAATAAGGCCTATACCATAAATCCAACCTATATTGGAACACCTTCTGCAAGTGGGCAAGAAATAACATTTAACGGGCTTAATGCCGGATTTCCAACAGCATCTGATCCGGTAATTAACTGCTGGCCTCTTTGTGATTTTAAAACAAGCCTGAATTATGATGATTATCTTATATTGATTACAGCCCAACCTTTTTGCAGTTTACCGGCAGAAAATATTGTTGGCCCTTCTTCAGTTGAACCTATTACATTTACATCACTAAGTTACACTCAGGCAATACAACAAGCAAATTCGGCTTTGGCTTCCTATCAGGTAACTTCAGATTATGTTAAAAATCCACCTCCATGGGGTTTTGATCGTTATGTTTTAGGGCATGTAACCCCAGTCTTTAGTGTTAATCCCCAATCATCGGTGGATGTTAAAACAAATACATTTAAGTATGATATATCTATTTGTGAAACGGCGGGCTATGAGGCACCCTATATGTGGTTAACAGTTAGCGACCCGAATAATTATTTCACTATTACCGGAGCGACTTTAAATTCGAATCCCGTAAGCATTGGTACCTTATCCGGAAATACCCTGATAGATGTTGGCGATATTCAAGGCCATACTTGTTATACACTGGAAGTTACTGCCAGTGTTAACACATCTGTTTGTAGCCAATTTAATGGATCAAATCCATTAACCTATAATGATGTCGTTGTAAATTGGGGTAATGACTGTACAGGATTTCCTCAATCACAAACGGCTAACCCACTTGAACCGGTTTGCCAAATGCCGGGCTCAGAGCCAATATCCTTTACTATTTATCCATCTACCCTTAATTTATTACCACCACCTGCCGGCTCAGGGCTTCAGGAATACCCAAACCCAAATAATCCGGTTGACTTATGCAATGGGCAACTCACCTATAATTTTATTATTGAAGATCCTTATGAAGGAACTGTAGGTAGCCCTGCATTTTGGATGACGCTGCCTAATGGTATCACCGTTAGTTCAGCTACGTTCACTTATCCACTCGGTACAAGTAACACTATTCCAGCTGGTGCGCCTACTTCCATTAATGGCGGTGAAGGATGGTATTTTAATACCCTGCCAACATTTACGTCAACAGCAACTCCTGATCCTATACAAGGGAATGGTTTACCCGGATATGTAAGTAGCACTTCTACCAATAACCAAGTAGGAGTTTCAGTAACATTAAATACTTCTTGCGGCTATGACCCCAATCAAAGTATCGGTTTTTATGTTGGAGGAAATAATATATGCAACCAAACCCTTACTATTCCTCCAAACTTTAATTTGCCACCTATAAACAATGTTTCTTTAGCTGATAATTTGAGCGTTTCCATAACAAGCTCCTCAGCTAATTTGGGTTGTACCGGATCGGATGTAGTAACAGTTACGGTGACTAATAACTCTACCACTAATTCCAATGTGAATAATGATTTGGTTACTGTTACCCTTCCTTCCACAGTAAGCGCTTCTAATTTTTCAAGTAGTGGAGGCACACAATCAGGTTCTACCATTACATGGGGAATTGCTCAAGGCAGCATAGCTCCTTCTAAGTCGGCTACCTATACGTTTAATGTGTCCATGAGCAATATTCCTACCTGTCAAAATATTACCATACCTGTTGCATTAACATATTCTCAGACTATAGCATGCAGTGCAGGTTCATGTACAGTAACAAGTACGTTGGGCAATTCTCCAAGTTTAGTGCTAATTAATACTTGTCCGAATTCCTTTTCATTAGTGGGTATAACTTCTACTAATATTACATGTAACGGAGTTACTAATGGTTCTGCCACAGTCACTGTAAGCGGAAGCGTATCACCCTATACTTACACATGGTCTCCTAGTGGAGGAAATGCAGCAACTGCTTCAGGCCTCGGCGCAGGAACTTACATCGTAACAGTGAAAGATAATTGCGGAAATTCAGTAACTGCTACTGCTACTATTACTACGCCTTCAGCAGTAAGTATTACTAAAACCACAACTACCGCAAGTTGCGCTGCATCTAACACAGGTACAGCTACTGTAACTCCAACCGGAGGGATATCACCTTATACATACACATGGGCATCTAGCGGCGGAAATGCAGCAACGGCTACTGGCCTTGGCGCAGGAACCTATACCATAACAGTGAAAGATAACTGCGGAAATTCAGCTTCGGCAACAGCTGTAGTTACTGCACCAGCAGCATTAACTATTACTAAAACTACTGCAACAGCAAGTTGTGCTAATACAAACACCGGTACTGCTTCTGTAAGTATAAGTGGGGGAACAGCACAATACTCTTACCTATGGTCTCCTCGTGGAGGAAACTTAGCAACGGCTACCGGCCTTGGTGCAGGCACCTATACAGTAACCGTAGAAGATAAATGCGGGTCTTCTGCTTCAGCAACAGCCGTAGTTATTAACCCGGCTGCATTAGCTATTAAAGTTTCAGCTACTGAAAGTTGTAGCCAATCACCTACAGGTACTGCCTCAGTAACAAGTACTACCGGAGGAATATTGCCATATACCTATACATGGGCAAATGGAGCAGGAAATACTGCAAAAATTTCAAACCTTAGCGCCGGAACCTATACAGTAACCGTAGAGGATAAATGTGGTTCTTCTGAATCAGCTAGCGTTATAGTTAGTAACCCAACAGCATTAGCTATTAAAGTTTCAGCTACTGAAAGTTGTAGCCAATCACCTACAGGTACTGCCTCAGTAACAAGTACTACCGGAGGAATATTGCCATATACCTATACATGGGCAAATGGAGCAGGAAACACTGCAAAAATTTCAAATCTTTCTGCCGGAACCTACACAGTAACCGTAGAGGATAACTGTGGTTCTTCTAAATCAGCTAGCGTTATAGTTAGTAACCCGGCAGTATTAGGTTTTAAAGTTACATCTACAATAAGTTGCACCCAAAACCCCACCGGTACTGCTACTGTAACTACTACAACCGGAGGAGAAGCGCCATATACCTATACATGGGCACATGGAGCAGGAAACACTGCAAAAATTTCAAACCTACCTGTAGGAACATACAGTATAACCGTGTCGGATAAATGTGGCTCTTCAGAATCATCTAGCATTATAGTTAGTGCCCCTGCTGCATTGAGCATTAAAAAAACTGTAACAAATGTATCTTGCAACGGATATGCTAATGGTGAGATAGCAGCAAGTGGAATAGGAGGAATAGCTCCATATACCTATACATGGATGACTGGAGGGCAAAAAACAGCAACTATTTCAAACTTGCCTGTAGGAACCTACACCGTAACCATAGAAGATATGTGTACAAGCACCTATTCAACTACAGTTACAATTACTCAACCGGCACCTACTTTTACTGCTACCGTTACTGATCCGCTTTGTAATGATTACAAAACAGGAACTGCAACTGCAAAGACAAATGGTGGACAGTATCTCTACTCCTGGTCTACCGGTGCAACTACGAGTTCTATCAGTTCATTAGGTGCGGGAACTTATACAGTAGGTGTAACTAGCGTGGTAACCAGTACTAGTGGATTATCTGGAATCGGATGTATAGAGACCGCTACAGTAACCATAACGCAACCTGCGGCAATAACCTTCACCAATACTGTTGTATCCAATGTAAGTTGTAATGGAGGAAGCACCGGAAGTGTTTCGATAGCCATTAACGGCGGAACTCCAGTATATACATATAGTTGGGATGGTGGCGCTAAATCTACTACCACATCTATAGTAGGAAAGACTAATTTGAAGGCCGGAACTTATACACTGACAGTGATAGATAAGAATGGTTGTGACGCAATAGATAGTATTAGTATTACTCAACCTACTGCTCTTAAGGCAAATGTTTCCTTAGTATGCCAACCGGAATCGGAAATTTTAGTAGCAACGGGAATCGTAACTGCAGGTGGAGGTACCTCTCCATATACCTATGCATGGTCGGGAGGCGGGACTAATTCAAGTAAAGCAAATCTTGCATTTGGTAGTCTATATAGTGTAACGATTACGGACGCTAATAAATGTACGATTACAGAATCTGGACTCCAAGATAAACTGTGTATAGGAATTGTGGATTTGGCTCCAACCAAACATAGTGATGCTTCAGGAAGAGATACGAACTGTTGCCCTCCTAATGCCGATTCTTTAAGATCTATTATTCTCTACCCTGATCCAAATAATGGAGAGTTTAATATAAGTGGCTTGGAGATTGGAGAGAGGCTTGAGCTTTATAATGCGCTTGGGCAATTGTTAAATACATATACTGTTACAGCGTCAATCATGAAGTTTCATATAGAAAATGAACCGAACGGGCTTTATTTAATGCTTATCATTTCATCTAAGGATGGAACGATAGTAAAACGCCTGAAGTTGGCAAAGGAACAATAAGGGGGTAATAAAGAGAGGTACATAAGTATGCACCTCTCTTATATCTATCAATAAGTAGTGTTCAAATAATCACCGCCGTTAAATGCAAACTTTAAAACATACTAATAACCAATACTATAGCTAATTATTTAGACAATCAAAAGAGAGGTTCTACGTCTTCTCTTTTAGTTTTTAGAACATCTTGACTTCTTCTTTTGACGAGATAGCCCTTTATTGGCAAAACTGAGCATGAAAAGTCAATATGTGTTGCAATCCAAGCAGCAATTTGTTCGAATGTTGTAACCTGCAGTCCGCCCACGAAAGCGTCAAATCAACTTAATTTGACGCTTTTCTTTTTAGCATTATCTACAAAGCTCGTATTATCCCTCTAGAATAGAAGCTATTTTGGCATATAGAACTTGGGTATCGAATGGCTTTGAGATATACCCATTCATACCAACTGTGTAGCATTTTTCCTCTTCGCTTGGCATAACATGGGCAGTCATAGCCATAATAGGAACATTGCATTTTGGCGCAGGTAATTCATTTCTTATCCGGCGGGTAGCTTCATACCCATCCATCTCAGGCATTTGTATATCCATCAAAATAATATCGAAATCTTTGTTGTTGAGTTTTTTAATTGCATCCAGGCCATTTTCAACTATTTCTACACCCCACCCCCAATCACTAAGTACTTTTAGTGCCAGTAATTGGTTCATCTTATTGTCCTCTACTAGTAATACATTCAAATGCTTTATTTCCTTCCTAACATTCACAGCAACTTTATCATCGGCTAATGGAGCTTTAGCTATTTTGTATTTTATCCTGAAATAAAAAGAGGAACCTTTCCCTTCTTCACTCAAAACTTCAACACTTCCGTTTTGCAACTCTGCCAATTGTTTTACTATGGCTAAGCCAAGCCCGGTTCCGCCATATCTTTTGGCAATATCTGTATCGGCCTGGATGAATGGTTCAAATATGGTACTAAGTTTATCTTTAGGAATTCCAATACCACTATCCTTCACCATCAATTCAAGATAAACTTCATCTCCACTTTCCGATAATAATTTTGCGTTTATAGTTACTTCCCCTTTCGTTGTAAACTTTATGGCATTTGCAGTAAAGTTAAGTATTACCTGATTTAATCGTGTGGGGTCACCCATTAAATTATCGGGTATGTTTTTATCAATATGGGTAGATAGTTTGATTCCTTTTTCTGATGCTTTTGGATGCATTAATTCGTTACACATGGCAATAATCTGCGATAGCTTGAAAGCCCTTTTTTCAATTGGTATTTTACCGGATTTCATCCTTGAGAAATCAAGAATATCATTAATAATTACAAGCAAATTATCTCCTGACATTTTAATAGCTTCAAGGTATTGATGTTGCTCAGCGTTAAGTGGAGTTTTAAGCATAACATCCGTAAAACCTACAATCGCATTCATCGGGGTACGTATTTCATGGCTCATATTAGCTAAAAATTGTTCGCTTACCCTTTTTGCAATTTCAGCGCTTTCTGCACGTTCTCTTTCTTTTCTCAGTTGTTCTTCAGCTTGTTTTTTCAGGGTAACGTCACGGATAATAGAAAGCATTTGTATGTGTCCGTTTACAGTTATGTTACGCACCGTATATTCTATGTTAATTATTTTTTCATCCTTACGCCTAACAAGTGTTTCTCCTGAACTTTGTTGTTGTTCTCCATTTGTACGAAGCCGTAACCTTTCAATTAAGCGGGGTTTTTCTTCCTCCGGTACAAGACTTATAAAAGAAGGTAAAGCAAATATTTCTTCTTTATTATATCCATATATTTCGCAAACGGCTTCATTTACATAAATTATTTTTTCCCCTTCTGTAATGCATACACCCTCGCCCATTTCACTTTCTGTTTTAAGCAGTGTTTCATATAAATTTTTTTGAGTCACTAAAGCTTCTTCCGCTTGTTTTTCTTCTCCAATTTTTTTCTGTAAATCATCAATCATTTGATTGAATGAAGTAGCTAAAAGTCCAATTTCATCATTGGAATATACTTTTGCCCTGTCGCTAAAATCTGCCCGGGCAACTGTATTTGATATACGCACAACTTCGTTAATACCTTTCGAAATAGCTCTGCTCACCGATATGGTAAGAAGCAACCCGGTGAATTCTACCGTAATGGCTATTGAAAAAAGTATTTTTAAGACCAAATGTTCAATCCATCTGGAACCATCACCAAGTGTATCTGAAAAATTATTCTCTAATACAGTAAGTATTTCATTTAGTTGGTATATCTGGTCCTGCGTTTGACTAATTTCGGCAATGGGTGTTGTTCCATTGGATACTTGCTTGTGCAATCTATCTCCTAAATATTGCAGCATAGTTATGTAATAATCGCCCTTTGTCCATATTACAATTGCATTATGTATGTAATAAATATCATGGAATCGGATAAAAAGATCTATAGCCCCATCAATATCACCGGGATTGAATTGTCCTTGAGCAAATCCTTTGCGTATGTTATCTATATTAGGCTTTGGTTTCATAAGCTCTAACCTAGATATTCTATCACCTAAAGGAACAGACAATAACTTTTGGTATTGCTGGTAATCCTTTTCATTATGTGTATAACCATATTTCGTTAAACTATATACGGCATCTTTCTGTGCCTTCGACCATACACCTTCTGCACCTACTACAGCTCTAGTAGAAGATAAGGTGTGTACCATAAATGAAAGCATAAATAACTCTACTGCAATTAATACAGCCATTATGCTTACTACAAAGTACAACTTTTTAGTAAGTGAAACATTTTTTAACCACTTGAAAAATAAAAATCCCTTCATCTAGCATGGTAATAATTACATGAATCATTAGCTTGACATAGGTCGCTCCCCAAAACTTTTTTATATCAATAAGCAAAAGCAGGGGGAATGCTTCCAATTAAAGACACAAATACCTTTTACTTGTACTCTAATTATTATAAAAAGTTACGATATATATGAAAATATTTCGGGTATTTATTGTAAATAAGTAAAGCATAAAAAGATTAAGTAAAGCTTCATTGCCAGTCTTGTAATATTTTATATATTTGGCAGTACAAGTTAATAATGAAAAAAACTACATTATGAATTGTATTATAGTTGACGATGACGAAGCATCAATAAGTGTTTTTTCGCAAATGGCAAAGCAGGTAGATTATCTAACTGTAGTTCAGGTCTATTCAAACCCTATAGATGCTATAAAAACATTAAAAAACGGGGATATAGATTTAATATTTTTAGATATTGAAATGCCTGGAATGACAGGGATGGAGATGCTGAAGGCACTTGATAGCAGACCCCATGTAATATTAACCACTTCTCATACAGAATACGCTCTTGATGCGTATGATCTTAATGTAATAGATTACCTTATAAAGCCCATAACACTTCCACGTCTGCTTAAAGCCTTGGAAAAAATAAAACAGCATTCCCATTCAACCGACCATTTAAATGCAGGACACGATTATTTTTTCATAAAAAAAGATTCGGCCCTTACCAAAGTACCCACCAAGGATATTTTATGGATAGAGGCTTTGGGAGACTATATAACTATTCACACAAAAGACCATCGGTTTGTTGTACACGTTACATTAAAATCTGTCGAGAATAAACTGCCCGTAAATAAATTTGTGCGTGTACACCGTTCATATATAGTTCATATTGATAATGTAAATACAGTGGAAGATACAACCATTTTTATAAATGAAGTACCCATTCCAATTGGCGCTTTATATAAAGATAATTTTATTAAGCGGCTAAACCTTTTACAATAAGCAAAATAGTTTAATCAGCAATTCTTCTGCGTTTAATTGCTGATTAAACCTGTTTACCGAAAAATTGTGGCTGAATATAGTAGCATGGTATAACTTGGGTAAGTGGTCAAATTATGCTCAACTTAAATCTTTTATTATGTTCAATTACAAATCAGCAAAACCAATAAACATTCTACTTGTTGAGGATAATCCGGCCGACATACGGCTTACCCGGGAAGTATTTAAAGACGGTAAGATTAATAATATACTCAACGTAGTTATGGATGGAGAGGAAGCTCTTCTTTATCTCAAAAAATTAGACAAGTATTTATCGGCAGAAACCCCCGATTTGATATTACTGGACCTTAATCTTCCTAAAAAAGACGGGCGGGAAGTATTAGAGGAGATAAAAGCTGATTATAACCTCAAACTCATTCCTGTAATTATTCTTACTACTTCATCAGCCGAAAAGGATATTATAGCAACCTACACCCACCATGCCAATTGCTATATAATGAAACCTGTTGACCTGGGTCAGTTTGTTAGCGTAATAAGATGTATTGAAGAGTTTTGGCTCTCCATTGTAAAGCTCCCAAAGAAAGAAGAATAGATAATTGTTCCTTCAGATGAAAACATTAAAAGATTTTGCCAATTATTTAAGAGAAAAACACCTCAGAGACTTTACAATCTATTACCTTACTGTGATAAAAGGCATGGATATACCCATTGTTAAACTTGTAATTGAAAAGGGATTAATTAAAGATCTTGCAGACGAAAATGCCATTAAAATGACGATGGATAGCTTAGCTGAATTTCTTCTTTCACTGGAAGATAATACGGCCATTGATAAAGCCAAAGAAAGCTTAAAAATATGGGAAGAGGACAAGGTGCCCGGAATAGGCAAAAACGAAATTCTCCCCTCTGATATTATTTTACTGTATGCCGTTCAAAAAAAGGCAATTTTTCATTTTTTACCCGACTATGTTAATGATATAGTTGAATCTATAGCTATAGTGCAGGAAGTAGACAGCTTTTATACCTACTTGCAGGATGAAGCCATAAAAACATTGTTTAATATACAAAAAACAACGGAAGAAAAGCTAAAACAGACTGAAACAATACGACAACGACTTTTTATGATAGCAGAGGCAAGTACTGATTTTATAGGTTTTGCCGATGCAAAGGACAGGCATATTATGTACATCAACCCATTTGGCCGAAAAATGATTGGCATTGAAAAAGATGAGGATGTTACAAAATATAAGATTAGCGATGTACACCCTCAGTGGACAAATAAACTACTTGAAAACGAATCAGTGCCAGTAGCCATGCAAAATGGAGTATGGCAAGGAGAGGCTGCTTTCCTGAGTCAATTGGGGCAAGAGATTCCGGTTTCTATGATTCTAATGGCTCACAAAACTGATAATGGAAAAGAGGTAGAATATTTTTCCACCATATCACGCGATATAAGAGAACAAAAAAATGCAGAAGAGGAGCTTAAATCTGTAAATAAATTTCTTGATTCAGTATTGGATAATATTCCAAACATGGTATTTGTTAAAGATGCCCATGATTTAAAGTTTGTACGTTTCAATAAAGCAGGTGAAAAACTTTTAGGACAAACAAAAAAAGCATTAATAGGCAAAAATGATTACGATTTTTTTTCAAAAGAACAAGCTGATTTTTTTACTTCAAAAGACAAAGCGGTTTTAAGCCAAAATGATATAATAGATATACCCGAAGAGCCTATTGATACACCCAACGGCCAGCGGTGGTTGCATACTAAAAAAATACCGATTTTAGATCCTAAAGGCAGACCTATTTACTTGCTTGGTATCTCGGAAGATATTACAGATATAAGACAAGCAAATACAGAACTGGAAAGCAAAACAAAAGAACTGGAGCGCTCAAACTCCGAGTTGGAGCAATTTGCTTATGTGGCATCGCATGATTTACAGGAACCACTCAGAACCATAAGCAGTTATGTGCAACTACTTGCCGAACGCTATCAGGATAAACTGGATAAAGATGCCAATGAGTTTATTGCCTTTGCTGTAGATGGCAGTAAAAGAATGAGATTATTAATAAATAGCCTACTCGAATATTCCCGTGTTAATAGAATAAAACCTTTTGAATGGATTGAAGTGACTGATTTAATAAAAGAAATATTGCAGGACATGCAGGAGCAGATAAAAGAATCGGGGGTAACTATTGAATTTAAAGAGCTGCCTAAAATATACGGTGATACTGTTTTAATAGGACAATTATTCCAAAACCTCATTGCAAATGCCATAAAATTTAGGGGTGAAAAAAACCCCGAGATAAGGATATCGTGTGAAAGAAAAAATGATGAATATATATTTTGCGTGGCGGATAATGGCATTGGAATAAAAAAGGAATATGCGGAGAAAATATTTGTCATATTTCAAAGGCTTAATAGCAGGGAAAAGTATCCGGGAGCGGGTATAGGTCTGAGCATTTGCAGGAAAATTGTGGAACGACATGGAGGCAAAATATGGGTGGAATCTGAACTTGGGAAAGGTTCTGCATTTTATTTTACCATAAAAACAACTCTAGGATAAGATGGATAATAAGGTTAACATATTATTAATAGAAGATAATCCAGCCGACAGTGAACTGGTAAGTATTTTTTTGAAAGGTGTTTATGCCGGTAAATGTGCTCTTGTTATTGCCGATTCATTAAATAAAGGTTTAGAGTTAATGGATGTTACTTCGTTTAATGTAATTCTCCTTGATCTTTCATTACCCGACAGTCAAGGCTTAGATACATTTAATAAACTACATTCAGTAGCAGCCGACACACCTATCATTGTACTTACCGGCCTTGAGGATGAGAATATTGGTATTAATGCCGTAAAACTGGGCGCGCAGGATTTTTTAATAAAAGGGAAAATAAAAGGAAGTGAGCTGCAGCGTTCTATTAATTATAGCATTGAGCGACATAAGCTTTTACAAGTCCTGGCCGAAAGAACAGAGATGGAAAAGCTGGCCTTAGCAGCTACAAAATCTTTTAATTCGGTAATAATAACTAATGAACATGGAAATATAGAATGGGTTAATGAAGGATTTACAGCGCTTACAGGCTATAAATTAGATGAGGTTAAAGGCTCGCATGGAGAAACGCTGAGAAGGGGGGGGGATACAGGTATTTCTGAAAACACCAGTTATTATAAAAGTGTTATATACGGAAAAACACCCATAACTTATGAAAGTAAAAACTACTCAAAGCAAGGGCGGGAATATTGGACCATTACAACCCTTACACCTGTAGTAGACCGAAATGGAGAAGTAAAACGCATTATTGCTATTGATTCGGATATAACACAGAGAAAGCAGATGGAAGAGAGTTTGTTGCATGCTAACCAAATTGCGGAAGATTCACTTAAAAAGGGCAATAAAGCTTTACATGATCTTATGAAAGCTAAAAAGCAATTAGAAGAATCAATGCGTGTTAAAGAACAATTTCTTGCCAATATGAGCCATGAGATACGTACACCTATGAATGCCATTGTAGGCTTTACCGACCTGATTCTTAAAACACCGCTATCCCAAGAACAAAAACAATATACGGATGCCATAAAAACATCCGGCGAAAATTTGATAGTAATTATTAATGATATTCTTGATTTTGCTAAAATAGAATCAGGAAAAATACCTTTTGAAAATATTGAATTCAGTATAGCACAAGTAGTTTCCACGCTCACCGAGTTAATGCTGCCTAAATCAATAGAGAAAAACATAAAATTGTCTAAATCAATAGATGAAAAAATACCGGATAGGTTAATTGGAGATCCAACGAGGCTAAATCAAATATTTATTAATCTGGTTGGTAATGCCATAAAGTTTACACAAAAAGGAGAAGTTAAAATAGGTGTTGAACTACTTTCAGAGGATGAGGAAACTGTAAACCTCCAGTTTTCGGTTTCTGATACCGGTATAGGTATACCTAAGAATAAATTAGACAATATTTTTGAGGCTTTTACCCAAGCTAATTATGATACTACCCGTAAGTATGGAGGAACCGGACTTGGCCTTGCCATTGTAAAACAACTTGTTGAGTTGTTAGGCGGAGTTATAAAAGTTACAAGCGAGGTAAACAAAGGCTCTGTTTTTACATACGCCCTAGTATATAAGAAGAAACTTAGTCCGGAAACAAGCAAAAAAACTATTTCGCAAGAAAACAAGCATGAAGATATCAAGGATTTAAATGTATTGCTTGTAGAAGATAATAGATTGAACCAAATATTAGCTCAAAAAGTATTATCGGATTGGGGGTGGGAAGTTGACATTGCCGATAATGGGCTTATAGCTATTGAGAAAATTGAAAAACAGAATTTTGATTTGGTTCTTATGGATATTCAATTACCCGAAATGGATGGATATGAAGCCGCACGCTATATACGGGAGAAAATGCCAACACCTAAATCAGTTATTCCAATAATTGCAATGACGGCACATGCTATTTCGGGCGAAGAAGAAAAATGCTATAAAGCGGGTATGAATGGATATGTATCGAAACCATTTAACCCTAATAACCTGTACAAAAAAATTAATACAGTATTAAATATGAAGAACAACGAAACAAAGCAGAGTAATAATGAAGATGCAGCAAGTAATAACTCAAACAAACACACCGACCTTACCTACCTTAACGGGCTTGCAAATGGGAGCGATACATTTATTGTTGAAATGTTAACCATCTTTATTGAACAAACACCACAATCAATTGCACTTATGGAAGATGCATTAAAAAAAGAAGATTGGAAATCCTTGAGGCAGATTGTGCATAAAATAAAACCCTCTATAATGTTTACAGGGCTTAATGAAATTGTAAATGATGTGGCTGTTTTAGAAGAATATGCAGCCGAAGAATCGCATTTAGATACCATACCGACATTGGTGGATAAAGTTAAAAAAGTTTGTGCTGAAGCTATTATTGAGTTAAAAGAAGAATTGAAGAAGCTGAAATAACCTTTAGTCCTCGTTTCATCATTTTCTCTACATTGAAAATATAGCTTCTTAATCCTTGTTTTTAGGCATTCACCGAAAAAATGAACGATTACATCGATAATTGCTCTAACTTTAACTAAACAAAAAAAATATCAGTTATGAATGCACAAGGTGAATATTCAGTTTTTTTGGTGGATGATGATAAGATGTTTCTTACATCCCTCAAAAATAGTTTACAACAAAAATTTGGATCCTTATTAAAAGTTTCTGAATATAGTACCGGAGAAGAATGTATGCAACATATCTTCAAACATCATCCTATGGATGATCGCCCAGATATAGTTATTCTTGATTATTATTTGAATGATGCTAAGCATCCCGAGGCTGCCGATGGTATTAAAGTATTACGGGAATTAAAATCTACTTCAAAGGATATTATTGTAATAATGCTTTCGGGTCAGGATAAGTTGCAAGTTGCTATGGATTCGATTAAAAATGGAGCTTTTGAATACATTGCTAAAAGCGAAAGTGCATTTATTCGTACACAAAACACCCTCAAAAATGCTATCGACAATATTAAGTCGGCAAGAGAAAACAGCAAATATTTAAGATGGAATCTTTATTTGGGTGTATTTATTATTGCCATAATATTACTCGATGTTATTTGGTACTCCTCTACACACTAATTGTTCTATAAATCTACTTCGTCATGAATATAAAACATATACTTATTCCTACTGATTTTTCAGAAACAGCGGAACTGGCAATTGCACACGGGGCTTATATGGCAAATTTGTTTAAAGCAAAAATATTTTTGTTCCATTCATTGGAGACAATTATTTATACAGCCGCGCCCGGTGAGCCTATTTTACTAATGGATTCGGAAGCCGCACAACAAGAGGCCGCAGATAAAAAATTAAACCAAGTGGCCGATGAGATTGTGAAAAAATATAAGATAGAAGTGTCTATCCTCAAAGCAGTTGGTAAGGCCTCAAAAGGAATTGCTGATGCGGTAAAAGAAAATAAAATAGATATAGTAATTATGGGTACTCACGGGGCAAGTGGATTTGAAGAGTTTTTTGTTGGAAGCAACACACATAAAGTAACTAATCTGGCTCCATGCCCCGTATTATCGGTGCAAAAATTTGCAAAAAAGGTGGGCTTTTCTAACATTATAATGCCTATTGACAATGATTTACATTCGCGGCAAAAAGTAAATAATGTAATTGAATTAGCCACTGCCTATAAGTCTACTGTTCATATTCTTGGTTTAGTAGAAAAGGATGATGATGCCCTGGACGAAAAAAAGTTTGAAATAAAGTTAGATTCGGTAGAACATTCCCTTAAGCATGCTAATATTCCCTTTGTAAAAAAGGTAGTTAAGGCAGATAACCTAGCAATAGAGGCAATGAAATATGCAGAAAAAGTGGGAGGCGACCTAATAGTTATTATGTCGGACCATGAAAGTAATCTTACCGGTATGTTTATGGGCGCTTATGCCCAACAAATAGTAAATCATTCTAAAATACCGGTAATGAGCATAAAACCACAACAAACTACCATTGAAGCTTTTGACCCCATGGGAGGAACCGGAGTTATTATATAAGCAATTGACCGTAATAAAAAGGAGTGCACCAAAATGAAAATATTAATTGTAGACGACGAGGAAATGACTGTTTTGGCTCTGGCTACAAAGCTGCGGGAAAAAGGTCATGAAGTTATTACTACCTTAGACGGTGTAGAGGCACTTAAATTAATTACCGATGAAAAAATCGATCTTATCATCAGCGATATCATGATGCCTTGTATTTCTGGCTTTACATTGCTTACTATGCTAAAGAATTTCTACTTTAGTAGAATTCCATTAATTCTAATGTCCAGTTACGGGGAAAAAAGTTTTGTAGATAAGTCCAGTAATTTAGGCGCCTACACCTTTATTTCTAAACCGATAGATTATACGGAGCTATTCAAAAAAATAGAGGGGATTGCTGCGTGATAAAGCTTTCAGCAATTTATTACTATCCATACATAACATGGTTATTAAGAATCCCTTGTTAATAAAAACCTATTAGGGTATCTTCTTATTTAGTAATACAAGGCATACCTTTGTATACATCACTAACTTAATATCTATTAAAATATGAAGAAGTTATTTTTTATTTCCGTTGCTGTTTTTATCTCCGCAAGCATGTTTGCAAAAAAATCAAACAGTGGTAGAACATCTACTAGTAATGCTCAGGTTATGAAATCTCAAAGCAATCAAAAAAAGGCATCAAAAAACTTCGCCACCAATAAAAAATATTCTCTGCTAACTAAAGGAAGCCATGGCGGAGACCATTCTTCTAAAAAGAAAGGCGATAACTAATAATCGTTAATTAAATTCCTAATCATCTTGGATGGTAGGATTTTCTTCCATATATCTTATTAAAAAAACCTCTGTGGGAATAACTATAGAGGTTTTTTTATTTCCGGCACAAAGTATCTTTTATCTGCGGTGAATTATATATAAAATATCCTCTAGGGGCATATTTAACCTTATAATGTTTTCTATGAAAAAGCTTACAAGCAGATACTGTTACGAGTAGTAAAAATGCGAGAGTTATTTTAGCAATAACCCTTATTTTCATTTTCCTCTTGACTGAGCATCTACCACAGATATGGTAATCATGTTCACAATTTCCCTTACGGAACAACCTAATTGCAAAATATGAGCCGGCTTTTTCATTCCTAAAAGAATAGGGCCTATAGCTTCCACGTCGGCTAATTCCTGCATCATTTTGTAGGCAATATTTCCGGAAACAAGGTTAGGAAATATGAGTGTATTAACACCTTTATTTACTAATTCTGAAAAAGGAAATTGCTCTTTAAGTAATTCATTGTTTAGGGCAAAATTGGCTTGTATATCGCCATCTACAATCATTCCGGGATATTGATCATGCAGTATAGAAACTGCTTTAGAAACTTTTTGAGGTATATCGCCATGCACTGACCCGAAGTTAGAATAAGAGAGAAGGGCAATACGCGGTACAATATTAAATTGCTTTACACAGGTAGCGGTAAGGGCCGTAATTTCAGCTAAATCCTCGGCAGTAGGATCAACATTCATAGTAGTATCGGCTAAGAAGAATGGTCCTTTGCGCGTAAGTAGTATATACATACCTGCTACCCGGTTTACACCCGGCTGAACACCCACTGTTTCTAACGCTGCTCTAATAGGGTCGGAGTATTTACGCGTTATTCCGGAAATCATGGCATCTGCCACATCAGCTTCAACCATCATGCCACCAAAGTAATTACGCTCAAGCATCAGCTTGCACGATTCAAAAAGAGTATATCCTTTTCTTCTCCTCTTTTCCCATAAAGCCTCGCCAAATTGCTTGCGCCTTTCTTCTTCTTCAGGGCTTCGGGGATCAATAATGGGTACGTCTTCTAATGTTAGATTATATTCTTTAATTAATTCTTTAATCTTTTTTTTGTCACCTAAAAGAATAGGTTTTGCTATTCCTTCCTCCTTCACTTGTTCGGCTGCTTTTAGTACTTTATAATTATCGGCTTCGGCAAGTACAACCCGTTTGGGGTTTTCTTTTGCTTTGGAGGTAATTCCTTTCAGTAGGTCATTATCCAAACCTAAACGTTTGGCTAATTCCAGTTTGTATTCGTCCCAATCTTCTATGTTTTTACGCGCAACCCCTGATTTAATGGCAGCTTGTGCCACAGCAGGAGGCACGGTAGTTATCAGGCGTGGGTCAATGGGCTTCGGGATAATATAATCAGGCCCAAAATTTAGATGGCGGGAACCATACACCAGATTTACTGATTCAGGCACAGGCTCTTTCGCCAATCCGGCAATAGCATATACGGCGGCCATCTTCATGGCTTCATTAATTCTTTTGGCTCTTACGTCCAAAGCTCCTCTAAATATAAATGGAAACCCCAATACATTATTCACCTGATTAGGATAGTCGGAACGTCCTGTTGCCATGATAACGTCTTTGCGGGCAGCTGTAGCTTCCGGATATGAAATTTCAGGAGTAGGATTAGCAAGTGCAAATACAATAGGATTTTTTTTCATACCCATCAACATGTCAGGTGTTACCACATTGCCTTTGGAAAGCCCAATAAATACATCGGCTCCATTCATTCCTTCTTTCAGGTCCTTTGCTTTTTTATCTGAAATGAAAAATATTTTTTCTTCTGATAAATCTTTACGGTTTTTATCTAACAAGCCTTTACTGTCGAACATCATTATGTTTTCACGCTTAGCCCCAACAGCAATATATAAATGAGCGCATGAAATAGCCGAGGCTCCGGCCCCATTAATAACAATCTTTACTTCATCTATTTTTTTCCCTGCAACCTCCAAAGCATTTATAAGTGCCGCAGCAGAAATAATAGCTGTGCCATGCTGGTCATCATGCATTACAGGAATGTCCAGTTCATCCCTTAACCTTCTTTCTATTTCAAAACATTCGGGTGCTTTAATATCCTCTAAGTTAATTCCCCCGAAGGTGGGCGAAATGGCTTTTACCGCTGCAATAAATTTTTCAGGATCGGTAGCATCCACCTCAATATCAAACACATCGATGTCTGCAAAAATTTTAAATAAAATGCCTTTACCTTCCATTACGGGTTTAGAGGCTTCGGGGCCTATGTTTCCCAACCCCAAAACAGCTGTACCATTGCTAATTACAGCCACCAAATTGCCTTTAATAGTGTATTTGTAAACATCCTCCTTATTTTCAGCAATCCGAAGGCAAGGTTCAGCCACTCCGGGCGAATATGCCAATGAAAGGTCACGTTGAGAACTATGGGGTTTGGTAGGTATTACTTCTATTTTACCGGGTCTGCCCTTGGAGTGGTATTCGAGTGCGTCGTCTGTGCTGATGGTTGCCATAAATCAATTTATCATTAGTCTGAAGCAAAAATAGCAAAGAACAAGGAAAGGTGATACTTTAAATGCTTTATGGTTTTATTAAAAAAACATCAATTCGAAATCTTTTTAACTTTGCATTTTACAATCAAGTGGAAGAACAAGAAAAAATAGTAGTACAAACCATGGCTGAAATGACAGCCATGGGAGAATCGCCCGAAGTATTATTTTGGGTTGGATGTTCGGGAAGTTTTGATGACCGGGCTAAAAAGATAACCACTTCCATTGTGCGCATATTGCACAAAGCAGGAATAAAGTTTGCTGTTTTAGGTACGGAAGAATCGTGCACAGGCGACCCTGCCAAGAGAGCCGGAAACGAGTTCCTCTTTCAAATGCAGGCCATAAATAATATTAACATATTGAATGGTTACAACGTAAAAAAGATTGTAACCGGATGTCCTCATTGTTTTAATACGATAAAGAACGAATACCCCTCTTTGGGTGGCACATACGAAGTAATGCACCACACGGAGTTTATCCGCAACCTTTTAGATACAGGCAGAATAAAAATTGAGGGTGGTTCATTTAGTGGTAAAAAAATAGTTTTTCACGATCCTTGTTATCTTGGTCGTGGCAATGGAATATATGAAGCTCCTCGCGAAGTGATATTGAAACTGGATGGAATGCTGGAAGAGATGCAACGCACTAAAGAAAAAAGTTTTTGTTGCGGAGCCGGAGGAGCACAAATGTTTAAAGAAGCTGAAAAAGGCAACAAAGAAGTAAATATAGAACGTACTGAAGAAGCCATGCGCACATCGCCCGATGTAATTGCTACCGGATGCCCCTTTTGCATGACCATGATGACCGACGGAGTAAAACACTTCAACAAAGAAGAATCTGTTAAGGTGTTGGATGTGGCGGAGTTGGTGGCAAATAATTTATAGGTTTTTTTTGCTGCGGAGGTTGTTTGTGACCCTCACTAATCCAGTGCATTTAAAATAGCATAGTTGTCGGTGTTTTTATACTTTTGTTAGCTAACTTATACTAATATATTCTATATGAAATTCTTCTTAAAGCTATTGATAGCCTATAGTATCCTATGCCGCTTATTTGGAGTTATTATTGAAAAGAAAGGACTTTCATTTAATGAAAGTATTACTTACTTATGTGCGGCAGGCAAAGAATCTTCCTATCAGGATTTTGTTAACAAAGACAGCTCCACTGTAGTTTTAAATCAAGCTATAACCAATAATTATGTTCCTGAACCGGGCACTCATTTTAATGATGTGAGCTACGGAATGGCAATGACTGACAGGCACCCGCCTTTATTTTTTTTGATAATGCATGCAGTAGTTAAATGTATTGGTTATAGTATGTATGATGGGCTTGTTGTTAACTTCATTCTTACCCTTTTATGTTTGGCGCTTTTGTATAAAATTTCAGATAGAATATTTCAAGATAAATTGTATACTTATATAGCATGTGCTATATGGATGTTAAGTTCAGCAACTGCTCACATTAATATTGAAGGAAGGGAATATCAATTATTGTGCTTTTTTATTTTAAGCAATCTATACCTTAATTTTAAAATCATTTTCGATAATGACTATCGGCTGCAAACATTTTTATATTTCATATTGATAAATGCCGGAGGGTTCCTTACTCATTATTATTACGGATTTTTGCTCATACCATCTACCTTAATATTATTTATGGTTAATAAGTTAAATAAGAAGTTCTTGATTTATATGTCTTCCCTGTTGATTTCATTAGGGCTGTTTTTTTTAATTTATCATGATTTTTTTCTTTTCTGGCATCACTTTTCGCGGGCTCCTAAATTTGAGACCGGAACAACCAATAGAATTAAGCCACTTATATATACTCCGCTTGAATTTTTCTCCTGGTTTCATATAGGAAGATATATTTATTTGGCTCTCCTTGCAATCTATCTTCTATATATTATAGTAAAGAAAAATTTAATTAAGGTGATTAAAAGTAAACTGGGTATTATTTCGCCAACTTCTTTCGTCTTTTACAGTCTGGTATGGTATATAGTATTCACATATATCTTTTACTTGAAAGGAATTTCTCCCGCTCAGGCAAGTGGGATGCACTATTTCTGTTATATATGGCCTCTTCTTTCCATCTTTTTAGTTTTACTTTTTTCTTATTTCTCTCCTGATAAAATAAAACTCATATTTTCAATACATCTTGTTCAACTGGCAATTTCGCTCATTTTTGCATTAAGCCATGATACCTATTATGCCGGCAATGTTGTTAATCAAAACTGGGTTTCTAAAATAAATTCTTCCGACATACTCTATATGGAAACTCCAGATCGAGGCTTGATGCCAAGAACAGCAATAAATTTCAAGGATAACCTTAAGGTTCTTTTTGGACGTGATACACAAAAAAATTATGAACTGTTATCTTCTTTTTCGCATATTTCACTTTTAATACCTTTTGACGATAAGGGTAAGACAGATACTTCTGCTAAGGATCTTTTGGCGCTATTTAAAAAAAATAATTTTAAAATAAACTCCTCGATGAATGAGGATTATATTTTTTATGAGGTGGAGCCGAATAAATAACATAAAGCTCCGAATGATATTAAATTTTCCTTTCATTAATTAATACTTGACTAAAGTAATTATATATACAGATGGCGCTGCACAAGGCAATCCCGGGCGTGGAGGTTTTGGTGTTGTAATGATGTCGGGCACTAAGCGTAAAGAAATATCGCAAGGGTTTAGGCTCACTACCAACAACCGCATGGAGTTGATGAGTGTAATTGTAGCCTTAGAGTCTTTAAAAATCCCACAATTAGATGTAAATATCTATAGCGATTCACGCTACGTGGTAGATTCTGTAAGCAAGGGTTGGGTTTTTGGTTGGAGTAAAAAAAACTTCCAAGGCAAAAAAAATGTAGATCTCTGGAAAAGATTCTTGTTAATATATCCTACGCAAAAAATAAAATTCCATTGGGTTAAGGGCCATGCCGCCAATGTGGAAAATGAGCGTTGTGATGAATTGGCAGTTGCGGCCGCACAATCGCGCCACCTGAGTATTGACGAAGCCTATGAAAGAAATAAAGAATAGATTACTGTCTGTCCTGAACTTTCAGTAAAGAGATATCGTAAATCACCACAGCCGATGGAGGTATCTTATCTCTATCTCCTGCTATTCCCTGTGCTAAATAAGAAGGAATTATAAACAAACCCTTATCTCCCTGGTGCATAAGTTGCACTGCCTGATGTACACCGCTTTCAACATCATCTTTACCTACACAAAATTCACGGGCCCCATCTTGTTTAGAATCATAACAAACAGTTCCATCCAAAAGGTTAATAATATAGGTGATTTGAACATACTGTCCTGGCCTTACAAGTGGACCTGTGCCGTGCTCATAAATCATATAACGAATACCAGTACCGGTGTTTTGCATAGGGTAGTTATGCAGCTTTATATACTGATTTATTTCATCCGTCTCCTGCCGTATGTACTTAATTTGGGATGGTATTAATTCCTTATTTATCTCCTGAGGAGTAGGCCCATCGTTTTTATCATCCTGTTGGTTATTATGACAACCGGAAAGAAAAATGGAAAGCAACACTAAAATAAACGGAGAATAGAATTTCATGATATCACAATGTGTACTTTTCAACTTCCAATTCTCAATTTTTAACTTTTAGGATTAAGTTCTTTTTTGTATTGGGAAAGGAGAGTCAAAAACTCAATAATGGTTTCATCCATCGACATATCACTTTTACCTCCGGCAGCATTCATGTGTCCGCCTCCGTTAAAATGTTTCCGTGCAAATTGGTTTACATCAAATGTATCTTTGGAACGGAATGAAATTTTTATTCCTTCTCCATCAGGTAATTCAGTAAACAAGGCGGAAAAAACTATTCCCTTTACTGAAATAGGTTCATTTACCAAACCTTCCGTATCACCCTCTTTATAATCAAACCGCTTCAATTCACTTTGGGTAAGTGTAATAAAACCGGTTGCAAACTCAGGTAATATTTTCATTTTCTCCATTACCCCATAGCCCAATAATCTTAATCGTATATCCCGGTTATTATCATCAATAAAGCGGTGTACTTTGACTGGTTCCGCCCCATGTCGTATCAAGTCGGCAACCACATCATGTGTATGTGCAGTTGTGCTGGCAAAACGGAATGAACCCGTGTCTGTCATTATACCTGCATAAAGGCAATTAGCAATATCTTTATGTATTTTCTTATTATCGCCCAAAAGAGTTATAAAATCATAAACAAGCTCTGCGGTTGAAGATCCTTTAGCATTATGAAATGCAATGTCTGCAAAGTCTTCTGGTTGAGGATGATGGTCTATCACCAATCGGAATGCTTTTGATTTATTTACGGCTTTATCAAGGTCGCCAATACGTTTTAAAGAATTAAAATCAAGAAATATAATAATATCTGCTTTTAATATAGCTTGATTGGCAGGTGCCGGAGTTTTTTCAAAATCAATAACTGATTTATTGCCTGGCATCCATTTTAAAAACTCTGGATATCCATTAGGAGAAAGAACACTTACGGTATGTCCTGATTTTTCAAGGTAATGTTTAACAGCCAATGAAGAACCCACAGCATCTCCATCAGGAGATTTGTGCATTATAATAGCGACCTTACAAGGAGTGCCAAATAGTTCTTTAATTTTTGAAAGTTCTTTTTCCGTTAGCAAAATGTTAAGATTAGGTTTCAGAATGCAAATTTAGCAGGAAAGGGATGATAAACTAATTTATCTTTGCCGTCCACTAAAAAAATATACCTATAAAATGGCAACAAACAGAACTTTTACAATGATTAAACCGGACGCATTTGGAGCCGGAAATTCAGGCGCAATTTTAAGCATGATTGAGAAGGCAGGATTTCGCCTTATTGCAATGAAAACCATCCAATTAAACAATGAATCGGCAGGTGCTTTTTATGCTGTTCATAAGGAACGTCCTTTCTATGGAGAATTGGTACAGTATATGTCATCAGGACCTATTATTGCAGCTATTTTAGAAAAAGATAACGCGGTTGCTGATTTCCGTAAACTTATTGGTGCAACCGATCCAGCTAAAGCAGACGAGGGTACTATCCGTAAATTATTTGCTAAATCCATCTCGGCCAATGCTATGCATGGTTCTGATAGTGATGAAAACGCTCAAATTGAAGGTGATTTCTTCTTCTCTCAATTAGAAAGAGTTTAATTATCAATTATATACCCACTTTCTATGAAGGTGGGTATATTTTTTAGTCCTTGAAATAGCCTATTTCCCTTTCTACAACCTTAACAGGCTTGTTGTTATTAAACTCAACCTTTTCAATCCAATTACCTATGCTATCGTAGGTGTATTGATATGATTTTTGAAATTCGGGTTTACCATCGTTAGAAAAAGTATCATTTTCCACCGTATTAAAGTGGTTGTCGTTAACTATCTGATGCACCATAATAGTATCACACTTGCCTGTAGCATGAGGCCCTATATTACTAGGGCAACTTATATGAAACACGCCCTTATCCATTAAATGTTTAGCTGAATCGTGAGAGATGGTATAATCAGTTAATAATCCGTGTGCATCATACGTATCTTCCTGTGTAGTAGTATTAACCGCTTTTGATAAAGGAATTCTCTCAGAAAAAACTCTTTTTTCTACTGAGCCGGTAAGTACTCTATTTGCTCCGTATGAATAGGTTATGGTGGTTTTTGAGGTGCTATCGAAAGTTATTTTTTCATCCTTTACAAGCCCTATTTGTGGGTGATAGGTTGCTTTATCATACATTCTTCCTTTCGCATCATACCAGAAATCATTTCTTTCAAAGGGAGATACGGTAGGCGCATTAGGTGCTCGTTTTCTTTCATCAGTTTCTACCAATTGTCCTTTGCTATTGTATGTTTTCCATGTAATAGATTCCGCATGCATTGTATCTGTATTATATGTCAACACCTCGCTTACTTTTCCTGTTGAATCATATTTATTGGTTGTCCTTGTAAATTCCGGATTGCCATTATTTGCAGTGGTATAATCCCATTTATTGGATGTCAGCAATTTTCCCGACGCATCGTATATATAAGTGTATTGCTGGATTTGCGGAACAGATACTACTAGTTTATTATGTGAAAAAGAGGAATCAATTACTTTCCTCACATCTCCGTTTTCGTAATATATATGAGTTACTTTATCGTATAACATACCATTTGCATGGTACTTAGCGTATTCAATTTGGTCGCCATATTCATCGTAATTCCAAACCTCTATCGGAGGTTCATTTATCGCATGATGGCGAACAGGGGCACCCATTTTTGGCTCCCTATTATCCACATCGGTATCACTTATTACCTCTCCTTTAAAAATGGCACCGGAGCTATCTACTATAGCATGGTAAGTAATAGATTGTATCCACTGAATATGCCCAAAGCCATCTTTCACCGGCAAGTTGGGTTTTTTATGCTTCCCGATGGGAGCAAATGATATCAGTAACAGAGCGAAAAATGCAATTGTTAAATATCCTAGGTATTTCATAATAGTAAAGATAATTTATTACTCAATGCTAAGGACCAAACTTATTCTGAAATATTAAATCAGAATAAGTAAATAATCTTTACACATTCTGCAATCCCACCATCTTACCTTCGACAGGATCCCAAACCTTTAGTTTAAAACAGGCGATAATATCTTTTGGAGAAAGGGATGTTTTTTTTACATTTTGTAATTCCGGTATAGCTTTCATCACTTCGGGTAAGCGATAAAAAGGGATACGGGCATTCAAGTGGTGAATATGGTGGTAACCTATGTTGGCTGTAAACCACTGCATAACCGGGTTCATCTTCATAAAGCTGGATGATTCCATAGCGGCTTTTTCGTATGTCCAACCGTCTGCCGATTCACTGAAAGAAACGCCTGGAAAGTTATGTTGAGCATAAAAGAGATAAGCGCCAATAGCATCGCCAACAAAAAATGGAATGATAATAGTAAGTAACCAAACCTGCCAGCCGAAGAAATAGAATACCGTTACATTCAATAGTAAATGTATTATTAATGCAACTAACGAATCGCGGTGTTTTTTAGGATTGCTTAGATACGATTGTACCGCCATGCCCAACATAAACATAGAAAAATAACCAAATGCAATGGTAACCGGATGACGGGAAACCAAATAAGCATATTTCTCGGAACGGGAAAGGCTTTGGAATTTTTCCTTGGTAATAATTAAGTATGAACCAATGCTGGAGGTGAAAAGTTTGGAGTTGTGTTTATGATGGTAATCGTGAGAACGTTTCCAAATACTTTCAGGAGCCATTACGTATATTCCGAAAGCAGTCATAATAACATGTGCTAATTTAGACTTATTCAGTATCGCATGATGCTCAAAATCATGGTATATTACAAACATACGAATGGTTAATAACCCTGCAACTATACTACATACCAAACGGGCAATAAAAAAGTGCGCAATTACGGTTCCTGTGAGTGCCGCAAGGAGGAAAAAAAGTGTGGAAAGTGCATAATACCATGACTTTGCACGATCTTCTTTGGCGTAATCCTTAGTGGCTAATATTAGTTCTTTACCTGTTAACATTTACTTGGAGGTTAGACTACAAATATAGGCTAATTTTCTTTAGGCTTCCTATGTTTCCACCTTCGGTGAGACCATAACCAAATTTCAGGGTGTTCAATTATATCATTTTCTAAGGCTTTGGTATGTGCCTTTGATACCTCATCAGGTAGGGTTTTTGCAGGGTTTTCAAAAAGCAATTCAGTCGAAATTTCATAATAACCTCTTTTCACCCTGTTAACCCGTACATATACAATAGGATAATTCATCCGTTGGGCTATTTTTTCAGTGCCTTTAAAAACAGGGGTATCCTGATTTAAAAAGGTGGTCCAAAAGGCTCCTTCCGGCGATGGCGTTTGGTCTGCTATAAATGCTGTTGCGCTTAATTCGTTTTTTCTTGCTGACATTTCGCGGTAAGTATCTTTCATGGGGATTAACTTAGTGCCAAAACGAGTGCGCATTCTATACATTAGTCCGTCAAAATATTTATTACTCAGTGGGTGATAAATAACATAAAGCTGATGCAATCTCAATAAACTAAAACTATTGCCGGCCCATTCCCAATTACCAAAATGTCCCATTACTAATATGAATGATTTTTTTTCTTCAGCTAGTTTAGTAAACAACTTTACTGTTTCAGGATTCAGGCTGCAATGTTTTAGCATAGCACTTTTACTGATGGTAAGCGTTTTAAAAGTCTCTAGCGTAAGGTCGCAGAGATAGTGGTAATACTCTTTTCTGATTTTCTTGATCTCCGTATCACTTTTATTTGGGAAAGAATTACGAAGATTCTGATAAACCACTTCTTTACGGTAGCCTATTACATAATACAATATGAAATACATTCCATCGGAAACCAAATACAGGACCGGAAATGGCAATAGCGACAGGAGATAAATAAAAGGTAAGGAGATATAATAGATTATGGCGGCCACTGTATTTTAGCTAATAGCCATCAGCTAATAGCTAACAGCTGGTTTATGCTTGCAAATATCGCATAAAGTAAGGATACGTATATTTGGGATGCTTATTTTCGCTCTAGTATGGGACGCGAAGGTGGTTTGGATGGACTCAAGTTTTTTACAGAACCTAAGAATGTGTGTGTGAAGTTGTGAATGGAAAAATAACATTAAAACCATCAATTAGAATATTATGGATGAAATTGAAACTAAGAGTACCTACATAGTTGCATTTATTGATATTCTAGGGTTTAAGAATATAGTAAGTGATTACTTCAGTAGTAAAAATAAACAATCATTTATAACTCTTGAGAAAGCTCTTCAGGCTTCGGAAGAATTTGCAATAGACTTTTCTAGAAATCATCTAAAGCAATTTAACATAGATGTTCTATATAAGCAATTCTCAGATTGTGTAAGTATTTCAATACCCATTAATGGAAAAACTGGAGATGATTTTCTTGGAATATTTGGTGCATTTATAAATATAGTTAGGTTGTATCAGTACATACTTTTTGATAATAATATTTTGGTTAGAGGAGGAATATCAATAGGTCAACACATAGAAAATGATAATATGATTTTCTCCGAAGCACTAATACAAGCCTATAAATTTGAATCTGAAAAAGCTATATATCCAAGAATATTAATTGATATGCAATTAATAGCTTTAGTTGATTCTATATTAAAAGAAAAACCAGAAAGTTATAATCAGTTCTACACTCTGTATGGATGGAAATTAATTACGGATTGGGATAATGAAATATTTATTACACCATTTGGACTTATTCAAGAAGCCAAATTAAGTTATGCCGATACTAAAGGAGATGATCAATTAAGGGCTGAGTTAAGTAATTCGTCCCGATTTGTTAAGGAAGAGGTAAATGTAACAGACATACGTAATGCTGTGAAAAATATGGATGAGAATGATAAAATGAATAATTGGCTTGAAAGAACTAAAAAATACTTGACGGATAATTCAGATATTAAAACAGAGATTATGTTAAAACATAAATGGCTTCAACAATTTATTAGGTGGTCTATAAATAATGAGGATTCAGAAATCAAGTTTCAACAATATTATAAAAAGCCTCAAGAAAAAGGCCAATAAAATAATCGGCCTGTTTTTCAAATCATTATAGTTTTCTCAAAAATAAATTGCGTAACCTATCGGTTTCATGTATATGTTTGTAATCGAATAGTTACACATTAATACTGCAACACTAAATATAAACAATATGAAAAAGATAGTTTCAAGTACCATTATGTCGTTGGACAACTTTGTAGCAGGCCCTACGGGAGACCTCAGCATGTTTAAAGTGGAAGAAGATTTTTTTGCTCTGTCAGAAACTTTATGCGATGCAGCCGATACTGCATTATATGGTAAAGGTACTTATAGCATTATGCAAGCCTACTGGCCTACCGCCGCAGACAATCCTAACGCATCGGCACACGACAAACAACATGCATTATGGTACAACCATGTGCCGAAATATGTTTTATCTACCACCTTAAAAAGCACAGACGCACCTAATGCTATTATTATAGGAACGAATGCAGTGGAAGAAATAAAAAAATTAAAGGAAGGAGAAGGTAAGAACATCCAGATATTTGGTAGTCCGGGAGTGGTGCGTTCACTTACTCAACATGGATTGATTGACGAATACTGGATATTTATTTACCCGGTAATTCTTGGAAATGGCATTCCCCTATTTAAAGACATGAATCAACCAATGGGCTTGACCCTTGTGTCGGGCAAGTTTTTAAGCTCGGGCGCTGTTGCGCTGCACTATATAAAAGGAAATTAACAAGTATGAGACGAGACGTATTTCAAGCCATAGCCGATCCAACCCGGAGAGAGATTTTGGGATTATTAACCACAAAATCGTTAAATTTAAATTCCGTTGCCGAAAATTTTGATATCAGTCGTCCTGCGGTTTCCAAGCATATTAAAATTCTAACGGAATGTGGACTTATCACTATTAAAAAAGAAGGCCGTGATCATTACTGCGAAGCAAAGCTGGATAAACTGCATGAAGTATCGGACTGGATAGAACAATACCGTAAATTTTGGGAACAAAAGCTGGATTCACTGGAACTTTATTTAAATAAGTTACAAGCTAAGAACAAAAAAAAATCTAAAAAGAAATGAAAACAAATCGATCCAACATCACTCCCTTTTTATGGTTTGATGGTAAGGTAGAAGAAGCTATAAATTTTTATACTTCTACTTTTAAAAATTCAAAAGTTATTAATGCACATCATCTGCCAGGTGATGTTCCCGGTAGAAAAGGAAAAATAATGACTGCCACTATTGAATTGGATGGACAACAGTTTATGTTGTTAGATGGAGGCCCTCAATTTAAATTCAGCCCTGCTACCTCCTTTTTTGTAAGCTGCACCACGCAGGAAGAAGTGGATGCTTTATGGAATAAACTTGCTGAGGGAGGCAAGCCCAACAGATGCGGTTGGATTGATGATAAATATGGAGTAACCTGGCAAATTGTTCCAACAGCATTGGGTAAATTGATGGGCGATCCGGATCCTGCAAAATCCAAAAGAGTGATGGAAGCTATGATGCAAATGGGTAAACTTGAAATAAATAAATTACAAGAAGCGTACGATAAAAAATAAATTAACAACATAATTTATATGACCATGACAACACTAACTGAAAAAAATACAGCAACCCGTGAAATTAGCATTATCCGTATTCTCAATGCGCCGAGGGAGCTTGTATGGAAAGTATGGACAGACCCCGAGCATGTAAACCAATGGTGGGGCCCAAATGGATTTACAAATACCATTCATACGATGGATGTAAAACCTAATGGTAAATGGTTACACACTATGCATGGCCCTGATGGTACAGATTATCCGAATGAAGCAACATTTACAGAAGTTGTAAAACCTGAACGTCTTGCATATACCCACATAAACCCAAAGTTTGATACTACGGTGACTTTCGAAAAGTTAGGAGACAAAACAAAGCTCACCATGCAAATGGTTTTTGCTACGGCTGAAGAGCGCAATTTTGTGGTTGAAAAACATGGAGCTGTCGAGGGGCAAAAACAAAATATTTCTCGTTTGGAAGAACACTTATCTAAAATGTTGGAAGGGAAAGAACTGGTTATTACACGCACATTCAATGCTCCTCGTGAACTTGTATGGAAAGCATGGACAGAAGCGGAACGGTTGGCTCAATGGTGGGGACCTAAAGGCGCTAAAATAAAAGTGCATAAGTTAGATTTTAATCCGGGAGGTATTTTCCATTACTATTTAGAATCGGAACACGGCGTAATGTGGGGTAGGTTTAAATACCTTGAAATAGTAAAACCGGAACGTATTGTATTTACAAACTCATTTTCAGATAAGGATGCGAACATAGTTCGGGCTCCATTCAGCAATGATTTTCCGTTAGAAATAATGAATATTCTTACGTTTTCTGAGCAGGAAGGAAAAACAACAGTTTTGATTAAGGGCTCGCCCATAAATGCAACAGAAGCAGAACTCAATTTCTTTAACAATATGTTTAGTGGTATGCAACAAGGCTTTGGCGGCACATTTGACCAGTTGGAAGAATATCTTGCAAAGGCTACTAAGTAAAAATTTAAATTCGGATAATTAAAAATACTATGGAAACACAAAATAAAGAACTCACCATTACACGCACTTTTGATGCACCGGTATCGCTTGTTTGGGCGGCATGGACAGATTCTGAACATATTAAAAATTGGTGGGGGCCAAAAGGATTTATAAACCCTGTATGTGAATGGGAGCCGGAAGTTGGAAATAAAATTTTCATTCAGATGAAAGCCCCTGATGGGATTATTTATCCTATGGATGGAGAGTTTCGCGAAATAATACAACATGAAAAAATTGTATTTACCAGTGCCGCATTGGATAAAAATGACAAACGCCTTTTTGAGGTGTTGAATACGATTACCTTTATTGAAGAGGGTGACAAAACAAAACTTATCTTGCATTGTATATTCTCCAATATTAAACCCGAAGGTGCTGCTCATATTGGCGGAGCTGAAATGGGCTGGAACTTGAGTCTTGATAAACTTGTAGTCCTCCTTAACAAATTAAAATAAAATCATTATGTCAAAAGTAATATCGAAAGATGGTACGTCCATCGCATTTGAAAAATCAGGCAATGGACCAACTGTTATTGTGGTAGATGGTGCTTTATGTAGCCGGGCATTTGGCCCTACGCCAAAATTAGTGCCCTTACTGGACAATAATTTCACCGTAGTCACTTATGATAGAAGAGGCCGGAATGAAAGTGGAGATACTGCACCTTATACAGTTGAACGGGAGATTGAAGATATAGAAGCGCTCATCAACGAAATAGGAGATTCAGCATATATAATTGGTTTTTCCTCAGGTGCGGCTTTAGCATTCAGGGCTGCTGCAAGTGGTTTATCTATTAAAAAGCTTGCTATGTACGAAGCTCCTTATGTAATGAATATGGGTGGGCATAACCCTCCTGCCGATACAGCTGAACAATTAAAGCAACTTATAGCTACGGAGCGGAGATCGGCTGCAGTTAAATTTTTCATGAAAGATATGGTTGGAATGCCGGGTATAATTTCGGCTATTATGAGTCTTCTGCCTATATGGAAAAAACTAAAAGCTGTTGCACATACCATTCCTTATGACGCTGCAATTATGGATGGATTTACCATACCAACGGCTTTGGCTGCAAAAATTAATATACCTACGTTAGTAATGAATGGCTCAAAGAGTCCGGTGTCACTTCGTAATGCTTCTAAAAAAATGTCGGAAGTAATACCCAATGCACAATATCAAATTCTGGCAGGACAAACTCACGATGTATCTATGAAAGTTATTGCTCCCGAACTAATTTCTTTCTTTAAAAGCTAAAAGCAGTAGCTAATTAAACTATACTTATAAGATGAATACTGAATCTGTAATAGTAGCGCGTACTTTTAATGTGCCTGTGCAAAAGGTATGGAAAGCTCTTACCGACGTAACTCAAATTAAAAAATGGTATTTTGACATTAAGGAATTCAAAGCAGAAGTTGGATTTGAATTTCAGTTTGAAGCAATAGGAAAAGATGGTAAGACTTTTGTACACTTATGTAAAATAACAGAAGTGGCTTTTTGCAAAAAACTATCTTATACTTGGAGATACGAGGGTTACGAAGGAAACTCTTTAGTAACTTTTGAATTATTTACCGGAGGTAATGAAACAAGGGTTAAGCTAACTCATTCAGGATTGGAAATATTCCCTAACACTACTGATTTTGCAAAACAAAATTTTGTGGAAGGCTGGACATTTATTATGGAAAAAGGACTTACAGGTTTTTTGGAAAAAGAATATAAATCTTAAGATTTATTCCCCTGCTTTCCCTTCCCTTTCTTCGGTAATTTGTTTTAGGGTAATTAGTTCACGCATCTTATCTTTTGCTTCACTGGCAGGGCTGCCAAGGTATGATTTACCGCCTTCCAATGATTTACTTGGAGCTGATTGTCCTAATAGAACAGCACCTTTGCCAATATGTATATTACTTGGAACACCTACTTGTCCCCAAAGGGTAACATTATCCTCCAATATAACACATCCGGCTACGCCGACTTGTGCAGCAAGCAAGCACATTTTACCAATGTGTGTATCGTGACCTATATGTACGTTATTATCCAACTTGCTTCCGGCGCCAATAACAGTTTGCTCCGAGACACCCCTATCAATAGTACAGCAAGCACCCAAATCAACATCATCTTCAATAATAACTTTTCCGCAGGAAAGCATTTTATCAAAATATGTGGCTCGTTTTTTATAGTAAAAAGCATCAGCACCTAAAACAGTTCCGGAATGTATAGTTACACGATTACCAATTATAATTTCATCGTAAATGGTAACGTTGGGATGTATAACACAATCATCACCAATCACTACATTATTCCCGATAAAAACTCCCGGCATAATAATGGTGTTTTTGCCAATCTTAGCCGAAGGGTTTATCATCTCCTTTTGAGAAAAATTCTCAGGATGAAGATGGTTTATAATTTTATTGTATGCACTAAATGGGTCATCGGAAAAGAGTAGCGCTTTCCCTTCCGGACAAGCTACTTTTTTGTTGATGATTATAGTAGTAGCATTCGATTGAAGTGCTTTATCGTAATATTTTGGATGATCCACAAAAACAATATCACCCTTTTCCACCCTATGGATTTCGTTTAATCCTGTTATCAGATGTTTTGGATTACCATCAAACTCTGCCCCAATAATGGATGCAATTTGTTCAAGAGTTTGAGCCGGATTTATTTTCATGGATTCAAAGATACGGATAAAATGAAAAAGATAAGATAAAAGTCTACCTCGAATAAATATTTTATAGCTCTTCTATTAATTCCTCTGCAAAATTTTTCACGTTCACTCCATCAAAATTGCCCGAACTCATCATAAGCAAGTTGGTGTTTTTCCACTTAATTTCTTTTAACGAGTTTATCATCTTTGCAGAATCGGTATATACTTCTACATTACCACCAAAGTAATTTTTCACTTCTTCAGCACTAATAGGGGGTAGGCGTTTATGCTCTAATACATGCGGATTAAAATATACCTTACGGACGTCTGCTTTCTTCATAGTATCCTTATATTCTATTAAAAACTCTTTAGTCAGGCTGCTGAAGGTATGAAGCTCCATACATGCAACTAATTTACGTGTGGGGAATTGGTCTTTTACAGCTTGTATAGTAGCAGTCAGTTTAGATGGAGAATGCGCAAAGTCCCAATAAATATTGCAGGCTTCATTCCTCGCAACTAATTGTAATCTTCTTGCTGCTCCTTTAAAATCAGATATAGCTTCCGCAAATTCTTTTTCGCTTATACCTAACAGTAAACATACTTGTCTCGCTCCACCCATATTTAACAGGTTGTGTTTTCCAAATACATCAAGGCGGGTAGTTTCCGAACCTGTTTTTAAATAAGTAACTCCCTCTTTTACTGAGTTGGTAAGCGTGTTGTACGGAAGTTTCTTTACATCCTTTTCGGCAAAATTTACAAGCTTTTTCACTTCTGCATCTTCTTCGCAATAAATTAAAGACCCTTTCGCGGGTAATTCTTTCACAAAATTTTCAAACTGTTCTACATAACTGCGGTAAGTTGGGAATACATTAATATGATCCCATGCAACTCCTGATATTAAAGCTATATCGGGTTTATATAATAAAAACTTGGGCCTTCTGTCTAATGCAGACGCTAGGTATTCATCTCCTTCGAATATGGCTACTGTAGCATCTTCTGAAAGTTTTAGGCTAGTTTCAAATCCTTCCAGAGCCGCACCGGCCAAGTAATCAAAATTCTTTTTGTAGTATTTCAAAACATGTAGTATCATGGCTGTAATACTGGTTTTTCCATGACTGCCTGCTATTACTACCCTTGTTTTATTTTTAGTCTGTTCATATAAATATTCAGGGTAAGAATAGATACGTATGCCCAGTTCCTGAGCCTTTTTTAATTCAGGGTTATCCACTCTGGCATGCATACCAAGAATAACGGCATCAAGGTCCGGTGTAATGCGGTTAACATCCCAACCATCTGCCGCAGGCAATAAGCCATAACGTTGTAAATTGCTTTTAGCTGGATCTACAATTTCATCGTCGGAACCAGTGACTTCAATTCCTTTTTTATGCAGGGCTATTGCCAGATTATGCATGGCGCTTCCGCCGACAGCTATTAAGTGTACTTTCATAACATTAATTTAATATTGGTTGGGCGTAAAAATAAATTTAACTTTGGGCGCATTAAAATTATGGAATTATACAGCATACACACAGGAAATTTTAAATTAGATGGCGGAGCCATGTTTGGCGTGGTGCCAAAATCAATGTGGAATAAGCTTAATCCGGCAGACGAAAACAATATGTGCAGCTGGGCTATGCGCTGCCTTTTGGTGCAGGATGGCAAACGGTTAATATTAATAGATAATGGTATGGGCGATAAGCAGGATGCCAAATTTTTCAGCTATTACTACATGCATGGTGATGATACACTAGAAAAATCGCTGGCTGTACATGGATTTACCAGAGATGATATTACCGATGTATTCTTAACTCATCTCCATTTTGATCATTGCGGTGGAAGTATAAAATGGAATGCGGATAGAACGGGCTATGTTCCGGCATTTAAAAATGCTACTTATTGGAGCACTCCGGCCCATTGGGAATGGGCAGTAAAACCTAATGCACGAGAAAAAGCAAGCTTTCTAAAAGAGAATATTTTACCTATACAGGAAAGCGGGCAACTAAAAATGATAGAAGGAAATGGAGAGAACCAACTTCCATTTTCGGTGCTTTATGTATTTGGACATACTGAAGCTATGATGCTTCCTAAAATCATATATCGTAAACGCCCTGTGGTTTTTTGTGCCGACTTATTACCTGCGCGCTGGCATATTCCTCTACCTTATGTTATGGCTTATGATGTAAGACCTTTGGAATCTTTAAAGGAGAAAGAAAGGCTACTGACAGAATTTGTAAACACAGACACCGTACTGTTTTTTGAACATGACCCGGGTGCAGAGTGCGGCACACTTAAGCAAACAGAACGGGGAATTATATTAGAACAAACCCATTCATTAAAAGAGTTATTTAGTTAAACAGAGTTAAGAAAAAATGTTACGCAGTAAAAAATCGGCATACGCAAAATGGGCAGACTGGGTAGTTCTACTCGTAATTCTTGTGCTGCTTTTTTCTTTAATAAAACTCGCTTATTACTCGCCGCCTGCAAAGGTTAAATCAACTCCTATTTCATTGGGTTTGCGTTATATACCATATTACGCGTGGAAGTCTGTATTCCGTATGATTATGGCGTATGTTTTATCCATCGCTTTTTCTATTTTTTATGGTTATGCGGCAGCACGAAGCAAACTAAATGAAAAAATAATGCTGCCCATTCTTGATATTTTGCAAAGCACGCCTATTCTTAGTTTTTTGCCGGTTTTTGTATTTGGGTTAACAGCCATAATGCCCCAAAATATAGCGCTGGAGATAGCTGCCATTTTGCTCATTTTTACAAGCCAGGCATGGAACATGACATTTGCATGGTACCAATCACTCACCACCATTCCAAAAGAATTACGTGAGGCATCTAATATATTTATGCTTAATTCATGGATGCGGTTTAAAAAATTAGAACTGCCCTTTGGCTTTGTAAGTCTTTTATGGAATAGTATTATGAGTTGGGCCGCCGGGTGGTTTTACCTTATTGCCGCTGAAATTTTAACCGTCGGCAATAAAAATTTTGAGATGGTGGGATTGGGGAGCTATATGGAAGAAGCTACCAACCAAGGTAATGTTAAAGCTTTAATTATTGGAATTGTTACACTTATTATCATAATAGTATTGCTTGATCAATTTATATGGAGGCCTTTATTATCGTGGGGCAAGAAATTTAACCTCGAAATGGTAAGTGGCGGAGCAGAAACAGAAACTTCTTCTTGGTTTTATCCTGTACTGCGTCAGTCAAAAATTATCCTTTGGTTTGAAGCTGTGGCACTCAAGCCAATTACTGCAACCTTGGATAAGTTTTTCAATAAAAAACTCTCCAAAAAGAAAGTTGTAATAGTAAGTGAAGATGCACCTGCTAATAAAAAAGTATTAATTGGTATTGCTATTGTGCTTGGGCTTGCATTATTATTTGGTACCCAACGGATGTTTGCATTTATGAGTAACATTACAGCCGCCCAATACTGGTATATATTAGAAGCTGCATTTGCTACCACGCTTAGGGTATTTGCAGCATTAGCAATATCTTTATTATGGACCATTCCGGTTGGTGTATTGATAGGTAGCAATAAACGCGCAGCACTTTTTCTGCAACCCTTAGTGCAAGTTGCTGCATCTATTCCGGCAACAGCATTCTTTCCTTTTTTGATTCTATTTTTCATTAAATTACCGTTTGGCGTAAATATTGCGGCTATCGTATTGATGATACTTGGCACACAATGGTATTTACTATTTAATGTCATTGCAGGCGTGGCTACCATTCCACAAGATTTGAGATATACCGCTTCGCTAATGCGCCTTAAAAAATGGAATTATTGGAAAACACTTATTCTTCCGGCGCTTTTCCCTTTTATTATTACAGGCTCTATCACAGCATCTGGCGGAGCATGGAATGCAAGTATTTTAGCTGAATATGTTACCACTCATGATAAAACCTATTCAACAATCGGGCTCGGTTCTATTGTAGCTGATGCCAATGCCACCAGCAATTACCCTATGCTTTTTGCCGCTACATTTGTTATGATAGTATTTGTTACATGTATCAATCGTTTTGGTTGGAGAAGGCTTTATGCGTTGGCAAAAGAGAAATATAAAATGGAATAATATCTAACTTAGCATTTTATGGACGGCAAACAAAAAATATTTGAATTAGCGGATATATCGCAAGTATACCTTACAAGGCAATACCGCTTTACCGCATTAAAGCACATCAACCTGACCGTTGAAGATGGCGATTTTGTTGCATTGTTAGGGCCATCCGGATGTGGTAAAAGTACACTGTTACGTATTATTACAGGCTTGCAACAACCTACTGTTGGGCAGGTCATTTATAAAGATGTTCCCCTACAAGGCATAAATGAAAATGCCACTATTGTATTTCAAACTTTTGCATTATTCCCTTGGCTATCTGTATTACAAAATGTAGAATTAGCACTGGAAGCAAGAGGAATGCCAAAAAATATGCGCACAGCAAAAGCGTTAGATTTACTAGATAGGGTAGGACTAGATGGTTTTGAAAGTGCTTATCCGCGTGAGCTTTCGGGTGGTATGAGACAAAAAGTTGGTTTCGCACGTGCTATGGCGGTGGAACCGGAATTACTCTGTTTAGATGAACCATTTTCTGCGCTCGATGTACTCAGTGCAGAGTCTTTACGTAGTGATTTATTAGAACTATGGCTGGAAGGAAAAATTCCATGTAAAGCCGTTCTATTGGTTACCCATAATATTGAAGAAGCCGTATCGTTAGCTGATCGTATCATAGTTATGGAAAAAGATCCGGGGCGTATGGTAAAGGAAATAAAAGTAGACTTGAAACATCCGCGCGATCCGCAATCGCCCGCATTTCAACGATACATGGATGAAATTTATGAAGCACTTGCGGGCAAAACCAAAGCGAGAGCTATTGAGGCAGGAGGTGCACCCGGAGAAGCCGGAACCATTCGTCTTTTACCACACGTTGTTGTGAATTCTGTCGCTACGTTTTTAGAATACTCCTACACACACACTTCCAACACTACTGACATATTCCGTATTGCGGATGAATTAGGAATTGATGCCGATGAAACATTACAGCTAACAGAAGCTGCGGAAATTCTTGGATTTGCTACTGTAGACAAAGGAGATATTACCATAACGGCTTCGGGTAAAGAGTTTATGGATGCCGATATTTTAGAGAAAAAAGAAATATTTGCTAAATCTGTAATGGAGTTGCCTATCTTTAGATGGATGATTTCGCTCATTCAGAAGTCAGCTAAAAAGAGACTACACAGAGATATTATTTTAGGCGCGCTTGAACTGGAATTTCCGGAAAAGCAAGCTAACAGGCTGCTTGATACACTTATTAACTGGGGGCGTTACGGAGAGCTTATTGCGTATGACGACAATACCGAATTTATTTATTCAGAGTCCTCCCAGTTTGCTAAAAAAGAATAATTCATGGTAAATAGCCAGCATACTATTGTAGATATAAGCGAAAGAAAAAAAGCCAGGCCCATGCTTTTCTCTGTTTGTATGAATTTAGTATTTGCTACTGGAAAAGGAATTGCTGCATTCTTTGGAAATTCTAATGCACTTATGGCTGATGCGGGAGAATCAATGACCGATGTGCTAACCTCATTTATAGTTTGGATTGGAATTAGAACATCTGTGAAAGGTCCCGATGAGGACCATCCTTATGGGCACGGAAAGGCAGAGCCCCTTGCATCTATTGCCGTTGCTACTTTTTTGATGATAGCCTCTATCTTAATTGCAAGCCGTGGTGTGGCAAGACTTTGGGTGCCCCCCGATAAACCTCATTTTTTTACGCTATGGGTATTACTAGCGGCAATTATATTTAAAGAATTAATTTATCGCTATCTAAAACACAAGAGTAATGATATAAAAAGCAATGCGATGCTGGCAGAAGCTACACATAATCGTAGTGATGCAATAACTTCGTTTATGGCATTACTGGGTATTACAATTTCCATTTACGGCGGATCAAGATATATAGCGGCCGATGCCTATGCATCTCTTATTACCTCTGTAATTATTGCGTATAATTCCATTAAGATATTTCGTCCGGCTTTTGATGAAATTATGGATGCGGCTCCATCGCATGAGTTAATAGAAAAAATAAAATCTATTGGAGAAAAAGTAAGCGGAGTAAATGAAGTGGAAAAATGCCAGGTTCGGAAAATGGGTATGAAATACCTAGTAGATATGCATGTTTATGTGAATGGTAATTTGTCTGTTACTGAAGGGCACGCTATCTCACATCACGTTAAAGATGCGATTCGTGAAAGCTTACCGGAGGTTTCCGATGTACTAATCCACATTGAACCTACTTTATAAAAGTGCAGCTTAAATTTAAAACAAGCATATACTATCTTCTGGGAGGAATAGCCGTTTTAGTTTACTTACTTATTGCAGCCAATCGCCAAGGCGACTTATTTATTTATGAATCAGGAAGCAGCGATATTTTTGCAGGGAAAGATGCTTACCTAATTAGTTATGTAGATGGCTTTCATTATTACTACTCCACCCTATTTGCTATTCTTATTTATCCCTTTTTATTTCTTCCGGTATATCTTGGAGCCCTACTTTGGTTGGGATTGAATGCCTTTCTTTTATACAGAATAGTTATTTTAATATCCCGCTATTTTAATCTTTCCATCCTAACACAAAAAGAATGCCTTTTCTTTTTTATATGCTCCTTTTTATTTGGATTACGATTCATACTTTCCAATTTTCACAATCAACAAATAACCATATTCATTCTATATCTTATTCTGGAAGGATTACGATTTATCTTTTCGGGCAATAAACTTGCCGGGGCAGTACTTATTGCATTAGGGATAAACATTAAACTTCTACCTATAATATTGTTGCCGTATTTAATTTACCGGAGAGAATTTAAAGCTTCCTTTTTTGTCCTTGTTTTTTATATAGCCATGTTATTTCTACCCGGGTTTATTTTAGGGTTTGCGCAAAACAATATGCTTATTTCAAGCTGGTGGAAACTTATTAATCCTTTTAATACCATTCACAATTTAGATGTGGATGAAAGGAGTTTCCATAGCCTCTCTACCTTACTTGCCACTTTGTTAGTTGAAACTGTGCCCGATAAATTTGCCCTGCACATCCGTAGAAATATTATGGATATTAGTTACGAGCATCTTGTTCTTGTACTGAATATCACAAGGCTTATCCTTATTTCATTCGCCCTTTATTTTATTCGTACAAAACCCTTTGTTACAAATAATAGCACCATGCACAGGTTTGTTGAAATAAGTTATTTGTTATTACTGGTGCCCTTAGTATTTCCACATCAGCAGGATTATGCTTTTCTTTTTGCTATGCCAGCTGTTTCTTTTATAATCTATTACTTAATTACGGAACGAAAAACCATGTCCGATTCTAAATTTAGAATTGTTACTGCTTTTATGATCTTGTCTTATTTATTATGTAATCTAAATCTTTTATTGGGTCAGTATAGGGAGTATTACGACCACTTTAAAATCTTGACTTATGGAGTGTTATTAATCATTCCACTTTTAGCTGTTTGCTATCCTTTTAAAAAGTCGATTAGCGAATTTCATTAAGCTTTATTCCGCAGCTTGGAAAGCTCTTTAAAGAGGCTTATCTCTTTTTCTGTCAGATTTTTTGGAAGCACAATATTAACTTTTGCATACAAGTCGCCATACTCGTTTGGCTTACCAAACTTGGGCATTCCAAGTCCTTTTAACCGCAATGACTTATCATTTTCGGTATAAGCTGGTATATCAATACGCATGCCACCTTTTAAGGTTGCAATAAGTTGTTTACCCCCTAATATGGCAGTATATAAATCAACCGGGGTTTCGCAATATAAATCATCTCCCCTACGTTCAAAGTGTGGATGTGGAGGAATGATTAAGGTGAGATAAATATCGCCGTGCAGGCCTCCATTCATTCCCGGTCCACCTTTTTCCTTTATTCGTAAAACTTGCCCATTTTTTATACCCGGTTTAAATTTCATTTGAAGTGTTTTGCCATTCACTTCTATTCTTCTGGCTGTGCCACTATAAGCATCTTCCAAGGAGACTTCAATTTCAGCCTGATAATCCTGCCCCTTCGTTTTTGCATTGCCTCTTCTTCCAAAACCACTTCCGAAAATAGATTCAAAGAAATTGGAAAATTCGCCTTGGTCTCCAAAATCACTTTCTCCTGAATAAGCATTGGATCTGCCTTGACGCTGTGATGTCCATTTCGACCAATCAAAAGAATCATCCCGATTTCCTTGTTGGCTATACTGGTTCCAGTTAGCGCCCAACTCGTCATATTTTTTCTTTTTCTCAGGATCGCTCAATACTTCATTGGCCTCATTAATCTCTTTAAACTTTTCTTCCGCCGTTTTATTATTTTCATTTTTATCAGGATGGTATTTTAGGGCAAGCTTTCGGTACGCCTTTTTTATTTCATCTGCCGATGAATTCTTATCTACACCCAATATTTTATAATAATCCTTAAAGTCCATATATGTATATGTATAATTTCGACTATGCTAATATACTAATAAACAAGGCAATAAAATATGATTTTACCCGTTTTAAAGCTGACACGAATTATGCTTAAAGCTGATATAAATCATTTTAAAAGGAGTGATATAGAAGTATCTTTATATTTAATACTGCAAAAAGATGGTAATATTTACAATCCTGATTATGCTTGTTTTGGTAAGTATGGAGGGGAAAGAATTCAAGAATTTTTGGCAAAAATCCAAAAATAAATCAATACAGCCTTATAGTAAGGCAAAATGATAAGCTATGTTTTATAGCAAAAAAATGGTCATAAAATAAATTATGACCAAATCAAAATAGTTGAAAAATACTAAGTTGAAATTCCCTGACTATTCTTGGGAATCAATATATTTTTGACGAAGAATAGCTTTCAGTTTTTTCTGTCTGCGAACAACGGATGGTTTATTATAAACCTTTCTTACCCGAAGTTCTTTAACAATACCAATACGGTCAAACTTTTTCTTGAATGCTTTTAGCGACTTTTCAAGATTCTCGCCTTCTTTAATTTGAACAATTATCATGTTATTACTTGGTGTTTTTTTTAATAGGGGTGCAAATATAATGCTTTTTCTATACTCTACTATCAGTCAAAAGCGAATATTCACCTTTTTCGGCATATAATTTTACTAACCCACTAATAAAGAGTCGGTTATTTAATAGTTCTTCCTAAATTTCTGAAGCCTTTCCATACAACTCTAATATCAGTTGCCACATTATAATTGCGGGCATATACGTTATTAATGTCGTGAATAGTAGAATTATCGAGGGGTGAGGGAAGGGCATCCAAAGGAGAAAGCACCCCTTTTTTAATAGATGGTAACAGGTGCGTATTTTTTTGTTGTTCACTTGCGGCAGCATATCCTACCAATGATTTTTCGCCTACCAGTACCAAAAAAATATTACGGAAAAAGCCTAATGGATTCTTTTGGATCCAGCAAATAAGAGGGCTTAGTGCAAGTAATAAGAAGCTTGTTATCAAGTCAAATAATTGCTTTTTCCGAATATTTTGGGTGGTATTTATGGCGTGGATATCAATCATATACAATTCTCCGGAGGTATGAATAGAATTACTGCCTATGATGGCCCAACTTTCGGGAGGGGCTATTTTAAACTCTAACCCGGCAGCCGAAATGGTAGACATGGCATCCATTATAGTTTGCGATGGAAGGTTTTTCGCACAAAATACTACTTCGTTAATGTTGTATATTTTTACAGTCTCACTCCATTTGTTAAGACTCTCTGGTTGTCCATCTCCGGGGTTAAGGTACCGAACCTCTTCCATTTTAACACCTGATTTTTCGAGTAATCCCTGCACTCTTTTACACTCTTCCTCTTCGCCTATTATCAATAACCTGCGATTATACTTGGCAAAACCTTTAACATGAAAGGCCATCAATAGACCCCTGATTGAGGTAAGAGCTAATATAACCCAAGCGGTTCCTATCAAAATTAATGCCCTCGAAAAACGGTAGGCATCAGGTAACAGGGCATACATAATAAGGATAAAGCCCACGCCCCAAAGGATGCCTCTTATTATTTTCCATTGCTTGATTGGTTTGTCATATCCACCACTAAACAGAATACAAAATAGCCAAATCAAAATATAGCATGGAAGTATGAATAGTAAAAAAATACGGGAATAATAACCTTCAGAAGAAAACTTAATATTGGCATAAAACAAGGATATAAAATAGTATCCTGCATAAATGGTTATAAAATCTACAACCGGCAGAATAACCTTCTTTAAAAAGCGGTGCAGAATAGCTATGGAAGCACGAAAGAAAATAGCCATATTCACCAAAAAAGAAAACAGCCTGGCATTTTTATTGGAGAAATGCTTTTGCGCAAAAATCCGCATGGCGTTATAAAATACAATTACATAGTTTACGCTACTCTTCTTAGTGCTTTCTCCCTTATAGTGGATAATACGTGTTTGCGGAAAATAATAGTTGCTGTATCCTGCTTGGGTTATACGATAGGATATATCAATATCCTCCCCGTACATAAAAAAGGTTTCGTCGAGCAGCCCGGTTTTGTCGAGCGCCACTTTTCGGATAAGCATAAAAGCCCCTGCCAGTACATCTACTTTATTAATCTCATCTTGCGATAAATAGGTGAGATGATATTTCCCGAATTTTTTCGATTTTGGAAATAAAAATGATAATCCAAAAATTTTATAGAAAGCTACTTCGGGCGTGGGTAATGCCCTTTTCGATTCAGCCAAAAAATGGCCAGTACCATCAATCATTTTTACACCCAATGCCCCCGCATCCGGATTTTCATCCATAAATGCGATCGTTTTCGTAAAGGTCTCTTCCTCCACTATTGTATCCGGGTTTAGCAGCAAAACATATTCTCCGGTAGATTGTTTTATGGCTTGGTTATTTGCAACAGAAAAGCCTGTGTTTTTTTTATTCTCGATTAATTTTACTTCCGGAAATTTTTCTTTCAGCATTTCCACCGAATCATCTACCGAATTATTATCCACCACCCAAACTTCAACAGCCATATTTTTAGCAGCCTTCCGAACAGAATAAAGGCATTGCTCTAAAAAATGCTTAACGTTATAGTTTACAATTATTATGGATAACTTCATACGGGGATAGGCTACTTACGTATAACAGAGGATTCATAAGGTACCCGCAATAGGATGGATTGCCCAAGGGTAACCTCATCGGCATATTGCAGTTCATCGCCTACGGATACACCCCTCGACAAAGTGCTCATAGTTAAATTAAACGGACTGAGTTTTTTGAAAAGATAAAAATTCGTGGTGTCGCCTTCCATAGTAGATGGCATGGCCATTATTATTTCTTTTATTTCGCCTGCCTCTACTCGTTTAATAAGAGGTTCAATGTTTAAATCCATAGGGCCAATGCCATTAATAGGGGAGATGATGCCCCCTAAAACGTGATATGTGCCATGATATTGCGAAGTATTTTCAACTGCAATCAAATCGCGAATGTCTTCTATCACACAAATCGTGCTTCGGTCGCGCGATGGGTTGGAGCATATAGTGCATACAGCATCTTCCGATATGGCAAAACAGGTGGAGCAATATTTTATATCTTCCGAAAGCTTGGCAATAGTGGCCGACCATTTCATAAGCTCTCCTTTGTCTTGCTTCAATAGGTGTAATACATAGCGCAAAGCGGTTCGCTTGCCTACGCCGGGGAGTTTGGCAAAGTCCTCTACAGCTTGTTCAAGTAGATGTGATGGTAAATTCATCTTTCAAAAATAGGAATAAACCACGATATGCCAAAACATGTTGAATACGAAGTTTTATTACCGGGTTTTCATGCGAAATTTCGTGCATTTTTAAAAATTTGAGATGTTACACTTTTATGCGTTTTTAGAACGTGTAAAATCAACCTATTTATTATTGGTATTTAATTACTTACA